>Ga0102591_1000039_pt1 | contig 352008 bp, 309 predicted proteins | sample AraplaCol_mCL_r2_2_FD_76860 | JGI IMG/M metagenome (GOLD analysis project Ga0102591, IMG submission 76860) | Arabidopsis root microbial communities from North Carolina, USA - plate scrape MF_Col_mCL_r2 (SPADES assembly) (version 2) | ecosystem: Host-associated > Plants > Roots > Endosphere...
CGGACGTGGGTGACACCCGCCGCCTGACGAAGCTGACGCTGGCCGGTGCGGTGTCGGCAGGCAACACGGCGGGCTCGCGCCCGACGATCCGCCTGTTCGTCACGCAAGGCTGGTGGAACGAAGCCGCCCGCCTGGCGATGGTGGCCGACAAGTCGCGCACCGCCGAGGTGTATGGCGACAAGAAGTCGGGCACGTCGATCGGCATCCAGGGCGAAGCCTGGTGGTGATCTGACACTCAGGGCCATCCGGCCCTGCTGCACACTGTTGAGGTGAATCGCCGGACGTGAAGCTGTTGCGGTTGGGGGAAACCAACGTGACTCTCCTCGTCTTCCGGCGTCGGCAGATCCCGGCGTCGAGATCGTCCGGCGATGTTGATGGCGAGGCCCGCGGGCCTCGCCATCCTTTTGTGTCACGTCGGCCTCGACGTGATGCCTCAGGTGTCCGAACGGCTCCGCACCAGGCGGAGTCCGTTCGCCACCACGATGAGCGTGGCGCCCATGTCGGCGAACACGGCCATCCACATCGTGGCGCTGCCGAACAGGGCCAGCACCATGAAGACCGCCTTGATGCCCACGGCGAGCACGATGTTCTGCCACAGCACGCCATGCGTGCGCCGCGAGAGGCGGATCGTCTCCGGCAGGCGGCGCAGGTCGTCGTTCATCACCACCACGTCGGCCGCCTCCATGGCGGTGTCGGTGCCGGCCGCGCCCATCGCGAAGCCGATGTCGGACCGGGCGAGGGCGGGGGCGTCGTTGATGCCGTCGCCCGCCATCGCCGTGAGGCCGTGGCGGCGCTGGAGTTCTTCGATGGCCACGAGCTTGTCCTGCGGGAGCAGGTCGCCGCGCACCTCGGAGATGCCGGCCTCGGCCGCGATCGTGCGGGCGGTGGCCGTGTTGTCGCCCGACAGCATCACGGGCACCACCCCCAGGGCCAGCAGGTCGGCGACGGCGTCGCGGGAGCCCGGCTTGAGCGTGTCGGCCACGGCGAACAGTGCGATGACACCCCGGTCGTCGGCGAGCAGGCTGACCGTGCGACCGAGGGCTTCCTGTGCCGAGAGGCGGGCTTCCAGTTCGGGTGAGCCCAGGGCATGCTCCTTCACGAGGCGGTGGTTCGCGAGCGTGTAGCGCGTGGCGCCCACGACACCTTCCACGCCGCGGCCGGGCAGGGCGGTGAAGCCGTCCACGGCGAGGCGTTCGCCCGGCAACCCGGCGGCGATCGCGAGCGAGACCGGGTGATCCGAGCGGCCAGCGAGGCTGGCGGCGATCGCGGGGGCATCGAGGCCCCCGGCAGGACGCAGCGCCTCCTGGTGCACGAGGGTCGGCTTGCCCGACGTGATGGTGCCCGTCTTGTCGAGCGCCACCACCTTCAGGGACCGTGCCGACTCGAGGTAGGCGCCGCCCTTGATCAGGATGCCGCGGCGAGCACCGGCGGCCAGTGCACTGACGATCGTGACCGGGGTCGAGATGACGAGGGCGCACGGGCACGCGACCACGAGCAGCACGAGCGCCTTGTAGACCGCGTCCAGCCAGCCGATGCCCATCAGCGTGGGGGCCAGCACCGCCACCGCGACGGCGATCGCGAACACGGCCGGTGTGTAGACGGCGGCGAACCGGTCGACGAAACGCTGCGTGGGCGCCCGCGTGGACTGGGCTTCCTCGACCGCGTGGATGATGCGCGCGAGGGTGGTGTCGGACGCGGCGGCGGTGACCCGGAAGGCCAGTTCGCCGGCCTGGTTGATGGTGCCCGCGAAGACGACGTCGCCCACGGCCTTGTCGACCGGCAGGCTTTCGCCCGTGACGGGCGACTGGTCGAGGGTGCTCGTGCCGGCCGTGACCACGCCGTCGAGCGGCACCCGTTCGCCGGGGCGGATGCGCACGATGGCCTCCGGCGGGACGTCGGTCGACGCCATGCGGGTCCAGGTGCCGTCGGGCTGCTGCACCTCCGCCTCCTCGGGGGCGAGCGCGAGCAGGCCTTCGATGGCGTTGCGCGCGCGGTCCGCCGCGCGGGCCTCGATCAGTTCGGCGATGGCGTAGAGCGCCATCACCATCGCGGCCTCGGGCCACTGGCCGATCACGAACGCACCGGTCACGGCCACCGTCATCAGCGCGTTGATGTTCAGGCGCCCCCGCCGCAGCGCCGCGAACCCCTTCGTGTACGTCTCGACGCCGGCCAGCCAGATCGCCACTGCGGCGACCGCGAGGCCGGCCCACTTCAATGCGGGCGCGTCGCCGAAGAACAGGTGCAGCGACTCGGCGCCGAGCGCGAGCAGCAGGGCCAGCGCAAGGCGCTTCGCGCCGGTGGACACGCCGTGCTCGTGGTCGTGGGGGCTCTCGTGGGCGTGGTCGTGGCCGTGCTCATGGTCGTGATCGTGGGCATGACCATCGTCCGCGTGGCCGTGCGGTGCCGGTGCACCGCCGAGCGGCTGCGGCGCGAAGCCCGCGGCCCGGATGGCCGCCAGCGCGGCGGGAATCACCTCCGGCGCGGCCCGGATGGCCAGCGTGCGCGCCCCGAGCTGGAACCGCAAGCCCAGGATGCCGGCGACGGGCTCCAGGGCGCGGCGGATCTCGCCTTCCTCCACGGGGCAATCCATGGTGGGGATGCGGAACGTGGTGCTGTCCGGGGCGACGGGTGCCTGAGGCACCTCCACCGCGGGGGCCGGGGCGGAACAGCCTCCGCCACAACAGGCGGACGGGGGGGACGGGGCGATGTTCAGGCGGGTGCGGGAATCCATGACGCCATTACAAACCCTGTAGCGGGTGTAGAGTCAAGCCGCATCTTTTGCGAGAGGGTTTCCATGAAGATCGGTGAACTGGCGCGCCTGACGGGCACTGCGGTCGAGACCATCCGCTTCTACGAACGGGAGGGTCTGCTGCCCGAGGCTGCCCGCACGAGCGGCAACTACCGCGTCTACGGCGACGATCAGGCCGAGCGCCTGGCGTTCATCCGCCGGTGCCGTTCGCTCGACATGACCCTGGGCGAGATCCGGGCCCTGCTGGCGTTCAAGTCGGCGCCGCAGGAGAACTGCCAGGGTGTCAACGAACTGATCGACGAGCACATCGGGCACGTGGCGCGGCGCATCGACGAGCTGAAGTCGCTCGAGGCGCAGTTGCGCCAGCTGCGTCACCAGTGCAACGCGGACGACGCGGCGGCCGGCTGCGGCATCCTCAAGGAGTTGTCGGAAGGGCTGGGCGGGGCGGCGGATGCGCCGGCCGTCTCGCAGCACGTGCACGGCACGCACTGACACCGCGGCGGGGCGGTCAGGCGCCGCCGGTCATTCGAAGTCGGAGCGGCGCCGGCCGAACGGCTTGGCCGCCCGGGGTACCGCGTTCGAGCTGCGGCCCTCGCGCTGGGCCCGCATGGCCGCGTCGATCTGGTCGTCGAAGTCGTGGTCGAAGTGGGCGTTGCGCAGCGCGTCGTGCAACGCGGCGTCGTTGCGGTTGGAACGGATCCAGCGGTAGCGCTCCGCGTCGGTCGGGGGCTGGGCCTCCCCGAAGGCGGAGATGGGGCCACGGGTGGCGGTGTCGTGATCATCGTCATGGCCGGGACGATTCATGGGCTTCCCCTGCGTGCGGTGCGGGTCGGGCCTCCCTTGGCCGACCTGCCTCGAAGTATCCGGCAGATTCCGGCGCTTCGGACATCCCGACACAAGAATCCCACTTCAGGACGATGAAAACCTCGGGGCGAAAGGGCACCTCGGGCGAGGGCGCGCGGGCGCCGCGACGCCTATCCTGACCAGGCTTCCCGTCGACGTGATGTCGACCCGCCTGCTCCCCGTCACGGAGCCTTCGTCCCACCTGCCCGAAGCAGGTGGTCTGCCCCGCCGGGATCCCGTTCCCGCGCGGGAGGGATGGCGTCGGGGTGTCCAGCCCAGGAGCCCGCGCATGTCCCCTTGATGTCCTGACCCACGCCCGGTTCACCGAACCGGCGTTCGATCGCCCCATGCCGCCGCGGAGCCTTCGGGCCCCCGCGTGACATGGCCGGCCGCCATCCGCGCCTTCGGCACGGGGGCGCGGTGCCGGCGCCTTCTTTTTCCCTTCGGGGGGTGGACACACCTCCCGTGCGGGGAAGCCGTGTCCGCCTTTTTTGTTCACCGCACAGAACGGAAGAGACGATGCACACGAAACCTTCGCGCCACACGCTCCAGTCGCGCCCTCCGCGGGCCTCCCGCGTCGTGTCCCGGTCCGCCATGGCCCGGCAGTTCCACCGCTACCTCGCGTCGGCCAGCGCGCGCCGCAACGCACCGCAAGACCCTCGCCAGGGCAAGGGGTGCGGCCAGCACCTCGCCCGGCTGATCGCCCGCGACATCCGCGTCGTGCAGACGTTCGACGACCACGCATGGGTCATCGGGCGGCTGTGGGATTCGGGCGAAGTGGAGACCCTGTTCCGCATCGCCGCGTCCGGGCTGTTGCACGGGCTGGCGCGGGAACTCTATCGACTGGCCGTCGAGCTCTGGCTGGGCCAGTGACGGGCCGGCGATGAGCCCTGAAGCGGGCGCCCGGTTCCGCCGGGCTGCCCGCGGCACGGGCTGCCGAGAAAACGTTCGACATCGGACGGCGAGGCGAGGGGGGTGACCCTCTCGCCTCGTCCTTCGATCCGCGAAGGGGGAGGTGTTCCGCGAGCGCGCGCCGGGTTCAGAGGAACAGCGCCAGGCTGAGGTCGTCGACCCAGCGGCCGTCGCGCAGCCGCACGCGGTGTTTCAGCCGGCCTTCCTCGGTGAACCCCATGGCGCGGTAGAGGGCGATGGCGGGGGGGTTGCCGGCGCGCACGAGCAGCTCGATCTTGTGGGCCGACGAGGCCGTGCGGGCCCACTGCAGCAGGTCGGCGAGCAGGGCCCGGCCGTGGCCGCGCTGGCGGTAGCCCGGGTGCACGCACAGGTCCAGCCGCAACACGTGGGACAGCGCCCGCGGCGCCATGGGCCACAGCGAGCCGTGGGCCACGAGGTCGCCATGCACTTCGGCCACCTGGTAGCGGGCGTGCCCCTGCGCGGCCTGCTGGATGCGTTCGCGGAATGCGTGCACGTCGAGTTCATCGGCATGTGACACGAGCAGGCCTTCCTCGGACGCCACGGTGAGCTGCTCGGCCCGGCACAGCCGTTCGGCCTCCTCGGGCCGGGCGGGGCGGATCGTGCGGGACGGGAGGCCGGGAGGTGGTGCGGACATGGACTTGCGGTGGAGGACGGGCGGCAGACAGCAGGCGACCTGGCTGGCGATGCCGGCATCGATGCAGGCACCGACGCCGGGGCCGGAATCGACTCGGAGGCTGGGCTGACGCTGACGCCGATGCCGATGCCAGCGTCCCTCAGCGCTGCGCCAGCTTTCGCTTGAGCCCCGGCATGTCCGAAGTTTCCCGCATGGCCTCGGCGGCGTCCACTTCGCCCTGCTTCACGAGGTCGGCGAGGCGCGTGTTCATGCTGATGAACTCGCTGGCGCCCAGCTTCTCCTCGCGGATGGCGGCCTCGAGGCCGATCCAGTCGCCCGACTCGATGAACTGGGTGACCTTGCCCACGTTGAACAGCACGTCGGCCGCGAGCAGGTAGCGGTCGCCCTTCACCGATGGCACGAGGGCCTGGCGCACCACGCCGATCAGGCTGCCCGCGAGCACCGAGCGCAGCACCACCGCGTTGTTGCCGGTGTAGCTGAGGATCTTGCGCAGGGTGCCGGTGGTGGTGCGGCCGTGCATGGTGGCGAGCATCAGCGAACCCGATTCGCCGCCCTGGATGACCACCTCGGCCGTCTCCGAGTCGCGGATCTCGGAGGTGAGCATCACGTCGGGGCTCATGCGAAGCGAGTCGCGCATGCCGTCGGCGAACGAGGTCACGTCGTACCCCACCTCGCGCTGGGTCACCATGCATTTCTGCGGCACGAGCTTGAGCTCCACCGGGTCCTCGATGGTCACGATGTGGCCGGAGTGGGTGCGGTTGTGGTGGTCGAGGATGGACATGGCCGTGGCCGTCTTGCCCGCCCCGGTGGGCCCCGTGATGGCCATGAAGCCGGACGTGGCCTCCGTGAGCGTGGACCGCAACTGCACCGGCAACGCGAGCTGGTTCAGCGGCGTGATGGCGGCCGGGGTGATGCGCATGGCCAGGCCCAGCTGGCCGCCCGCGTGCAGGAACAGCGTGTAGCGCAGCGAGTGGGCGCCCAGGCCATCGAGCCGGAAGTTCGCGGTGCGGCGCGACTCGAGGATGGGGCGCAGCTTCGTGTCCCAGTAGTGCTGCACGTTCTCGTGGCGCACCTCGCCCTCGACGTAGCCGGCGAGGTAGCACACGATGTGCTCGCGGGTGACCACGAAGTCGGGGATGGACGGGAACAGCTCGTGCAGCGGGCGGGTGCCCTTGGCCGACTTGGCCATCATCGGGCGCCCCTCGTGGATCATGATGTCGGTGATGGAGTGCGCGAACAACAGCGCATGCCGCACCGACGAGGCGATGCCCTGGCGCACGTCGGTGGACAGTTGCACGTCGCTGGAGGTGAAGTGGTTCATGGCGGGCTGGCGAGGGTGTCGCCGGAGGTGGATCTGGCAAGGAGGGAGCCGTCGTCGAAGACGGGGGCGTCGAGTGGGGCAGCCGCAGGCAACGGGGCAAGGGCCGGGGCAAGGACCGGGGCGGGGGACCGATGCGGTGCCAGCGTCGCGGCCGCGGGGTAGGGCAGCGGCCCCGCAGGCACCACCCGCCAGCGCATCAGCACCGACACGATGGCATTGGCGTACCAGGCCGCACGGGCCGGCGTGTTCGAGTGGTACGCGCCCACGGCCCGCCACGTGTTGCCGTGGCGGTCGACCTGCTGGCGGTAGTGCCACGCGGCCACCTCGGACGACACGCAGCCGTCTTTCAGCGCGCGGGCGTCGATGCCGTGGCGCACCAGCCGGGGCAGGTGGATGCTGTTGATCTGGAACGCCCCGATGTCGCGCGTGCCGTTGCGGTTGAGCGCCTCGGCCTCGGGCCGCAGCCGGCTTTCGTGCCAGCCGATGGCGCGCAGCACGTGGGGGTGCACGCCGTGGCGGGCGGCTGCGTCGTCGATGCAGTCGGCCCACGCGGGTGACACCACCAGCAGGGCAAGCAGCAAGACGAGACAGGACGGAAGCTTCAACGCGTGTTCCTCGGGCCGCACATCGGGCCCGCCGATTGTTGCGTCGATCCGACCCCGCTCCGCGGCGCGAGCGGCCTGGAAACTAGGGGGTCACGCAGGGCGTCGGGGCGTGCTGGTTTTCCAGCATGGCGACACATTGTTATCCCACATAACATTTGCGCATCGTCAAACTTTCCGGATGGGTCGCGGATGAAAGTCGGGATCGTCGGCGCGGGGATCGGCGGCTTGTCGCTGGCCCTGATGCTTCACCAGCGGGGCATCGAATGCGAGGTGATGGAGGCCGCGGCCGAACTGCGGCCGCTCGGGGTCGGCATCAACCTGCTGCCCCACGCCATGCGCGAGATGGCCGACCTCGGCCTGCAGCCGGGCATCGCCGAACTGGGCGTCGAGACCTCCCAACTGGCCTACTACAACCGCCACGGACAACCCATCTGGCAGGAGCCTCGCGGCATCGCCGCCGGCTACGCCTGGCCGCAGTACTCGGTGCACCGCGGGGAGTTCCAGATGCTGCTGGCCGCATCCGCGAAGGAACGCCTGGGCACCGGTGCGCTTCACCTGGGCCTCAAGGCCGAGGGTTGGGAAGACGATGGCGACGGCAGCATCGTGCTGCTGCGCGCCCGCGACGGGTCGCTCGAACGCCGCCGCTTCGACGTGCTGGTGGCCGCCGACGGCATCCACTCCGCCATCCGCCGCCAGATGCACCCGCAGCGCGACCCGCTGCAGTTCTCCGGCCGGATGCTGTGGCGTGCGGTCAGCGAGGCCGAGCCCTACCTCGATGGCCGCTCCATGTTCATGGCGGGGCACCAGGACCAGAAGTTCGTCGCGTACCCCATCTCCGAGCCGCTGCGCCGCCGCGGCCGCTCGCTGATCAACTGGATCGCCGAACTGCGCGTGTCGCCCGAAAGCATGCACAACGACTGGAACCGCGAGGTGCCGAAGTCGCTGTTCGACAAGCAGTTCGCCGACTGGCGCTGGGGCTGGATCGACATCCCCGCGCTCATCGAGACCGCCGAGGCCGTCTACGAATTCCCGATGGTCGACAAGGACCCGCTGCCGCGCTGGGTGTCCGGCCGCACCGTGCTGCTGGGCGACGCCGCCCACCCGATGTACCCCATCGGCTCCAACGGCAGCGCCCAGGCCATCCTCGACGCGCGCTGCCTCGCCGACCGCCTGCAGGCCGCCACCACGCCGCTGCAGGCCCTGCTCGAATACGAGGCCGACCGCCTCCCGAAGACCGCCGCCATCGTGCTGCGCAACCGCCTCAACGGCCCTGAGCAAGTGATGCAGATCGCCCACGAACGCGCGCCGCAGGGCTTCGCCGACATCCACCAGGTGATTCCCGCCGAGGAACTCGCCGACATCGCGCTGCGCTACAAGCGCCTCGCGGGTTTCGATCCGCAATCGCTCGCCGCGCCCCGCTAGCATTCCCTTTCTCCCTCGTTCTTCCGACCAAGGAGCATCGACATGGCCTTCCAGACCTGGGACAACCCGATGGGCACCGCCGGCTTCGAGTTCATCGAGTTCGCCGCGCCGGACCCGGCCGCGATGGGCGCGACGTTCGAACGCATGGGCTTCAAGGCCATCGCACGGCACCGGCACAAGAAGGTCACGCTGTACCGGCAGGGCCAGATCAACTTCCTGATCAACGCCGAGCCGGACTCCTTCGCGCAGCGCTTCGCGCGCCTGCACGGGCCCTCCGTGTGCGCCATCGCGTTCCGCGTCCAGGACGCCAACCTCGCGTACCGCCGCGCGCTCGAGCTGGGCGCATGGGGCTTCGACGGCCAGAGCGGCCCGATGGAACTCAACATCCCCGCCATCAAGGGCGTGGGCGACTCGCTGATCTACCTCGTGGACCGGTGGCACGGCAAGGACGGCGCCGCGCCCGGGGCCATCGGCAACATCAGCATCTACGACGTCGACTTCCTGCCGCTGGCCGCGGGGGCCGACCCGGAGCCCGAGGGCCACGGCCTGAAGGTCATCGACCACCTCACGCACAACGTGCACCGCGGCCGCATGCAGGAGTGGGCGCAGTTCTACGAGCGCCTCTTCAACTTCCGCGAGATCCGCTACTTCGACATCGAGGGCCAGGTGACCGGCGTGAAGTCGAAGGCCATGACGTCGCCGTGCGGGCTGATCCGCATCCCCATCAACGAGGAAGGCAAGGAGCAGGCCGGGCAGATCCAGGAGTACCTGGACGCGTACCACGGCGAGGGCATCCAGCACATCGCGCTGTCGTCGACGGGGCTCGTGAAGACGGTGGACGCGATGCGCGCCAACGGCATCCAGCTGCTGGACACGCTCGACACGTACTACGAGGCGGTGGACACGCGCATCCCCGGCCACGGCCAGGACCTGCAGGCCCTGCGCCAGCGCAAGATCCTGCTCGACGGCACGAAGGAGGCGCTGCTGCTGCAGATCTTCACCGAGAACCAGTTCGGGCCCATCTTCTTCGAGTTCATCCAGCGCCTGGGCAACGAGGGCTTCGGCGAGGGCAACTTCAAGGCGCTGTTCGAGTCGATCGAACTCGACCAGATGCGCCGTGGCACGCTCGCCACGAAGGCGACACCCTGATCCCGCGACAACACCGACAATTCCACGCTTCCAACCTGAGGAGACCCATGAAGAACACGACGATCCCCCGGACCCTCGCCGCCGCGTTCGCGTGCGCCGCCGCCGTGGCCCATGCCGACGTGACCATCGGCATCAGCATGTCGCAGACGGGGCCGTCGGCTTCGCTGGGCATTCCCCAGAAGAACAGCCTGCCGTTCTGGCCCGAAAAGATCGGCAACGAGAAGCTGAGGGTCGTCGTGCTCGACGACGCGTCGGACCCCACCACGGCCACGAAAAACGCCCGCAAGTTCGTCTCCGAGGAGAAGGTCGACATCATCCTCGGCTCGTCGTCGGTGGCCCCGTCCATCGCGATGTCCGAGGTGGCCGCCGAGGGCAAGACCGTGCAGATCGCGTTCTCGCCGATCGAGTTGCCGAAGGGCAAGGGCGAGTGGACCTACCGCATCGCCCAGCCCGTGGGCCTGATGGCCACGTCCATCGTGCAGCGCATGCGCGCCGACAAGATCAAGACCGTGGGCTTCATCGGCTTCGCCGACGCCTACGGTGAAACGTGGCTGAAGGAGTTCACGCTGCGCGCCGAATCCGCCGGCATCCAGATCGTCGGCGTCGAGCGCTACGCGCGGGCCGACACCAGCGTGATGGGCCAGGCCATCAAGCTCGTGGCCGCGAAACCGCAGGCCGTGTTCATCGCCGGTGCCGGCACCGCGGCCGCGCTGCCGCAGACGACGCTGCGCGAACGCGGCTTCACCGGCCCGATCTACCAGACCCACGGCGCCGCCACGAAGGACCTGATCCGCGTGGGCGGCAAGGCCGTCGAGGGCACGGTGCTCACCGCCGGCCCGGTGCTGGTGGCCGAGCAGCTGGAGAAGGGCAACCCGGTCAAGGGGCCCGCCACCGACTACGTGACCCGCTACGAGAAGCAGTACGGCCCCGACAGCCGCACGCAGTTCGGCGCCCACGCGTACGACGCGCAGCTGGTGCTGCAGCGCATCGTGCCGGTCGCGCTGAAGAAGGCCAAGCCGGGCACGCCGGAGTTCCGCCAGGCCCTGAAGGACGCGCTGGAATCCGAACGCGACATCGTGATCTCGCACGGCGTGCTGAACTACTCGGCCACCGATCACTACGGCTTCGACCAGCGCGGCGTGGCCGTCGTGAAGGTCGAGAACGGCAAGTGGGTCCTGCAGAAGTGACCGCCGCCCAGCCGCTCCAGGAACCCCGCCTCGAGCGGGTGGCCGACTGCATCATCGAGGTCGGCCGCCCGATCGACATCGGCCTGACCCCGGTGGGGCGCCGCCGCCTGATCCCCATCACCGCGGGCCGGGTGAACGGCCCGCAGCTGTTCGCGAAGGTGCTGCCGGGCGGCGCCGACTTCCAGCTGATCACCACGCCCACGCAGGCCTTCATCGAGGCCCGCTACATCCTGGAGACCGACGACGGCGAGCAGATCTACCTCGAGAACCGCGGCATGCGCGTGGCGCCCGCGGAGATCGTGGAGAAGATCAACCAGGGCGTCCCCGTCGATCCCGACCTCGTGTACTTCCGCACCACGCCCCGGTTCGAGACCGCCGCCCCGCGCTGGACCTGGCTGATGGAATCGCTGTTCGTCGGCACCGGGGCGCGGTTCCCCGACCGCGTCGAGTTGAGCTTCTTCCGCGTGCGCTGATGGACCTGACCATCCTGATGATGCTGGCGCAGGACGGCATCGCCACCGGCGCCATCTACGTGCTGCTGGCCCTCGGGCTGGTGCTCGTGTTCTCGATCACCCGGGTGATCTTCATCCCCATCGGCGAACTGATGACGTTCGCCGCGCTGAGCCTCGTCGCGCTGCAGAACGGCGGGCTGCCACAGGCGGTGTGGCTGCTGCTCATCCTGGGCGGGCTCTGTTTCGTGTTCGACCTGATCGCCTGGCGCGGCCGGGCGCCGGTGAGCACCCTGGTGCCGGGCGCGCTGCGCCACGTCGCCGTGCCGCTCGTGCTGTTCGCCGTCTTCAAGGGCGTGGAGGGGCACACGCTGCCAGTGGTGGTGCAGGTGGCGCTCGTGCTGCTGCTGATCGTGCCGTTCGGTGCGATGGTGTACCGGCTCGGCTACCAGCCGGTGGCCGAGGCCTCGGTGCTCGTGCTGCTGATCGTGTCGGTCGCGGTGCACTTCGTGCTGATCGGCGCCGGCCTGATGCTGTTCGGCGCCGAGGGCTGGCGCGCGCAGCCGCTGTGGGAGGTGCGCTTCGAGCTGGGCGCGCAGTCCGTGTCGGGCCAGATCCTGCTCGTGCTGCTGGCCACCGCCGTGCTCATCACGGGGCTGTTCCTCTTCTTCCGCCGCAGCCTCGGCGGGAAGGCGCTGCGGGCCGCGGCCGTGTGCCGGCGCGGCGCGCAGCTGGTGGGCATCAGCGCCGAGGGCGCGGGGCGGTCGGCGTTCACGCTGGCCGCGCTGATCGCCGCGCTGTGCGGCGTGCTGATCGCGCCGCTCGCCACGGTCTACTTCGATTCGGGCTTCCTGTTCGGCCTGAAGGGGTTCGTGGGCGCCATCTTCGGCGGTCTCGTGAGCTACCCGGCGGCGGCGGCCGGCGCCTTGCTCGTCGGGCTGCTCGAGTCGTACGCCTCGTTCGAGGCCAGCGCGTTCAAGGAGGTCATCGTGTTCGGGCTGATCGTGCCGGTGCTGCTGTGGCGATCGCTCACCAGCGGCCATGGGGACGACGAATGAGCCGCAACGCCATCGTCTCCCTCGTGGCCGTGCTGGCCCTGGCCACGCTGCCGTGGTGGCCGGTGTCCGAGTACGCGATCACGCTGCTCGTCTACATCGGCCTGTCCAGCCTCGTCGCGATGGGCCTCGTGCTGCTGACCGGCGTGGGCGGCCTCACGTCGTTCGGCCAGGCGGCCTTCGTGGGCCTGGGTGCCTACACCGCGGGCTACTTCACCGTGGTGCTGAACCTGTCGCCGTGGCTCGCGCTGCCGGCGGCGCTGGCGCTCACCGGGGTGTCCGCGCTGCTGATCGGCGCCATCACCGTGCGCATGTCGGGGCACTTCCTGCCATTGGCCACCATCGCGTGGGGCCTCGCGCTGTACTACCTGTTCGGCAACCTCGAGTTCCTCGGCAAGTACGACGGGCTGAGCGGGCTGCCGGTGCTGTCCCTGCTCGGCTTCTCGTTCGGTGACCAGCGGTCGATGGCGGTGCTCGTGTGGATCGTCGTGGCACTCGCCGCGCTGTCCATCCGCAACCTGCTCGACTCGCGCCCGGGCCGCGCGATCCGCGCGCTCAACGGCACGGCCACGATGGCCGAGGCGATGGGCGTGAACAGCGCGCGGGCGCGCATCGTGATCTTCGTCTACGCCGCGCTGCTGGCCGGGCTCTCCGGCTGGCTGTACGCCTTCGTGCAGCGGGCCGTGAGCCCGTCGCCGTTCGGGCTCAACCACGGCATCGAGTACCTCTTCATGGCCGTGATCGGCGGCATCGGCCACGTGTGGGGCGGCATCGCCGGCGCCGTGGTCGTCACGCTGCTGAAGGAGTTCGCCCAGCAGGCGCTGCCGGCCCAGTGGAACACCGGGGGCAGCCTCGAGCTGATCCTGTTCGGCGTGTTGCTGGTGGTGGTGCTGCAGCGGGCGCCCGAAGGCCTGTGGGCCGCGGTGGCGGCGAGGCTCAAGCCGGCGCCGAAACCCGTGCCGATGCCGGCCACGACGCAGCCGCACGGCCCGACGGTCGCCGTGCCGAAGGCCGGGGAGGGCGTGCTCGACGTGAAGGGTGCGCGCAAGGAGTTCGGCGGGCTCGTGGCCGTCGACGACATCGACCTGCAGGTGGCCGCCGGCGAGATCGTCGGGCTGATCGGCCCCAACGGCGCGGGCAAGTCCACCACGTTCAACCTGATCACCGGCGTGCTGCCGCTGACCCGCGGGTCGGTGAGCCTGCGCGGCCAGGTGATCTCGGGACTGCCGGCGCGGCGCATCGTCGCCCGCGGCATCGCGCGCACGTTCCAGCACGTGCAGCTGGTGGCGGGCATGAGCGTGCTGGACAACGTCGCCATCGGCGCCCACCTGCACGGGCATTTCCGCCCGGACGGCGGTGTGGTGGCGAGCCTGCTGCGCCTGAACCGCCGCGAGGAGGAGCGCCTGCGCGCCGAAGCCGCGCGCCAGCTGCGCCGGGTGGGCCTTGGCGACGATCTGTTCCGCGAAGCCGGCACGCTGGCGCTCGGCCAGCAGCGCCTCGTGGAGATCGCGCGCGCGCTGTGCTGCGAACCGTCGCTGCTGCTGCTCGACGAACCCGCCGCGGGCCTGCGCCTGCAGGAGAAGCGCCGCCTGGCCGAACTGCTGCGCGAACTGCGCGCCGGCGGCATGGCCGTGCTGCTGGTGGAACACGACATGGAGTTCGTGATGAACCTCGCCGACCGGCTGGTGGTGATGGACTTCGGCACGCGCATCGCCGCGGGCCGGCCCGCGGAAGTGCAGCAGGATCCGAAGGTGATCGAGGCCTACCTGGGCGGGGTGGACGCATGAGCACACTGCTTGAAACCTCCGGACTGCAGGTCCGCTACGGCATCGTCGAGGCGCTGCCGGACATCCACCTCGCGGTGGAGGCCGGCCGCATCGCCACGCTGATCGGCCCCAACGGCGCCGGCAAGTCGACGCTGCTCAATGCGCTGATGGGTGCCTTGCTCAAGCCCGGCACCAGTCGCGGCGCCGTGCGGTTCCTGGGCGAGGACATCAGCGGGCTGACCGCGCCGCAGCGCTGCGAACGCGGCCTGTGCCTCGTGCCGGAGACGCGCGAGCTGTTCGGCAGCATGCCGGTCGAGGACAACCTCGTGCTGGGCGCCTACCTGCACCGCAAGCGTCGCGACCGGCGATCGGCCGAAGACCTGGAGAAGGTCTACGCGCTGTTCCCGCGCCTGAAGGAACGCCGGCAGCAGGAAGCCCGCACGCTGTCGGGCGGAGAACGCCAGATGCTGGCCCTCGGCCGCGCGCTGATGGCCCGGCCGAAGCTGCTGATGCTCGACGAGCCCAGCCTGGGCCTCGCGCCGCGCATCGTCGGCGAGATGTTCCAGGTGATCGCGAAGCTGCCGGACGACGGCATCGCGGTGCTGCTCGTCGAGCAGAACGCCCGCGCCGCGCTGCGCGTGGCCCACCACGGCCACGTGCTCGAGAACGGCCGCATCACGCTCGAAGGGCCGGCGGCCGACCTGCGCGACAACCCGCGTGTGATCGACACGTACCTCGGACTGTCTTCTGCCCATCGGGAGGAAACGGCATGACTTCGCGTGTCGACACCGAACTGCCCGCCGACCATTTCGAGCCGCACGTCCCCGGCATCGACTACGGCGTGCTCGACTCGCTGCTCGGCTACGGCGTGCGCCGCGCCCAGCTGCTGATCTACGAGGACTTCGTCGCCACCCTCGCGCCGTGGAGCATCACGCCGCAGCGTTTCTCGGCGCTCACGGTGATCTCGCGCAACGCCCAGCTGAAGCTCACCCAGCTCGCCCGCATCCTCGGCATCGCCCGCTCGGGAGCGGTGCTGCTGGTGGACGCGCTGGCGGCCATGGGGTACGTGGAGCGGGTGCCGTCGCCCGAGGACCGCCGGGCCTACGGCCTCGTGCTGACGCCGAAGGGCATCGAGGACCTGAAGGTCATCACCGAGGCCGTGTGCGAACACGACCGCCGCATCGGCGCGCGGCTCGCGCCGGAGGAATCACGAGAAATGATGCGCCTGCTGCGCCTGGTGGCCGGCCCGCGCGCCTGAACCTGTCCTTCCGAAAGGAGACGCCATGTCGTACCAGAGCGGCTTCGGCAACACCTTCGCCACCGAGGCGATCCCCGGCACGCTGCCCATCGGGCGCAACTCGCCGCAGCACGTGGCCCACGGGCTGTACGCGGAACAGCTGTCGGGCACCGCGTTCACCGCGCCACGGGCGGACAACCGGCGCTCGTGGCTGTACCGCATCCGCCCGGCCGCGGTGCATGGCCGGTTCGAGGCGATGCCGGCGTCGCGGTTCACCAGCGACTTCCAGCAGGTGCCCACGCCCCCGAACCCGCTTCGGTGGGACCCGCGGCCGTTGCCCGACGCGCCCACGGACTTCGTCGACGGCCTGGTGACGATGGCCGGCAACGGCCACCCGGACCAGCAGAGCGGCTGCGGCATCCACGTCTACGCGGCCAACCGGTCGATGACCGGACGGTTCTTCTGCGACGCCGACGGCGAGTTGCTGATCGTGCCCGAACGCGGTCGCCTGCGGCTGGCGACCGAACTCGGGGTGATCGACCTCGAGCCCCAGGAGATCGCGGTGATCCCGCGCGGCGTGCGCTTTCGCGTGGAGCTGCCCGACGGCGTGGCGCGTGGCTACGTGCTCGAGAACTTCGGCGCGGCGCTGCGGCTGCCCGACCTCGGGCCCATCGGCTCGAACGGCCTCGCGCAGCCACGCGACTTCCTGACACCCGTCGCCGCGTTCGAGGACCGCGAGGGCGCCTTCGAACTCGTCGCCAAGCTCGGCGGCCACCTGTGGCGCGCCTCCATCGGCCATTCGCCGCTCGACGTGGTGGGCTGGCACGGCAACCTCGCGCCGTACAAGTACGACCTGCGCCGCTTCAACACCCTCGGCTCGATCAGCTTCGACCACCCGGACCCGTCGATCTTCCTGGTGCTGCAATCGGTGAGCGACACGCCGGGCGTGGACACGGTGGACTTCGTGATCTTCCCGCCGCGCATCCTCGCGATGCGCGACACCTTCCGCCCGCCCTGGTTCCACCGCAACGTGGCCAGCGAGTTCATGGGCCTGGTGCACGGGGCGTACGACGCGAAGGCCGGCGGGTTCGTGCCGGGTGGCGCGAGCCTGCACAACTGCATGACGGGCCATGGGCCGGACGCGGACACGTTCGAGAAGGCGATCCGCGCCGACACCACGGTGCCGCACGTCATCGAGGACACGATGGCGTTCATGTTCGAGACCCGCTGCCTGCTCAAGCCCACTGCCTTCGCGCTCGCGTCGCCCCAGCTGCAGGCCGGCTACGCCGACTGCTGGCAGGGATTGCGCAAACGTTTCGTCGACCCGGGAGCCACACCATGAACGAAACCCACGACCCCGCCCGGCACAGCTGGGTGCCATCGGCCAACACGCCGGGGCACGATTTCCCGGTCCAGAACCTTCCCTTCGCGGTGTTCCGGCGCGCGGGCAGCGCGGAGGCTTGGCGGGGCGGCGTGGCCATCGGCGACGAGATCGTCGACCTGGCCGCCGCGGCGGGCCTGCTCGACGGGCTCGCGGCCGAGGCGGCGAGGGCGGCCTCGGGGGACTCGCTGAACGCCTTGATGGCGAAGGGGCAGTTCTCCGCGTCCGCGCTGCGGCTCGCGCTGTCGCGGGCCCTGTCGGGCGACTCGCCCACGGCGTTGTCGCGATGCCTCGTGCCGCAGCGCGACGCCGAGTACCACGTGCCGGCCCGCATCGGCGACTACACCGACTTCTACACGTCGGTCCACCACGCCACGCGCGTCGGGGCGCTGTTCCGGCCCGACGCGCCGCTGCTGCCGAACTACAAGTGGGTGCCCATCGGGTATCACGGGCGCTCGTCGTCGATCGGGGTGTCCGGCCAGCAGGTGCGTCGTCCCCATGGGCAGACGATGGCGCCGGGTGCGGCGGCGCCGGTGCTCGCCCCGAGCGCGCGCCTCGACTACGAGCTGGAACTGGGCGTGTTCATCGGCGCGGGCAACCCGCTCGGCGAGCCGGTGGCGCTCGACGCCGCCGAGTCCCACGTGTTCGGCCTGTGCCTGCTCAACGACTGGTCCGCACGCGACGTGCAGGGCTGGGAGTACCAGCCGCTCGGGCCGTTCCTCGCGAAGAACTTCGCGACCACGATCTCGCCGTGGATCGTCACGCTCGAAGCCCTCGAACCCTTCCGCCTGCCGTGGTCCCGTGCCGACGGCGATCCGCAGCCGCTGCCGTACCTCGACAGCACGGCGCACCGGCAGCGCGCGGCCATCGACATCCAGGTGACCGCGGCCTTGCAGACGGCGGCCATGCGCGGGAAGGGCGACACCGCCGCGACGGTGTCGCGCAGCAGCTTCCGGCATGCCTACTGGAGCGTGGCCCAGATGGTGGCCCACCACACGGTCAACGGCTGCAACCTGCAGCCGGGAGACCTGCTGGGCACCGGCACGCAGTCGGGGCCGGACGAATCGGAGTCGGGCTCGCTGATCGAACTCACCCGGGGAGGCAAGCAGCCGGTGGTGCTGCCCGGCGGCGAGTCGCGCACGTTCCTGCAGGACGGCGACACGGTCACCTTCACTGCCTGGTGCGAGCGCGACGGCGCGCGGCGCATCGGGTTCGGGCGGGTGGAGGGCACGGTGCTGCCGGCCCATCCCGCCTGACCCTCGGCCCGGCCTCCCGGCCGGGCCGCTCGTCGATCAGAAGTCGACGCTGGCGCTCAGGGACACCGTGCGCGGGTTGCCGGCGGCGAGGTAGCCGTTGTCCGGGTAACCGCCCGACGAGCCCCAGTAGTCCTTGTCGAACAGGTTCTCGACGCGCAGGCGCAGCGTGACCGGGGTCTGCACCGGGACGATGTAGCGCACGCCCGCATCGAAGCGCGTCCACGACGGCACCTTCAGCGTGTTGGCCGCGTCGGCATAGACGCTGCCCGTGTAGACCACCCGGCCGTCGAGCGCGAGGTTGCGCACGTACGGCAGGTTCCACTCGGCGCCGACGTTCGCCTGGAACTCCGGCACGCCGATCGTGCGCTTGCCGTCGAAGGTGCCAGCGTTGGTGTCCTTCTGCTTCGCGTCGAGCCAGGTCACGCCGCCCAGCACGGAAACGCTGCGCACGGGCTTGCCGAACGTGGTGATCTCGACGCCCTGGTTGACTTCCTTGCCGTCGTTCTTGAAGTACAGCTGCGGGTCCACGCCGGCCGGACGCGGGCGGCTCGACGAGAACAGGGCGAGCGTTCCGCCGAAGTTGCCGGCGTCGTACTTGGCGCCGATTTCCTTCTGGCGCGAGATGTAGGGCGACAGCGTCTGGCCGCCGTTGACCACTTGGCCCGGCGGATTGAAGCTGGTGAGCGGCGCGGTCTTGCCCTGGGCGAGGGCCTCGACGTAGTTGGCGTACAGCGACGCTTGGCGGCTGAGCTTGTAGACCACGGCCACGGCCGGGGAGTTGCGGCTGTTCTTCGTGGTGGTGCCCGTCTCGGCACCGTACGGGATGTCGGTGATCTCGAAGGACTGGTGGCGGATGCCCAGCGTGAGCAGGAGTGTGTCGTCGAGCATCGACAGCGTGTCGCCGAGCGCGACGCTGTCGAGGCGGGTCACGCCGTTGAGCCACGGGTTGGCCAGGTCGTTGCCGCGGAATGCCGTGCCGCTGACGGGCGGCAGCGTGGTCTGCACCGGGTTGTAGAGGTTCGTGGGGACGTGGTTGAAGAAGTCCATCACGTAGGCGTTCTTCTTCTCCAGCACGAACTGCGAGAAGGCGGTCACGACCTCGTGCTTGACGGGGCCGGTGACGAACTTGCCGCGCGCGCCGATTTCACCGGTGGACACCTTGTCCTCGCGCGTGTTGTCGAACCGGTAGTAGTACCCGTCGCCGGTGCCGCCGTTGGTGACGACGATGTTGCCGAGCTGGTTGGCTTCCTTCGTGCGGCGCATGCCGGCGGCGGCCCAGGCGGTCACCTGCTCGTTGATGTCCCACTCGCCGCGCACGGTGCCGAACACGTCGCGCTCGTTCGAGTACGACCAGGGCTGGGCCCAGTTGGTCTTGTTGTTCGGAGCGGACGGCATCACGGTCACGCCGTCGAACGAGACGTTCGTGCGCGTGCGGTCGAGGCGGTTGTCCTGCCAGCCGAGGTCGGCGGACAGGCGCACGTTGTCGCCACGCCAGTCGAGGCCCACGGCGGCGAGGCCCAGCTTGCCCTTTTCGTCGTCGACCGCCGTGCCACCCGAGCGGCCGGCGAGGTTCACGCGCACGCCGGTGCTCTGGTCGGGACCGAAGCGGCGGGCCACGTCGGTCGACAGCGTGTACTGCCCGCCGGTGGCGATGCCGGCCGTGACGCGGGTCAGCGGTTCGTTGGGCGCGCGCTTGGGCAGCAGGTTGATCGAGCCGCCGGGGCCGCCTTCGTTCGGGTTGGCGCCGGTCAGGAACGTGGAGGCGCCGCGCAGCACCTCGACGCGTTCGAAGAGTTCGGTGGCGATGTACTGGCGCGGGAGCAGGCTGTAGAGGCCGTTGTAGGCGATGTCGTCGGAGCCGAGCAGGTAGCCGCGGATGAAGTACGACTCCTGGAAGTTGCCGAAGCCGCGGGCGACCCGCACCGACGGATCGTTCTGCAGCACGTCGCCGACGCTCTTGGCCTGCTTGTCCTGGATCAGCTCGTTGGTGTAGGCCGTCACGCTGAACGGCGTCTCCATGTTGTCCTTCGTGCCGAGGATGCCGGCGCGGCCGCCGCGGGCCACCTGGCCGCCGGCGTACGCGGGCGACAGGCCTTCGGCCGAGGCGTCGGCGCTGGCGGTGACCTTCACGGCCTGAAGCGTGGTGTCCGGCGAGGAGGTGGTGGCGGGTGCGGTCTGGGCGTGGGCCGTGATCGAGGCGCAGGCCATCGCTGCGGCGAGGGCCACGGGCGTCAGGTTTTTCATGGGGGAGGGTGCTTCGGGAAAATGGAACCGGTTCTGGATGAATCCAGAATGACAACGATTCTCATTTTAACGAGACCGATTCCGATCCTTCAGCGATCTGTGTAAAGAACTTGCGCACTGTCCAATCGGAGCAACACATCCAGCTCGCTCGACGTCTTGGGCGCGTTGGAGGACAGCGCGGGTTCGTCCGCCGAGTTGACCGGCGGCACCGGCGGGCGCTCGGGGCCTTCCTGCCAGTCGCCGCCCGGTTCGCCGCCGTTGTCCTCGTCCCAGCCGTTCGGGTCGGTGGGCGTGGCGGGCAGCGCCGGCTGGCGCGACGGCGGGAACGTGGCGGTGGGGTCGATCGCTCGGCGCTTGAGCGTGTCCCGGAAAAAGTCGCCCACCAGCAGCACGGCGTTGTGGCCGCCCTGGCCCCAGTAGCTGCTGCGCATCGTGACGCGGGCGTCGTTGAAGCCGACCCACGCGCCCGCGACCAGCTGCGGGTGCATCAGCACGAACCAGCCGTCGGTGTTGTTCTGGGTGGTGCCGGTCTTGCCGGCGACGTCGGCGGTGATGCCGAAGCGGGAGCGCACCATCGTGCCGGTGCCGCGCACGACCACCCCCCGCATCATGTCGATCAGCTCCACGGCCGAGTCCGCCGACATGGCCTGCCGCGAGGCCCCGCCGAACGAGGCCAGCACGCGCCCGTTCCGGTCGGTGATGCGGCGCACGAACACCGGGTCGTGGTGCAGGCCGCTGCGGGCGATGGACGCGTAGGCGTTGACCATCTCGAGGAGCGTGACCGGGCTCGTGCCGAGCGCGAGCGACGGCACCGCATCGAGCGGGCTGCGGTCCACGCCGAGCGCCTTCGCGAGCGCCACGGTGCGTGTCACGCCCACCTCCTGCATCACCTGCGCGGTGATGGTGTTCTTCGAGAACGTGAGGCCGTCGCGCAGCGTCATCGGCTGGCCGCTGGTGCCGGACATGTCGGTGGGTTTCCACACGCGCCCGTCGCCGAGCGGGATCTCCACGGGGCCGTCGACGTACGTGCGGTTGGGGCCGATGCCGGCCTCCAGCGCCGCGCCGTACACGAAGGGCTTGAACGTCGAACCGGGCTGGCGCTCGGCCTGGGCCACGTGGTCGTACTGGTCGGTCTCGAAGTCGCGGCTGCCCACCCACGCCTTGACCTCGCCGCTGGCCGGGTCCATCGCGAGCAGGCCCGCCTCGAGCCGCGTGCGCTGGCGCTTCAGGCGCGACAGGGCCTCGCCGTCGGCCATCACGGCCTTCAGCGCGGCCTCGGGTGAGGCACCGGTGCGGACCGCCTCGCGGTACTCGGGCGCCTCGCGGGCGAACGCGGTGAGCAGGTCGGGCCGCGATTTCCACAGGTGCGCGAAGGGCGCGGCCGGGCGGTCCGCGGTGGACGACTTCAACGACGCGGGCCGCAGCCCCGCCTGGCCCCACTCGCCATCGGCCACCTGCTGCAGCTTCGCCGCCTGCGTGGCGACGGCCTCGTTGGCGGCGGTCTGCAGGTGCGCATCGATCGTGGTCTCGATCACGAGGCCGTCGGCGTACAGGTCCACGTCGTGTGTTTCGGCCCAGTCGAGCAGCCACTTGCGCACGAAGGCCACGAAGTGTGGCGCGATGCTGTCGCTCTCGGGTTGGTGGCGCAGCTGAACCGCGAGCGGCTGGCCGGCCAGTTCCTTGCGGCGGGCCTCCGTGAGGTAGCCGTGGCGGGCCATCTGGCCCAGCACCACGTTGCGGCGTTTCTCCGCCCGTTCGGGATGGCGCACCGGGTTGTAGTACTGCGTGCCCTTGAGCATGCCCACGAGCGTGGCGGCCTGCAGCGCGTCGAGCTCGCGGGCCGTGGTGTCGAAGTAGGTCCGCGCCGCCATCTCGACGCCCACGACGTTGTAGAAGAACGGCACGGTGTTGAGGTACAGCTCGAGGATCTCGTCCTTCGTGTAGACCTGCTCGATGCGCAGCGCCGTGACCACTTCCTTGAGCTTGCGGTGCAGCGAACGCGAGCGGCCGATCTCCTCCGGGAACAGGTTGCGGGCGAGCTGCTGCGTGATCGTCGAGCCGCCCTGCAGGTCGCCGCGCGCGGTGTGGAGGAGGGCGCCGGCGGTGCGGCGCACGTCGATGCCGGGGTGGTCGAAGAAGCGGTGGTCCTCGGTGGCGATCAGCGCGTGGACCACCTCGGGCGAGATCTCCGCAAGGGACACGCGGGCCTGCTTCTCGCGGCGGAACACGCCGAGTGGCTGGCCGTCCGCGGTGAGCAGCGTGCTGGGCCGGGCGCTCTGCACCTCCTTCAGCGCCGACACGCCCGGTGCCGAACCCACCACCACGGAGATCCACGCCGCGAGCACCACCCCCATCGCGCCGAACGCGAGCAGCCCGCCCACGAGCCAGCGTTTCGCTCGGGGCCGCGGGGATCGGGGAACGTCGTCAGGGTCGGCTTGCATGCGGCAAATGGTAGGCCGTGGCCGCGCGTTGTCCGGGGCTCGCCGGCAAAAAGGGACATGCGCCTACAACGTCGCGGGACGGCCTCCGACCCCGCAGGGTGGCCCGCCGCCGGGCATCCACCGAACAATGCCGGTCATGCTTCGACACCGCCCCTTCCTGCTCGTCTCGGTCACCGCCATCGCGACCCTCGTCGCCGTGCTGCTCGCCCTCAACCTGGGCGGCGGCGAGAAAACGATCGACACCCACGTCGAGGCCGCCTACGGCACGCACGACCCGCAGTTCCGGCGCACGATGTCCGCGCTGCTGTCGGCGCCGGTGCTCGACGGCAACCGCGTGAGCGACCTGCAGAACGGCGCCGAGATCTTCCCGCCGATGCTGGAAGCCATCCGCAGCGCGCGCAAGTCGATCACCTTCGAGACCTACATCTACTGGTCGGGCGACGTGGGCCGGCGGTTCGCCGACGCGCTGTCCGACCGGGCGAGGGCGGGCGTGCCGGTGCACGTGTTGCTCGACTGGGTGGGCAGCTCGAAGATGGAGCCGCAGTTCCTCGACCAGTTGCGGCAGGCCGGGGTGCAGGTGGAGCGGTTCCACGAACCGCGGTGGTACACGCTGTCGCGGCTGAACAACCGCACGCACCGCAAGTTGCTGGTGGTCGACGGCGCGGTCGCGTTCACCGGCGGCGTGGGCATCGCCGACCAGTGGGACGGCGACGCGCAGGACCCCGACCACTGGCGCGACACCCACTACCGCCTCGAAGGACCCGCGGCGGCCTCGTTCCAGTCGGTGTTCCTCGACAACTGGACCAAGGCGACGGGCCGGGTGCTGCACGGCCCCGCGTACTTCCCGCCCCTGGTACCGGTGGGCGACAGCCCCGCGCAGATGGTGTCGAGTTCGCCGAGTGGCGGCAGCGAGTCCATCCACCTGATGTACCTGCTGGCCCTGGCCGCCGCGCGCGAAAGCATCGTGCTGTCGAGCTCGTACTTCGTGCCGGACGACGCCACGGTGCAGGCCCTGGTGGCGGCCGTGAAGCGAGGCGTGTCGGTGCGCATCGTCACGCCCGGCCCGTTGATCGACACGAAGATCGTGCGGGCCGCGTCGCGTGCCCGGTGGGGCGAGCTGCTGGCGGCCGGCGTGCGCATCGCCGAGTACCAGCCCACGATGTACCACGTGAAGATGCTCGCGATCGACGGCCGTTTCGTGTCGGTGGGCTCGACCAACTTCGACAACCGTTCGTTCCGCCTCAACGACGAGGCGAACCTGAACGTCTACGACACGCGCTTCGCGGAAGAGGCCGTGACGGTGTTCGATGCCGACTGGGCGAAGTCGACGCCGGTCACCTTCGAAACGTGGTCACAGCGTCCCTGGCGGGAAAAGGCCTGGGAACATTTGGCATCCTGGCTGGGCCCCCAGCTGTGATGCCCAAAAAGGCGGCAATAAAGCGGCAGATTGCACAGCAATTCAGGGGTTCGTGCAATCGCTCCCGCCGCAGAATCAAGTCTCCAACGTGAAGGAGACTGAATTGGCTTTCGACTCACCCAACAGCTCCCGTCACGTGCTGCCGGCCGACCAGCTGCCCACCTCGGGCTTCATGGGCCGCCGGAAGTACCTGAAGCGGGACCTGTTGTCGGACGTGGTGAACCGGATGAACTCCGGCAACCTGTCGCACCTCCAGGTGCCCACCACGCTGGTCTACCGCCTCGCCTGCCTGTGCAAGCGCTGGGCGCCGGACCTGCAGGTCTTCATCGCCCAGGTGCTGGAGTCGAGCGGCCACCTCGATCACTTCCTGACGCAGCCCGCCGCCACCGATCACCACACGGGCCGCCACGGCCTGTTCGAAGCCGCCATCCTCGCCGCCGAACTGGCGATGGACGCCGACCACGATCCCCGCACGCTCAAGCCGCTGCCGTTCTACGTGGACGAGCTGCAGCAGGTGTGTTCCGCCGCCGCGTTCCTGTTCGACATCGGCAAGGTGATGGACGGCCGCCTCGGCGCCGACCTGCCGCGTGACGAGGCGGTGACGCTCGTCCCGTACCTCGACCTGCCGCGCGCGTGGCGCTCGAGCTGGGAGCCGCTGGTGAACCGCCACCCGATCCTGGCCGCCTGGTTCGACCAGCTGGGCCGCGAGACGCCCGACCCGATCCACTCGGTGCGTTCGGCCCGTGCGCTGGTGCGCAACGCGGTGACCGCCGCCTGGCGCCAGCCGCAGGCCTGACCGCCGCCGGCGTCACTCGGCGCCGACGCTTCCCGTCACCGGCAGCACGATGCCGGTGATGTACCCCGAGCACACGGGGGACGCGAGGAACACGTAGGCCGGAGACAGCTCCTCCGGCTGCGCCGCGCGCTTCATGTCCGTCTTTTTTCCGAACTCCGCGACGTCCTCGGCCGGCTTGTCCGCCGGGTTGAGTGGCGTCCACACCGGGCCCGGTGCCACCGCGTTCACGCGGATGCCGCGCGGCAGCAGGTTCTGCGCGAGGGCTTTCGTGAACGCGTGGATCGCGCCCTTGGTGGCCGAGTAGTCGAGCAGCTGCGGGCTGCCCTCGAGCCCCGTCACGGACCCCGTGTTGACGATGGCCGCCCCCGGGCCCAGGTGCGGCAGGGCGGCCCGCGCCATGTGGAAGTAGCCGTGCACGTTGGTGCGCAGGGTCTCGTCGAGGCGTTCCTCGGTGATGTCCTCGATCGACGCCGCATGCTCCTGGAACGCTGCGTTGTTCACCAGCACGTCGAGTTTGCCGAAGGCCGAGACAGTGCTTTCGACGGCCCGCTGGCAGAAGCCCGCGTCCTTCACGTCGCCCGGCAGCAGCACGCAGCGGCCGCCTTCCGCCTCGACGAGCCGCTTGGTGTACTCGGCGTCCTCGTGTTCGTCGAGGTAGACGATCCCCACGTCAGCGCCCTCACGCGCGAACAGCACGGCCACCGCGCGCCCGATGCCCGAGTCTCCGCCGGTGATCAGCGTGGCCTTGCCCTGGAGCTTCTGGCTGCCCATGTAGTCGGGGGCGAGGAAGCGGGGCTTGAGCACCAGTTCGGCTTCGACGCCGGGCTTGTCGACGTGCTGCGCGGGGAGGTCGGCGGGCTGTTCGCGGGCGCCTGCCTGGATGGCCGCCGACGTCTTCGGCTTCGCCGCCGATTGCCGATCGGCCTCGTCCTGGCTGCGCTGGATCTCGCGGTGCCGGCCGGCGGTGGCCTGGGCCTGCTTGCGGTCACGGGGCGTGGACGTCATGCGGTGTCTCCTTCCGCTGGGATTCCCCCGTCAGTTCGGGGCGGGCGGCAGCACGTTGCCGTGCTGCGGTCGGCTGGATTCGAGGCCGCCGTCGTCGGGCGCGTTCGCGGGCTCGCCGTGTTTCGGAGGCGGAACGGGCCGCGAGGCCGCGGGCCGCCCGTCCTCGGCGAAGTCGCGTTCGGCTTGGTCGGGCAGGCCGTCGGCGTCGCGGTCGGCTTCGGTGTCGGGCGTGGTGGTTCCGATGCTGGATTTCATGGGCAGGGGGTCCTTCAGGGTACGTGGGCGATGAGCGTGGCGTCCTGGTGGGCACGCGGGGGATCGTCGATGAGCCGGTCGATGGCCTCCAGGGTGCGGTGCACGTCGAGCGGCTTGGCCCAGAACTCGCAGAACGTGGAGCCGGCCAGGCGCCGGCCCGCGTCGTCGGCGGCCGACACCGCGACGGCGGGTGTGTCCGCGAGGCCCTCGACCGCGCGCAGTTGCGTGAGCAGTTCGGCCCCGTCGCAGTCGGGCAGGTGGAAGTCGAGCAGCAGCAGGTCGGGCCGTTCGAGGCGCGCGGCCTGCAGGCCTTCCTCGCCCGTGGTGGCGACGACGAGCCGCAGGCGCGGCCGGTGGTTGAGCATGGCCTGCATGATCATCACGTTCACCGGATGGTCCTCGACATAGAGGACCACCGGCTGGTGGTCGGGGGACGTTCGGAGGGGGGCGGGGGCGGACATGGGGACAACCTTTCGGGATCGGTCGGCCAGCTCGAGGCAAGTCACATGCCACGGACGGTTTACCGACAAATCCTAGTCCTTCGAGCGACTTTCGTCCCTCGATCCGGCAAAAGGTTCTGAAGCGCGCACGCGAACTGCCGTCAGGTTGGGATTTCGCGGCGGGAAATGCTGTAGGTGCCGTCCGACAAGCAATGGCGCCCCTCGCCGGTAGTGGGGGGCGCCGCCCGTCCGTACAGTCGCCGGAAGCCGGTCAAGCGATGCATCGGCCGTTGTTGTGTCAGGCGCGGGCCTTCGCGGGCACGCGCGTCCCTCGAACTGCCGCCCCGTCCGCCATGCGCTGTCTGCCTCCACCCCCCTCGATTCCGCCCCGCACGCCGCACGAAGCCGTTGGCAATCGGCGTGCGCGGGTCGATTTCCGTGAAATTCTGACGATTCCGCAACGAGTCGTTGCGGGAAAACCCGAAGAATTCCATGATGGAGGCATGTTCAACCAAGACCAGGCTCCCCGCAAAGTGGCCCCCGTGCTGGCTTTGATGATCCGCATGGCTCATTCCGGCCTGGGCCGGACGGTCCCTGACGATTGGCACGAATTGAAACATCTGGCGGGCAGCGCCGAGAGGACGATGACTAACATCGCGCCTCGCCTTCGCCGGGGCCCGTCCCGTCGAAAGGAGATCGGAGGCACGAACCCATGAGTTCATTCAACAGCCTTCAGCGCGGCATCCGGCAGCGGGCGTTCCGCCAGCGCCAGGAAGCGCAGCGCACCTTGTGCAAGAAGCTCCGGCTCCTGCGCGTCGAAGAGAACCACAGCCTCGGCAACCGCCCCTCCGCGGTGGTGCTCGAGGCCACATTGCAGAGCCGGAGGAATTCGTCCAGATGAACGCAGCAGATGGACATGGACAGGGGGATGGGATGGGTGATCGACCTGTTCCAGTGTTGGCAAGCGACGTGCCTGCCGGCGTTCCCCACCCATCGACAGGAGTACTTTGAATGCCCCACGCACTGGTAGTGGACGACGAGCCGGACTCGGCTGAAACGACCGCCATGCTCATCGCGAGCGAGGGCTTCACGGTAGCCACGGCCGGATCGCTGCGAGATGCCCGCCGGCAGATCGCGCTGCAGGAACCCGACATCGTGCTGCTCGACCTGAAGCTGCCCGACGGTAGCGGCATGGAGCTGCTGCAGGACCTGAAGGCGCTGCCCAACACCGAGGTCGTGCTGGTCACCGGGCATGCGAGCCTCGAGACGTCCATCCAGGCGCTGCGCCTCGGCGCGGCCGACTACCTCGTGAAACCCATGAGCCTCACGCAGCTCAAGGGCATCCTGTCGCGCGTGATGAAACCCGCCGCGCTGAAGGCGGAGGCGCGCCACCTGCTCGAAACGCTCGAGCGCGACGGGCACTTCGGTGCGCTGTGGGGCCGTTCGGCCCCGATGCGCAACGTGTACCGCCAGATCGAGCGCGTGTCGGAGACCAGTGTCACGGTGTTCATCACCGGCGAAAGCGGCACCGGCAAGGAGGTGGTCGCCCGCACGGTGCACGACCTGAGCCGGCGCCGCAACAAGCCGTTCCTCGCGGTCAACTGCGGCGCCATCTCGCCGCACCTGATCGAAAGCGAGATCTTCGGCCACGAGAAGGGCAGCTTCACCGGCGCCGACCGCCAGCACCAGGGCTTCTTCGAGCGGGCGAGCGGCGGCACGCTGTTCCTCGACGAGATCACCGAGATGCCGCTCGACCTGCAGGTCAAGCTGCTTCGCGTGCTGGAGAGCGGCACCTTCATGCGCGTGGGCTCGACCCAGGTGCTCGAGACCGACGTGCGCATGATCGCGGCCACCAACCGCAGCCCCATGCAGGCCGTGAGCAGCGGCAAGCTGCGCGAGGACCTGCTGTACCGCCTCAACGTGTTCCCGATCCACCTGCCGGCCCTTCGAGAGCGCGGCGAGGACGTGCCGCTCATCGCCGCGCACTTCCTCGACCAGATCTCGGAGCGTGAAGGCAACGCCAAGCGCTTCTCGCCCGACGCGATGGTGCAGCTCAGCCACCACGGCTGGCCGGGCAACGTGCGCGAGCTGCGCAACGTGGTGTACCGCGCCTACGTGATGGCCACCGACACCACCATCCACGACCCGTGCCTTCCGGGCGCGGAGAGCGACCCGAAACCGGTGGTGCAGGCCGCCACCGGCGGGGTGCCGATGATCACCGTGCGCATCGGCACGCCGCTCGCCGAGATCGACCGCCAGGTCACCCTCGCGACGCTGGACCACCTCGGGCGCCACAAGGAGCGCACCGCGGCCACGCTGGGCATCAGCCTCAAGACGCTCTACAACCGCCTGAAGGAATACTCGAACAGCGGCGAAGCCGACCTCGTGGTCAGTGAACCGGTGCCGCTGGACGAGAAGGGCTGACGTCGGGCGGGGTCAGCTCACGCGGGCGTGTGCAGGAGCGGATCGACCACGCGGTTCAGGCTGTCGGGCCGCATGGGTTTCACGATCACCGCATCGAACCCCAGCGCCCGTGCGTTGGCCTCGGCCTCGCGCTGCGCGTAGCCCGTGAGGGCCACGAACACCGCCTGGCTGCCGAGCCGCTCACGCAGCGGCGTGAACGACCCGGGCGCCATGCCCTCGATGTCGCCCAGCACCACCTCGGGCCGGAAGCCATCGATCAGCCGCAGCGACTCGTCCACCGTCGCGGCGGTGGCGACCTGGTGGCCCCACAGCTCGATCTGCAGCCGCATCAGGTAGCGGGCGTCGGGGTTCTCCTCGACCAACAGGACCCGGAACGACGGATGCTGCGGTGCGCGTGACGGCGAGGGGGCGGGTTCGCTGTCGGCCGGTGCGAGGGGCAGGGACAGCACGAACTCCGCGCCCTGTCCGGCACCTTCGCTGAAGGCTTTGACGTCGCCGCCGTGCAGCTGGGCCACGCGCCGCGCGAGCGGCAGGCCGAGGCCCAGTCCGCCGGGGTTGCCACCGCTCTGCAGGTCGTGCCGCGCGAACAGGTCGAACACGTACGGCAGGAACTCCGCCGTGATGCCCTGTCCCTCGTCTCGCACGGCGATGTGCAGCATGCCGCCCGACACCTTGGCCGTCACCGAGATCACGCTCGGTTCGGCCGTGAAGGAGGCCGCGTTCGAGAGGATGTTGCTCAGCGCCTGCGCGAGCCGGATGGAGTCGCCCAGCACCCACTGCGCCGCGGCCGGCGCATCGATGCGCAGCGTGTGGCCGGCGGCGTCGAGCTTCGGCTGGCTGGTCTCGGCGGCGGCGCGCAGCAGGTCGCGCACGGCCACGCGGCCCTTCACGAGCGTGATCTGCCCCTGCATCACGCGGGTGACGTCGACCAGGTCGTCGACGAGCCGCCGCAGCCGGCCCACCTGGCGCTCGATGATCTCGCGCAGGCGGGTGAGGGTGGGGTGGCCGTCTTCCAGGGTGCGCAACACGCTGGCCGCGTTCGCGATGGGGGCGAGCGGGCTTCGCAACTGGTGGGACAGCATCGCGAGGAACTCGTTCTGCCGCCGGTCCGCCAGCCGAAGCGACTGCGCGTGTTCGGCGAGCCGCTCTTCGAGCTCCTTGCGTTCGTGGATGTCGACGCAGCTGCCGATGTAGCCGCCGAAGCGCCCGTCGGCCGCGTGGCGCGGCACGCCGGTGCACAGCACCCAGCGGTACGCGCCGTCGTGTCGGCGCAGGCGATAGTCCATCGTGAAGGGCTGCCGCTCCTCGAAGCTCGTCTTGTAGATCGCGACGCAGCGTTCGGTGTCTTCCGGGTGAACGTCGGCCACCCAGCCGTCGCCCCGCAGCTCCGACAGCGAGCGGCCGGTGAAGTCAAGCCAGGGCTTGTTGAAGGCCTGGCAGAGGCTGTCGGGGCCCGAGGACCAGATCATCACCGGGGCGTTGTCGAGGTCCGCCGGGAGGGACGCGGTGCCCTGCGCGACCGCGAGGAGGCACAGGCGCCCCGGGGTGCCGGCGTGGGCCGGCAGCAGTTCGACGTCGGCCGTGGCAGGGGTGCCGTCGGCCCGCGTGACCACGAGCGGGCCGCGCCACGCGTCACCCGCGTCGAGGGCATGCCGCCACCCGGCCGTGTCGCCGCTCGAGGCCGGCGCGATGATCTCGGCGAGGTGGCCGCCGCGGGTGAGGGCCCCCGCGGCCGCATTGGCAGCCAGCACCCGGCCCGACGTGTCGAGCAGCAGCACGGCGTGCGGATGGTGGTCGAACAGCGCCCGGGCCATCGGGTCGGTGAGCGCGGCGGGTGCGGCGCCCTGTCTGGACAAATCGTTCACTGGCGGACTCCCCGGTCATGTGTGCCGGCCCGGCATCGGCGGGCGCGTGATTCGGTTTCGGCAAGCGGCATGCCTGCGTGGGCGGCACCTCGTGTGGTCTCACGCATGCCGGCGGCGCCTTTCCACGGGCGCCACCTTGAGCAGCTGCCGGTATTTTGTGACGGTTCGGCGCGCCACGCTCAGGCCCTGCCGGAGAAGCCGCCGCGCGATCTCCGGATCCGACAGGGGCTGGGACGGGCTCTCGCTGTCGATCATCTCCTTGATGACGCCGCGGATGGCCGTGGGCGAGCAGGTGCTGCCGCTCGCGGTGACCATCGCGCGGGAGAAGAAGTACTTCAGCTCGAACACACCCACCGGCGTGGCCATGTACTTGTTGTTGGTGACGCGAGAGACGGTGGACTCGTGCAGGCCCACCTCGTCGGCGATCTCCTTGAGCCCGAGCGGCTTCATCGCGAGCGGCCCGTGTTCGAGGAACGAGTGCTGCCGGCGCAGGATCGCCTCGGCCACCTTGAGGATGGTGGAGAAACGCTGCCGCACGTTGCGCACGGTCCAGCGGGCTTCCTGCAGGCTGGCTGCGAGTTCGCCGTGGCGGGCGTCGCGGTGTTGCTGGAAGAGCCGGGCGTAGGCCTGGTTCAGCTTCACCCGCGGCACGATGTTCTGGTTGAGCGTGGCGAGCCACGAGCCCCGCACGCGGCGAACGACCACGTCCGGGGTCAGGTACTGCACGTCGTTCGCGCCGTGGCGCCAACCGGGGCGCGGGTCGAGGTGGCGGATGCGTTCGCAGGCCGCTTCCACCGCCTCCACCGGGCAGTCGAGCAGCCGGGCGAGGCCCGCGACATCGTGCTGCGCCAGGCGAGGCAGGTGCTCGGTGACGATGCGGGCGGCGAGGGCCCGCAGGGCCGGGTCCTCGATGTCGGGCAGTTGCAGCACGAGGCATTCGCGCACGTCGCGCGCGCCCACCCCGTTCGGATCGAGCGACTGCACGCGCCGCAGCGCGGTGAGCATTTCGGCGGGTTCCGGGTCCACGCCGCTGAGCGCCGCGAGTTCGGCGAGCGGCGTGCGCAGGTAGCCGTCGTCGTCGAGCGATTCGATCACGGTGGCGGCCAGCAGCAGGTCGCGCGGGGGCAGTGGCAGCACGTTGACCTGACCGTGCAGGTGTTCGCGCAGGCCCACGTCGGCGGCCACGAAATCGAGGGCCGTCAGGTCGCCGCCGGCGCCCCCCGCGCGGCGATCGCCGGGTGACATCGCCGACCAGCCGTCGTTCGGCGGCGGCTCGTCGGAGGCGGCCTCGGCGGCCGGCGCCGCGGCCGGGTCGGGCACCACGGGGGCGTCGGTCTCGTCGACCTCGAGGAACGGATTCTTGTCGAGCGCGGCATGCACTTCCTGCGCGAAGTCCAGCGAGGACAACTGCAGCAAACGGACCGCTTGCTGCAGCCGCGGGGTCAAGGTCTGATGCTGTCGATGTTCGACTCTGAGCGCCGGTGCGGTCATGGCGTGGAGGGCCTCCTGAGGTTCGCGGGCCGGGGAAATCGCCTGCGTTCGCGTGCAACCATCTGCAACCCCCATGCCACGGCGGAAGTCCCATTCCACGGGCCCAAACCGAGGGTTTACGCTGAGTTTTGGACGCAGCGGGTCGCTGCATCTCGTAACCATTACCGCAAGGATTTCAGGGGCATTCGGCGGGTGGGCGGCCCGCCCCCGGTCTGTCCAGGCACGCCGCCTGCCACCCTTCTCAGGAACCGGGATCCGCGATCCCTTGCTTCCAAGGAGCCACCCATGAGCGTGTCCAACGACGACATCGTCGAAACCCTGAACGACCTCATCGCCACCAGCAAGGACGGCGAACTCGGCTTCACCGCCTGCGCCGAACGGGCCACGTCGAGCGAGTTGCGCCGGCTGTTCCTGCAACGCGCCGCCGAATGCAAGCAGGCCGCGGACGAACTGCGGCCCGCGGTGATCCAGTACGGCGGCGAACCGGAGACCGACGGCACCACGTCCGGAGCGCTACACCGCGGCTGGGTCGCGGTGCGCGGCTCGCTCGCCGGGTACACGGACCAGGCGCTGCTCGACGAATGCGAACGCGGCGAGGACGCCGCGCTCGCACGCTACCGCGCGGCGCTGCGCGACGATGTGCTGCCCGAGCCGCTGCGCGCACTGGTGGCCCGCCAGCAGCTCGGCGTGCAGGCCAACCACGACCAGGTGAAGCGGCTGCGCGACAGCGTCCGCGCCAACGGCTGAGCGGAAGGGAGCGAACCATGCTCGGCAAGCGAATCCTGGTCGTCGACGACAACGTGGATGCGGCGGAGGCCGTGGCCATGCTGCTCGAATCCGAGGGGCACGAGGTCCATACCGCCCACACCGGCCGCGCCGCCGTCGCCGAGACGCTGCGCTGGTCGCCCGAGGCGGTGCTGCTCGACATCGGGCTGCCCGACCTCGACGGTTTCGAGGTGGCCAGGGAGATCGTCGCGCTCGCCCTCGTGCCGCCGCCGCAGCTCATCGCGCTGAGCGGCCGCGGCAGCGCCAGCGACGTGGAGGAGGCCCGCGAAGCCGGCTTCGACCAGCACCTGCTGAAGCCCGCCGAGCCGGACGTGCTGTTCGCCCTGTTCGATGCCCACGCGCCCGGCTGAGCTGGGCACGCGGGTTGCCATGTGTTCCATGTGCGACTTGCACAGCATCTGAAGGAGTAGATCCATGACCCAACAGAACCGCCCTAGCCAGGATTCGCAGAAGTCGGGGCAGCAGCAGCCGTCCCAGAAGCAATCGCCGCAACAGCAGCAGGACCAGCAGAACACGCAACGCCAGCGTGACCAGAACGTCCAGCAGCAAGGCGGCAACCGCTCGCCGCAGCGCAGCGACCAGCAAGGCAGCGACAGCAGCGGCGATCGCCAGCGCTGACCTCCGCGATCCGCAGCCGGGTCGATGACCCGGTGACGTCCCACCCCGCCGGTGAATCGCGAAACCGCGAGGCGCCGGCGGTTTCCACGAGCGAAAGCGAAGCCGCCATGACCGTCCAGACGATCCGCGTTCCCCTGCCGCTGCCCCGGCGATCTCCCGACGACACCGAGGTTCCCGTGGCCCAGGGAACGGGCGCGGCCGACGGCCCCTGCAGCCACGCGGGACGCTGCGACCGCGATGCGTGCGGCCAGGCCGAACGCGTCAAGCTGAACTGCCCCTCGCTCGACACCCCGCCCACGAGCCTGCTCTGAGATCCCGGGACGCGACCCCACCCGACCCGGCCGCACCCGCCGGGCTCGTCTACGTCACCGACGAGGGGCCCGGCATCGCCCGCCGCCGCAGCGGCAAGGGGTTCTCGTACCGCACGCCATCCGGTCAGTGCCTGCGCGACCGCGCCGAACTCGACCGCATCCGGCGCCTCGCGATCCCGCCCGCGTACACGCGCGTGTGGATCTGCCCCCGGCCGGACGGCCACCTCCAGGCCACGGGCCGCGACGCCCGGGGCCGCAAGCAGTACCGCTACCACCCCGACTGGCGCATCGCGCGCGACACCGACAAGTTCACCCGCATGGCCGCCTTCGGCGAGGCGCTGCCGCGCATCCGCGCGCGGGTGAAGCGCGACCTGGAGGCGAAGGGGGCCGCCGGGGTGGTCCCGCGCGACACGTTGCTGGCCACGCTCGTGCGCCTGCTCGACACCACGCTCGTGCGCGTCGGCAACGACGTCTACGCCCGCGAGAACGGCTCGTACGGCCTCACCACGCTGAAGACACGCCACGCGCGCGTGAGCGGCGCGGTGCTGAAGCTGCGCTTCAAGGGCAAGAGCGGTGTCGTGCACGAGGTGGCGCTCGAGGATCCGCGCGTGGCGCGGGTCGTGCGACGCTGCCAGTCCATGCCCGGGCAGGAGCTGTTCCAGTACACCGGGGACGACGGCACGCCGTGCGACGTGAGCTCGCAGGACGTCAACGACTACCTCCGCGAATGTTCGGGCGAGGGCTTCACCGCGAAGGACTTCCGCACCTGGCACGCGAGCGCGCTGGCCCTGGGTCTCTTCGCAGGCCGGGCCGCGGAACCGGTGACGAAGCAGGGGGTGGTGGAGGTGCTGACGGAGGTGGCCCGGCGGCTCGGCAACACCGTCGCCGTCTGCCGCAAGTCCTACGTGCATCCGGATGTGGTGGCTGCCGCGGCGTCCGGCGAACTCGCGTCGCTGATGGCCGCGGCGCCCGCCCGCGTGCAGCGGCGGGGCCTGACGGTGCCCGAGCGCCAGCTGCTGTGTTTCCTGGCCGGCGCCTGCGCGCCGCGGCGCCGGGGTTGATGGTCAGCGCGTGCTGCGCTCGCTGCGCGGGATCAGGAATTCGAACACCGTGCCCTCGTTGGTGTTGGAACGCGCCACCACCGAGCCGCCGTGGGCGCTGATGCCCTGGTCCACGATGGCGAGGCCCGCACCGAGCGTGCCACGCGCCGGCTCCTTGCCGGCCGACGGCAGGATCGGTTCGAAGAGGTCGGCCTGCACGTCGTCGCTCAGCACCGTCGGGAAGCTCACCGTGGCGTTCAGGCGGTCCTTGTGGTTGCCGTCGAGCTGCACCTTCACGGGCACGCCTTCGCCCGCGTGCTCGAGCGCCGTGCCCACGAGGTTCGTGAACACCTGGCTGAGCCGGTCCGTGTCGAAGGTGCCGGTGAGGTCACCCTCGCACTGCACGTCGACCTTCACGCTCGGGCGCACCTCGACGATCTCGGCCACCACGGATGCGCAGAGGCTGCCGAGGTCGGCCATCTTCGGCGAGATGCTGGCGATGCCGGGGCGGATGCGCGAGAAGTTCAGCAGGTGGTCGATGGTGCGGGCCATGCGGGAGCTGCTCGACTTGATGCGCAGGCCGGCCTTCTGGATGGGCTCGTCGTGGCCGCGGCGGTGCACGATCTCGGCGCTGAGCGCGATGGCCATCAGCGGCGTGCGCAGGTCGTGGGTCAGCACGGCCGTCATCATCTCGTTGAGCTTGCGCAGGCGCTGCACCTCGACGATCTGGTGCTGCAGGCGCTGGCGTTGCACGTAGAGGTCCACGAACACCGCGACCTTGCTCGCGAGCACGTGCGGCTCCAGCGGCTTGTAGAGGAAGTCCACCGCGCCCGCCTCGTAGCCGCGGAACGTGCGCTGCTGGTCCTGCGACGCGGCGGTCAGGAAGATGATCGGGATGTGGCGGGTGCGCTCGGCGCCCCGCATCAGCTCGGCGAGCGCGAAGCCGTCGATCTCGGGCATCTGCACGTCGAGCAGCGCCACGGCCACGTCGTGGTTCAGCAGCAGCTCCAGCGCCTCGTCGCCCGACCCGGCCTTCAGCACGCGGATGCCCGGGCGGGCGAGCAGGGCCTCCAGCGCGAGCAGGTTCTGGGCGACGTCGTCGACGACCAGCACGTTGACTTCTGACGTTGGGTTCATGGCGTTTCTCTGAAGTTCGATGGAGAGGGGAAAAGGTTCATGACAGGGCGGCCAGGCTCAGCGCCATGTGTTCGATCGAAAGCACCGCGTCCGCGCCGGCGGACGCGATGCCCGCGGCCGGCATGGTGCTCGCCACCGCGGTGTCCGGGTCCTGGACCCAGGCCGTGCCGCCGCGTGCGCGCACGGCCGCCAGGCCCTCGCTGCCGTCGTCGCTGCCGCCAGTCAGCAGCAGCGCGAGCAGCTGCGCACCGTAGGCGATCGAGGCCGATTCGAACAGAGGGTCGATCGCCGGCCGTGAATAACGCACGGGCGCGTCGATCGACAGCGCGAGCGTGCGCTCGGGTTCCACGAGCAGATGGTAATTGGGCGGCGCGAACACCACGGCGCCGGACGGCACGGGCTGCTTGTCGAGCGCTTCGGTGACGGGCAGGGCGCAGCGCTGGTCGAGGAGCGCGGCGATGCCGCTCGGCTGGTCGGGCGGCACGTGGATCACCACGAGCACCGCCGGCCGGAATCCCGCGGGCAGGGCCGTCAGCAGCGACAGCAGCGCGTCCACGCCGCCGGCCGAGGCGCCGATCACGACCGCCTCGATCCGGGACAGGGGAAGCACGGGGGTGTCCATGGCGGGCCTCACAGTCGGCGGTAGATGCGTTCGGGGCTGGCCACGGCCTCGAACTCGTTCGCGTGCGCGCCGAACTGCAGCGTCTCCTTGCTGCCCAGGCCGAGGAAGCCGCGGTGCACCAGCGACTCGCGGAACAGGCCGATGGCGCGGTCCTGCAGGCCCGGGTTGAAGTAGATCAGCACGTTGCGGCACGACACGAGGTGCACCTCGGAGAACACGGTGTCCGTGGCGAGGCTGTGGTCGGCGAACACGATGTTCTTTCGCAGCTTGCGGTCGAAGACCACACCGTCGTAGGCCGCCGTGTAGTAGTCCGACAGCGAGCCGGTTCCGCCGGCCGCCTGGTAGTTGCGGCTGAAGAGCGCCATGCGGTCGAGCGGGTACACGCCGGCCTCGGCCTTGCGCAGCGCCTCGGGGTTGATGTCGGTGGCGTAGATGAGCGCACGGTCGAGCAGCTTTTCCTCGGCGAGCAGGATCGCGAGCGACCAGACCTCCTCGCCGCTGCTGCAGCCGGCCACCCACACCTTGATGGACGGGTAGGTGGCGAGCATGGGCGCCACCTCGCGGCGCAGCGAGGCGAAGTACGTGGGGTCCCGGAAGAACTCGCTGACCTGCACGGTGAAGTACTGCAGCATCTGCGCGAACACCTCGGGCTCGCGCAGCACGCGATCCTGCAGGTGGGCCAGGCGGTCGCAGCCGAAGCGGGCCATCGCCTGGCGCATGCGGCGGCGCAGCGAGGTGACGGCGTAGTCGCGGAAGTCGTGCTGGTAGCGGAGGTACACGGCCTCCAGCATGAGCTTGACCTCGATGTCGAACAGCGCGGTGTCGGCGTCCATGGGCGCGCCTACTTCGGCATCCAGACGCGGCACAGCGAGATCAGCTTGTCCACGTCGAGGGGTTTGGCCACATAGTCGTTCGCGCCGGCCTCCAGGCAGCGGTCACGGTCGTCCGGCATGGCCTTGGCCGTGAGGGCGATGATGGGCAGGTTCGCCCACTCGGGCCGCTCGCGGATGAGTTTCATCGCGGTCAGGCCGTCCATCTCCGGCATCATGATGTCCATCAGCACGAGGTCCACGGCCGGGCCGCGTTCCAGCCGGTCCAGCGCTTCCTGGCCGTTGCGGGCCACCTCGAGCTTCGCACCGAGCGGCTCGAACACGCTGGAGAGCGCGAAGATGTTGCGCACGTCGTCCTCGGCGAGCAGCACGCGCCGCCCGTCCAGCACCGAGTCGCGCTCGCGGGCCTGCATCAGCAGGCGCTGCTGCTCGGGCGGCAGCGAAGACTCCACGCTGTGCAGGAACAGCGTGACCTCGTCCAGCAGGCGCTCCGGCGAGCGTGCGCCCTTGACGATGATGGACTTCGAATAGCGGCGCAGGCGCTGCTCCTCGTCGCCGCTCAGGGCCCGGCCGGTGTAGACGATCACGGGCGGGAAGGCGTACTGGTCGCCCGCGGCCATCTTCTCGAGCAGCTCGTCGCCCGAGCCGTCGGACAACGACAGGTCCATCACCATGCAGTCGTACGTGGTGCTCGACAGGCGTTCGAGGGCGTGGGCCACGGTGCCCACCGCGTCGATCGCCACGCCGTCGGCCGACAGCAGCAGCACGAGGTTGCGGCGCAGGTCCTCGTCGTCTTCCACCACCAGCACGCGGCGCACCTCGCGCTGCAGGCGGTCCTGCAGGCCCTGGATGGCCGACACCAGCTGCTCGCGCGCGGCGGGCTTGAGCACGTAGCCCACGGCCCCCAGTTCGAGGGCCGTCTGCGTGCGCTCGTGGGCCGACAGCATGTGCACCGGCACCGGCCGCGTCGCGGTGTCGCGCTTGAGCCGCTCGAGCACGGTCAGGCCCGACTGGTCGGGCAGCCCCACGTCGAGCAGCACGCCGCTCGGCTGCAGTTCGCGGGCGAGCCGCAGGCCTTCCTCGCCCGTGTTGGCGATCACGCAGTCGAAGCCCAGCTCGTGGGCCAGGTCGTACAGGACCGCGGAGAAGCGCGGGTCGTCCTCGATCACGAGGATCAGGCGGCCCGTGCGGCCGAGCTGCCGGCGGTCGTCTTCGACGGCCGCGGGCACGGGGGCCGGGGCCGGCGCGGCAACGGGGGTGGTGGTGGCGGTGGCCACCGCGGCCGGGATGGGCGACTCCACCGCGACGCCATCGAACTCGACGGGCAGGTCCACCGTGAACGTGCTGCCGCGGCCGGGTTCGCTGTCGACCCGCAGCGTGCCGCCGAGCCGGTGGGTGAGTTCGCGGGAGATCGACAGCCCGAGGCCCGTGCCGCCGAAGCGCCGGCTCGTGCTGCCGTCGGCCTGGCGGAAGGCCTCGAAGATCACGTCCTGCTGGTGTTTCGGGATGCCCACGCCGCTGTCGGTCACCTCGAAGGCCACACGGCCCTCGGCCGAGGGCCGCACCACGAGCCGCACCTCGCCGCGTTCGGTGAACTTGATGCCGTTGGCCAGCAGGTTCTTGAGCACCTGCAGCAGGCGCTGGCCGTCGGTCTGCAGCGTGGCGGGTGCCCCGGGCGCGGTCTCGACGACGAACGAGAGCTTCTTCTGGCGCGCGAGCGGGTCGAACGTGGCGCGCAGCCGCGCCACCACGTCGGCCAGGTCGAGCGGCTCCACGTGCAGGTCCACGTGGCCGGACTCGATCTTCGAGAGGTCGAGGATGTCGTTGATGAGCAGCAGCAGGTCGTTGTTGGAAGCGTGGATGGCCTGGGCGTACTTCACCTGCTCGGCGTTGAGCGAACCCGGCTTGTTGTCGGCCAGCAGCTTCGACAGGATCAGCGAGCTGTTGAGCGGCGTGCGCAGCTCGTGCGACATGTTCGCGAGGAACTCCGACTTGTAGCGGCTCGCCGCCTCGAGCTGCTCGGCCTTGCCGTGCAGCGACTGCTGCGCCGCCAGCAGGTCGAGCTTCTGGCGTTCGAGCACCTGGGCCTGCTCCTCCAGCTGCACGTTGGTCTGCTCCAGTTCCACCTGCTGGGTCTCGAGCCGCGCCTGCGACTCGAGCAGCACCCGGCTCTGTTCCTCCAGCTCCTCGTTGGACACGCGCAGTTCTTCCTGCTGGGCCTGCAGCGATTCGCCCTGGCGCTGGGTCTCCTCCAGCAGCACTTCCAGGCGCCGGCGGTACAGGGCCGAGCGCAGTGCGAGGCCGATGGGTTCGGCGACCTGGTCGAGCAGTTCCAGCACCCGCCCGACGTCGTCGCGCTTGCGCAGGAAACCGAGTTCCACGACCCCGGCGGTGACGCCATCGATGCGCAGCGGTGCGATCACGACCCGACCGGGCGTGCTGCGTCCGAGCGCCGTGGTGACCGGCAGGTGGCCCGGCGGCACGTCGTCGAGCACCCGGGCGCGGCCGTCGCGCGCGACCTGGCCCGCGAGGCCGTCGGGAATGGGGATGCGTTCGGGGGCGGCGGCGAGGTCGACCGCGTGGCCACCCTTGCGCAGCAGGTCGGGGCCGTCGATGCGGTAGAGCAGGGCGGTGTCGGCCCCCGTGACCTCGCAGAGCGACTGGGTGGCGCGGTCGGCCACCTCGTTCGGGCCGTGTTCACCGATCAGGCGCTGCGAGACGACCGTTTCGCCCTGCTGGAGCCAGGCGAGCCGCGCCACGTCCTGGCGCACCCGCAGCACCTGCCAGACGAGGAAGGCCAGGGCCCACAGTACCGCCCCGCCCACCACGCGGTTGACACCGGCGACGAACGCATCGGTGCCCACGGGGGACAACAGGTAGCCGGCGAGGCTCATCACGGACGCCGCTGCCGCGGCGGCGAAGGGCGCGTGGGGATGCGTCTGGAGCAGCAGCAGGCCGACCGGCACGAGGAACAGCGCCCATTCGGCGTAGCCGACCGGCGTGAAGAGGTCGACGGCGAGGATGGCGAGCATCAGCGCAGCGGCGCCGACCTGGACTGCGAGGTTTCGGGATCCGTCGACGTGGAGGTTCATGCGGGGTTGGGACGGGGGCGGCGTGGTGGAGTTCCCCGCGATTGTGCCCAGGACGCTCACGGCCGGGCCGGCGTGGGTGTCACGCGCCAGACCACATTGCCCACGTCGTCGGCCACGAGCAGCCCGCCGCGGGTGTCGAAGGCGACGCCGACAGGGCGGCCGAGCGCCTTGCCGTCCTCGCTCAGGAAGCCGGTCAGCACCTCGCGCGGATCGCCCGCGGGACGGCCGCCATCGAACGGCACGAGGATCACCTTGTAGCCGCTGTGGGGCTTGCGGTTCCACGAGCCGTGCTGCCCGACGACCATGCCCGTGCCGAGCGGCGGGAGCGCGCGGCCGTCGGACCAGGCGAGCCCCAGCGACGCGGTGTGGGCGCCCAGGGCGTAGTCGGGCACGAGCGCCTTCGCCACGAGTTCGGGGCGCTGCGGCGAGACCCGTTCGTCGACGTGCTGGCCGTAGTAGCTGTACGGCCAGCCGTAGAAGCCCCCGTCGCGCACGGACGTGAGGTAGTCGGGCACGAGGTCGCTGCCGATCTCGTCGCGTTCGTTGGCGACGGTCCACAGCACCCCGGTGGCGGGTTCCCACGCCATGCCGTTCGGGTTGCGCAGGCCGGTGGCGAAGAGACGCTTCGTCGCCGCGGCGGGGTCCACTTCCCAGACCGCGGCGCGGCCTTCCTCGATCTCGAGGCCGTTTTCGCCGACGTTGCTGTTGGAGCCCACGGTGACGTACAGCCGCCGCCCGTCGGGCGACGCGATCACGTTCTTGGTCCAGTGGTGGTTCAGGCCCGCGGGCAGCTCGACCACCTTGGCGGGCGCCGCGGCGGCCGTGGTTTCGCCGGCCCGGTACGGCACCTTCACCAGGGCGTCGGCGTTGGCCACGTACAGCGTGTCGCCCACGAGGGCCATGCCGAAGGGCGAGAACAGGTCCTTCAGGTAGACGGAGCGCACCTCGGCGACCCCGTCGCCGTCGGCGTCGCGCAGCAGCGTGATGCGGTTGGCGCTGGGCACGGTGGCGCCCGCGCGCTTCATCATCGTCTTCTGGGCCCAGGCCCGCAGCCCGCCGCCGCCCGGCTTCGGGGGCGCGTTCGACTCCGCCACCAGCACGTCGCCGTTGGGCAGCACGTGGATCCAGCGGGGGTGGTCGAGCCCGGTGGCGAACGCCGTGACCTGCAGGCCGGGCGCGGCGACGGGCTTGCCGTTGGCGGGCCACCCGGTGGCCGGGGCGACGTTGAGGGTGGGCACCAGGGTCTTGTTCGGGGGCGGCAGCTGCGGGTTCGGACCGTAGCCGGCGCTCTCGGGCAGACGCGCCGTCTCGCCGCAGCCGGCCAGCATCAGCACCCCGAGGGCGAGCGCGCCCAGCCCCCGTTTGCGACCATCTGCGGACATGAGAAAAACCTGGTTGAGGAAACAGCCCATTTTTCAATGCCGTTCCGGCCGGCCTTGTAGGCGGACGCCTCACCGCCGCGTGGGAATACGTCCGTAAAGGCGGGAATTCCCAACGTTGTCCCGCCCCCGCGACGGGCCGAAGTGGGGCCCAATGGCGGCATGGGGAAAAGAGAGTCTGCCGCGTTGCTCGCGTTGGCGGTCTCCGGTGTGACCGGAACCGCCAACGCGGACACGCGTCTGTCCGCGCAGGAGCTGCGCTGGGCCCGGGCCGCCAGCCCCGTCGTGGCGTATGCCCGCACGCAGGGCCTGCCGGTGGACGTGGTCGTCCAGCCGCAGGACGCCCCCGGCCTCGCACCGGTGGCCATGGCCCTCGTCGACGGCCGCTGCAAGCTGGTGTTCTCGATGCGGGGCAACCCCGCCGCCGAGGACACGGAGCGTTCCATTCCCCCCGCCTTGTTCACCCCCATCGTGGAAGCCATCGCGGCCCACGAGGTGGCGCACTGCTGGCGTCAGGTGCGAGGCGCCTGGCGCACGGTGCCGGCCGGGTTCACCGACCCGTCGGGGCCCGTGGATTCCACCGACCCCGACGTGGTCGCCCGCTGGTCGGCCATGGCGGCCACGCGCCGCGAGGAGGGGTTCGCCGACCTGGTGGGCCTCGCCTGGACGTGGCGGCAGCATCCGGCGCAGTACGCGCAGGTGCACGCCTGGCTCATGAACGAACGGGCGAACCCGCCCCTGGCAGGCAGCCATCACGACACGCAGGCGTGGGTGCGCCTGGCCGCGAACGGGGGCTTCGGCGACGCCGACAGCCCGTTCGAGCAGGTCACACGGATGTGGACCGCGGGCCTCGTGGGCGAACCCTGAAACCGGCCGGTCCTGGAAAGAGCAGGGGCGGTCAGCCCTGGCCGTTGGCCGCGTCGAGCTCGCGGCAGGACGGCGCACACACCGCCTGCGCCTTGCCGAGCAGCTTGCGCGTCTTGAGGGACGCGCGGGGCCGGTGTTTGCCACACAGGAAACACGACATGGTGGCGGCCCCGAAGGAGCCTGCCGCGGTGAACGGCGAACCCGCCACCTTCGATCGATACCGCAGACCGTCTGCCACGACGGTCGTCTTCACTTCATTCTTCGCCACTGAGGGGTCCCTGGTTCATCATTGATCGGTCGCGCGACGTGCCTTGTCGATCACGTCCCTGGCCTGCAGTTCCGCGCTCAACGAAAATTCGAGCGCCGATCGGCAGAGCCCGGCATGCTGGTACTGAAGGTTTTCATACAGCTCCGCGGCCGCGGGGTAGGAATCTAGCACCGCATTGAGTGTTTCGCCGGGCTTGACCGATTCGAATTCCTGTACCAAGTGCGTGACGACGGACCGGTATTGCACGGGGTCCACCGCCACGGGGCTGCGTTCCAGCCGTTCCAGCAGGTGGGCGAGCGTGATCACCACCGAGGGCCGGGCGGGCGATTGTTCAGGTGAACGGACGTTCATGGGGAATTTCCTCTCCGGGGGGCGTTGATTCAGCCCCCGTCACTGAGAGAACATGGGGACGGTCGACCGGACTGCAAGGCCCGGCCCCCGCCGGCGGATGCCCCGGCGTATCGTTCCCTCTCCGGAGCCCGTGCCGCATGAGCATCCGCAACCTCGATTCGCTGTTCGATCCCTCGTCCGTCGCGGTCATCGGGGCCTCGCTCCGGCCCGACCGCACCGGCACGGTGGCCTGGGCCAACCTGAAGGTCGGCGGCTTCAAGGGCCGGCTGTTCGCGGTGAACCCCAAGTACGACGAACTCGACGGCCACCCGGTCGTCCACCGCATCGACCAGCTGCCCGAGCCCCCCGACCTCGCCCTGATCTGCAGCCCCCGCCACACCGTGCCCGAGGTGGTCGCCCAGCTGGCGGCCCGCGGCACCCGGGCCGCCGTGGTGCTGACGCCGGGCCTGGGCGCCCGGCGCACCCAGGCCGCGCTCGACGCCGCCCGGCCCACGCTGCTGCGCCTGCTGGGCCCGGACAGCATCGGCCTGCTGACCCCGCACCTGGGCCTGAATGCCAGCGCGGCCCCCATCGGGGCCACGCCGGGCGCCGTGGCCTTCGTCTCGCAGTCGGCCGGTCTCGTCACGGCGGTGCTCGACTGGGCGAAGGGCCGGCAGGTGGGCTTCTCGCACGTGGTCTCGCTCGGCGAACGGGCCGACGTCGACTTCGGCGACATGCTCGACTACCTGGCCAGCGACCCGCGCACCCGCGCCATCCTGCTCTACATGGAGGCGATGGAAGCGCCGCGCAAGTTCATGTCGGCCGCCCGCGCCGCGGCGCGCAACAAGCCGGTGATCGTGGTGAAGGCCGGGCGCTCCGAGCCCGGCCGCCGCGCGGCCGAATCGCACACCCGGGCGCTCGCCGGCTCCGACCTCGTGTTCGACGCCGCCATCAGCCGGGCGGGCATGCTGCGCGTCGACACCCTGTACCAGCTGTTCACCGCGGCCGAGACCCTGGCACGCTTCCGCGGCAACACCGGCGAACGCCTCGCCCTGCTCACGAACGGCGGCGGCGCCGGAGTGCTCGCGGCCGATGCCGCGGCGGCGTCCGGCATCGAACTGGCCGAACTGGCGCCCGCCACGGTGGCGCGCTTGAAGGAACTGCTGCCGCGCGGTCCCCAGGGCCACCCGGTCGACGTCGGCGGGGACGCGCCCGTGCCGCTGGTCGTCGATGCGCTCAAGGCGCTGCTGTCGGACCCCGACGCCGGCGCCACGCTGTTCATCCATGCGCCGTCCGCCCGCGTGCGCGCCGACGACGTCGCCGAGGCCTTGCTGCCGCTCGCGCAGGGGTCGCCGCCGAAGCTGCTGAGCTGCTGGCTGGGCGACGCGGCGGTGGCCGACGCCCGGCAGCGCGTGCGCGCCGCCGGTATCCCGAGCTACTTCACCCCGGAGGAGGCGGTGCGCGCCTTCGCGATGGGCGTGCGCTACCGCCGCAACCAGGCCCAGCTGATGGAGGCGCCGCAGGCGGCCTCGGGGGCCGCACGGGCCGACGTGGAGGGCGCCCGCCGCCTGCTGCGTGCGGCGCTGGCCGGCGGGCGGGACGTGCTGACCGAACCCGAGGCGAAGTCGCTGCTGTCCTTGTACGGCATCCCCGTCGTCGCCACGCGGCGCGTGCTGCCCGACCCCGACGTGGTGGAGGCGGCCGCGGACGCCATCGGCTACCCGGTCGTGCTCAAGGTGCTGTCGGCCGACATCGACCACAAGACCGACGTGGGCGGCGTGATGCTCGACCTGCCGGACGGCGCCGCGGTGCGCCAGGCGGCCGCGTCGATGCTCAAGCGGGTGGCGGCAGCCCGGCCCGACGCCGTCATCGAGGGCTTCACGGTGCAGGCGATGGTGCGCCGGGCCCACACGCACGAACTCATCGTGGGCGGCAGCATCGACCCCACCTTCGGGCCCGTGGTGCTGTTCGGCGCCGGCGGCACCTCGGTCGAGCTGGTGGCCGACCGGGCCATCGGCCTGCCGCCGCTCAACGAGCCGCTCGCCCGCGCGATGGTGGACCGCACCCGGGTCTCGCGCCTGCTCAAGGGCTGGCGCGACACGCCACCCGCCGACGAACCCGCCGTGTGGCAGGCGCTCGTGGCGGTGTCGCGGATGCTCGCCGACCTGCCCGAACTCTCGGTGGTCGACATCAACCCGCTCGTGGCGAACCACGAGGGCGTGATCGCGCTCGACGCCCGCATCCGCATCGACCCGGCCCGCCCCGGCGGTGAACACCGCTTCGCGATCCGCCCGTACCCATCGGACCTCGTCGAATCGCGCGTGTGGCAGGGGCGCCTGGTGACGCTGCGCCCCATCCGGCCGGAGGACGAGGCGCAGCACCTCGCGTTCCTGCGCCGCCTCGACCCCGAGGACATCCGCATGCGGGTGTTCTACAGCCGCCGCTCCATCGAGCGCAGCGAACTGGCCCGCCTCACCCAGATCGACTACGCCCGCGAGATCGCCTTCGTGGCCGTCGCGGCGGGGGAGGAGCGCGACGAGACGCTGGGCGTGGTGCGGGCGATGACCGACCCCGACAACGACAGCGCCGAGTTCGCGATCGTGATCCGTTCCGACCTCAAGAGCGGCGGCCTCGGGCGCATCCTGATGAACAAGCTGATCGCCTACCTGAAATCGCGGGGCACGGCGAAGGTCGTCGCGAGCGTGCTGACCGACAATCGCACCATGCGCCATTTCCTGCGTTCGCTCGGTTTCGTGGAAGGCCCCGTCGAATGGGGCAATGACACCGTCGACGTCACGTTGACGCTGAACCCGCCCTGACCGGGCCCTTCGGGCCGCCGTACTTCGCGCCCCGCACCTGTTAGGCTTCACCGCATGGACATCCGACCCTTCCTGCCGCTGGCCCTGCTGGCCGCCATGCCACACCTCGCCCTCGCCGCCGAGCCGTCCCCCCGCGAGGCGGCGGGCGAACGCTGCGAAGCCGCCGTCACCGAAACCGTGAAACACATGCGCGGCGACGACGCGCGCCAGGTGCAGTTCAACCGGGCGAAGCAGGTCGTCGCGCCCCCGGTGGACGAGGAAACCGACGTGAAGGGCGAGGGCAGCTACCGCAGCGGCACCGGCGGGCCACGCCCGTTCAGCTACAGCTGCGCGTACAACATCAAGGCGGGCACCACGTCGGGCGTCGTGTTCCGCGATCTGGGTCCGGACCGCACCGACAGCCCCGAAGCCGCCTGGCAGCCCGACCTGTCCACGCTGTCCCCCGAGGCCTGCGAATCGGCCGTGGCCGCCGTGCTGAAGGGCAAGTACCCGCGCGTCGGCCGCATCGCGTTCGGCTCCGATTCGCGCCGGCTGCGGCCCGCACCCAACGGCCGCTCCGGCATGACGGGCCAGGGCTCGGTCGAGCGGGCGCCCGGCATGAGCCTCATCGCCTTCGACTACCAGTGCGAGTTCGAGTCACGCACCGGCAAGGTGGTGGCCGCGCGCACCACGCCCTGACGTCCGGCGCGTCCCCCGCGCCTGCGGGTGATGCGTCCCGCGGAGCAGCGGGGCGGGCCCGATATCATCCCCCCGGACAAGACAACACGAACGAACACACAAGATGGCAACGATCAGAGACGTGGCTCAACTGGCCGGAGTGGGGGTCGCGACCGCATCGCGGGTGATCTCGGGCACCGGCTCGTTCTCGGCCGCGGCGGCCGAGCGCGTGCGCGCCGCGGCGGCCGAACTCGGCTTCCGCCCGTCGAACGTGGCGCGCGCCCTGTCGCTGCAGAGCACCGGCACCATCGGCGTCTACGTGCCCGACTTCCGCGGCCCGTTCTACGGCCCCATGCTCGACGCCATCGACGGCGAACTGCGCCGCCACGGCCGCCACATGGTCGCGGTCAACGGCATCGGCGACGTGGACCCCCGCCAGCAGGCGCTGAGCAGCGCCGAGTTCCTCGCCGACCGCGAGTGCGACGGCATCATCATCGCCAGCAACGAGCTGCGCGACGCCGACTACCTCGCGATCCGCCAGCGCATCAAGCACGTGGCGATCATCAACCGCGAGGTCAAGGGCATGAAGACCCAGAGCTTCACGGTGAACCACCGGCTGGGCGGCGCGCTGGCCGCCCGGGCACTGCTCGAGCACGGCCACAAGCGCCTCGCGGTCATCTCGGGCCTCGCGCACGCGCAGGACAACCGCCAGCGCCTGGAAGGGTTCCTCGAGACCGTGCGCGCCGCGGGCATCGACGCCGACACCATCCCCGTGGTGCACGCCGACTTCACGGCGCCGGGCGGATGGGCCGCCACCGAGGAGCTGCTGGCGCGCAAGACGAAGTTCACGGGCCTCTTCTGCGCGAACGACCAGATGGCCATGGCCGCCATCTCGAAGCTCGACGTGGCGGGCAAGTCGGTGCCGGAAGACGTGTCCGTCGTCGGCTACGACAACACCGACATGGGCGCCTACCTGCGGCCGCGCCTGACCACGGTCGACACGCACATCGGCGAGATGGGCCTGAACGCCTGCCGGCTGCTCGTGAACCAGTGCTACGGCAAGGAACTGTCCATCGCCCGCGACTTCCCGCCCACGTTCGTGCCGCGCGACTCGCTCAGGAAAATCGGCCGCTGACCTTCCGGCGGGCGGCCATGAGCGCCTTGAGGGCCAGGGCGCTGTCCTTCGGGGTGCGTTGCTGGGTGGCGTAGTCCACGTGCACGATGCCGAAGCGCTTGGCGTAGCCCTCCACCCATTCGAAGTTGTCCAGCAGGGACCACGCGAAATATCCGCGCACGTCCACGCCGGCGCGCATCGCCTGGCCGATGGCCACGAGGTGGCGCTGCAGGTAGCGCACGCGCTGGGCGTCGTCCACGCGCCCGTCCACCACCGTGTCGTCGTCGCTCGCCATGCCGTTTTCGGTGATGTGCACCGGCGGCAGCGCGGGGTACCGGCCCTTGAAGCCGATCAGCAGGTCGCGCAGGCCGGCCGGGTACACCTCCCAGCCCATCACCGTGCGCTCGACGCGGTCGAGGCCCTTGTCGGCGTAGCCGTGGGCACCGTCGCTGCGCACGTTCGCCCGGAAGTAGTAGTTGATGCCGATGTAGTCCATCGGCGTGGAGATCAGCGCCATGTCGCCGTCGCGCACGGACGGTGACACGCCGGGCCACAGCTCCTGCAGCGCCTCGGGGTAGGTGCCGAGCAGCAGCGGGTCCAGCACCCAGTGGTTCCAGCAGGCGCTGGCCAGGCGCGCGGCCTGGCGGTCCTCCGGGCTCTGGCTGTCGGCGGACACGGCCGTGACGTTCGTGACGAGGCCCACCTGGGACGCGCCGTTGGCACGAAGCGCCGTGGCGGCCAGGCCATGGCCCAGCAGCAGGTGGTGCATGGCTTCCACCGCATACCGCACGTCGGCCAGGCCCGGCGCGTGCACGCCGCTGCCGTGGCCCAGCCACGCGGCGCACCACGGTTCGTTGACCGTGGCCCAGGCCGCCACGCGGTCGCCCAGCCGGCGGCTCGCCACGTTCGCGAAGTCGGCGAGGCGCGAGGCCGTGTCCCGGTTGAGCCAGCCTCCCCGGTCCTGCAGGTGCTGCGGCAGGTCCCAGTGGTACAGCGTGACGAACGCGCGGATGCCGTGGTGGGCCAGCCGGTCGAGGATGCGTTCGTAGAAGTCGAGGCCCGCGGCGTTCGGCGACCCGTCGGGCCGCATCACCCGGGACCAGGCGACCGACAGGCGGTAGGCGTCGAGGCCCAGCGAGGCGACGAGGTCGATGTCGTCCTGCCACCGGTGGTAGTGGTCACAGGCCACCGCACCCGATTCGCCGTTGCGCACGGCGCCGGGGCGCGCGCAGAACGTGTCCCAGATGGTGGGCACGCGGCCACCCTCGGCCACGCCGCCTTCGATCTGGTAGGCCGCCGTGCCGGCGCCGAACAGGAAGTCGGGCAGCCACAGGGGCGAACCCGGGGGCGGGGACAGGACGTCGTCGTTGGACAGGTCGTTCATGGCAGGTCAGCGCGGCATCCACACCCGCACGAGGGACAGCAGCTTCTCCACGTCGAGGGGCTTCGCGATGTAGTCGTTCGCGCCGGCCGCGAGGCACTTCTCCTGGTCGTCCTTCATCGCCTTCGCGGTGAGGGCGATGATGGGCAGCTTCTTGAGCCCTTCGCGCTTGCGGATCTCGCGCATCGCGGTGAAGCCGTCCATCTCCGGCATCATGATGTCCATCAGCACGAGGTCGGCGGCCGGGCCCGTGCCGCCGAGGCCTCGGTCCAGCACCTCCAGCGCCTCGCGGCCGTTGCGGGCGATCTCGATGGTGGCGCCTCGGGGCTCCAGCACGCTCGACAGCGCGAAGATGTTGCGCGCGTCGTCTTCCACCACGAGGATGCGCCGGCCTTCCAGCGCCGCGTCGCGGTCGCGCACGGCCTTCAGCATGCGCTGGCTCTCCGAGGGCAGGGCGGACTCCACCTGGTGGATGAACAGCGTGACCTCGTCCAGCAGCCGCTCGGGAGAACGGGCGTCCTTGATGATGATCGAGCGCGAGAAGCGGCGCAGGTCCTGCTCCTCGTTGCGCGTGAGCGAACGGCCGGTGTAGACGATGACGGGCGGGAACGACACTTCGTCCTGCTCGGACATGCGCTCGAGCAGCTGGTAGCCGCTGAGGTCGGGCAGGTTCAGGTCCATCACCACGCAGTCGAAGGTGGTGGCCTGCAGCTGCGCGAGCGCGTCGGCCGCGTTCGCCACGTCGGTGATCTGCACGTCGGCGTGGCCCAGCAGCAGCCGGATGCTCTCGCGCTGGCGAGCGTCGTCCTCCACCACGAGCACGCGGCGCGTGTTCTGCGTGAACCGCTCCTCGAGGCGCCGGAAGGCCTCGGCGAGTTCGTCGCGCTTGACCGGCTTGAGCGCGTAGCCCACGGCGCCGAGGCCACGCGCCTCCTGGCGGTAGTCGGTCACGGACATCATGTGGACCGGGATGTGCCGCGTGGTCGCCGACCGCTTGAGCTGGTCGAGCACGCCGAGGCCCGAGTGGTCCGGCAGGTTCACGTCGAGCAGGATCGCGCTCGGCCGGTACGTGGCGGCGGCCTGCAGGCCTTCGGCGGCGGTGGGGGCCACGACACACTGGAAGCCCAGCTCGTGCGCGACGTCGCGGAGGATGGCCGCGAACCGAGGGTCGTCCTCGATCACGAGGATCAGCCTCGAGGCCGGGCTCAGCCGCTCGCGGTCGTCCTCCGGAGCACCGTCGTCGCGCGCCGCGGGCGGCGGAAGTTCGGCGGGCACCACGGGCGGCGGCGACGGGGTGCGGTCCGGGCGGCCGGCCGCCGGCCCCGGGTACTCGGCGGGCAGGGTCAGGGTGAACTGGCTGCCTTCGCCCGGTGTGCTTTCCACCGAGATGTCGCCGCCCAGCAGGCGGGCGAGGTCGCGCGAGATCGACAGCCCGAGGCCCGTGCCGCCGTACTTGCGGTGCGTGCTGCCGTCGGCCTGGCGGAACGCCTCGAAGATCAGGCCCTGCTGCTGCGGGGCGATGCCGATGCCGGTGTCGCGCACGGCGAAGGCCACCTGGCCGTCGGGCCGCGCGGTGACGCGCATCGAGACGGCACCGCGTTCGGTGAACTTCAGCGCGTTCGACAGCAGGTTCTTCAGGATCTGGCCGAGGCGTTGCGGGTCCGTGTGCAGGCGGTCGGGCACACCCGGCTCCACGACGGCGTCGAAGGCGAGCGACTTCTGCGAGGCCACGGGCTGCATGGCGGCCATCAGCGAGTCCACCGTGCGCGCGACCGGGACGGGCTCGGGCATCACCTCGACCTGGCCGGCCTCGATCTTCGAGAGGTCGAGGATGTCGTTGATGAGCGCGAGCAGGTCGTTGCCGGCGGACGAGATGGTGCGGGCGAACTTGACCTGCTCCTCCGTCAGGTTGCCCGGCTTGTTGTCGGCGAGCAGCGTCGCGAGGATCAGCGTGGAGTTGAGCGGCGTGCGCAGCTCGTGGCTCATGTTCGCGAGGAACTCGCTCTTGTACTGGTTCGAGCGCTCCAGTGCCTCGGCCTTGTCGGTCAGCTGCGCCTGGGCGAGGGACAGCTCGGTCTTCTGGCGCTCGAGCTGGTTCGCCTGTTCCTCCAGGCTCACGTTCGACCGTTCCAGCTCGGCGTGCTGCGACTCGAGCTGCGCCTGCGATTCGCGCAGCACACGGGACTGTTCCTCCAGCTCCTCGTTGCTGACCCGCAGTTCCTCCTGCTGCGCCTGGAGTTCCTCGGCCTGGCGCTGGGTCTCCTCCAGCAGCTCCTCGAGCCGGGTGCGGTCACGCGACGAGCGCACGGCGATGCCCAGCATCTCGGCCACGCGGGCCAGCAGCTCCTTGTCGTCCGGGTGCACCGGGCGCAGGAAGCCGAGTTCGACCACCGCGTGCACGGTGCCGTCGGCGATGGCCGGGGCCACGAGCAGCTCGGCCGGCCGGCCGCGACCGAGGGTCGACACCACCGGCAGGTAGCCATCCGGCACGTCGCGCACGTGCAGCGGCTGCCCGTCCTTGGCGGCCTGGCCCAGCAGGCCTTCGCCGCGGGCGACCGTGTCGGGGGCCGACGCATGGCCGGCGACGCGCTGGAACCGGCCGTCCTCCCCGGCGACGTACACCGTCCCCACGCGGGCGCCCAGGTACCGGGCCAGGAATGCGAGCACCTTCTCGCCCAGCGCCGCCAGCCCCTGTTCGCCCTGGATGCGTGACGCCAGGCCCATCTGGCCGGAGCGCAGCCAGTTCTGGGCCTCGCGGGCGCGGTAGTCGCGCGAGGTCATCGCGACGGCGGCGAGGATCAACACGAGCAGCAGCCCCGAGCCACCCCACGCGACGTACGAGGCGAATCGAGTGGCGTGCCGCCATGCCTCCTGCCGGTCGGCCAGCAGGCGCTGCTCTTCGTTCCTCATGTCCAGCACCAGGGTGCGGATCTGGTCCATGACCGCCTTGCCACGGTCGGTGCGCACCATCGTCAGGGCCGCTTCGGCCTGGCCGGCACGCCGCAGCGCGATGGTCTCTTCCAGTTCCAGGAGCTTGAGACGGGAGAGTTCGCTCAACTGGCCGACGGTGCGCTGCTGGGTCGGGTTGTCGGCGGTCAGGCGGGCCAGCGCCTCCAACTCACCATCGAGGCCGGCGCGCGCGTTGCGGTACGGATCCAGGTAGCTTTCCTGTCCCGTGAGCAGGTAACCACGCTGGCCCGTCTCGGCGTCCTTCACCTGCGAGAGAACGCCGGCGAGCCGCGCTTGCACTTCGAGCGTGTGGGTCACCTGCCCGGCGGCGTCGGCGTTCGCCTGTTGGGCGCTGTAGGAAAAGGCGGCGATGAGGACCACGGCGAGGATGGCCGCGAGAAATCCTGCGAACGGGCCGGGAGGCAGGGGAGGACCGGACCGTGCATTGGGCACGACGGCGAGGCCATCTGAAGGGGTGGTCATGGGCGGCGGGTTCGCGAAGGTCGCGCCGGCCCATTGCGGAAGGACACTCGGGGGCCGGAAGCGCGTCGGATCCTACCGCATGGCCTGGAAGGACTGGTACGCTCGGGGTTCGTCACACCAGGGAGGGAGTTGACATGCCGACGCATCCGACAGAGATCGCCACGGCCGAGCCGTGGGACACGGTTCCGGGCATCCAGGTCACCAAGGTCGTCGAGGCCTTCGGCCGCCTCGGCATCGACGTGTCGCCCACCATGGCCTCGTTCGGCCTGCCGGCCGACGCCGCCAACGACACCCCCCTGCCGTTCCGCCAGTCCGCTGCGTGGATCGACCACGTGCTGACGACATTTCCCCAGCGCGGACTGGGCCTGCTCTACACGGACCTGCTGACGCAGCTCGACAACGGCATCGTCGGGTACACCATCCTGTCGTCGGACACCGTCGGGGCCGCCATCTCCGAGCGGATCCGCTTCGCGGCGCTGCTCCGCCCGTACTTCGGGGTAGCACTGCGCGACGCGGGCGACGGCATGTCCGAGGTCGTGGTGCTCGACCGCGACCCGCCGCTCGTCAGCGCGAAGACCCGGGCGTTTTTCATGGAGCGCGACCTGGCGATGTTCGCCGGTGCCGCCCGCCGCATGATCGGGCCCGGCCGGCACTTCGAGCAGGTGCATTTCGCCTACCCGGATCCCCAGCTGCGGGACCGGTACCACGAGGTGTTCGGCTGCCCGGTCCGCTTCGACCAGCCCGAGTCCCTGATCCGCTTCCGCACGTCGCTTCTCGACCAGCCGATGCGCCACGCCCACAGCGAGGCCCACGCGATCTGCGAGACCCAGTGCGACGTGCTGCTCGCCCGCATGCGCGAACGCGCCGGCACCGCCACCGCGCTGCGCCGCCTGATGCTGCGCCGGCCGAAGACGCTGCCCGACCTCGAGTCGGCGGCGGCCGCGCTCGGCAAGAGCTCCCGCACGCTGCGCCGGCAACTGCAGGACGAGGGCACGTCGTTCACCGAAGTGCTATCGGACGTGCGCACCGTGCTCGCGTGCGACTACATGCGCGCCACGACGCTCGGCATCCGCGACATCGGCCGGCTGCTCGGCTATGCCGACGAGTCGGCGTTCTCGCGTGCGTTCAAGCGGGCGATGAAGCAGACGCCGCGGGAGTGGCGGAACGGGCAGGGCGCCCTCCGGTAGGCCAAACGGCCGCATTCGGTGGCCTCGCCTGCCGGAATCAAGCGCACAAACCCGAAGAAGGGGCGATCCTCCCGCCTGTTCGAGGGATGGCCGTCACGAGGTCCCATGGAAAGTGACGCCCGCTTCGTTCGCCCACTTTCCGAATGCGCATGCCCAAACTCTTCCTCCAATCCGGTCTCCGCGTCCGGCTGGCCGCATCGGCCGGCCTCGTGTTCGTGCTCGTCGCGACGGCCTGCGTCGACATGGCCAGCGCGATCCGGGCGCACCTGAACGCCGACATCGCCAGCACGGCGGCGCTGCAGGATGCGGCGCGGCGGCTGCGCGACCACCTCGAAACCGGGCGCCAGGCGGACCTGGGCCGCGCCGGTGCCGCACTTGCGGCGCCGCTCGGCGCGGTGGCGGTGCGGCAGGCCCTCGACGCGGGCGGTGGCGACACCGACGCCCTGCGCCAGGGGCTGCTGCAGGCCCGCGTGCCGGAGCAGGACATCGGCAGCGTGCTGCGCCTGTACCGCGTGATGCGCGGCACGGACGCGCTCGCCGGGACCGTCGCACTGCGCAACGACGCCGACGAGGCGACGCTGTCCCTCGACCGCCTGGTCCACCAGCTCGAGGCCCGGGACACCGACGCCGGCCCGTTCACCGACCGCGAACGCCGCACCTGGCTGCGCCGCATCGACGCGGCGCTGCCGGAAGGCGGCGCCGGCGCCCTGGCGTTCTCCGAGCGCCTCGACCAGCCCGTGCGCTGGCTCCGCCGCACGTTCGCGGCCGCCTCGGCCCTGTTCGTCGCAGCGATGGTGAGCCTCGTGCTGCTGCCGGGGCGTCCCCGCCGCGCCGTGGCCCGTTCGCGCTGGGAACGGGCGGCCGCCGCCGGCCGCGTGGGCCTCTTCGAATGGGACATGCGGCACGACGCCTTCGCGTTCGACCCGCACAGCCTCGCGCTGCACGGCTGGTCCGGCGACGCGTCGGGCGGTGTGGCCACGCGCGACGTGCAGCAGGTGGTGCATCCCGACGACCACGCGCGGGTGCGCGAGTCGGCCGCCCACGCCCGCGTCACGCGCCAGCCCTGGGTCGAACGCTTCCGGGTCATCCGCCCCGACGGCAAGGTGCGCCACGTGGAAGTCAACGGTCGCATGGACATGGGCGAGACGGGACAGGATGTGCGCATGGTGGGCGTGATCCGCCCGGCATCCGCCACCGAACCCGTTGCCGAGGCCGCCGACACCGCGGCACCGAGCCGCTGCGAGGTGTTGGCCCGCGTGAGCCACGAACTGCGCACGCCGCTGCACGCCGTGCTGGGCTTCGCGCGGCTCATCGCCAACGACCAGTCGGACCGGCTGCCCGCCACGCAGGCCCACCGGGTCGACCAGGTGCTGCGCAGCGGCGCGAGGCTGCTGCGGCTCGTCGACGACGTGCTGGGCATCCCGCCGTCCGACGGGCCGGTGGCCGGGCTCGACGACCTGCCGCCGCCGCGCGGCCGCGTGCTCTACATCGAGGACAACCCGGTGAACGTGCTGCTCGTGAAGGAGCTGCTCGCGCGCTGGCCCGAGGTGCAACTGGTGACGGCCGACGACGGCGAGACCGGCCTGATGATGGCCCGCACCGACATGCCCGACCTCGTGCTGCTCGACATGCAGCTGCCCGGCATGGCGGGCCTCGAGGTGCTGCGTGCACTGCGGACCGGCCCGGAGGTGGCGATCCCGCCGGTGGTCGTGCTGTCGGCCAATGCCCTGTCGGACCAGCGCGACCAGGCCGTGTCGGCCGGGGCCAGCGGCTACCTCACGAAGCCGTTCGCGTTCGATCAGTTCCTGGAGCACGTGCGGCGTCACCTGCGGTGAGCGGCGCGGGACGGGCCGGCAGCGACGACGCGATGCACCACTGCGCCGCCCAGTAGGTGGCCAGCACGAGCAGCGATGCCGCCGGCAGCGGTGCGTTGAAGCGGTCGAAGGCGAGCAGGGCGTCCGAGCACACGAACAGCGCGCCGCCCACGGCCGCCAGCGTGGCGAGCGGTTGCCGCACGCGCAGGGCCCGCGCCGCGGCCTGCGCCGCCATCGCCGAGAGGCACACCACGTACGCGAGCACCGGGACGTGCAGCGGGCCCGGCACACCGGGCCACAGCACCGCGAGCAGGGCGCCCGCCACCACGGCGTAGGCCGCGAACGCGGCGGGTGCGGCACGCAGCAGCGGCGTGTCGCGGGTGAACGCCACCAGGTAGCACAGGTGGGCGACCAGGAACGACACGAGGCCGGGCACGAACCCCTGCTGCGGCCACAGCAGCGCGACGTCGCCCGCGAGCGAGGCCACGAGGCCGGCGAGCAGCCAGCGGCGCATCCCGGGCGGACCGTCGCCACGCGACAGCGCGTGGCCGATGAGCAGCGCCGTGGTCAGCGGCTTGAACACGAACGCGAGCCACGGCTGGCCGAGCGCCCACGGTGCGGCGGCGATGGCGAGGAGGGCGGACGCCGCGACGGCGAAGGGCATCAGGACACCGGGTCGGTTCATGCGCGGCAGGATACGGGAGGCGGCCGGTTGACACCCTGGGTGGATCCCCCGAGACTGGGCCATTCCATCAGACTCCAGGGGTGCTTCGCATGAAGGTTTCGTCCCGTCTCGCCGTTGCCGCGCTGCTGCTGTGCGGCGGGGTCCTGTCGGCCCAGGCCTCCGGCTGGGTGGCGCTGCTGAAGAACACGCCGGCCGAGGTGTACGACGACGAGGACCTCCAGCTCTTCCTCTCCGCGGCCGCCAAGGCGGTGGCCGCCGAGGATGGTCAACCCGTCGACTGGTCCAACCCGGCCACCGGGTCCGGCGGCAGCTTCAAGCCGCTCGGTGCGGCGCCGTCCGTGAAGGGCCTGCCGTGCAAGAAGGTCCGCATGACGGTCTACGCGAAGAAGCGGCCGCAGAAATCGAGCAACCTCACGGCCTGCAAGACGCCCGAGAACAAGTGGAAGCTCGCGAGCGTCGGCTGACGCGCTTCGCCGTCAGAACGCGATCTCGCCGCTGAACACGTCGCCCACTGCGAAGCGTGTGCCGGGCTCCGCCCGCCCGTAGACGCCGAAGGTCGTCGGCTTGCCCGGGTGGTGCGCCGCGGACAGCGCCGTGAGCGCTTCGAGCGTGCGCGGCGACACCGACGCATCCGTCGGATCCACGTTCGGCACCACGCACCGCACGCACGGCGCCGTCATCTCGATGCGGCCCGCCGGCCCGTCGAAGGCCTGCAGGAAGTCTTCTTCGAAGGCCGGGGCGTCGCTGCTCAGCACGACGTTCGGGCGGTAGCGCCGCGGGTCCGCGGGCGGCTCGCCGGCCTCCGCGAGGTGGCGGTCCACCGCGTCGGCCGACGCCCGCGTGGTCAGGTGCAGGCGGTTGACCGTGTCGCGGCGGCGGGCCGCGTGGCCGAACCGCACGAGGCGCAGCAGCGCACCCGTCACGCGGGTGAGCCACGCGGCCGCGGCATTGCCCGCGTCCTCGGCCTCGAACACCTCCGCGCGGCGGTCGCGCTCGTTCCAGATCGTCACGTGCACCGGCGCCAGCGGGCCCGTGGTGGGCACATGGACCGGCGCCATGCCCGGCGTGGTCAGCACGAGGGCGTCGTCGGTCAACTGGGGGTGGACCAGCGCAAGGCGAGGGTGGTCGCCCTGCCAGGTCACATCACCCCGGGCGTTCACGATGGCCCAGTGGCGGTCACCCGTCGCACCGCCATCGCCATCGATCACCAGGTGATCCACCGGCACGCCGGCGCAGGCCTTCACGGGGTACAGGTACAGCGCGTCGATCGTGAAGGCGGGCTCCGGGAGGGCAGGCGAGGACATGGCGTTTGGTATCGGTTCCAAAACGACATCATCGCATTGCATCCCTCGGTCCGTTTCGAAACCGTCCGTGCAGGCCGCTGGCGACTCGTTCGTGGCCGGATGAACCGCCATCGACCAGAGCGTCGCGGCGAACCAACGTTCAGTCCGCCTGAGGACTTTCCCTGAATCCGGGGGGTCGTGACCCGGCCCCCCGGGGCGACGCCGTGAGCGGTGCGTGACGGCGCGGGGCGGTCCCGGTTCGTTCGATGGCGCCGCCGGGGGGTGATCGTGGACCTGGACAATGCGAAGCAGGAGTTGCCGGGGGGGATCCGGTGCAAGATGCGGATGCCGGGGCTCACGGATCCGCGCTGACCGGCACGAGAAGGATCGCTCCATGCTGAACCGAATGGCCTGGCTGATCGTCCCGCTGCTCGCCGCCGGCCACCCGGTGGCCGAAGCGGGCCGCCCCGCCATGAAGACCCTGTCCAGATGCCTGGCCGTCGAGGGCCACGACACGGACCCGAGCTCGGCGATCAACATGGTGCCGGTGACGGACCTGATCCCGCCGCCACCGGGGCATTCGCGGCACGGCGATGGTGTCATGAAGCACAAGGGCGCGCTGGTCCCCATCCGCTCCGAGGTCGTCACCCCACCTCGGCACGGAACGCTCACGCTGACCGACGCCGAACACCAGTTCTACCGCTACCAGGCCCGGGACAGCGACTACGGGCTCGACCGCGCGACCCTGCGCGTCGACATCGGCGCCTACCGCTACCGGGTGAAGCTGACGCTGGACTCCGTGCGGAACAAGGACTTGTACGGCTGCGGACTGTGAAGGGAAAAGGACCGGCTCATGCACATCGCCCGCTGTCGTGTTCTTCGCCCGTGGATCACACTCGGCCTGCTGTCCGTGGCGGCCACCGGGTTCGCCGGGGAGCCCAAGGAGAGTCGGAGCAGCCGTGATGGCGTATTCGCTGCCTGGGCCTCGCCATCGGTCGCCGACACCCACGTGTTCTTCAAGAGCCGGGAAGGTGCAACGGCCCTCGCCAGGCATTGCCAGGCGCGGCTCCCGGTGCACCTGCTGCCCCAGGGAACGCCGTTCACCTGCCGGGTGGAGTTCCCGCCCCCTGCCGAAGCAGGCCATGAAGGTGGCGGGCTCCGCGTGTGGGTGAAGGGCCCCGGATCCAAACCCGACCACTGGGTCTATGGCCTGTTCACCGTGTCGTCCCCCCGCCATGCGCGGTGGACGGAACGGGCCGCCACGGCCGCCGAGCAGTCGGCGGTGAGGGCCTTGCTCGCGACCGACACGAAACTCTCTCGGACCGTGACAGGCCGAGTCGTGGGTTCGGCCCGCGCGGTGGCCGCCGCCGAAGGGGGGCGCATCCTGGTCGTGGTCCCGGGCAGGCGGGTGGTGGATGCTTTCTCTGAAGCACGGCGGCACCATGTTTTCCTGGTGGACGGGGAGTCGGCGCGCCACCTCGGCGAACTGCCCGACCGGCCGAAGCAGTACATCGATGCCGACGGCGACGACCTGCCGGAGGTGATCACCGACACCGAGTGCGACGGCATCTGTGTCCAGCTGTGGACGTTCTCGCCGCGCCTGGAATTGCTCGTCGAACTGGGAGGGCATTGAGCGGTCAGCGGTAGCTTCGCGCGTCCTCGATCACCTTGCCATCGTTGGCGAGTTCGCCGGGGCCCACCACCACGACCTCGCCGCGGAGTTTCGTGACCTCGCGCAACGCGTCCGCCACACGCTGTTCCAGGCCGGCGGGCGGCGACGCGCATTCCACCCGCAGGGTCATCCGGTCCGCTCCCATCTCGCCCTCGACCAAGAGCCGAGCCCGCACGACCTCGGGGAAGCGCTTCGCCACCTCGGCCACCTGGCCCGGGTGCACGAACATGCCGCGCACCTTGGTGGTCTGGTCGGCGCGGCCCAGCCAGCCGCGGATGCGGCGGTTCGTGCGGCCGGTGGGGCAGGGGCCCGGGAGGATCGCGGAGAGGTCGCCGGTGCCGAAACGCACGAGCGGGTAGGTGCGGTCGAACGTCGTGACGACCACCTCGCCCACCTCACCGTCGGGCACGGGGTCGCCGGTGCCGGGGCGCACGATCTCGACCAGCACGCCTTCGTCGAGCACCAGGCCCTCGCGGGCCTCGGTCTCGTAGGCGATGAGGCCCAGGTCCGCCGTGGCGTAGCACTGCAGGCCCTGGACGCCGTGGGCGGCGATCCAGTCGCGGAGGCTCGGCGGGAAGGCTTCGCCCGACACCAGGGCCTTCGTGAGGAAGGGCAGCGGCTTGTTCAGTTCGGCCGCCTTCTCTAGCAGGATCTTCAGGAAACTCGGCGTGCCGATGTAGCCGTCGGGCCGCAGGTCGGCCATCGCCTCCACCTGCTGTTCGGTCTGGCCGGTGCCGGCCGGGAACACGGAGCAGCCGAGGGCGCGTGCGCCCGATTCCATCATGGCCCCGGCCGGGGTCATGTGGTAGCTGAAGCTGTTGTGCACGAGGTGGCCCGAGCGGAAGCCCGCGGCGAACAGCGAGCGGGCCATGCGCCAATGGTCGGCGTGGCCGCCCTCGGGTTCGTACAGCGGGCCGGGGCTCGCGAACACCCTTGGCATGGCCGGGCCGCGCGTGACGGCGGCGAAGCCACCGAACGGGTCGCCGGCACGGCGCTGCATTTGCAGCGCGAGCAGTTCCGACTTGCGCGTGACCGGCAGGCGGGCGAGCGCTTCGCGCGACACCACGGCCGCCGCGTCCACCTCGACGAGGATCTCCGCGAAGGCCGGGGCATTCGCCTGCGCGAACGCCACCTGGCCAGGCAGGGCGCTCAGCAGCGCGCGTTCGCGCTCGGCCGGGTCGCGCGATTCGAGGGTGTCGTGGAACTCGCCCATGGCGGCCTCACGCGAGCCAGCGCTTGCGGCGCTTGTAGCTCTTGACGTCGCGGAAGCTCTTGCGGTCCGCACCGCCCATGCCGAGGTAGAACTCCTTCACGTCGGCGTTCTCGCGCAGGCTCTTCGCCTCGCCGTCCATCACCACGCGGCCGTTCTCGAGGATGTAGCCATAGTCGGCATAGCGCAGCGCCATCGCGGTGTTCTGCTCGGCCAGCAGGAAGGTGACCCGCTCCTTCTCGTTGAGGTCCTTCACGATGCCGAAGACCTCGTCGACGATCTGGGGGGCGAGGCCCATCGACGGCTCGTCGAGCAGCACCGTGCGCGGGTTGGCCATCAGCGCGCGGCCGATCGCGCACATCTGCTGCTCCCCGCCCGAGGTGTACGCCGCCTGCGAGGTGCGGCGTGTCTTCAGGCGCGGGAAGTAGGTGTAGACCTTCTCGAGCGTGTCCGCCACCGCCGCCTTGCCGTCGGTGCGGGTGTAGGCCCCGGTCATCAGGTTCTCCTCGATGGTGAGGTGGGCGAAGCAGTGCCGCCCCTCCATCACCTGCACGAGGCCGCGCTTGACCAGTTCCGACGGCGACAGCGCCTCGATGCGTTCGCCACACAACTCGATGGAACCCTTGGTGACCGCCCCGCGTTCGCCGGCGAGCAGGTTGGAGACGGCCCGCAGCGTGGTCGTCTTGCCCGCCCCGTTGCCGCCGAGCAGCGCCACGATGCCGCCCTCGGGCACCTTGAGCGACACCCCCTTGAGCACGAGGATCACGTGGTTGTAGATGACCTCGATGCCGTTGACATGGAGGACGGTGCTGGCCGCTGTGCTCATGGTGTCAGCTCTGGCAATCGGCCGGCGTGCGCGGCGTGAGCTTCTTCTCCGAGGCGTATTTCGCGGCGGTGCTCTTCACCAGGGGCTTCAGGATCTGCTCGTCGGCCTGCAGCCAGTCGGAGCTGAACTTCCAGGCCTTGCCGTCCCAGGTGTGGATGCGGGTCCAGGCGGCGCCCATGTGGTCGACGCACGAGGTGCTGATCGGGCGCATCACGCCGGCGAAGCCGAGCGCGTCGAGCTTGGCCTGCGTGAGGTTCAGGTTCTCGAGGCCCCAGCGGATCTGTTCGCCGTTCATCGTCTTGCCCTTGCCGAAACGTTCCTGCGCGGCACGCACGCCCTCGACGCCCAGCATCGCGCTCATGGCCCCCCGCATGTAGAGCACCTGGCCCACTTCCTCCTTCGGCCCGGTGCCCAGGTTCTTCGCGTGCAGCTTCGCGAGCACGTCCTTGACGAACTGGGACTGCGGCTCGGCGCCGTGCTGCATGGCGACGGCGTTGTAGCCCTTGGCACCTTCGCCCACGTCCTTCACGTCCGGCTCGGCGCCGGCCCACCAGACGCCGTACATCTTCTCGCGCGGGTAGCCCGTGGCCTGAGCCTCCTTCAGCGCGGTGGAGTTCATCACGCCCCAGCCCCACAGCAGCACGTAGTCAGGGCGGTTCTGGCGCACCTGCAGCCAGGTGGCCTTCTGCTCGACGCCCGGCGCGGTCACCGGCAGCAGCGTCAGCTCGAAGCCGTGCATGCGCGACCGCTCCTGCAGCAGCGGGATGGGTTCCTTGCCGTACGGACTGTCGTGGTACACGAGGGCGATCTTCTTGCCGCGCAGCTTGTCGAGCCCGCCTTCCTTCTTGCCGATGGCCTGGATGATGGTGTCGGCGGCCACCCAGTAGGTGCCGGCGATCGGGAAGTTCCACTTGAAGACCGTGCCGTCGGCGCTTTCGCTGCGGCCGTAGCCCACCGTCACCACCGGGATCTTGTCGACCGGTGCCTTCTCGGTGATGGCAAAGGTGGCGCCGGTGGACAGCGGCTGCACGAACGAGGCGCCGCCGTTCTTGTCCTTCAGCCGCTCGTAGCACTCGACGCTGCGCGCCGTGTCGTAGCCCGTCTCGCATTCCTCGAACGCGATCTTCACGCCGTTGATGCCGCCCCGTTCGTTGACCAGCTTGAGGTAGTCGACGTAGCCGTTCGCCCAAGGCGCCCCGTTCGGCGCGTAGGCGCCGGTGCGGTACGACAGCACCGGCACGAACTGCTGCTTCGCCTGGGCGAACGCGCCCGCCGTCACCAGGCCCAGGGCCGTGGCCACCATCAGAGTCCGAAGGTTCATGGCTGCTCCTCGAGGAAGTGGAAGGTCAGTACGGGAAAGGCCAGGTCCGCAGCTTCTGTTTGCCGGTGGACCAGAGGCGGGCGAGCCCGTGCGGCTCGACGATCAGGAACCAGACGATGAGGCCGCCGAACAGCATCAGCTCGGCGTGGGAGATGCCCACGGTGGAGATCTCGGCCCCGACGAGGCCCGCCAGCGCGGGCAGCACCTGGTTCAGCACGACCGGCAGCACGATGATGAAGGCGGCGCCGAAGAAGCTGCCCATGATCGAGCCGAGACCACCGATGATCACCATGAACAGCAGGCGGAACGACAGGTCCACCGAAAAGGCGGCGGGTTCCCACGCGCCCAGGTACACGAAGGCCCACAGCGCGCCGGCCACGCCGATGATGAACGAGCTGACCGCGAACGCGCTGAGCTTCGCGTGCATCGGGCGGATGCCGATCACCGCGGCGGCCACGTCCATGTCGCGGATGGCCATCCACTCGCGCCCGATGGCGCCGCGGACGAGGTTCTTCGTCAGCACGGCCATCACCACGAGCACCGCGAGGCAGAAGACGTAGCGGCTCGCCGCACTCTCGATGGGCAGGCCGAACACCTGCAGGTTCGACACCGAGACCGAGCCGGACGGTGTGTCGAGCGTGAACCATTTGATGCGCAGGAACATCCAGTCGCTGAAGAACTGCGCGGCCAGCGTGGCCACCGCGAGGTACAGGCCTTTCACGCGCAGGCTGGGCAGGCCGAACAGGATGCCGAACGCCGTGGCGCACAGGCCGCCCAGCAACAGCGCCGGGATCAACGGCATGCCAGGGATGCGCACGAAGATGTTGTAGGCCCCGTACGCGCCCACCGCCATGAAGGCCCCGGAGCCGAGCGAGATCTGCCCGCAGTAGCCCACCAGCACGTTCACGCCGAGCGCGGCGAGCGACATGATCAGGAACGGGATCAGGATGGCCCGCATCAGGTAGTCGCTGGCCAGGAGCGGCACCACGGCGAAGGCCGCGGCGAGCAGGACCCAGATCGCCACGCGGTCCTGCAGGATCGGGAACACCTGCTGGTCGGCGCGGTACGTGGTCTTGAACTGGCCGTTCTCGCGGTAGAACATGATGGTCAGACCCGATCGATGATCTTTTCGCCGAACAGCCCCTGCGGGCGGAACAGCAGGAACACGAGCGCCAGCACGTAGGCGAACCAGATCTCGATGCCCCCACCGACGAAGGGCCCGAGGTACACCTCGGAGAGTTTCTCGCCCACGCCGATCACGAGCCCGCCGATGATGGCGCCGGGCACGGAGGTGAGCCCGCCGAGGATCACGACGGGCAGGGCGCGCAGCGCCACCGTGGTCAGAGAGAACTGCACGCCGAGCTTGCTGCCCCAGATCATCCCGGCCACGAGCGCGACGACGCCGGCCACGCACCACACGATCACCCAGATGTGCGTGAGCGGGATGCCGATGGACTGCGCGGCCTGGTGGTCGTCGGCCACGGCCCGCAGCGCGCGCCCGATGCCGGTCTTCTGGAAGAACAGCGACAGCGCTGCCACCAGCGTGGCGGCGATGAGGGCCGCGTACAGGTCCTCCTTGTTGACGAGGATGCCGCCCTGGAACATGCCTTCGAGCAGGAAGATCGGGTCCTTCGGCATGCCGATGTCGATCTTGTAGATGTTGCTGCCGAAGAGCGTCTGGCCCGCGCCGTCGAGGAAGTACGCGATGCCCAGCGTGGCCATCAGCAGCGTCGCCCCCTTCTGGTTGACGAGGTGGCGCAGCACGAGGCGCTCCACGAGCCACGCCACGGCGAACATGATCAGCCCCGCCACGACGAAGGCGGCGACGTTGGCGAACCAGCGGCTCTCGATGCCGGTCCACTGCGGGATCCATTCGGAAAAGCGCGCCATCGCGAGTGCCGCGAACAGCACCATCGCGCCCTGGGCGAAGTTGAAGACGCCGGAGGCCTTGAAGATCAGCACGAAGCCCAACGCGACGAGCGAGTACAGCATGCCCACCATCAGGCCGCCGAAGAGGGTCTCGAGGAAAAAGCCCATGTCAGTGCTCCACCCCGAGGTAGGCCCGGATCACGTTCTCGTCCCGGCGCACCTCGTCGGGGGTGCCGTCGCCGATCTTGCGGCCGTAGTCGAGCACCACGACCCGGTCGGAGATGTCCATCACCACGCCCATGTCGTGTTCGATCAGCACGATGGTGGCGCCGAACTCGTCGTTCACGTCGAGGATGAAGCGGCTCATGTCCTGCTTCTCCTCGACGTTCATGCCGGCCATGGGCTCGTCGAGCAGCAGCACCTGCGGCTCCATCGCCAGCGCCCGGCCGAGGTCCACGCGCTTCTGCAAGCCATACGGCAGCTGGCCCACGGGGGTCTTGCGGTGCGCCTGGATCTCGAGGAAGTCGATGATGTGCTCGACGAACTCGCGGTGGCGGATCTCCTCGCGTTCGGCCGCCCCCCAGCGGATCGCCTGCTGGAACAGGTTGCAGCGCATGCGCAGGTTGCGGCCCGTCATCAGGTTGTCGAGCACGCTCATGCCCTGGAACAGCGACAGGTTCTGGAACGTGCGGGCCACGCCCATCTCGGCCACCTGGCGCGAGTTCATGTGGCGGAAGGTGCGGCCGCGGAACATGATCGCGCCCTGCTGCGGGGTGTAGACGCCGTTGATGCAGTTGAGCATCGAGCTCTTGCCCGCGCCGTTCGGGCCGATGATGGCCCGCACCTCGTGCTCCCGCACGTCGAAGCTGATGTCGCTCAGGGCCCGCACGCCGCCGAAGCTCAGCGAGATGTTCTGCACGTCGAGCACCACCTCGCCGATGGGGCGGCCGCCGTTCATGCCGCGGCCCTCACGGCGGGGAAACGCTTCGCGTCGACGATCTTCAGCGTCGCGTGCACGAGGCCCGTGCGCCCGTCCTCGAACTTGACCTGGGTCTCGATGTACTGCTCGGGGCGGCGCGCATACAGCGCGTCCACCAGCACCGCGTACTTCTCGGCGATGAAGCCGCGGCGGACCTTGCGGGTGCGGGTCAGCTCGTCGTCGTCGGGGTCCAGTTCCTTGTGCAGCACGAGGAAGCGGGAGATCTGCGTGTCGGCCATGCCGTGTTCGGCGGCCAGGTCGGCGTTGACCTGCCCGATGCAGTCGGCGATGAGGTCGAGCACGTCGGCCTTCGTCGCGAGGTCCACGTAGCCGCCGTAGGGCAGGCCCCGGCGCTCGGCCCAGTTGCCCACGGCCTCGCTGTCGATGTTGATGAACGCGCAGACCTCGTCGCGGCCGTGGCCGAAACACACGGCCTCCTTGATCTGCGGGAAGAACTTGAGCTTGTTCTCGATGTAGTTCGGGGCGAAGAGGGCGCCCGCGCAGGAGCCGTCGGGGCCGTTGAGGCGGCCCACGTCCTTCGCGCGGTCGATGATGCGCAGGTGGCCCTCGGCGTCCAGCACGCCGGCGTCGCCGGTGTGGAAGTAGCCCTCGGCGTCGAGCACCTCGGCGGTGGCCTCGGGCCGGCGGTGGTAGCCCTTGAGCACCGACACGCCACGCACCAGCACCTCGCCGTCGGCGGCGATGCGCAGTTCCATGCCCGGCGCGGCGGCGCCCACCGTCTGCAGCTTGACCTTGCCGTCCTGCTGCAGGCACACGTACGCGCAGGTTTCGGTCTGGCCGTAGAACTGCTTCAGGTTCACGCCGATGGAGCGGTAGAAGCGGAACAGGTCGGGGCCGATGGCCGCACCGGCGGTGTAGGCGACGCGGATGCGGCTCATGCCCAGCACGTTGCGCAGCGGGCCGTAGATGACCAGGTCCCCCAACGCGTACAGCAGGCGGTCGCCCAAGGCCACCGGGTGCCCGTTGAGCAGGTCGGCACCCACGCGGCGGGCCAGCGCCATGAACTTCGCGTACAGCCAGCGCTTCGGCCGGGCCGCGTCCTCCATGCGGATGGACACCGCGGTGAGCAGGCCCTCGAAGGTGCGTGGCGGGCCGAAGTAGTAGCTCGGGCCGATCTCGCGCATGTCGTTCGTGACCGTCTCCGACGACTCCGGGCAGTTCAGCGTGAAGCCGCCGACGAGCCACTGCGCCACCGAGAACAGGTGGTCGCCCACCCAGGCCATCGGCAGGTAGCTCATGATGTTGTCGCCGGGACCGAGCCGATCGGTCTCGACCCCGCCGCGGCCCGCCGCGATGAAACTCGCGTGCGTCTGGCACACGCCCTTCGGCCGGCCCGTGGTGCCCGAGGTGTAGAGGATCACGCCCACGTCGCCGGGCTCGCCGCTGGCCACGGCCGCGTCGAAGAAGCCGGGGTGGGCCTCGTCGTACGTGCGGCCGAGCGCACGCAGCGCGTCGTAGCCGAGCAGGCCGTCCTGCGCGTAGTGGCGCAGGCCCTTCGGGTCGTCGTAGACGATGTGGCGCAGCGGCGGGGCGCCGTCCTGGCGCAGCTCGCGGCATTCGAGGAGCTTGTCGACCTGCTCCTGGTCTTCGGCGATCACGAACTCGACCGACGCGTCGTCGAGCATGAACACCATCTCGCCCGCGATCGCGTCCTGGTACAGCGGCACCGGCACGCCTCGGAGGCTCTGTGCCGCGACCATCGCCATGTAGAGGTGAGGGCGGTTGGCGCCCACCACGGCGAGGTTGTCGCCGGGCTTGAAGCCCAGGCTCGCGAGGCCGCAGGCGATCTCGCGCACCTCGCGGGCCACGTCGGCCCAGCCCCACGTCTGCCAGATGCCGAGGTCCTTCTCGCGCATGGCGGGGGCCTCGGGCCGGGCCCGGGCGTGGGCCATCAGCAGGCGCGGGAAGGTGGGTTGGAGTGTGTCCACGATGGGCGGATCGTAGGCTTCACTTTGACGCCGATTTGTCGTTGCGACGACAATCCTAGGGACAGCCCTCCCCGGAGTTTCCCGATGCAATCGAGTGGCCATTCCATCCGCGACCGGGCCCGTCCGCCCACTGCCGACGAACTCGCCGGCATCCCGTGGCTGCCGGCGCTGACACCCGCCGAACGCCGCCGCGCCGAGGCGGACCTCGTGGTGGGCGAGGCCGAGCCCGGCGACCTCGTGTGCCGCATCGGGCGCTCGCCCACGTTCTGGTTCGGTGTGGTCGAGGGCCTGCTGAAGATGAGCACGGACCGCGCCGACGGCGGCACCGTGACGTACACGGGCGTGCCACCGGGCGGCTGGTTCGGCGAAGGCACGGTGATGAAGCGCGAGCCGTACCGCTACAACATCCAGGCGCTGCGCCGCAGCGTGGTCGCGGGCCTGCCCATCGAGAGTTTCCACTGGCTGCTGGACCACTCGATCGGCTTCAACCGGTTCGTGATGAACCAGCTCAACGAGCGGCTGGGGCAGTTCATCGCGGCGCTCGAGATCGACCGCTTGAACAACCCGGATGCACGTGTCGCGCGCAGCCTCGCGGCGCTGTTCAACCCGGTGCTGTACCCGGGCGTGGGCGACGTGTTGCGCATCACGCAGCAGGAACTGGCGTACCTCGTGGGGCTGTCGCGGCAGCGGGTCAACGAGGCGCTGATGCACCTCGCGGCGCAGGGCCTGATCCGCGTCGAGTACGGCGGCCTGCGGGTGCTCGACCTCGACGGGCTGCGCGCCACGATCGTGGCGGGCGGCGGCAAGCGGGGCGACTGAACGTCAGGCCCGCTCGAGCTTCAGGAACAGCTCGCGGTCGGGCGCGAAGTTGGCGTGCAGCGGCAGCAGCGCGCCGCCCAGTGCGCGGGCGTCCGGTCCCACCGCACCCGGCAGCAGTTGAGGGCGCTGCGTGCCTTCCCAGTTGTAGAGGGCCAGGGCCTTGGACACGTCGCGGTTCAAGCGGTCGAGCAGCGCGCGGCTGATCGAGCCGTCGACGATGACGCCGTCGAGGTCGAGCAGGCAGGCCGCGTTGTGCACCACCATGGCGATTGCCGGGGCGGCCTGCGCGAGCCAGGCCTCGGTGTGGGGACGCCACGGGGCGTCGAGCGAGCGGTCGTCGCCCACGGCGGCCGGGTCCAGGCCGTCGGTCTCGTACGCGGTCTCGAGGCTCAGCAGCGACGCCACGCTCAGCAACTGCTCGGGCGGTTGCGCCTGACCGGCCTCGCCACGCCGCATCGCATGCGAGCCCACCGCACCGGCATTGCCGTGCAGGCCGCTGCGCAGCTGGCTGTCGATCACGAGGCCGCCGCCGATGAAGGTGCCGACGAAGACGTAGAGGAAGGTCTTGAGCGAACGCCCGCGGCCGGCCACCAGTTCGGCGACACAGGCCGCGGCGGTGTCCTTCACGAAGGACGTGGGCAGCCCCGTCATGCGGCCCACGCGTTCGGCGAGGTCGATGCGGGCCCACGAGGCGCTGGGTGTGACCCCGAGCAGCGAGGCCCAGCCGTCGAGCAGCAGCGGCGCGGCCACGCCGATGCCCTGCAGCCGGTCGCGCCTGGCCATGCCGAGGCGCTTGCGCATCGCCTTCACGTGTTTCTCGATCTCGGCGAGCACCTCGTCCGGGTTCGGGTAGCGGTAGTTCACCGTCTGGCGCTCGCGCACCTCGCCCTGGAAGTCGACGAGCAGCACGTCGAGGCTGCGCCGGCCCACGTTGATGCCGATCGAGAACGCCCCCTCGGGATCGAGCGCGATGGGCACCGACGGCTGGCCCACCTTGCCGCGCACCGGGGCCAGTCGCAGCAGAAGACCTGCCGATTCGAGCCGGGCGAGGATCAGCGACACCGTCTGCGCCGTCAGGTGTGTGAGCCTCGCGATCTGGGCCTGCGGCAACGCGCCATGGAGCCGGATGGCCTGCAGCACGACCCGCTCGTTGAACTGGGCCATGCCCATCTGGTTCGAGCCGCGCGGACGGAGCGGCGGGCGGGCGGCGGCGGATTCGGAGGCGTGGGCGTCGGAAGACATCGGGATCGCGAAGAGAGGAGGGCCGGGCGGGATGTTCGCACGGCCCGGGATCGGCTCAGGCCAGGCACTCCGCCGGCAGCTCGCTCGCCTTCAAGGCCCCGGTCATCACCGCCACCGTGTCGCTCATCGAGATCTTCTTCGGATCGAGCACCGCGGCGCGCTTGCCGAGGCGAGCGACGTGGATGCGGTCGGCGATCTCGAACACGTGCGGCATGTTGTGGCTGATCAGCACGACCGGCAGGCCCTTGTCGCGCACGCGCCGGATCAGCTCCAGCACCATGTTGCCCTCCTTGACGCCGAGGGCGGCGGTGGGCTCGTCCATGATGACCACGTGCTGCGCGAAGGCCGCCGCGCGCGACACCGCCACGCACTGCCGCTGTCCGCCCGAGAGCGTCTCGACCGCCTGCGTCATCGACCGGATGCCGACCTTCAGGTCCTTCATGCGGGCCGTGCTTTCCTCGAGCATGCGGCGCTTGTCGAGCATGCGCAGCACGTTGCCGAGGAAACCGGGGCGGCGGATCTCGCGGCCGAGGAACAGGTTCTCCGAGATGTTCATGGCTGGGGCCACGGCGAGCTCCTGGTAGACCGTCTCGATGCCGGCGCGGCGCGCGTCGATGGGGCTCTTGAAGCGCACCTCCTGGCCGTCGAGCAGGATCTGCCCTTCGTCGGGGATGGTGGCGCCGGACAGCGCCTTGATCAGCGAGGACTTGCCGGCGCCGTTGTCGCCGATCACGGCGAGGATCTCGCCGGCGCGCAGTTCGAAGTCGGCGCCGTCGAGCGCGGTGACCTGGCCGTAGCGTTTCACGAGGCCCGTGGCCTTCATCACGGCGGGGCGGGTGGATGTGGTTTGCATCTGGGGCTCCGGTTCAGCGCACGCCCTTGCGCGACAGCTGGTCGGCCGCGACGGCGAGGATCACGAGCACGCCCGTGACGAGGATCTGGTAGACCGACGACACGCCCATCAGCGTGAGGCCGTTGCGGAACACGCCGACGATCAGCGCGCCCACGAGCGAGCCGAGCACCACGCCGCGGCCGCCGAAGAGGCTGGTGCCGCCGAGCACCACGGCCGTGATGGCGTCGAGGTTCTCGGTCTGGCCGGCGTTGGGGTCGCCCACGCCGGTGCGGGCCACCGACAGCAGCGAGGCCAGCCCGTAGAAGAGGCCCGCCAGCACGTAGACGCCCAGCAGCACGCGGTGCGTGGGGATGCCGGTGAGGCGCGTGGCCTCGGCGTTGTTGCCCACCGCGTACACATGGCGGCCCGAGGCCGTCTCGCGCAGCCAGAACCATGCGACGGCGTACAGCATGAGCATCAGCACCGTGCCGTAGGCCACGTTGGTGCCGCCGAGACCGAAGGTGTTGCCGAGCCAGGTGAGGGCGTCGGGCAGGTCGGTGACGGTCTGCGAGCTGGAGTACAGCTGCGTGATGGCGAACGCGATGTTCAGCGTGCCCAGCGTCACGATGAACGGCGGCAGCCCGAGCCGGGTGACCAGCAGCCCGTTGACGAGGCCGAACAGCATCGTGACCGCGAGGCCGCAACAGATCGCGATGCCCGGGGGCAGGCCCAGGTCGGTCGCGAACTTGGTCATCACGATGCTGCCCAAGGCCATCACCATGCCGCACGACAGGTCGATGCCGGCGGTGAGGATCACGAGCGTCTGCCCGATCGCGATCACGCCCACCACCGCCACCTGCTGCAGGATCAGGGACAGGTTCTCGCCGCTCAGGAAACGGTCGGACTGGAACGCGAAGAACGTGCACGCGATCAGCAGCGCGATGAACGGGCCGAAGGTGCCCACCGGCGGAAGGTGGAACTTCCGTTCGGCGGGGGACGGCGTGGAGGGGGTGGTCATGGTATTCATGTCGATCAGGCCCGCGGTGTCGTCACTTCTTGCCCCAGCAGAGGTCCGTGCCGGTCTTCGTGTCCTTGCTCTCGACGCCCGCCACCGGGTTCTTCGCGATCAGAGTCACGCCGGTGTCGACGTAGCCGGAGGCCTTCTTGCCGGTCTTCGCGTATTCGATGCCGGCCTCGACGCCCATCGCGGCCATCTTCAGCGGGTACTGCTGCGAAGTGGCGGCGATCTTGCCGGCGGCGACGTCGCGGATGCCCTGGCAACCGCCGTCGACCGACACGATGATCACGCCTTTTTCCTTGCCGGCCTTCTTCAGCGCGTTGAACACGCCAGCGGCGGCCGGTTCGTTGATCGTGTAGACCACGTCCACCGCGGGCACCTTCTGCAGGCAGTTCTCCATCGCAGTCTGGCTCTTGGCCTGGTCGCCGAAGCCGTCGGCCATGCAGACCACTTCGGCGGGCTTCGCGAGTTCGTTGCTCTTCGCCTCGAACGTGGTGAGGCCCATGCCCTTCAGGAAGCCGTTGTGGCGCTGGGCGCCGACGGGGTGGCCCGGGAGCAGGTCGATGGTGATGATCTTCGCCGGCTTGCCGGCCATGGCGGCCTTGGCGTATTCGCCGATCAGCACGCCGGCCTTGTAGTTGTCGGTGGCGAACAGCGCGTCGGTGGCGTCGGCCGGGTCGGCGGGGCTGTCGAGCGCGATCACCTGCACGCCCTTGTCGCGCGCCTTCTTGATGGCCGGCACGATGGCCTTCGAGTCGCTCGGGGTGATCAGGATGGTCTTCGCGCCGGCCGCGACGAGGTTCTCCATCGCGGTGACCTGGCCTGCGTTGTCGCCGTCGGCCTTGCCGGCGCTGGCCACCACCTTGGCGCCGCTCTTCTGCGCGGCGTCCATGGCGCCTTCCTTCATCTTCACGAAGAACGGGTTGGTCTCGGTCTTCGTGACGAGGCCGATCACCGGCGGGTCGGCAGCCATGGCGGACGCGTGGCCCAGCAGGGCGAAGGCGGACAGGGCGAGGAGGGGATTCAGGCGCATGACGTGGACGCTCCGTGACGTTGTGGTGTCAGGAATTCTGGGCGCCACGGCTTGATAAATCAAGGCGATTGATTAATGGAAAACCCCATGGCGGGGCGACAATGGGGGCGGCATCCTGCCGGTCTCTTTTCCTGTCTTTCCCTGAGGAGTCGATCCATGTTCGTGGTCTGTGGCGAAGCGCTGATGGACGTGTTTGCCAGCGGGACGACCCCGTCCGGCCTGGCCCTCGACGGCCGCATCGGCGGCTCGCCGTTCAACGTGGCGCTGGGCCTCGCGCGCCTGGCGCAACCCGTGGCCTTCTTCGGCGGCCTGTCCACCGACTTCCTCGGCGACCGGTTCCGCCAGTCGCTCGCCGCCGAAGGCATCGATCAACGCTGCGTGTTCGAGTCGTCCGCACGCACCACGGTCAGCTTCGTGGGCGTCGACGCGCACGGCGTGCCGTCGTACGCGTTCTACGGGGAGGGTGGGGCGGACCGCGTGGTGCCGCTCGCCGCGCTCGAGCGCATCCCGTCCGAGGCGCGGGCCTTCCACTTCGGCTCGTTCGCGATGGTGGTGGAGCCCGTGGCCGGCACGCAGCGCGCGCTCATCGAACGCGAGCATGGCCGCAGCCTGATCAGCTGGGACCCCAACGTGCGGCTCAACGTCGAGCCCGACACGGCCATCTGGCGCGACACCCTCGAGTGGATGCTCCCGCGCACCCACGTGCTGAAGGTGAGCGACGAGGACCTGCACCTGCTGTACCCCGGCACCGACCCCGCGGTGCTCGCGGCCCGGTGGCTGGCGCGCGGCGTGTCGCTCGTCGTGGTCACGCGAGGCGCCAAGGGCGCGACGGCCTGGACTCCGACGTTCTCGATCGAATCGCCGCCCGTGCCCACCACGCTCGTCGACACCGTGGGCGCGGGCGACACCTTCCAGGCCGCGATGCTGACCTGGTTCGCCGAACACGGCGTGCTGTCCATCGACGGCGTGCGCGGCCTGACGGCGGCCTCCCTCGGCGCGGCGCTGGCCTTCGCCGGCCGGGCCGCGGCCATCACGTGCAGCCGCCGCGGGGCCGACCTGCCGCGCCGGGCCGAACTCGGCTGACCGGGTGCGCACTACAGAACGTTGTGTGGGGTAACAATCTAAGGTGATCCCCGCTGGTTGAACACCCGTTCACATTGCAGCATTCGCCCTGGGCGCTCCGTGGGTGCCCGAGGGTGAGGGCCGGCACATGGAACACAACGAGATCTGGATCAAGAAGGGCGATGGCGATGCGCGGCTGGGTCGCCTCGCCACGTACCGCCCGCAGGACCTGGCGCACTGGACCGGCCTGAAGATCATCCGCTTCAAGGTCCCCGAGGAGTTCACCGACCGGCAGGTCGTGGCCCCGCACCCCATCGTCACGCTGCTCGACGCCGGGCAGACCTCGTCGCGGCTACGCTACGGGCTGCGCGACGTCACCACCCAGTGCCGCGCCGACGACCTGATGTGCTACAGCGGCGGCTGCGAGATCGACCATGCGCACTGGCGCACGCGCGATGCCGCGATGATCTCGGTGGAGCTGGACCCGTCGCGCCTCTCGCTGATCGAGGCCGGCGACACCCGGTTCGCGCAGCGCACGCTGCAGGGCGAGCCGCGGTTCAACGACCCCGAACTGGCGGTGGTGCTGCGCACGCTGTGGCGCGAGGTGCGGGGCGGCTGCGCGAAGGGCCGGCTCTACGCCGACAGCCTGAGCCTCGGCCTCGCGGTGCACGTGCACCGCCGCTTCGGCCGCATGGCCGGGGGCGAGGACCGCCGCGAGGCGCGCTCGCGCCTGACCGCCGCGCAGCTGCGCCACCTCGACGACTACATCCGCACCCACCTGGACGAATCCATCGGCCTCGCCGACCTCGCACGCGAGGCGGGCCTGAGCCGCTACCACTTCACACGCCTGTTCACGAACACGGTGGGGCGCAGCCCGTACCAGCACGTGCTGCACAAGCGGCTCGAACGGGCGTACCACCTGCTCACGAGCACGCAGGCCCCGGTGGCCGACGTCGCGCTCGCCGCGGGCTTCTCCAGCCAGAGCCACTTCGCCGAGGTGTGCCGGCGCGTGATGGGCGCGACGCCGAAGGAGTTGCGCGACCGGCACTGAGCACGTTCCACGCCTCCCGCCACGGCAAGGCCGGGGCCTCCGCGACGGGGTCCCGGCCTTGCCGTTTCCGCTCGTGGCGGGAGCATCGGAATCTTGCGCGACACGGCGCACGTTCCTGAAAGACCGCGGTCCGTTCTGCTTCCAACATGCGGCTCCCCAACGGCGTGGCGGAGGGCCGCGCCGATCACCAGCAGTCGGAGAGACCTGAATGACGTTTCGATGGAACCGCGTGTTGAACACCCCCCTGGCCTGTGGCGTGCTCGCCTTGGGCCTGGCGGCCTGCGGCAGCGACGATGACACCGTGGCCGCGGCCCCGGCACCCACGGCCACGACGCTGTACGGCACCGTCTCCGGCTCGGTGCATTCGTCCGGCACGATGAAGCAGTTCCTCGGCATCCCGTACGCCGCGCCGCCGGTGGGCGAGCGCCGCTGGGCCGCCCCGGTGCCGCCCGCCGCCTGGACCGGCACGCGCGACGCCACGAAGTTCGGCAACCACTGCCCGCAGCGGAACACCTCGCCGCTGTCCTACTACGGCACGGCCGGCGGCCAGGAGGACTGCCTGTTCCTCAACGTGTTCACGCCCACCACGCCCGGCCCGCATCCGGTGATGGTGTGGATCCACGGCGGCGCGTTCCTGTACGGCCGCGGCGACGGCTACACGCCGGTGCGCCTGACGCAGCAGGGCGTCGTGGTGGTCACGCTCAACTACCGCCTGGGCTCGCTCGGTTTCCTGGCCCACCCCGCGCTCAACGACGCGGCCGGCCACTCGGGCAACTACGGCGTGATGGACCAGACGCTCGCGCTCAAGTGGGTCAAGGACAACATCAACGCCTTCGGCGGCGACAGCAGCAACATCACGGTGGCGGGCCAGTCCGCCGGTGCGGCGAGCGTGCTGACGCAGCTCAACACGGCGAAGGCCACCAACCTGTTCCACAAGGCCATCCTCCAGAGCGGCCCGGTCACCACGCAGCCCACGGGCGCGGCGGCCCAGACCAGCGGCGCAGACGTGGCCGCCACGAACTTCGGCTGCCCGAACGACGCGAACGCCGCGGCCTGCCTGCGCGCGCTGCCGGTGGCGACGATCATCGCGAAGCAGCCCACCGCCACGTTCTCGAGCACGAACTCCCCGAACGTCGACGGCGACTACCTCGTGCGCACGCACGCGGAGGCCGTCAACGGCGGGCTGCTGCCGAACAAGGTCCCGGTGCTGATCGGCAACACGATGGACGAGTACACCTCGCTGCTCGGCACCGAGGAGACGCTGAAGAACAACACCACCGTGGCGGCGGGTTCGCCCGCCAGCGCGCTGCTGCTGCCAGGTGCCGCGGGCTACAAGAACCTGTACGAGACGGACGCCGAACTCACCGCGGTGTTCACCGCGACCTTCGGACCGGCCGCGACCGCCGCGGCGGCGGCGTACCCGGCCGCGAACTACGGCGGCTCGCGCCCGCTCGCGCTCAGCGCCGCGGTGACCGACTCGCTGTTCGCCTGCGGCACCCGCCGCGCGGCCAAGGCGCTGTCGGCGAGCGGGGTGCCGGTGTACGCCTACGAGTTCAACGACCCGGACGCGCCGATGGAGCTGCAGGCCAAGGTCAGTTTCCCGTTCAAGTCGTACCACGCGGCCGAGATCCAGTACCTGTTCGACCTGCCGAGCTCGGCGAAGCTGACGACGGCCCAGAAGGCGCTCGCCGACCAGATGACCACGCACTGGGCGCAGTTCGTCAAGAGCCGCACCGGCAACCCCAACGCGACGGGCAGCACCGCCTGGCCGCCGTACACGACCACGGAGGAGGTGCTCCAGTTCGCCCCCACCCAGTCCGCCGTCATCACGAACTTCAAGGTGACCCACAAGTGCGCCGCGCTGTGGACCCGCGACTTGCCGTGACCGTCCTCACCTGAGGCGGGCACCCACAGAACGCCCGGGCCCGGCGGTTTCCCCGCCGGGTCCAGGACGTCAACCCAGAGGAGACAAACATGACCCGCAAGCTTTCCCGATTCCAGGCCATTCCCGTCGCGCTGGCCGTGACCACGTTGATGGCGGCCGCGCCGGCGCAGGCCGTGCCCGGCTGCAACACCACCACCGCCGCGGCCGGCAACTCGACGTTCACCATCTCCCATGGTGGCCGCAGCCGCACGTACCGTCTGCACATCCCGCGCAACCTCGTCACGCCCGCCGCCGTGGTGCTGAGCCTGCACGGCCTGAGCAGCAGCGCCTCGTCGCAGCAGAGCGGCAGCGGCTGGGACACCACGTCCGACAGCGCGAAGAACTTCGTCGTGGCCTACCCCGACGGCGTGGACCGCCAGTGGAACGTGGCCGGCTTCAACCCGGACGTGGACGACACCGGCTTCATGAAGGCCATCGTCGACCACGTGGCACAGCGCGTGCGCATCGCCCCGAACCGCGTCTACATCAGCGGCACCTCGCTCGGCGGCGGTTTCTCGCACAAGATGGCCTGCACGCAGGCCGCGTACTTCGCCGCCGCGGCGCCGGTGGTGTTCCACCTGCACACCAGCCCGCAGGACTACGTGTGCGCGCCGTCGCGCCCCATCAGCGTGAAGGAGTACGCCGGCACGCGCGACCTGCTCGTGCGCTACGAAGGCGGCACCAGCACCGTGTCCGGCCACACCGTGACCCACCTGTCGGCCAACGCCAGCTTCCAGAAGTGGGCGCAGCTGAGCGGCTGCACGGGCAGCCCGGTGACCACCTGGTCGCGCCTGACGGCCAACGTCAAGGAGTATCAGAACTGCGCGGGCGGCGTGAAGGTGGGCTTGGCCAGCCTGAGCTGCGGCCACGGCTACTGCACCGACACGACGTTCGGCTCGCCGACGGCCGACGCGTGGAAGCTGTTCGCGACGCAGACCACGCCGGGCCTGCCGGCCGACGCCTGCGCGCGCTGAGGTTCTCCGCGTTCTTTTGTCCGACGGTCTTCGGGCCCGCGTGCGCGGGCCCTTTCTGCGTCTACACGGGCGAGGAGGGCGCCGCGCCGCCGATGCGCTCGACGAACTTCCGCGCCGCGAGGCCCAGCGGCCGCGACTTGGACCACACGACGTCCACCCACAGCTGCAGCTCGTTGGAGAGGTTCTCGAAGCGCATCTCGACGAGCTCGCCGCGCTCGAGCTGCGGCCGGATGTAGTTGCGCGGCAGCCAGCCCCACCCCAGGCCCGCGAGGATCAGGCTGAGCGCCGCCACGGGCGTGTCCGTGCGCCAGCGGTGGCGGGCCAGCACGAAACGCGGGTCGACCACCGAACGGTCGCGGCTCGCGACGACGATCTGGCGGGTCGACAGCAGCTGCGCCTCGCGCAGGCCGGTACCGGCCTCGGCCTCCTGCCACACCGGGTGTTCGGGCGAGATCACGGCGACGTGCACGTCGGAGGCCACCTCCTGGAAGCCTTCGCGCCCGTCGATCCCGGGGCGTTCGAACACGAGCGCGAGGTGGGCGCGGCCATCGTGCAGCATCGCGAGTGCATCGGCCTGCGGTGCGGCCAGCACCTCGACCTCCAGCAGCGGGTGTTCGGCCGCGAGCTCGGCGAGCGCGGTGTTCCACGGCACGGCCAGCAATTCCGGCGCGATGGCGATCGTGAGGATGTCCTCCAGCCCCTGCGTCAGGGCGAGGGCGTGCACCTGGAGCTGCTGCCGCTGGGCCGCCAGCAGCCGGGCCTGCGGTGCGAGCGAGAGGGCCGCGGCCGTGGGCTTCGGTTCCCGGCCGCTGCGGTCGAACAGCGGCAGGTCCAGCTCGGCTTCGAGCTGGGCGATGGCCATGCTCACGGCCGAGGGCACGCGGCCGAGGGAGCGGGCGGCGGCCGAGAAGGACCCATGGTCCAGCACGGCCAGGAACACGGCCACGGCGTTGTCGTCGAAAGGCATCGATCTGTCAGATTCTCTGATAGGAGATGACTTTTTACATCAGATCCGGACACATACAGTGGCGTCATCACTGGAGTCCGAACGTCATGCAAGGCAAAACGAGAAAAGTGGTCTACCTGGGCCTGTACGAAGCCATCGCCATCGTGATGGCCGGCACGGGCCTGTCGCTGATGTCGGGGCAGGGCGCCCTGCAGTCCGGCGCGCTGGCCGTGGTCACGTCGGCCATCGCCGTGATGTGGAACCTGACGTTCAACCACCTCTTCGAGCGCTGGGAGTCGCGCCAGGCCGTGCGCGGCCGGTCGGTCGCCCGGCGCATCGCCCACGCGGTGCTGTTCGAAGCCGGCCTCGTGGCCATGCTCGTGCCCACCATCGCGTGGTGGTACGGCGTGGACCTGTGGACCGCGCTGCTCATGGACATCAGCCTGGTCGTGTTCTTCCTCGTCTACACCTTCGTGTTCAGCTGGTGTTTCGACAAGGTGTTCGGCCTGCCGGCCTCGGCCCAGGGGCCGGCCGGGCAGCCGGCCTGATCAGCGGTTCACCACCTGGGCGGGGCGGGTGGCGACGCCGTCCGTGCCACGCGCCTCGATGCGGGCCACCTCGGCCGCGAACTCGGGGCCGCTGCGAAGGCGGCGGTAGGCCGCGACGCGGGCCTGGTAGGTCGAATCGAAGCTGTTGAAACCTTCGCGGTACTCCGAGCCGTCGAGGCCGGCGCGCTGGTACAGGGCCAGGTCGGCCAGCACCTCGGCACGGGTCGGCGGGGCGGGTTCGGCGGCGGGCGACGCATGGGCGGCGACGGCGGCGAGCGAGAACACCAGGGCGGCGAGGGTGGGGCGGAACGGGTTCATGGTCGGGTCCTTCGGGGTGTGCGACGCGTGGATCGCGGCGCCAGGACCTCACTGTCGGCGTTCGCCCGCCGGGCGTCGGTGCGGTTTCGCACCGGTTTCGTCAAGTCGCCGGCCCGTCCCCGCGGGCCGCGTCGACCAGCCGCGACAGGCGCTCGACGTCGGCCACCACCAGCGCCTTGCCTGCCTTGCGCAGCAGCCCCTGGCGGGTGAGCGCCGACAGCTCGCGGGTCACCTGCTCGCGGTTCGTGCTCACCTGGGCCGCGAGGTCGGCATGGCGGGGCGCGGGGTCCAGCGTCGCCTCGTTGCCGGCGACGCCCGCTTCCCGTGCGAGGCGCAGCAGCTCGGCATGGACGCGCTGCGGCACCGACGTCGTGCTCAGTTCGATCACCCGCTCGGAGAGCTGCCGCACCAGGTCGACGAGGCGCAGCATGATGCGCCGGGACACGGCGGGCTCCTCGTCCAGCAGGGTCAGGAAGCCGGCACGGTCGAGGTGGGCCACGACGCTGTCGGCCAGCGTGGTCACGTCGACCGACCGGGGGCGGCCGTCGAGGGCGGCGAGGTCGCCGAACAGCTCGCCTTCGCCCACGTCGCGGAACGTGACCTGGCGGCCGCTCACGGCATACATCGTCGCCCGCACGCTGCCCGCGGCGATGAAGTACACCCCGCCTTCGTCCTCGTGGCGCGAGACCACGTGCCGGCCCGCCGGCACCGTGCGCCAGGTGCAGCGCCCGGCGATCCACGCGAGGCGCTCGTCCGCCAGGCCGTCGAACAACGGCATGCGGCGGAGCATTAGACTCGAACGAGACGACGTTTCCATGTGCTGATGCCCAGTCCTTCCTCCGGGTCCCCCGTGCTGACCATCCGCCGCCTGCGCGCGGCCTCCGGCCTGGTGCTGCTGACCTACATCGGCCTGCACCTCGCCAATCATGCCCTGGGTCTGGTCTCGGTCGGCACGGCCGACACCGCCCGGCGCGTGATGCACGCCCTCTGGCACTCGCCGCCCGGCACGGTGCTGCTGTACGGCAGCCTCGTCGTGCACATGGCCCTCGCGTTCGTGGCGGTGTGGACCCGGCGCTCGCTGCGCCTGCCACCGGTCGAGGTGCTGCGCCTCGTGCTCGGCTTCGGGCTGCCGCTGCTGCTCTACATGCACGTCGCGGCCACGCGCCTGCTCGACACGCTGTTCGCCATCGACGCCCCGTACGCGAGGGTGGTGAACGCGCTGGCCCACTGGAACGCCGCACCGCTGCAGCTCGCGCTGATCGCCATCGCGTGGACCCACGGGTGCATCGGCGTCGCGATCATGCTGCGCGCCAACCCGAACGCGCGCCGGTACAGCCATGCCGCGGTGGCCGCCGCCGTGCTCCTGCCCGTGCTCGGGGCGCTGGGTTTCCTGGCCATGGCCCGCGAACTCGCGGTGACCGGCGCGAAGGCGGCGGCGATGCCGTCGCCCGCCCAGTTCGCCCAGGTCACCGCCATCGCCTCGATGATGATGCTCGGGCACGCGGTGGCCACCGTGGCGCTGTTCGCGGCCCATGCGTGGCGGGCCCGTTTCGAATCCGGCGTGGCCGGGGCGGTGCGGCTGACCACCGGCGGCCAGGCGCTGCAGGTGCCGCGTGGCTGGAGCGTGCTGGAGGCGAGCGACCGCCATGGCGTGCCGCACCTCTCGCTGTGCGGTGGCCGGGCGCGCTGCTCGACCTGCCGGGTGCGCGTGGCCGGCCCCGCCGTGAACATCCCGCCTCCGAACGCCGACGAGGCGCGCACGCTGCGGCGCATCCACGCCGCCCCGGACGTGCGACTGGCCTGCCAGCTGCGGCCGCTGGGGGACATCGCCTTCGAACCCCAGCTGACCGCCCACGGGGCCGACGGTCCCCGGGTCACCCACGAGCGCGACGTGGCGGTGCTGTTCGTCGACCTGCGCCGCTGGTCCACGCTGGCCGAGGGCCAGTGGCCGCACGACCTCGTCTACGTGCTGGACCGCTACTTCGCCCTGGTGGGCGGGGCCGTGCGCGCGTGCGGCGGCGAGCCCAACCAGTTCATCGGCGACAGCGTGATGGCGATCTTCGGGCTGGAGACCGACCTGCCCACCGCCTGCGCCCAGGCGTTCCGCGCCGCCACGCGGATCCACGCCGACATCGCCGCGTGGCGCGCCGAGTTCGAGGCCCACTTCCCGCATGGCCTCGCCATCGGCATCGGGCTGCACGCCGGGCCGGCCGTGGTCACCGAGGTGGGCTACCGCGAGACCACGTCGGTCACCGCGGTGGGCGAGGTGGTCAACACGGCGAGCCGCCTGCAGGAGCAGACGAAGGCATCGGGGGCGTGGCTCGTGGCGTCGGCCGACGCGATCGCGCTCGGCGGGGTGGTGCCCGACGGGGCGGAGCGGACCACGGTCGCCGTGCGCGGGCGTTCGGCGCCGCTGGACGTCGTGTGCTTCACGCGCTGAGCGCCCCCGTTCGGGGACGTCGCGCACCCTTTTGAGGCGCCACTGGCCGGTCCGCGGAGCGAAACCCGTGCATCCGTGGGGCCGAGCCCCGGCAAACCCCCTGGCACACCGCTTGCGTAACGTAGCGCGTCCTGCGGTGACGATGCTGCGGACATGAGACACCTCCGCTGACGATGGCGGAACCCCGAGCGGCCCGCCTCCCGAGGCGAAGTCGCGACGGCTGTTCCACAGCCAGATCCCCGCGTTCGTGCAGGAAACCTCATGAAAAAGATCGTTGTTGTCGGCCACGGCATGGTGGGCCACAAGTTCCTCGAAAGCCTCGCCGAGACCGGCCTGACCGATGTGCAGGTCACCGTGTTGTGCGAGGAACCGCGTCCTGCCTACGACCGCGTCCACCTCTCCGAATTCTTCGCCGGCAAGTCCGCCGACGACCTCTCGCTCGTCGAACCCGGCTTCTTCGAGCGCACCGGCTTCTCGCTGCGCCTCGCGGCCAAGGCCGTCGCGGTCGACCGCATCCACCACACCGTGACCACCGCCGACGGTGAGGTGCTGCCGTACGACAAGCTCGTGCTGGCCACCGGCTCCAACCCGTTCGTGCCGCCCGTGCCCGGCCGCGACCGCGAGCATTGCTTCGTGTACCGCACCATCGAGGACCTGGAGGCCATGACGGCCTCGGGCGCCAAGTCGAAGACCGGCGTGGTGGTGGGCGGCGGTCTGCTGGGCCTCGAATGCGCGAAGGCGCTGCGCGACCTGGGCCTCGAGACCCACGTCGTCGAGTTCGCCCCGCGCCTGATGGCCGTCCAGGTGGACGAAGGCGGCGGCCGCACGCTGCGCGCGAAGATCGAGGAACTGGGCCTGCACGTGCACACCGGCCGCAACACGGTCGAGATCACCGACGGCGCCCGCGCCCGCCACCGCATGGTGTTCGCCGACGGCACGTACCTCGAGACCGACATGATCGTGTTCTCGGCCGGCATCCGCCCCCGCGACGACCTGGCCCGCCAGTGCGCGCTGGCCATCGGCCCGCGCGGCGGCGTGGTGATCGACAGCAACTGCCGCACGAGCGACCACGACGTCTACGCGATCGGCGAGTGCGCCTCGTGGAACGAACAGACCTTCGGCCTCGTGGCCCCCGGCTACGACATGGCCCGCGTGGTGGCCCGCCACATCGCCGGCGAAACCGACGCCGCCTTCGTGGGCGCCGACATGAGCACCAAGCTCAAGCTGATGGGCGTGGACGTGGCCAGCATCGGCGACGCCCACGGCCGCACGCCCCACAGCCGCACCTGCCAGTACGTCGACGAGCGCAAGGGCGTCTACAAGAAGATCGTCATCAGCGAGGACGGCAAGCAACTGCTGGGCGCCGTGCTGGTGGGCGACGCCACCGAATACGGCACGCTGCTGCAGATGGCCCTGAACGGCATCGCGCTGCCGGCCGACCCCGAGTTCCTGATCCTCCCGTCGAGCGACGGCAAGGCCAAGCCGGGCCTGGGCGTGGACGCCTTGCCCGACAGCGCCCAGCTGTGCTCCTGCAACAACGTCACGAAGGGCCGCATCTGCGAGGCCGTGGGCGAGGGTGCCACCACCATCGCCGAGATGAAGGCCTGCACGAAGGCCGGCGCCACCTGCGGCGGCTGCGTGCCGCTCGTCACGCAGGTGATGAAGGTCGAGATGGCCCGCCGCGGCATGGCCGTCAACAACCACGTCTGCGAACACTTCCCGCACTCGCGCCAGGAGCTGTTCCACCTCGTGCGCGTGGGCGAGATCAAGAGCTTCGACGCGCTGATCCACAAGCACGGCAAGGGCCTCGGCTGCGACATCTGCAAGCCGGTGGCGGCCAGCATCTTCGCCTCCTGCTGGAACGAGTTCGTGCTGAAGAAGGACCTGGCCGGTCTGCAGGACAGCAACGACTACTACCTCGGCAACATCCAGAAGGACGGCACGTACTCGGTGGTGCCGCGCATGCCGGGTGGCGAGGTCACGGCCGACGGCCTGATCGCCGTGGGGCAGATCGCGAAGAAGTACGGCCTCTACACGAAGATCACCGGCGGCCAGCGGGTCGACCTGTTCGGCGCGCGCGTGGAGCAGCTGCCCCCGATCTGGGAGGAACTGATCGCCGCCGGCTTCGAGTCGGGCCATGCGTACGGCAAGTCGCTGCGCACGGTGAAGAGCTGCGTGGGCTCCACGTGGTGCCGCTACGGCGTGGGCGACAGCGTGGGCCTGGCCGTCGAGCTGGAGCACCGCTACAAGGGCCTGCGTTCGCCGCACAAGATCAAGTTCGGCGTCTCCGGCTGCACCCGTGAATGCGCGGAAGCCCAGGGCAAGGACATCGGCGTGATCGCCACCGACAAGGGCTGGAACCTGTACGTGTGCGGCAACGGCGGCATGAAGCCGCGCCACGCCGAGCTGATCGCATCCGACCTGTCGAAGGAACGCCTGATCCAGCTGATCGACCGCGTGCTGATGTTCTACGTGCGCACGGCCGACCGCCTGCAGCGCACGAGCACGTGGCGCGAGAACCTGGAAGGTGGCCTCGACTACCTGAAGGGTGTGGTGATCGAGGACACCCTCGGCATCGCCGCGGAGCTGGAAGCCCAGATGCAGCACGTGGTCGACACGTACCAGTGCGAGTGGAAGACCGCCGTGAACGACCCGGAAACCCGCAAGCGCTTCCGCTCGTTCGTGAACAGCGAACGTCCGGACGAACACATCGTGTTCGTCGAGGAACGCGGCCAGATCCGTCCGGCCCGTCCCGAAGAGCGTTCCACGGCCGCCGTGGCCGAGTCCTGATCCACGCGAGAGGAGATTTTCATGAGCACCCCTTCTTCGACCTGGACCGACATCTGTGCGGCCGGCGACATCCTTCCCGGCACCGGCGTGGCCGCCCTCGTCAGCGATCGGCACGTGGCGGTCTTCCGCCTCGACGCCGACCAGTTCTTCGCGATCGACAACGTCGACCCGAAGTCCGGCGCGAGCGTGCTGTCGCGCGGGCTGCTGGGCAACCTGGGCGAGCGCATCGTCGTCGCCTCGCCGCTGTTCAAGAACCACTTCGACCTGCGCACCGGCGAGTGCCTCGAGGCACCGGAACATTCGGTGCGCGCCCACGCGGTGAGCGTGGAGGACGGGCGGGTCCGCCTCGCGCTGGCCTGAGCACCCCCCGGGCGCAGGCCGGGTGCGGCGCAGGCACACAACCGAGGGACAATGGCGACCTGAACGGCACCTTCCGTGCCGTGACCCGTCGCCTTGATCCAGGAGTGTGTGAATGCCCGACCCAACCCCGCTGTCCGCCTCGCAGTTCGTGCTGCAGGCCCGGCGGTTCGAGATCGATGCCGTCCGCCACCTCGCCCGCCGGGCGGAGCTGGCCGACGTCATCGGCCAGGTGATCCAGGCGCTGCAGCGCGAGCGCGGCGCCTCCAGCCTCTACCTGGCCTCGTCGGGCCAGCGCTTCGGCGAGGTGCGCCGCGCCACCATCGAGCAGGCGCGTCCGCTCGAAGCCCGCTTGCGCGAGCTGTTCGCCGCGCAGCTCGACCCGGCGCAGGGCACCACCGCCGGCATGCTCTCGCTGATGGCCTGGGTGCTGCTGGGCCTCGATTCCCTCGATGAACTCCGTGCGCAGATCGACGCGCAGGCGCTGTCCGCCCACGGTTCGGTGGCCGCGTACAGCCGGCGCATCGCCGGGCTGATCGAGCTGGTCGTGCAGGTGGCCGATGCCGCGCTGCTGCCCAGCATCTCGCGCCTGCTGGTCGCCTTCCTGCACCTGGTGCAGACGCAGGAAGCCGCGGGGCAGGAGCGGGCGCTGGGTGCGCTGCTGTTCGCCTCGGGCGTGTCGAACGACGTGCAGCAGGAGCGGGTGGTCCACCTGATCGACGCCCAGGAACGCTACCTGAAGGTGTTCTCCGAATTCGCCGCGGCGGACCAGAAGTCCTCCTGGGAGCAGCAGCAGCTCGCGCCGGCCGTCGCCCGGCTGGAGCGGCTGCGCCGCACGCTGTGCACCGCCAAGTCCGGTGCCACGCTGGACAGCAACCTCAGCGACACCTGGTTCGAGGTCAGCAGCGCCCGCATCGACCAGTTGTGGCAGCTGCAGGTCGAACTGATGAAGCGGCTGCGGGAGGAATGCGAGGCCCGCATCCGCGACGCCGAGCAGGACCTGCACGACGTCGAAGGCCTGCTGCGCCGCGTGCGCGACAACCCACCGGCCCACGCCCACGCGGTGGACCGGTTCTTCGACGCCGAGGGCAGTCCCGGCGCCGTTCCCGAACTCGTGACCGCGGCGCCCGGCGAATCCGCCTCGCTGCTGGACGTGCTGCAGACCCAGGCCGCGCGCCTGGCCAGCATGGAGCTGGAGCTGGGCTCGGCCCGGCGCGCGCTGCACGAGCGCAAGGTGATCGAGCGGGCCAAGGGCGTGCTGATGTCGCGCCTGCGCATGAACGAGGAAGAGGCCTTCCGCGCGCTGCAGAAGACCTCCATGGACCAGAACCGGCGGCTGCTGGAGGTGGCCGAGGCCACGCTGTCGCTGCCCGATTTCGCGTTCGGGCCGCCGCCGGAGCGGCCGGGGCCCTGAGGGTCAACGCTCCCCGGCGATGTAGGGCTTCATCAGCGCCTGCGGTGCCCTGGCGCGCCGCGAGGCCACCACCAGGGCCGCGATCGACAGCACGTAGGGCAGCATCAGGTAGACCTGGTGGGGCAGGGCGCCCGCATCCGCCTGCTGCAGGCGCAGCTGCAGCGCGTCGAAGAAGCCGAAGAGCAGGGCGCCCAGCAGCGCCTTGCCCGGCTGCCAGCCGGCGAACACCACCAGCGCGACACACACCCAGCCGCGCCCGTTCACCATGTTGAAGAAGAACGCGTTGAACGCGGCCAGGGTCAGGAAGGCCCCGGCCACGCCCATCAGCGCGGAGCCGGACACCACCGCCGCATAACGCACGCGCGCCACCGAGATGCCCTGGCTGTCCACCGCCTTCGGGTTCTCGCCCGCCATGCGCAGCGCCAGGCCCGCGGGCGTGCGGTACAGCACCCAGGCCAGCAGCGGCACCAGCACGAGGGCCAGCAACGTGAGCGGCGTCTGCTCGCGCAGCACGGGGATCGGCAGCCAGTCCATCGGCGCGAACGGCGTGACCGTGGGCGGCGTGCTGACCTTCGGGAAGGCGACCCGGTAGGCGAAGTACGAGAGCGCGGTGGCCAGCATCGTGATGCCGAGCCCGGCGACATGCTGCGACAGCGCGAGGGTCACCGTGAGGAACGCGTGCAGCACCCCGAACAGCGCGGCCACGCCCGCGGCCACGAGCACACCGGCCCACAGCGGCAGGCCCAGGTACACCGCGAACCAGCCCGAGAAGGCGCCCACCACCATCAGGCCTTCGATGCCGAGGTTCAACACCCCCGCGCGTTCGCACCACAGCACGCCCAGCGTGCCGAAGACGAGCGGCGTGGCCACGCGCAGCACCGCCACCCAGAACGGGGCGCTGGCGAGCAGGTCGAGGACGGTGTTCATCGGGTGTCGAACCTCAGTCGGTAGCGGCTCAGCATGGCGGCGGCCAGCACCGAGAGCAGGGCGCCGGCGACGACGGCGTCGGCGAGGTAGGTGGGCACGCCGGCCTGTCGGCTCATGCTGTCGGCGCCGACCAGCACGCCGGCCACGAGCACGCTCGCGGCCACCACGGCCAACGGGTGCAGGCCGGCCAGCATGGCGATCACGATGCCGCTGTAGCCGTAGCCCGGGGACATGTCGAGCGTCACGTAGCCCGCCCGGCCGGCGACCTCCACGGCACCGCCCAAGCCGGAGAGCCCCCCCGACAGCAGCGCGACCAGGATCGTCGTGCGCGTGACCGGCACGCCGGCATAGGCCGCCGCGCGGACGTTCGCGCCGGTCGCGCGGATGTCGAAGCCCCAGGTGGTGAACCGCAGCAACGCCCAGAGCCCGAGCGCTGCCACGAGGCCGATCAGCAGGCCGCTGTGCACCCGGGTCTGCGGCACGAGGCGCGACAGTTCGAGTTCCGGGGGCAGGGCCACGCTCTGCGGCCAGCCGAGGGCGAGCGGGTCCTTCATCGGCCCGTCGAGCAGCGCGCTCACGCCGAGCAGCACGATGAAGTTCAGCAGCAGCGTCGTCACGACCTCGTCGACACCCCACTGCCGCTTCATCAGCGCCGGGCCGAGCAGCAGCAGGGCGCCGACCACGGCGGCAGCCAGCATCATCGCGAGGAACACGGCGGGCGACGGCTCGCCGAGCGCGCCTCCGCCCACCGCCACGGCGGCCATGGCGCCCGCATAGAACTGCCCCTCGGCACCAATGTTGAAGAGCCTCGCCCGGAACGCGATGGTGGCGGCCAGGCCCGTGAAGATCAGCGGGATGGCCCGGGTGAGGGTCTCGGTGAAGGCGAAGACCGAGCCGAAGGCACCGTCCAGCACGAGGCCGAACGTGCGGCCCACCGGGGCGCCGGCCACGGCCACGAGTCCGGCGGCCAATGCCATCACGGCCGCGAGGGCCAGCGCGCCGGCGCGCAGCGCGTCGCGCCAGCCCGGGTGGGCGCGGGCTTCAAGCCGCATGGGGCACCCCCGAGGTTTCGCCAGCCATCGCGAGGCCCAGCTGTTCGCGGGTCCACGATGCGGTCGCCCGCGCCGTCCCCAGCCGGCCGTGGCTCATCACCGCGATGCGGTCGGCCAGGCGTTCGATCTCGTCCAGGTCGTCGGAGACCAGAAGCACCGCCGCGCCCGCGTCGCGCGCGGCGCGCAGCAGGCCGTGGACGAAGGCGACCGCCCCCACGTCCAGGCCCCAGGTGGGCTGGTGGGCCACGATCACGCGGGGCAGCTGGCCGTCGGCCCGCTGCAGCACCCGCGCGAGCACGAGCTTCTGGACGTTCCCGCCCGACAGCGCGTGCGTGCGCCGGTCGAGCGTGGCGCCGCGCACGTCGAACGCCTTCAGCGCCGCTTGGGCGTAGGCCCGCGCGGCACCGCGGCGCACCCAGCCCCAGCGGGACAGCACCGGCGTGGCCAGCGCCTCGGCGCACAGGTTCTCCCAGACCGGCAGGTCGCCCACCACACCGACCGATTGCCGGTCCTCGGGCACCCGGGCCACCCCGTGCCGTGCCACGGCCCGAGGCCCCTCGGGCAGCGGTTCGCCGTCGACCGTCACGTGTCCCGCATCGGCCTCGGCCACGCCGGCCAGCACCTCGGCGAGCAACGCCTGGCCGTTGCCGGAGACCCCGGCGATGCCGAGGATCTCACCCGCACCGATGTCGAACGAGACCCGGTCGAGGCGGGTGCGGGTGCCCCGGACCACGAGGTCCGCCACCACCAGCCGCCTCGGCGCATCGGCAGGGAAGGGCGTGCGGGGCAGCGGCGCGGTGTCCAGCCCGGCCCCGGCCTCGCCGACCATCCAGCGGGCGAGTTCGGCCTTGTTCGTCGCGGCCGTGGCGGCCTCGGCCACGCACCGTCCGGCGCGCAGCACCATCACGCGGTGGGAGACGGCCATCACCTCGTCGAGCTTGTGGCTGATGAAGATCACCGCGGTGCCCTGGGCCACGAGCAGGCGCACGGTGGCGAAGAGGCTGTCGCTCTCCTGCGGCGTCAGCACGGCCGTGGGCTCGTCGAGCACCAGCAGCCGCGCGCCGCGGTACAGCGCCTTCAGGATCTCGACCCGCTGGCGTTCACCCACGGACAGGTCGGCCACCCGCGCGTCGGCGTTCACCGACAGGCCCGAGGCGCGGGCGACTTCGTCCAGCCGGGCGCGGGCCGCCGCACGGCGCGTGACCAGCGAACCGAGGCGTTCGGTGCCCAGCATCACGTTGTCGAGCACCGTGAGGTTGTCGGCCAGCGTGAAGTGCTGGTGCACCATGCCGATGCCGGCGGCGAGCGCGGCGCGGGTGTCGCCGGACGGCAGCGGCCGGCCCGACACCTCCACGGATCCGGCATCGGGCACGCAGTGGCCGAACAGGATGGCCATCAGCGTCGACTTGCCCGCGCCGTTTTCACCGAGCAGTGCGAGCACCTCGCCGGCGTGCAGGTCGAGGGAGACGCCGTCGTTGGCCACCACGTCGCCGAAGCGACGGGTGATGCCCCGCATGCGAAGCACGGGGGCGCGGTCGGCTCCGCTCAATTGAACGCGGCCTTCGGCTGCGAGTCGTCCACCTTCACGGCGAACGTGCCGCCCTGGATGGCCTTCTGCTTCGCGTCGACCTTCGCCTTGAGTTCGGCCGGCACCTTCTTCTCGAACGTGCCCAGCGGCGCGAGCGAGGCGCCCTGGTGTTTCATGGTCGAGTAGACGCCGTAGTCCTCGGCGGCGAACTTGCCCGCCTTGACGAGCTGCAGCGCGCGGTCGATGGACGGCTCCATGTGCCACAGCGCCGACGCGATCACGGTGTCGGGGTACTGCGCCTGGGTATCGATCACGTTGCCCACGGCGAGCTTGCCGCGCTCCTTGGCCGCATCGCTCACGCCGAACCGTTCGGCGTAGAGGATGTCGGCGCCCTTGTCGATCATCGCGAACGCGGCTTCCTTGGCCTTCGGCGGGTCGAACCACGAGTTGATGAACGTCACCGAGAACTGCACCTTCGGGTTGACCTCGCGGGCGCCGGCCATGAAGGCGTGCATCAGGCGGTTCACCTCGGGGATGGGGAAACCGCCCACCATGCCGATCTTGCCCGACTGCGTCATGCCGCCGGCCACCATGCCCGCGAGGTAGGAGGGCTCCTGGATGTAGTTGTCGAACACCGAGAAGTTCGGGGCCTGCGGCTTGCCCGAGCTGCCCATCAGGAAGCCCACCTTCGGGAAGTCCTTCGCCACCTTGCGGATGGCGGCCTCGACCCCGAAGGCCTCGCCGACGATCAGCTGGTTGCCCTGGGTGGCGTACTCGCGCGCGACCCGTTCGTAGTCGGCGTTCGCGACGTTTTCGGTGGCCTTGTACTCGATCTCGCCCCGGGACTCGGCGGCCTTGAGCGCCTTGTGGATCCGGCTGACCCATTGCTGCTCGAACGGCACCGTGTAGATCGCGGCGACCTTGAGCTTGGCCTGGGCGTGGGCGAGGGGGGCGGACAGGCCCAGCAGGGCGGCGGTGACGAGCAGGATGCGGCGGGACGTCATGGGATGGGAGCGGTGGTTGGTGACGGGGGGAGGGTACGCAAGGCACATGCCAACCCGCCGCGACCCTCAAGTCATTCTGCAATCGACCGATGATGACGGCACCGGGGGTTCCCCGATGCCGACCCACGGCCCGAGGATCACTTCGACCGCATCGTCGCGTTCGCCGGCACAACACCAAAAGGCAGTAGGCACACGGAGGCCGCAGGTGCACACTGGGCCATGCGCCAACCGAAAATCCTCATCGTGGGCGCCGGCGCGGTCGGCGGCACCGCGGCCCTGTTCACCGCCGTCGCGTTGCCCGGCGCCGAGATCGTCATCGTCGACATCGAGCGCGTGCGGGCCGACGCCCAGGCACTCGACCTGGCGCATGCCACCGCCTTCTGGGGCCACGACCGCGTGCGCGCCGGCGAGTTCGCGGACGCCCGTGGCGCCGACATCGTCGTGATCACCGCCGGCGTCGGCGTGAAGCCGGGGCAGACCCGGCTGGACCTCGTCCAGACCAACGCCCGCATCGCCTGCAGCGTCGTCGACCAGGTCGCCCCCCTCGCGCCGGACGCCCTCTACGTCATCGCCTCCAACCCCTGCGACCCGCTGACCGCGGTCGTCCGCGCACGGCTCGGCTGCGAGCCCGGACGGGTCATCAGCACCGGCACATCGCTCGACACCGCGCGGCTGCGGTCGCTGCTGTCGCAGCGGCTCGGCGTGGTGGCCTCGGCGATCCATGCGTACGTGCTCGGCGAACACGGGGAGTCGGCGCTGATCCACTGGTCGGGCGCCACCGTCGCCGGCATGCCGCTCGACACCTACCTGCAGCGCGCCGGCAAGGAACTGGGCCCGCAGAGCAGGGCGCTGCTGCTGCGCTCCGTCCACGAAGCCGCCCGCCAGATCAAGGAAGGCAAGGAGGCCACCCAGTACGGCATCGCCAGCGCCATCGGCCGCATCTGCCAGGCCATCGTGCACAACAGCCACCTGATCCTGTCGGTGGGGGTCGTGCAGCCGGAGGTCGAAGGGGTGCCGGATGTTTGTGTGTCGCTGCCGATGGTCATCGACTCCAGAGGGGCGCACCTGGTGGCGTACCCGGAGCTCGACGCGGCCGAACGCGAGGCGCTGCGGGAGAGTGCCGGCGTGGTGAAGCAGGTGACGGACAGCATCGATGCCGGGGGCTGAGCCCGCGGCGGGATGACCGCCGTCACAATACGGCGCGATGCGGGCAACCGACCCGCGGGGAGAGATCGCCGGTGAGCACCGTCACCCAGCCGTACCGCTATGCCCACCCGTCCTTCGTCGAGGCCGGCGACCGCCCGAAGCTCGTGCTGGCCACCGCCGATGCGCGGGGCGAGGCCCACCCGCACTTCTTCGAGGGCCGCCTGCTCGCGCCGCGCCTGACCGCCGAACTGCTCACCACGCTGCAGATCGTCGTGGGCAGCCGGTTCTTCACGCCGGCCAACAGCGTGGCGCTCGCGATCGCACTCGCCGACCCGGTCGTCACGGCCGGGGGAGGGCAGCTGCGCTTCGAAGGGTTTTCGTCGTGTGGCAGCGCCTATGCGCGGGTCGACCTGCTGCCCGAGGCGTACGACGGCGAGGTGGTGGGCAAGGGCACCACCAACGTCGATTTCAACGCGCCGATGCGTGCCGCGCTCGCGCAGGTCTCCGACACCCGAGGCCTCGCGATCTCGGTCGGGCGCGACGCGCTGACGCTGCACAGCGGCGAACACACCGTCGTCGAACGCAAGGTGGCGCTGCCGCTGCGCTGGGTGCGCGGCCTGCTGGAGGTGCAGTCGTACATGGCCTCGATGCTGCCGCGGCTGGAAGCGGGTGCCGTCGAGGTGAACCGCTTCATGCGCACCTTGCCGAAGGCATCGACCTCGCGCACGCCGCTGTGGATCGCGCGCGGCCCGGCGGGCCTGATGAGCACCACGCGGCCGGTGGACGCCGGGGTGCGCATCACCGAGATCGCGCGGCTGCGCGTGTTCCAGCCGCTGCTGGCGCGGGCGAAGTCGCTGCGGGTGTACGCCGACCCGGCGGGCCAGGCCTCGGCCTGGGTGCTGGACTTCGGCACGGCGCGCTTCACGCTCGCGGTCAGTGCCGAGACCTGGCGGGGCTTCTCCGGCGAAGGCCAGGCCTTGCGGGCGCTGCTGCGCCATGGCGACGACGGCACCGGCTTCGCGGCGGTGCGGGCGCAGCTGCAATGGGCGCCGTCGCTCGATGCCGACGCACTGGCCGCCCAGGTGGGCCAGCCGCGCGACCAGGTGGAAGACCACCTCCGTGTGCTCGGCGCCAGCGGCCTCGTGGGTTTCGACCTCGCCGAAGGACGCTACTTCCACCGCGAACTGCCGCTCGACCTGTCGCTGGCGGAGGACCTGCACCCGCGCCTGGGTGACGCGCGCGCGCTGCTGCAGGCCGGCGCCGTGACCCTCACCGGCCGGGCGCCGCTGTCGGCCACGGTCGACAGCCAGGGCGTGCTGCACCAGGTGCGCGAGGCCGACGGCCAGCTGCGCTGCACCTGCCCGTGGTTCGCACGGCACCAGGGCGACCGCGGCCCCTGCAAACACGTCCTCGCGGTCGAAGCCGCCCAGTCCCTCGGAACACCATGAGCCGCACCTACGAGCCCTCGACCCCGCTCGAACACCAGATCGTCGCTGCCGACCAGAACGCCGTGCTCGCGACGCTGCGTGCCCTGACCGTGGACGAACGGCGCAAGGAACGCACCGCTGTCGCCCGCCTGTCGAAACTGATGAAGGCCTCCCGTTTCGACGACCGGGTGGTGAACGGGGTCAAGTGGGTGGGCCGTCCCACCAACGAACAGCTGCTGGCCGCCGACACGGCCCTGGCCGTGTGCGGGGACGCCGACGACCTGGCCTCCGCGGGCTGGGTCGAGGGTGATGCCCTCGTGGCGCTGGCCCGCGCGTTCGACCTCCCGGGGCTGTCCGGCTTCGCCGACGCCGCGCTGGCCCGCTCCACGTGGCGCATCACCGATGTCCAGGTCTTGGTGGCCGCCGGCCTGATCCCGCGGCCCGATTCCGATGTCTACGCCCTCGGGCTGCTGGCACTCGCCGACCGCTGCCGAGGCCGCGGCGAGATCTTCGAGACGTATTTCACCGCCGACCCCGGCCTCGCCGACGTGGCGTTGCGGGTGCTCGACGTCGAAGGCACGCCGGAGCTGAACCTGGCGAGCCTCGACAAGTACGCGGCGAACCATTGGGGGCCGAAGCTGCTCTCGTTGTCCGCCGAGGGCCGCTTCTCCCGGGACACCTTGCTGTCGCGGGTGCTCGGCACCCTGTCGCGCGACTGGCCGCAGTTCCGCGCCGGCTGGTTCTCCCGCTTCCACGGCGAGATCGCCCCCACGCCGGCCGAGATGGCGGCCCATGCCGCGCGGTACCTCGCGCTGCTGTCGAGCCGCATCCCTCCCACCGTGACCCTCGCGCTGGAGGCCGTCGCCGCGCTGGACGCCGCCGGACACCTCGACGCCGCCGACCTCGCGCGGGCGCTGGTGCCGGTGATGGCTTCGGGCAACAAGAAGCAGCTGGACGCCGCGCTGAAGCGCTTCGACGCCATCGTGGCGCGTGACCCCGGTCTTCGCGAGACCGCCGCGGTCGCCGTGTGTGGCGGTCTCGTGCTCGACGCCCCGGACCTGCTGAAGAAGATCCTCGACCGGATCGAGGCCTGGGGTGTGACGGACGCCGTGCGTGTGGAACTCGAAGCCCACGCGCCGGGCATCGCGGCCAGCCAGCGGGCCCGCGTGGCGGCGCTGCTCGGCGAGGCGGCTCCGGCCGCGCCCGTGCCGCCCGTGTCCGCCGTGCCCGCGGTGGCGGTGACGGTGCTCGATGCCTCGCGCCGTCTCGCACCGCCGGAGGACGTGCATCGCCTCGTCGAGGCCGTGGCCCACGTCTTCGAACACGGCACCGACGTCGACACCTTCGAGCAGGTGGCAGCGGCACTCGTGCAGCGGGCGCCGCTGTCCGAGGGCGTGATCCCGGCCTTCGGTCCGGTGATGCGCCGTGCCGGCCGGGTTCGCACGCCCGTCGCGGCCGAACTCGCGCGGCTGCTGGTGTTCGTGGTGGAAGGGCGCCTCACCCACCGCGCTGCGTTCACCGAGCTGGGCGAGAGTCCGCTGTACGGTGTGCTCGGAGACCGCATCGACGGATTCATCGCACTGGCGGCCCAGGGCCACGGCCTCGTGCCGCTCGCGTCACCCACCCACCAGCGCGGGGTCATCGACCCGGCCGTGCTGGTCGAGCGGGCGCGCCTGCACGTGGGGAAGGGCGCCGAGTCACCGGTGGACGAACAGGCGCTGGCCCTGCTGAGGCTGGCTCCGGGCGCCAACATCGACGTGCGCCTCGCGGCGCGTGCGCTGGCCGACACACCCTTCACGCGGGCGCTGCGCCACGCGCTGGGCGACGACGTGGCCGCCGACGGCGACCCGATGCTGTGGGCCGCCGCCGCACGCGCACGCCACCCCGGCGCCGACGATCCGGCCCTGGCGCCCGTGTTGCCGGACGATCCGGACGGCGCGCGGGTGGCGGCCTACACCTGGCACATCCACCACCGGACTCACGCAGAGTACGACACCTACCATTTCGTCGACCTCATGGTGGACGTGGAGCCGGCGCGCCAGGCCCGGCCGATGCCCCTCGCGAGCCGGCGCCATCCCGGCCCCGACCCGGAATTGCCGTACTACCGGACCTGGGGCTGGCTGAGTTTCTCCGGCCAGGACGAAGGCCTCGTGCACCTGTCGGCCACGCTCGTGCCGAGCGACCTGTCGGCCCACTTCGCCGAAGGCGCACGCGCCATCGGCAACAACCTCGACTGGAGCGAGGCCCGATGGCAGGACCGCGCCTACCTGGCACCGCTGCTGGACCCCACGGTGCCGCCGGGCCCGATGGCCCAACTGCTGCTGGCCGTGGCGCTTGCGGGCCGAGAACCGGGGCAGACGGCGCTGGCGGTGGACGCCTTCGTCACGATGTGGGCCACCGGTCGCCTCGACGAGGCCGGCCTGCAGGAGACGATGACACGCCTGCTGGCCGAGGGCGGGGTCAAGGCGGCCCGCTGGCGCAAGAGCTTCGAGGCCACGCTGCGCATCGAACCGGTGATGGCCGTCACCGTGATGCGGCTCGTCACCGCCTTGTTGCGTGCGCGTCCCGACGACCCGCCGAAGGACACGGCCGGGCTGCTGGAACTGCTGAACGAACAACGCGCGGCCACCGGGACTGCGCTGGACGCGGAAGGCCGTGCGGCTGTCGCAGCCCTGGCGTTGGGCGGGCGGGGCAAGGTGCTGCAGAAGGCGTTGCTGGCGGGCTGAGGTTTGCGCCGACGGCTAGGGCTCGGGACGCGGATCGGATAGTTGACATAACGCACATTGTAGGAGTTGTACGTGCCACCAAGACCACCCGAGCACCAGCCTCAGCGCCCCTCAAGTCAACAACACGACCTTGTGCTCCGGCGAGTTCGCCACCTGCAAGGTCAACTGCCTCAACGCCACCCGCCCCTGGACCGGATGCAGGAACACCCGTTCGCCGCCTTCGCGTGCCAGCACGTCCTGGCCCGACCAGAACCGGTCGAAGTCGGTGGATGCCCGGCGCAGCGTGGCCACCTGGGTCCGCGTGGCTTTCTCCTGCAGTCCGGCCCGGCGGTCGGCCCGGAACTCGGCGACGAGCCGACGGGCCCGTTCGGGCCAGTCCTCGATGAACGTCCGCGCGTCCGGGTCGAGGAACATGTAGTTCAGCAGGTTTCGCTCGGTGCCTTGCTTGCCGAGCCAGCGCTCGAACAGCGCGGCGGCGGGCTTGTTCCAGGCGACGGCGTTCCACTCGGCGTCGAGCACGTACGCAGGCGATCGGAACTTCGCCACGGCCTCGGCGAGCGACGCCCTCAGCGCCGCCGCGGCAGCCTCGCCGGGAGACACGCCGCCCGAGGCCGGATCGCGCAGCGCCGCCAGGTCGAACAGGTACGCCCGCTCCGCCGCGTTCAGCGACAGCGCCTTCGCCAGCGAGGCCAGCGTGCCCGCCGACAGCGACAGCGCCCGGCCCTGTTCGATCCACGTGAGCCAGGTCGGGCTGATGCCGCACAGCGCGGCCAGTTCCTCGCGGCGCAGGCCCTTGGCGCGGCGCCGGAAGCCCGGCGGCAGGCCGACGGACTGGGGTGTGATGCGTTCGCGGTGGTTGCGGACGAACTCGCCGAGCAAGGCGGCCGAAGCCGCAGCGGACGGGGTGGTCATGGCAGTGTCAGTACCAGTATGAGCAGTTATCTTGTACCAGGATGAGAGCCGCCCCATGATGCCAGCTCCTGAAGCCCTGGAGTCCCCATGATTTCCCATGACCAACACGTCGACCGCCAGTTCGGCCCCGTCGCCGCCGCCTACCTCTCGAGCCCTGTCCACGCCCAGGGCGCCGACCTCGCGAAGACCGCCGCGCTGCTGCGCGGCGCGGGCCGGGTGCTGGACGTGGGCTGCGGCGCGGGCCATCTGAGCTTCGCGGTGGCGCCCGGCGTGGGCGAGGTCGTCGCGAGCGACCTTTCGCCCGGCATGCTCGACGCCGTGCGCGACGAGGCGGCACGGCGCGGCCTCGCGAACCTGACCACGCAGCAGGCCTCCGCCGAAGCCCTGCCCTTCGCCGACGCCAGCTTCGACGCGGTCTGCACCCGCTACAGCGCCCACCACTGGGCCGACCTCGCCGCCGGCCTCGCGGAGATCCGCCGCGTGCTCAAGCCGGGCGGCCGCCTCGTCGTGATCGACGTCGTGTCTCCCGACGACCCGCTGCTCGACTCGCACCTCCAGACCCTCGAACTGCTCCGCGATGCGTCCCACGTGCGCGACCATTCGATCGCCCAATGGACCACCCACCTCGAAAACGCCGGGCTGTACGTGGCCTACACCGAGGCCTGGCCGCTGCCGATGCAGTTCGACAGCTGGGTGGCGCGCATGCGCACGCCGGCCGACCGCGTGGCGGTGCTGCGCGGGCTGCTCCAGCAGGCGCCGGCCGAGGTGCGGCGGCACTTCAAGGTGCAGGCCGACGACTCGTTCGACATCGAGGCGGCGATGCTGGTGTGCGCCTGACCCGTCGGGCGTGAGAGCATCGGGACGTCGTCCCCAGCAGTCCCCGTCGTCCCGATGCACATCCACGCCCGCGCCCTCGCGTACTTCGACATGATCCGCCGCAGCGGTTCGATCCGCGAGGCGGCCCGCCGCCTGCACCTCGCGTCCTCGGCGGTGAACCGCCAGCTGCTGCAGCTCGAGGAGCAGGTGGGCGCCCCGCTCTTCGAGCGCATGCCCACCGGCCTCAAGCTCACCGCGGCGGGCGAGGTGTTCTCCCGCCACGTGATCACGGTGCTGCAGGACGAGCGCCGCATGGTGGGTGAGCTCGAGATGCTGCGCGGCATCCGCCGCGGGGCGCTCAGCGTGATGTCCGTCGAGGGCCTCAACGCCGACCTGCTGCCGGCCTGCCTCGAACGCATGCTGACGCGCTACCCGACGATCCAGATCCATGTGCGCTCCGCCGGCTCGGCGCAGACGGCCACGGCGGTGACCGATGGCGATGCCGACGTCGCCATCGGCTTCTCGCTCGCGCGCAACGAGACGCTGCGCCAGTGCGCCGTGGGCCAGTTCGCCCTCGGCGCCGTGGTGCGGGCCGACCACCCGATCGCGGAGCTGCCGCACGTCGGGTTCGCCGAATGCGCGCGCTATCCGCTGATCCTCGCGTCGCCCGAGCTGTCGATCCACGCGCAGATGAAACCGGTGCTGGCCCACCACAAACGCGCGCTGACCGTGCTGCTGGAGACCGCGTCGATCGAACTCGCGAAGACCCTCGCCGGCCGCGGCCTCGGCATCGCCTTCCAGACCCGGCTGGGCCTGGAGCGCGAACTCGCCGAGGGCCGGCTGGTGCACGTGCCGCTGAAGTCGCCCGGCCGGCTGCTGACCGAGCTGGGTGTCTACGTGCGCGCCGGCCGCACCCTGCCCCCGGTGCTCGACGCGTTCATCCGCATCGTGGCCGAGGAGATCGAACGGCGGGAATCCGAGGAGGCGCACTCGCCCTGATGCCGTTTCGGCAGCACCCCGAGCCAAACTCTGCGCTATCGCGCTCACCCCCGAATTCCTAGACTGCGTCGCATCGACCCGATGACTTCGCAGCCATGTCCCCTCTTCCCACCTCCGCCCCGCTCGGCCTGCCCCTGATCGACGTGGGTCCGCTGCGGGACGGTGACGCCGCCGCCCGCGCCGGCGTCGCCCGTGCACTGCGCGCCGCGTGCGAGGAGCGCGGCTTCTTCTACATCCACAACCACGGCGTGCCGGAGGCGCTGATCGCCGAGGTGTTCGCGGCCACCGAAGCCTTCTTCGACCAGCCGATGAGCGCGAAGCTCGCGCTCGACAAGTCGCTGTCGGCCTGCAGCCGCGGCTACGAGCCGCTGCGGGCCCAGACGCTCGAAGCCGGCGCCCCGCCCGACCTCAAGGAGAGCTTCTACCTCGGCGAGGAAGTGCCCTCCGACGACCCGCGGGTGCGGGCCGGCCGCTTCAACATGGGGCCGAACCAGTGGCCCGCCGACCTGCCCGGCTTCCGCGAGACGATGACGACGTACTTCGAGACGGCGCACGCGCTCGGCGCGACCCTCGTGCGCGCGCTCGCCGAATCGCTCGACCTGCCCGCCGGCCACTTCGAGGGCTACCTGACCGAGGCCGCCGCCACGCTGCGCCTGCTGCACTACCCGCCCCAACCGGGCAACCCGTCGCCCGGGGAAAAGGGCTGCGGCGAACACACCGACTTCGGCGGCGTCACGCTGCTGCTGCAGGACGACTCGGGCGGCCTGCAGGTGCGCGACGCCGCGGCGAGCCGCTGGATCGACGCGCCGCCGGTGCCCGGCACCTACGTCGTCAACATCGGCGACCTGTTCGCCCGCTGGACGAACGGCCGCTACCACTCGACGCTGCACCGGGTCATCAACGTCTCCGGCCGCGAGCGCCATTCGGTGCCGTTCTTCTTCACCGGCAACCCGATGCACCTCGTCGAATGCCTGCCCACGTGCCTCGCCGACGGCGAGTCCCCGAAGTTCCCGCCGGTCACCGTCGAGGAGCACCTCAAGGCCTGCTACCGCCGCACCTATGGCTGAGCGCGACCCCACGAAACACCTCGTGCTGGTGCACGGCGCGTGGCAGGGCCGGTGGTCCTTCGCCGCGTGGACGCCGATGCTGGAGGCCGCCGGCTGGCACGTGCACGCGGTGGACCTGCCCGGCAACGGTTGGGGCCCGCAGGGCCAGGCGCCGGCCAGCCTCGCGCACTACACCACCCACGTCACGGGCCTCGTGGCCTCGCTCGGCCGCCCGGCCGTCGTACTGGGCCACAGCGGCGGCGGCATCACGGCCTCGCAGGTGGCCGAGGCGTTGCCCGACCGGGTCCCCGCCCTCGTGTACCTCGCCGGGATGATGCTGCCGTCGGGGGTCTCTTACGCCGACCTCGTGCAGCGCGTGGCCGCCGCCGACCCGTTCGCCGACCTGGCCGGCATCGCGCCCTTCCTCGACCACGACCCCGCCACCGACACCACCACGGTCCGCCCCGAAGGCGCCCTGGCCTGCTTCGTGCACGACTGCGACCCGGCCGCGGCGCGCGACGCCGTCGCGCTGCTGCGCCCCCAGCCGGAGAGCGGCCGCCGCATGGTCAACCGGCTGTCCTCCGAACGCTTCGGCCGCGTGCCCCGCGTGTACGTCGAGTGCTCGCAAGACCGCTCCGTCACGCTGCCGATGCAGCGCGAGATGCAACGCCTGAGCCCCGGTGCGAAGCGCCTGGCGATGGACTGCGGCCACGTGCCGCAGCTCGCGCAGCCCGAGCGGCTCACCCGCCTCCTCGTCCCCGCACTCGACACGATCCACGCCCGCCACACCCTCTCCCTCCCGTCCACCCCCTGACCGCCCCGCCACCATGAACCTCCGCCTGCGCCCCCTCCTCGCCACCCTCGCCTTCGCGGCCCTCGGGTCGGCCCACGCCGCCGAGAAACTCACCGTGCAGCTCGACTGGCTGCCCGGCGGGGACAAGAGCTTCGTCTACGCCGGCCTCAAGCAGGGCTACTTCGCGGCCGAAGGCCTCGACGTGACGATCCTGCCGGGCCGCGGCTCGGCCGACTCGATCACGAAGGTGGGCTCCGGCGCGGCCGACGTGGGCTTCGGCGGCATCTCGGCGCTGATGATGGCCGCGGCCGAAGGCGGCGTGCCGGTCAAGGCCGTGATGTCGCTGTACTCGAAGCAGCCCGACTCGCTGTTCACGACGCCGGGCAGCGGCATCAAGTCGCTGAAGGACGTGGCCGGCAAGACGGTGGCCACGTCCACCTTCTCGTCGTCGAACTCGCTGTGGCCCGTCGTGCTCGAGAGCAACGGCGTCGACCCGTCCAAGGTCAAGCTGCTGAAGGTGGACCCGAGCACACTCGCGCCGATGCTGGCGCAGGGCCGGGTCGACGCGACGATCAACTGGGTCACCGTGGCTCCCGCCGTGCAGAGCGTGCTGAAGCAGGCCGGCAAGGACCTCGTCGTGGTGCCGTGGGCCTCGTACGGGCTCGACGGCTACGGCTGGTCGGCGATGGCCAGCGACAAGCTGATCAAGGAACGGCCCGACACCCTGAAGCGCTACCTGCGCGCGCTCAACAAGGCGCTGCTGTTCGCCATCGCCAACCCGGACAAGGCCGCGGCCGACCTGAAGTCGGTGGTGCCCGAGGCCGACGTGGCGGTGATCGCCGCCGAGTTCCGCGCGTCGATCCCGCTGCTGCAGAACGAGATCTCCAAGCGCGAGGGCCTGGGCACGTTCGAGCCCAAGCTGCTCGCGGCCACCTGGGGCTGGGTCGCGAAGTCGATGGACTACGCACCGGCCAAGGTCGACCCCGAGAAGCTCGTGGACCGCTCGTTCCTCGGCAAGTGATCCCCACGTGAGCGCCGTCCTTGCCCCTTCGCCCCCTGCGCCCGTGAACGCCGGCCTCGTCATCGAGTTCACCGGCGTCGGCCAGACCTTCACGTCCAGCGACGGCAGCCCCGTCGTGGCGCTGCAGGACGTGAACCTCGGCCTGCGCCGCCACGAGTTCGTCTCGGTGATCGGGCCCTCGGGCTGCGGCAAGTCGACCTTGCTGCGGCTCGTGGGCGGGCTGCTCGAGCCCACGTCCGGCACGGTCTCGATCTTCGGCATGCCGGTGACCGAGCCGCGCGACGAGATCGGCTTCGCGTTCCAGAAACCCACGCTGCTGCCGTGGCTCGACGTGCTGGACAACGTGACCTTCCCGATGCGCCACAAGTACGGCCGCGTCGACGCCCGCGACACCGCCCGGGCGCAAGACCTGCTGGCGGTCACGGGGCTCGCCGACTTCGCCCGGAAGCGGCCGGCCGAGCTGTCGGGCGGCATGCAGCAGCGCGTGGCCATCGCGCGCGCGCTGCTGCACGACCCCGACATCCTGCTGATGGACGAGCCGTTCTCGGCGCTCGACGCCCTGACGCGCGACGAGATGAGCTTCGAGCTGCTGCGCATCTGGTCCGAGCGGCCGAAGACGGTGGTGTTCGTCACGCACTCGATCCAGGAGGCCCTGCTGCTGTCCGACCGCATCGTCGTGATGAGCGCGCGTCCCGGGCGCGTGGCGGAGATCATCGACGTGCCGCTGCCCCGCCCCCGCAACCTCGCGACGCTGTCCGACCCGGTGTTCACGCACCTCGCCAACGAGATCCGCGTGAAGGTGTTCTCGCGCAAACCCGACTGATCGAGGCCACCATGAAATCCCTGCTGGACCGCCATGCCGCGCTGCTGGCGTTCGCCCTCGTGCTGATCTGCTGGGAGGCCGGCTGCCGGACCTTCCAGGTGCCGGTGTTCGTGCTGCCGGCGCCGAGCGTGATCGTGCTGGCGGCCATCGACCTCGGCCTGCCGCGCTGGCTCGAACACGTGGCCGCCACGCTGCAGGTCGCGCTGATCGGCTACGCCGCGGCCATCGCCATCGCGCTGCCGCTCGCCATCGGCATCACGAAGTCGCGGCTGCTGTCGCGCACGCTGATGCCCTGGCTGGTGGTCGTGCAGTCGACGCCCATCGTCGCCATCGCGCCCATCATCGTCGTGACCCTCGGCGCGGGCACGCTGCCGCGGGTCGTCATCACGACGCTGATAGCGTTCTTCCCGCTCGTGATCTCGACCGCCACCGGCCTCGCCGCGGCCCCGGCCGAGCTGATCGAGTTGTCGCGTTCGCTGCGCGCGCCGCGCTGGCGCGAGTACACGCAGATCCGCCTGCCCTATGCGGTGCCGTACGTCTTCGCCGCGCTGAAGGTGGCCATCACGCTCGCGGTGATCGGTGCCGTGGTCGCCGAGTTCGTCGCCGCGGAGAAGGGGCTCGGCTACCTGATCCTGTTCGCCACGTCCTCCTTCAAGGTGCCGGTGGCCTTCGCCGCGCTCGCGCTGCTGGTGAGCTGCAGCCTGCTGCTGTACGCGCTGATCGTCTGGCTGCACCGGCGCCTCTTCCCGTGGAGCCTGTCGGCTCCGAACTGAAAGGTCCTTCCATGTCCTCCGCGCCCACCTCCGAACAGATCCTGAAGCACCTGCGCCGGTCGAACGACGTGGCCCGCCGCGCGATGTCGCTCGGCCACCACCCGTTCGGCGCGGTGCTGGTCGGCCCCGACCACGAGACCGTGCTGCTGGAGCAGTGCAACATCGACACGGTCAACCACGCCGAGTCGACCCTCGCGCGTGTCGCGGCCACCAACTACACGCCGGAGTTCCTGTGGGGCTGCACGCTCTACACCGCCGTCGAGCCCTGCTGCATGTGCGCGGGCACTGCGTACTGGGCCAACATCGGCCGCGTGGTGTTCGGCATGACCGAGGAGCAGCTGCTCGCGGAGACGGGCGACCACGGCGAGAACCCGACGATGAGCGTGTCGTCGCGCTACGTGTTCGAGCATGGGCAGAAGGCCGTCGAGCTGATCGGGCCGGTGCCCGAGATCGCCGCCGAGACGGTCGAGATGCAGCGCGCCTTCTGGGCCACGCGCTGACGCGGCGATGCTCGCGGTCGAACGTTGCGCGGACGCCGCCGGGGCGCAGGCCCGGCGCGACGCCCTGGGTGCCAGCGGCACCTTCGTGGCCGGCGGCACCGCGCTGCAGCTCGGCTGGGAGCGCGCCGCGCCGGACCTGACGCTGGTCGACGTGTCGGCGCTGCCCGCGGCCCAAGGGGTGACGCGGCACGGCGACCGGCTGCGCATCGGCGCCGCCTGCCGCCTCGAATCGCTGCGCCACGACCCCGCCGTGCGAGCCGGAGCCCCGCTGCTCGTTTCGGCCTGCGGCCACATCGCCGCGATGGGCGTGCGCCACCTGGCCACGCTCGGGGGCAACGTGGGCTGGCGGTACGGCGATGCGCTGGCGCCACTCCTCGCGCTGGACGCCGGGGCCGAGCTCGCCGACGGCCGGGTGGTCCCGCTGTGGGACGTGTTCGCACAGGATCCGTTGCCGCTCGTCGTGGCGCTGTGGATCGACACCCGAACCGCGCGTGAACGAGCCGTGTTCGAGAAGGCCGGCCACCGCGCCGCGTTTTCGCCGAGCCGGCTCACGCTCGCGATCGTCGGCGGCGTGCGCCTCGCCGCCGTGGGCGCCGGCCTGGCCGCCCGCCGGCTGCACGCGGTGGAACGGGCCCTCGTCCACGGCGGCCTCGCGGACGCCTGCCTCGCCGACCTCGGCGACCCCGTCCGCGCCCGCCTCGCCCGGCGCCTGATCGAAGGCCACCTCGCATGACCCCGCACCAGCTGCGCGCCCACGCCGAGCTGTCGGCCGCGACCGCGCCCCGGCCCGACGCCGTGGCCAAGCTCGCGGGCCGGCCCGGCTACCCCACCGACCACGTCGTCCCCGGCCAGTTGCACGGCGCGATCCTCGGCAGCCCCCATCCCCACGCCCGCATCGTCTCGATCGACACCACCGAGGCGGCCGCGATGCCGGGCGTGGTCGCGATCGTCACGGCCGCCGACATCCCCGGCGCCCCCCACTACGGCCTGCGCGTGGTGGACCGCCCGGTGCTGTGCCGCGACAAGGTGCGCTGCATCGCCGACCCGGTCGCCGCCGTGGCCGCCGACACCCGCGAGCAGGCCGACGCCGCCCTCGCGCGCATCCGGGTCGTCTACGAACCGCTGCCGCTCGTGGACGACGCGGAAGCCGCGCTGGCACCCGGCGCCACACCCGTGCACGAGCGCGGCAACCTGCTGCACGCGACACGGCACCGGCGTGGCGACCTCGACGCGGCGAGGGGCCTGGGCGTCCACGTGATCGACGCGACGTACGAGAGCCCGCGCCAGATGCACGCCTTCCTCGAAACCGAGGGCGGCGTGGCCGAGCCCGACGGCGCGGGCGGCTGGATCGTGCGCTTCGGTTGCCACAACCCCGAGCGCGACCGCCAGGTGATCGCCGCGATGCTGGCCGTGCCCGCCGGCCGCGTGCGCGTGATCGGCACGCCCGTCGGCGGCTCGTACGGCGGCAAGGACGAGTTGACCGTGCAGCCCGTCGCCGCGCTGCTCGCGTGGAAGACCGGCCGCGCCGTGCGCCTGCACCTGCGCCGCGGCGAGTCCACCGACCTCGGCGTCAAGCGGCACGCGATGCGCATCCGCATGCGCACGTCCTGCGACGCGGCCGGGCGCCTGCGGTCGCACGAGACCTGGGTGCTCGCCGACACGGGTGCCTATGCCACGCACGGCCCCGAGGTGCTCGATGCCGCCCAGGAACACGCCGTGGGTCCGTACCGGCACGACGCGGTCGCCATCGACGCGCGCCTCGCGTACACGAACAACGGCATCGCCGGCGCCTTCCGCGGCTTCGGCGCCGTGCAGGTGCAGTTCGCTCTCGAACGACAGATGGACCGCCTTGCGCAGGCGTGTGGCCGGGACCCGGCCGCGTTCCGCGCGCTCAACCTCGCCGCACCCTACGCCCCGGGCCCGCTGGGCCAGGTGGTCGCGCCCTTCGATGGCCCGGCACGCGCGCTCGACGTGGTGTCGCGGCACCCGCTGTGGAACGGCCCGCGCACGGGGACCGATGGGCGCTGGCGCCGCGGCGTCGGCCTGGCCCTGGTGCACCGCAGCGACGGCTTCGGCCGCGGCGGCCCGAACGGCTCGCGCATCGACCTCGCGCTCGGGACCGACGGGCGCATCGAGCTGCGCGCCGGCTTCACCGAACTGGGCCAGAACCTCGTCGGCGCGATCCAGGCCCTCGCTGCCCGCCACCTCGGGTGCGCGGCGTCCGACGTCCATCCGGTGCTGGGCGACTCGGCCCGCACGCCCGACTCGGGCCCGGTGGCCGCCTCGCGCGCCACCACCCTCGTCTGGCGCGCACTCGAAGCCCGCGGAGCCAGCTGGCGCGAGTCCGTGCTGACGCTCGTGGCCGCACGCCTCGGCGAGCCGGACGGCCCGCTGCGCTTCGGCACCGGCGGCCTGTGGGACCGGTCCGGCCTGCGCTGGCCGTGGGGCACGATCGCCGCCGTCCTCGGCCCGGACGCCCCCGTGGCCGAGATCGAACTCACCGGCGAGGAAACACCGAGCGAGATCGAGTCCGCACACTTCGTGTTCGGCGCCTGCGCCGCGCTGTGCCAGGTGGCCGTGGACACGTGGACCGGGGCCGTGCGGGTCGAACGCCTCGTGATCGCCGCCGCGCTGGGCCCCGTGGCCTCCCCCGCCGGCTTCCTGGGCCAGATGGAAGGTGGCGCGCTGATGGGCATCGGCCTCGCGACCACCGAACACCTGCCCATGACAGGCGGCCGCTACGGCGCCCGCAACCTCGACAGCTATCTCGTCCCCACGCTCGCCGACACCCCGGCCCTCGAAGTGATCGCCGTGGAAAACGTGCCCGACGGCGACACCGTCGGCCCGCGCGGGGCCGGCGAGATCGGCGTCAACATCGCCACCCCGGCCGTCGCCAACGCCATCGCCACCGCGCTGGCCATGCCCGTGGACCGGCTGCCGGTGCGGGCCGACGACGTGCTCGACTTCCTGGAGCGTGCCCCATGCCAGTGACCTTCCACGTGAACGGCCAGCCCGTCGGCCACGACGGCCCCGCCGACCGCCGCCTGCTCGCCATCCTGCGCGAAGACCTCGCGCTCACCGGCGCCAAGCCCGGCTGCGGGATCGGACGCTGCGGGGCGTGCATGGTCTGGCTCGACGGCGAACCCGTCAACGCGTGCCTCGTGATGGTCTGGCAGCTCGACGGCCGTCGCGTGACCACCATCGAGTCGGTCGCGGCCGATCCCGGCAGCGCGCCCGTGCGCGACACGCTCGCGGCCGGCGGTGCCGTGCAGTGCGGCTACTGCAACGCGGGACTCGTCATGGCGATGACCTGGCTGCATGCACGTCCCACCCTGCCCGACCGCGCCGAGGCTGCGGCCTCGCTGTGCGGCAACCTGTGCCGCTGCACGGGCTACGGGGGCGTCTCGCGTGCGATCGAGACGCTGTTCCCCGCGAGCGGCTGATCGGCGTACCGGCTCGGGGTCACACCGGTGGCCCGGCGGAACATCGCGATGAAGGCGCTGACGTTGTCGTAGCCGAGGTCGGTGGCCACGTCCGCCACCGGGCGGTCCTCGGCGAGCCATTCGAGCGCGCGCATCAGCCGTGCGCGCTGGCGCCAGTCCGCGAGGCTGCTGCCCGTTTCGAGCGCGAAGTTGCGCGTGAAGGTGCGTGCGGGCATCGCGGCCTCGCCGGCCCAGTCGTCGAGGCTGCGAGCGCCGGCCAGGTCGCCGAGCAGCCCGCCGGCCACGGTGAGCAGGCGCGGGTCGAGGGGCATCGGCAGGCCGAACTCGGCGGGCCGCAGCGCGCGGATCTCGTCGAGGATCACGCCGGCGAGCCGCCAGCGCACCGCATCGAGCGGCGCTTCGTCCCATGTGCAGGCGCGCAGCACGGCCTCGTGCAGCAGGCCCGAGGCCCTCAGCGTGCAGGCCGCCCCCGGCAGGTCGGCGCACGCGGACTCCGCGACGCGCACGCACCATCCGGCGAACGGTCCGTGGCGTTCGACGTGCCGCAGCCGCTGCGGCGGCACCCACGCCGCATGGCCCGGCGGCACCACCCAGCGGCTGTCGCCCGCGTCGAGGCTCAGCAAGCCGCGCCGGGTTCCGAGCAGCAGTCCCTGCTGCCCTGCGCCTTCGGGCAGTGCCCCGTCCGCCGTGAGCATGGCCGCCACGAGTACGGCACCGCGAGGGTCGGCGGTGGGTCGGATCGGCGGCGGAATGGACATCGACGGCAGGACGAGGGAGGGGTCGAAGGAGGGGGCGAAGGAGGGGGGCGGGGATGACCCTGAGCGAACGGTACCAGAGGCGTGGCACAAAGCGGAATGGATCAACCCTGACCCACGTCAACGCGCCGGGGTTGCAGACCCGGTACAACAGCGCTACAACAGCGGCGTCGCCAACGGGCAGCGCTCTCAGCCAAGGGGAAACGCACAGTGGACCGCAGCCAGGAGACCTTCACCAAAGCCCAGGAAGTGCGCAGCTTCCTGTTCCTCACGGCCGTGATGGCCCCGCTGCTCGCGGTGCTCATCGTGGCCGGCTACGGATTCCTGGTCTGGATCTACCAGATGTTCGCCGGCCCCCCGGGTCCGATGGGGCACTGAACGCGATGCGCGTCATCCCGATCGTCCCCGAGACCCGCGACGAGTGGCACATCGCCAGCCTCGTCGTGCACACCCTGCCCCACCGTGTCGACGCCGTCGCCGATCAGGTCGCCACGCTGCCCGGCGCGGAGATCCATGCGGTGGCCGCGCTCGGCAAGTTGGTGGTGACGCTCGAGGCCCCGGGCAGCGGCCCGATCCTCGACACCATCGCCGCCATCCAGCGCATCGACGGGGTCATCAACGCGGCCCTGGTGTACCAGTGCGCCGACACGCTCGAATCCATGAATGAGGAGTTGCCCGATGTCGATCGTCCGCAGGGACTTCATTAAGCGCACCGCCGCGGCCGCCGCCGGCGCGGCCGCTGGCGTCCCGATCGCGTCTCCCGCCCAGCTGCCCGCCGAGGAGCCGGGCCCCGCGAACCTGAAATGGTCCAAGGCGCCGTGCCGCTTCTGCGGCACCGGCTGCGGCGTGATGGTGGCCGTCAAGGACAACCGCGTGGTCGCCACGCACGGCGACCCGCAGGCCGAGGTCAACCGCGGCCTCAACTGCGTCAAGGGCTACTTCCTGTCGAAGATCATGTACGGCAACGACCGGCTCACCCAGCCGCTGCTGCGCAAGAAGAACGGCACGTACGCGAAGGACGGCGAGTTCGAGCACGTCTCCTGGGACGAGGCCTTCGACGTCATGGCCGCGCAGTTCAAGCGCGTGCTCAAGGAAAAGGGCCCCACCGCCGTCGGCATGTTCGGCTCGGGCCAGTGGACCGTGTGGGAAGGCTATGCCGCCCTCAAGCTGATGAAGGCCGGCTTCCGCTCCAACAACATCGACCCGAACGCCCGGCACTGCATGGCCTCCGCCGTGGTGGGTTTCATGCGCACCTTCGGCATGGACGAGCCCATGGGCTGCTACGACGACATCGAGGCGGCCGACGCCTTCGTGCTGTGGGGCAGCAACATGGCCGAGATGCACCCGGTGCTGTGGACGCGTGTCACCGACCGTCGACTGAGCGCCGAGCACGTGCGCGTGGCCGTGCTGTCCACGTTCGAGCACCGCTCGTACGAGCTCGCCGACATCGAGCTGACGTTCACGCCGCAGACCGACCTCGCGATCCTCAACTACATCGCGCACCACATCATCAAGACGAACCGCGTGAACCGCGAGTTCGTCGACAAGCACACGTCGTTCCGCCTCGGCAACGACGACATCGGCTACGGCCTGCGGCCGGAACACCCGCTGCAGAAGGCCGCGAAGAACGCGAAGGACCCGGGCGGCTCCAAGCCGATGACCTTCGACGAGTTCGCCACGTTCGTCTCGAAGTACGACCTCGAGTACACCTCGAAGCTGACCGGCGTGCCGAAGAACCGGCTCGAGGCGCTCGCCGAGATGTACGCCGACCCGAAGGTCAAGGTGATGTCGTTCTGGACCATGGGCTTCAACCAGCACACCCGCGGGGTCTGGGCGAACAACATGGTCTACAACATCCACCTGCTGACCGGCAAGATCGCCACGCCCGGCAACAGCCCGTTCTCGCTCACGGGCCAGCCGTCGGCCTGCGGCACCGCGCGCGAGGTGGGCACGTTCGCCCACCGGCTGCCCGCCGACATGGTGGTCACGAACCCGCAGCACCGCGAACACGCCGAGGAGATCTGGAAGATCCCGCACGGCACCATCCCCGACGTCCCCGGCTACCACGCCGTGCTGCAGAACCGCATGCTCAAGGACGGCAAGCTGAACGCCTACTGGGTCATGGTGAACAACAACATGCAGGCCGGCGCGAACATCGTGCAGGAAGGCTACCCGGGCTACCGCAACCCGGACAACTTCATCGTGGTGTCCGACGCCTACCCCACGGTCACGGCCGTGGCGGCGGACCTGATCCTGCCGAGCGCGATGTGGGTCGAGAAGGAAGGCGCATACGGCAACGCCGAACGCCGCACGCACTTCTGGCACCAGCTGGTCAACGCGCCGGGTGACGCGCGCTCCGACCTGTGGCAGCTGATGGAGTTCTCCAAGCGCTTCACCACCGACGAGGTGTGGCCGGCCGAGCTGCTCGCGAAGATGCCCGCGCTCAAGGGCAAGACCCTGTACGACGTGCTGTTCCGCAACGGCAACGTCGACAAGTTCCCGTCCTCGCAGATGGAAGCCGGCTACGCCAACGACGAGGCGAAGCACTTCGGCTACTACGTGCAGAAGGGCCTGTTCGAGGAATACGCGGCCTTCGGGCGCGGCCACGGCCACGACCTGGCCCCGTTCGACGACTACCACAAGGCCCGCGGCATCCGGTGGCCCGTGGTCGCCGGCAAGGAAACGCGCTGGCGCTACAAGGAAGGCAGCGACCCGTACGTGAAGGCCGGCACCGGCTACCAGTTCTACGGCCACAAGGACGGCAAGGCGCTGATCTTCGCCCTGCCCTACGAGCCGCCGGCCGAGGCCCCCGACAAGGACTTCCCGTTCTGGCTGTCCACCGGCCGCGTGCTGGAACACTGGCACTCGGGCTCGATGACCCGCCGCGTGCCCGAACTGCACAAGGCCGTGCCCAATGCCGTCTGCTACATGCACCCCGACGACGCCAAGGCCCTGGGCCTGCGGCGCGGCACCGAGGTCGAGATCGCCTCGCGCCGCGGCGCGATGCGCACCCGCATCGAGACGCGGGGCCGCAACAAGCCGCCGCGCGGCCTCGTGTTCGTGCCCTGGTTCGACGCCAGCCAGCTGATCAACAAGGTCACGCTCGACGCCACCGACCCGATGTCGTTCCAGACCGACTTCAAGAAGTGCGCGGTGAAGATCACGAAGGTGGGGGTGACATCGTGATCGCCCGCGTCCTCCTGTTCGTGCTGGCGCTGGCCGCGGGCGCCGCGGCGGCCGAACCGTTCACCGACGCGGCACGCGGCCCGAAGCCCATCATGGAGACCACGGAACCCCCGCGCCTCACGAACTGGGTCAACGACGACCAGCGGCGGCCGCGCAACTACGACATGCAGCCACCCACGATCCCGCACCGGGTCGACGGCTACCAGGTGGACCGCGCCTTCAACAAGTGCCTGGACTGCCACGCGCGCACCCGCACGGAGATCAGCCAGGCCACCCCGGTGAGCCCCACCCACTACATCAACCGCCAGGGCAAGGTGCTGCCCACGATCTCGACGCGCCGCTACTTCTGCCAGCAGTGCCACGTGGCCCAGGAGCCGGTGAAACCGATCGTGGAGAACACGTTCCAGGACGTGGACACCGTGGTGCGCAATGGCCGCTCCTCCCCGACGAACGCCAAGAAATAGACGCAGGGTTTGCCCATGATCGAACTCGTCAAGCGCTACTGGAAGATCATCTCCCGTCCCGCCACCCACATCAGCCTCGGTGTGCTCACCGTGGCCGGCTTCGTCGCCGGCATCGTGTTCTGGGGCGGCTTCAACACCGCGATGGAACTCACGAACACCGAGAAGTTCTGCACCGGCTGCCACGAGATGAACGACAACGTCTTCGCGGAGCTGAAGACCACCATCCACTACAGCAACCGCTCCGGCGTGCGCGCCGTGTGCTCCGACTGCCACGTGCCACACGACTGGACCTCCAAGATGGCCCGCAAGATGCAGGCGTCGAAGGAGGTGTGGGGCAAGATCTTCGGCACGATCGACACCCGCGAGAAGTTCCTCGACAAGCGCCTCGAACTCGCCAAGCACGAGTGGGCCCGCTTCAAGGCGAACGACTCGCTCGAGTGCCGCAACTGCCACAACTACGAGTCGATGGACTTCACCCGGCAGAGCCCGCGCGCGCAGGCCATGCACACGAAGTACCTCGAGACGAAGGAAAAGACCTGCATCGACTGCCACAAGGGCATCGCGCACCACCTGCCGTTCATCCCGCCGGGTGAAGGCCCGTGGGACACGCCGGGCCAGCAGCCGCCCACGCCGGATCCCACCGCGCCGCCGCAGTCCGCGGCGCCCGCGCCGCCGCCGTCCCTCGCACCCGCGAGCGGCAGCGGCAGCTGACCCGCACGGCGTCCTTCCGGCGCCGACGGCCTCGCCCCCCCCGGGGACGAGGCCGTTTTCATTCGGCCGATTGGCAAGCACCACTTGCTGCTGCCTCAAGGCAGCACACCCTAGTCCGGCCGTCGCCTCCACCCTACAGTCGTCCGTTCCGCAGGAGCCGGCGAGGCACGCCGTTTGCCACCGGCATCCGTCCCCGTCAGCCCAACGCCAACCAGGAACGGACCCATGGAAAAGATCATCGACCTGAACCTCTCGCGCCGCGACCTGCTGATCGCAGGCGCCGGCGCCGCGTCCACCACGGTGGCCACCGGCGCCGCGGCCGCTGCACCGGCCGCCGCCGCGCCGTCGAAACCCGCGCCGGGCGTGCCCACGATGAAGGTATCCTTCACGGTCAACGGCACCGCGCGGACACTCGAACTCGACACCCGCACCACCCTGCTCGACGCGCTGCGCGAACACCTCCAGCTCACCGGCACGAAAAAGGGCTGCGACCACGGCCAGTGCGGCGCCTGCACCGTCATTGCCGACGGGCGGCGCATCAACGCCTGCCTGTCGCTGGCCGTCATGCACGAGGGCTCGAAGGTCACCACGATCGAGGGACTCGGGGCCCCCGGCAACCTGCACCCCATGCAGGCCGCCTTCGTCAAGCACGACGGCTACCAGTGCGGCTACTGCACGCCCGGGCAGATCTGTTCGGCCGTGGCGGTGCTCGACGAGGTGAAGGCGGGCATCCCGAGCCACGTCAGTGCCGACCTGAACGTGCGGCCGCTGCTGTCCGCCGAGGAGCTGCGCGAGCGCATGAGCGGCAACATCTGCCGGTGCGGCGCCTATTCCAACATCGTCGACGCGATCACCGAGGTCGCCGGGAGCGCCTCATGAACCCCTTCACCTACGAACGCGTGACCACCGCGGCCGCCGCAGCCTCGGCCGCGGCCCGCCAGCCCGGCGCGAAGTTCATCGCCGGCGGTACCAACCTGCTCGACCTGATGAAGCTGCGCATCGAGGCGCCGGTGCACCTGGTCGACGTCAACGCCCTGCCCCTGGACAAGATCGAACCCGTCGACGGGGGCGGCCTGCGCATCGGCGCCCTGGTGCGCAACACCGACCTCGCGGCCGACGCCCGCGTTCGGCGCGACTACGGCGTGCTGTCGCGCGCGCTGCTGGCCGGCGCTTCGGGCCAGCTGCGCAACAAGGCGACCACCGCCGGCAACCTGCTGCAGCGCACCCGCTGCCCGTACTTCTACGACACCGACCAGCCCTGCAACAAGCGGCAGCCCGGCAGCGGCTGCAGCGCGATCGGCGGCGTCACGCGGCAGCACGCCGTGATCGGCGCCAGCACCGCCTGCATCGCCACCCACCCGAGCGACATGGCCGTCGCGATGCGGGTGCTCGACGCCACGGTGGAGACCGTGCGCCCCGACGGCCAGGTGCGCCGCATCCCCATCGCCGACTTCCACCGCCTGCCCGGCGACACGCCCCAGGTCGAGACGGTGCTGGAACGCGGCGAACTGGTCACGGCCGTGACGCTGCCGCCGCCGGCGGGCGGCACCCACGTCTATCACAAGGTGCGCGATCGGGCGTCGTACGCCTTCGCACTGGTGTCCGTGGCCACCATCGTGCAGCGCGACGGCACGGGCCGCGTCGCGGTGGGCGGTGTCGCCCACAAGCCGTGGCGCGTCGAGGCGGCCGAGGCCGAGTTCCCGCGCGGCGCGGCCGCGGTGGCGGCGAAGCTGCTCGCGGGCGCGACGCCCACCGACGACAACGCCTTCAAGGTGCCGCTGGTCGAGCGCACGCTCGCCGCGGCCATCGCTTCCGCGAGGACCTGACCCATGAAGTTCGACACCCCCGCCACCACCAACCCGATCGACCAGCTCAAGGTCATCGGCAAGCCCACCGACCGCATCGACGGCCCGCTCAAGACCACCGGCACCGCCCGCTACGCGTACGAACGCCACGACGCCGTGCCCGACGCCGCGTACGGCGTCGTCGTGGGCGCAGGCATCGCGAAGGGCCGCATCGCCTCCATGGACCTGGCCGCCGCACGTGCGTCGCCAGGCGTGCGCGCCATCGTCACGGCCGCGAACGCCGGCAAGCTCGGCAAGGGCAACTTCAACACCGCGCGGCTGCTCGCCGGACCCGGCGTGCAGCACTACCACCAGGCGGTCGCGCTCGTCGTCGCCGACACCTTCGAGCAGGCTCGCGCGGCCGCGCAGCTGGTGCGGGTCGAGTACGTGGCCGCGCGCGGCCAGTTCGACCTGTCGGCCGCGAAGGACGGCGCCAAGGCCCCGAAGCCCAACGACTTCAGCGGCCCGCCGGACACGGCCGTGGGCGATTTCGCCACGGCCTTCGCCGCGGCCCCGCTGACCCTCGACGCCACCTACACCACGCCCGACCAGTCGCACGCGATGATGGAGCCCCACGCGTCCACGGCCGCGTGGCACGGCGGCCACCTCACGGTGTGGACGTCGAACCAGATGATCGCGTGGAGCGTGGGCGACCTCGCGAAGACCCTGGGCATCCCCCCCGACCGTGTGCGCCTCGTCTCGCCGTTCATCGGCGGCGGCTTCGGCGGCAAGCTGTTCGTGCGGGCCGACGCGGTGCTTGCCGCACTCGGCGCGAAGGCCGCCGGGCGTCCGGTCAAGGTCGCGCTGCAGCGCCCGCTGATGATCAACAACACCACCCACCGGCCGGCGACCATCCAGCGCATCCGCATCGGCACCGACGCCACGGGGAAGATCACCGCGATCGGCCACGAGGGCTGGTCCGGCGACCTGCCCGGCGGCGGCCCGGAAACCGCGGTCAACCAGACCCGCCTGCTCTACGCCGGAGCGAACCGCCTGACCGCCACCCGCCTCGCGGTGCTGGACCTGCCCGAGGGCAACGCGATGCGCGCGCCCGGCGAGGCGCCCGGCCTGATGGCGCTCGAGATCGCGATGGACGAGATGGCCGAACGCGCGAAGCTCGACCCGGTCGAGTTCCGCGTGCTGAACGACACGCAGGTCGACCCGGAGAAGCCCGGCCGGCCGTTCTCGCAGCGCCGCCTCGTCGACTGCCTGCGCCAGGGCGCCGAACGCTTCGGCTGGAACCGGCGCAACCCGCGGCCCGGCAGCACGCGCGACGGCCGCTGGCTCGTGGGCTACGGCGTGGCCGCGGCGTTCCGCAACAACCTCGTGATGAAGTCGGCGGCGCGGGTGCGCCTCGACGCGCGCGGCCGGGTCACGGTGGAGACCGACATGACCGACATCGGCACCGGCAGCTACACCATCATCGCGCAGACCGCCGCCGAGATGATGGGCGTGCCGCTCGACCACGTCGCGGTGCGGCTGGGCGACTCGGCCTACCCCGTCTCGGCCGGCTCCGGCGGCCAGTGGGGCGGCAACAGCTCGACGGCCGGCGTGTACGCCGCCTGCGTGAAGCTGCGCCAGTCGGTGGCTCGCAAGGCCGGCTTCACGTCGGGCGAGCCGGTGTTCGCGGACGGCCGCGTGCAGTTGGGCGACCGCTCGGCGACGCTGGCCGAGGTGGCGGGCCCCGACGGCCTCGTCGCCGAGGACTTCATGGAATACGGCGACCTCGACAAGAAGGCCCAGCAGTCCACCTTCGGCGCGCACTTCGTCGAGGTGGCGGTGGACGCCGCGACCGGCGAGATCCGCGTGCGGCGCATGCTCGCGGTGTGCGCGGCGGGCCGCATCCTGAACCCCAAGGCGGCCCGCAGCCAGGTGATCGGCGCGATGTCGATGGGCGTGGGCGCGGCGCTGATGGAGGAGCTCGCGGTGGACCACCGCCGCGGCTTCTTCGTGAACCACGACCTCGCCGGGTACGAGGTGCCGGTGCACGCCGACATCCCGCACCAGGAGGTGGTCTTCCTCGACGAGACCGACCCGCAGTCGTCTCCGATGAAGGCCAAGGGCGTAGGCGAACTGGGCATCTGCGGCGTGGCCGCGGCCGTCGCGAACGCGGTCTACAACGCCACCGGCGTGCGCGTGCGCGACTACCCCATCACGCTCGACAAGCTGCTCCCGGGCCTGCCGGCCGTCGCCTGATGGAGAACCTCGACCTCGCCGTGCTGCGGCAACTGCGCGACTGGCGGCGCGCGGGACGGCACGCGCTGCTCGCCACGGTCGTGCGCACGTGGGGCTCGTCGCCGCGTCCCGTGGGCTCGATCATGGCGCTGTCGGCCGACGGCGCCGTCGTGGGTTCGGTCAGCGGCGGCTGCATCGAGGACGACCTCGTCGAGCGCCACGGACGCGGTCACGCCGCGAGCGGCCCGCCCCGGTTCGTGACCTACGGCGTGACTGCCGACGAGGCCCACCACTTCGGGCTGCCCTGCGGCGGCACGCTGGAACTGCTGCTCGAACACGACCCCGAAACCGACGCGCTCGACGACCTCGTCGAGGCGGTGTCGCAGGGCCGCCTCGTGCGCCGCACGGTTCGCATGACCGACGGCACCGTGGTGCAGCAGCCGCTGCACCGGCCCGAGGGCCTGCGTGTGGCCGACGGGCTCGTCAGCAACACGTTCGGCCCGGCGTACCGCATGCTGCTGATCGGTGCCGGCCAGCTGGCCGAGTGCCTCGCCACGATGGCGCTCTTCAGCGGCTTCGACGTCACCGTGTGCGACCCGCGCGAGGCGCACCGTGGCGCCTGGAACGTCGCGGGCGCGGCCCTCGTCACCGCCATGCCGGACGACGCCGTCACCGCGATGCGCCCCGACGCCCGCACCTGCATCGTCGCCCTCACCCACGACCCGAAGCTCGACGACCTGGCGCTGATGGAGGCGTTGCGGTCGGAGGCCTTCTACGTGGGTGCCATCGGCAGCCGGCGCAACCAGGCGTCGCGCCGCGAGCGGCTGACGGCCCACTTCGGGCTCACCGAGGCGCAGATGCGGCGGCTGCATGGCCCCGTCGGCCTCGACATCGGCAGCCGCACGCCGCCGGAGATCGCGGTCAGCATCATGGCGGAGGTGATCGCGGTGAAGAACGCCGTGACCGCGGCGGTGCCGCGGCCGGCGCCCGTCGCGGCGGTCACCTGATCCGGCGGCGCGTGGCCGCCCCCACGGCGACGAGGCCCAGCGCCAACATCAGCGCGGTGGCCGGCTCCGGCACGGGCGCCGCCGGCGACAGCAGGAACGCGCGGACGTTCCCCTCGAACTGGCCCCAGCCCGCGATCTGGCCCGAATCGTTCACGTCGACGAGGTACATGTTGGTCCATCCGGCCGCGGTGCCGGGCAGCAGCACGCTCGCGAGGTCGACCAGCTGGCCCGTGGTGAGGTCGTGCAGGAACGAGAAGGTCTCCCACGTGTCACCGCGCGCGCCGTACCCGACGACCAGGCCCTGTTCGTTGACCGCCGCGGCCGTGCTGAACTGGTTGAGCCACGGCATGGCGTCCACGAGGTCCACGACACCGGCCCCGGGCGTGTACGCGAAGGCATGTTGCAGGGGGACGCCGACCGCGTCCGAGTAGACGGCCTGCATGCCGACGACGGCGCCCTGCTCGTTGAAGCCCATGGCGTGGCTCGAGTACGCGCCGCCGCTCGCGAGGTCGCGCCAGGTGCCGTTGTCGAGCAGGCCTGCCACCGGCCGTTCGGAGTCGGTCGCGTGCTGGCGGTTCGCCACGATCACGCCGTCGTTGCGCAGCCCCGCGATGCCCGCCAGCGCGACGGGCGCGGTGTGCACGGCCAGGTTGCCGCCGGGGTCGGCGATGAAGTAGTCGCGCCCGGTCCCGCCGCGGAAGCGGCCCACCGTGTGTCCCGCGTCGTCGGTGCCGTTCCCCTCGACGCCCGAGAGGCCCAGGTCGCGCATGCCGCCGTCACTCGTGTATCGGAACGCGCGCACCTCGCCCTGGGGGTACCAGGTGCCCGTGATCACGCCGGCGGCATTGATGTCCGCGCCACGCGGGGTGTTCGGCACGGTGTTGGGAGGCACGCCCGGCACCGCCGGGTCGGTCAGCAGCACGACGCCGGTGGCCGGGCTCGTGTAGTAGCCGCCAGCGGCCCAGTGCCAGGACTCGGCGAGCACGCCGCCGCTGTTGTCGATGCCCACGGCGAACTGGAGCGTGCCGCCCGCGCTCATGTCCTGCAGGCGGTACGTGCCGATGGCGGCGGCCGACGGTGCGGCGGCACACGCGGCGAGCAGTGCCGCCGCGAACGCGCGAGTAGCGCTCACGGGCGGCCTCCGTGTCCCCGGAAGGCGCGGCGGCCCGCGACGGCGGCAAGGCCCAGCCCGAACAGGGCCAGGGTGCCGGGCTCCGGCACGGGCGTGGCCAGCGGACGGACGCTGACGTACCCCGCGAGGCCCAGCGCCGAGTACGTGCGCTCCTCCGCCGGGTTCGAGAGGTAGCCGTGCGACCACCCACCGCCGTCCTCGAAGACCGGGAGGGTTTCGTCCGGCGGGCCGGCTTGCGCGAGGTGCAGGTTCACCTGCCACAGGCCCGGTTCGCCGGGGGTCGCCGTGCCGAGCTGGATCAGCGTCGTGTACGAATCGTAGGAGCAATCGAACGTGGCCGGGCAGGTGGTGCTGGGCCATGCGCGCTGGAACATCGTGCCTCCGGTGCCCGTGAACCAGCCGGGCACCATGTTCGCATCCCACCCCAGCACGTGGTAGCTCACGATGTTGCCGACGAAGAGGCCTTGGTTGAACGAGGGGTCGCTGTCCGGGACGGACTGGTCGAAGACGATGACCCCCTCCCCGTCGCGGCTGGCCCATCGCAGCTCCGCGAGGCCCGCCGTCGCGGCATGCGCGGCGGCACACAGCAACACCGCGAGCGCGGCCGAACGAACTGCATGAATCTTCGTGTTCATGGGGCCTCCCAGCCGAGTGCCGTCGAACCGGCGTGATGACTCTAAGCAGTCGCGGCCGACGTTTCAACCATGGGCCGAGCCCCGGCAAAACTTGCCGTCGCCACCGGCTTAACATGCGCGGTCAACAGGTTCTTCGAGGAAATTCCGATGTCTCAGAAAGTCGCGGTGGTGGTCGGGGGTGGGAGCGGCATGGGCGCCGCGGCGGCGCGCCGGCTGGCGGCCGACGGATTCGGGGTCGCCGTCCTGTCCTCGTCGGGCAAAGGCGAGGCGCTGGGCCAGGAACTGGGCGGCATCGGGGTGACCGGGTCGAACCGGTCCACCGAGGACCTGCAGCGCCTGGTGGACCTCACGGTCGCGCGCTGGGGCCGCATCGACGTGCTCGTCAACAGCGCCGGCCACGGGCCGCGTGCGCCGGTGCTCGAACTCACCGACGAGCAGTGGCACACGGGGATGGAGGTCTACCTGCTCAACGTGATCCGCGCCACGCGGCTCGTCACGCCCTACATGGTGAAACAGAACGGCGGCGCCATCGTCAACATCTCCACGGCCTGGGTGGCCGAGCCGAGCCCGATGTTCCCGACCTCGGCCGTCTTCCGCGCGGGCCTCGCGGCCTTCACGAAGCTGTTCGCCGACGAACACGCCGCGCACCACGTGCGCATGAACAACGTGCTGCCCGGCTGGATCGACAGCCTGCCCGAGAAGGACGACCGCCGCGCGAACGTGCCGATGCAGCGCTACGGCACCAGCGAGGAGATCGCGGCCACCATCGCGTTCCTCGCGTCCGAAGGTGCGGCCTACATCACCGGACAGAACATCCGCGTGGACGGCGGCCTGATGCGATCGATCTGAGTCAGCCCGACAGCGGCCAGCGTGCGAGCACGTCGTAGCGCTTGACGGGCTGGTTCATCAGGCTGTCGATCAGCACGAACTCGGACACCGTCCACGCGAGCGGCGCCACGGCCTGCTCCGGCACCAGCGGGTCGTCGTAGAGCAGCGTGACGTGTGGCGTGTACGCGCGCTCCTTGCGCACGATGTTGACGCGGGCCAGCGCATCCGACAGCGACTTCTGAAACGCGACCAGCGGTGCGAGCGCCTCGCCACCCCGCAGCACGAACGGCCGGTTGCCTGGCCGGCCCGTGAAACTCGCGACCCGGTCGAAGGCGACCTCGAACGGCGCCACCCGCGCGGCCTGCGACGCGGCGGTGCGTACCTGGTCGAGGAGACCCGGCGGAATGCCGGGGAAGTCGCCCACGTGAAAGAGCGTCACGTGCAGCTTGTCGGCCTGCACGGCCTTGGCGGTGAGCCCGTGGTCCGCCCGCAGCCCCTCGATCGCCCGGGCGATGCGCTCGCGCGCGGGCGCATCCGGCAGCAGCGCGAGGAACAGGCGGTCGGTGGGCACCGGCGGGGGATCGAATCCCATCAGGGACATCTGGTCGGACATGCGAGGTTCATTCGTCGAGGCATCGGGGGAGCGGTCAGCATACCGCGCGCGGTGCGGGACAATGGGTCACCATGACGACGACCCCCCAGCCCGATCCGGACCCGATGCCCGTGGCCCCGGAGCCCCCCGACCTCGACGAATGCTGCGGCAACGGCTGCGACCCGTGCATCTTCGACCTGCACGACCTCGCGATGGACGCGCATCCGCAGGCGCTGCGGGCGTGGCGTGAACGGCATCCGGAGGCCTCGGCCGGCCCCCCTCCCTGAGGCACAATCCCCGCAAAAGACAATCGGGGAGGATTCGTCATGCGCCATGCCATCCGGGGCAGCCGTCGGGCTGCCGGTCTCGTCTTGCTGGCCTGCCTGGCGGGGCCAGCCGCGAACGCCCAGGTCCACCGCTGTGTCGACGCGAACGGGCGCACCGAGTACCGTTCGACAGCCTGCGACAGCGGGACCCGGGGCCAGGCGTTGCCCATCGGTGAGGAGCGCGCCAGGTCGCCTGACACCCCTGCCCCCTCCACCACGGCCAGCGGCGAACGCACCGCCCCGCCGCCACCGGCCGCGCCGCCTCCCGCACCGCGGGACCTCCCCGCGCCCGGCTTCGGTTCGCCGGTCGCACCGCGCGACCCCACGACACCCCGCTTCGGCTCGCCCGTCGCACCGTTGAACGAACGCGAGCAGCCCCTGCTGCGGGAAGCCCCGCCGCGCAGCTTGGCCACCGATGCCGAGCTGGTCGTGGTGTCGGGTTACGAGGGCTCGCCGGGCGTGACACGGGTCCGCCTCAACCGGCCCGGCAAACGGGTCCTGCTCGTGCTGAGCTCCTACGACAAGATCCTTTGGCGCGTGGAACCCGGGCCCCGGACGACGATCTCCGGCGTGGTGCTCGCATCGCACGGCGACGAGAGCCGCGTCGTGGCCGACATCCCGATGCCGGTTCACCTGGTGAAGCTGCCCTACGCGTACGACACCGACAACATCAAGTTCCGCTCGCTGCTGGGTCAACTGAACCGGTGGTTCGGCGTCGAGAAGATCGATGCGGTCCGCGGCGAGTACAAGCTCCCGCCCGTCGTGGAGATCGTCGCGCCGACCCCGGGCCGGCCGGAGCTCACGCTGCAAGGCGTCGCGGCCACCGCGCCCGCTTCCGTGTTCGACTTCGACCTGCTGACGCGCGACTACCGCAAGGCGGGCTTCCGCAACGACGGCACCTCGACCACGCCTCGGCAGGAACTGAACCTGCTGGCCGGCAGCCAGACCGCCCTGTCGGGCTCGGGGCGCTACGTCTACGTGCTGACCGGCTCGGGCCTGCAGGAGACGGACATCGAGTCGGGTGTCAGAACCCCCGTGCCGGTGCCCACCGACTTTCCGTCGTTCTCCTGGGCGACCGCCGTCGCCTACGACTCGCACCAGGACATCGTCACGGTGGTCACGCTCGGCGGCGAAGGTTTCCTGTACCGGTACGACACGCGCCGAAAGCGATGGCTGGACTACCGTTCGCTCAACAACGTCGACATCACGTCGCTCGCCTACGACCCCCAGGCGAGGCGGTATGTGGCATGGACGTCGGACGGCAGGCTGCTCACCATCTCGAACAGCGGCGAGGCGCTCGGCAGCAAGGCCCTGAAGTCGATGCTCCCGGGATTCGGCACGCTGTACGACGGCGGGAACGGCAGCCCGCCCGCGCTCATCCTCGCGCCGCGTTCTCCGAACGTGGCGCTCGTTCACCTCCAGGGCGGCGCGGTGGCCATGATCTGGACCTACGACGAGAAGACGGGGCAGGCCCGGCTGACCTACAAGCGCGCGGGCACGCAGCAACGCACGCCGCCGCTCTGACCGCGACGGGCCGCGGCCCCTGCACTGGATCCCGGCGCGCGCCGGGACGAGGTGTTCGCTCGGGCACACCCCCATCAGGGCGACCAAAGTCACCCGCCTGCTGCCCCACAATCCCCGGGCCGGATGAGGGCGGGCATCGATCCACCCCGGCGGCGACAACCTCTCGATCCTTCAACACACCTGCTCCTGGGAGTCCAGTCATGTCCGTTCGCCTGCTGTTCGCCACCGTGGCCCTGTGCCTCGGTGTCATCGCCACCCCCGCCCACGCCAAGCGCGGCATCGGGGTCATCAACACGGGGGACGAGCTGTTCGAGGTGGCGCCCTTCCCGGCCGAGGTGATCGAGGCCATCCCGAAGATCAAGGACCTGAAGGTCGGCTACAAGTGCAGCCACTTCGGTGTCTTCTGGGCCGACGTGTGGACGTGGAACTGCGAACTCGTCGGTGTCGAGAACGAGAACACCTACACGAGCCTGCCGGACGAGCTGCGCACGAAGCTCGCCGCCGACCCGCAGTACGCCTACAGCCACGCCAAGCGCGGCCTGTGGAACCATTACGGCTTCTGGGCCGTGCTGGCCGCGGTGGCCGTGTTCCTCGGCATCGGCGCCGTGTCGGGCAAGAAGGAGTCGGCCGAAGCTGCGACGGCCTGACCGCAGGCGAGCCCGCGATGAACCTGCTCGCCCGCTTCGGCTGCGGCGCCGCCGCAGTCGCACTCGCGACGGCTGCCCTGGCGGCTCCCGACGAGGACCTGCTCGGGAAGGCCGATGGCTACCCCGTCGGCACCTACATGGACTACTTCAAGGGGGCCGAACGCACGCGGGTGGGCATGTTCTCGCACATGGACAAGGTGCTGCCCGCCAGCACCCTGGCGCGGGCCGGCACGCCGAGCCCTCTGCCCCGTGCGGCGACGGTGCCGGCGCTGCGCTACGACTTCCTGGGCCAGCCCCGGTCGGTCGAAGAGTTCCTGGCGCAGCAGCGCATCACGGGTCTGCTGATCGTCAAGGACGGCGAGGTGCTCGTCGAGCGGTACCAGTACGACCGCACCGCGGCCGACCGCTTCCTGTCGAACTCGATGTCGAAGTCGATCACCAGCCTCGCGGTGGGCCTCGCGCTGCAGGACGGCAAGATCGCCTCGCTCGACGACCGCGCCAGTCGCTACGTCGGCGAACTCGCCGGCCACGGCTATGGCGACGCGACGATCCGGCAGCTGCTGCGCATGTCCTCCGGCGTCAAGTTCGAGGAGAACTACAGCGGCCAGGACGACCTGGCCCGCTTCGGCATGATCTGGTGGACCGGCGGCGGCCTCGTCAAGGCCCTGCAGGCCTTCGACGAACACGACGCGAAGCCCGGCGAACGTTTCCACTACGCCTCCACTGAAACCGCCGTGCTCGGGCTCGTCGTCACGCGGGCCACCGGCACGAGCCTCTCGCGCTACGTGGAGCAGCGCCTCTGGCAGCCGATGGGGGCCGAGGCCGATGCCAAGTGGAACGTCGACCTCCAACGCGAGGAGATGGCGGCCGGCAACTTCAACGCCGTGCTGCGCGACTACGGCAGACTGGGCGTGCTGCTCGCCAACGACGGCCAGCGCGACGGCAAGCAGATCCTGCCCCGGGACTACCTGCTCGAAGCCACCGACTGGCGCCGCCAGCCGGAGTCCCTCGCCCCGGGACGGGCCACGCCCCTGTTCGGCTACGGCTACCAGTTCTGGATCCTCCCGGGCGAACGGCGCAGCTTCGCGCTCATCGGCATCTACGGGCAGGCGATCTACGTCGACCCGGAACTCAAGCTCGTGATGGTGCAGACGGCGGTGGCGGCCACCCCGTCGGTCCGGAAGGAATCGCTCGGGGCGGAGTCGTACAGCCTGTGGCTGGGCCTGCAGGCGCAGTTCCGGAAGCCAGCGCAGCCCTGAGGCCGCTCACCAGCGGCTCTCCACCGCCAGCCGGACCACCAGGTCGTCGTTCCAGCGCAGGATGGGCGGCACGCCAGGGCGGTTGTAGACGTCCAGGTTGTACCGGTAGTAGTCCGCGCTGAGCACCAGCGCCGGCTGCTTGAAGTAGGTGTCGGCCAGCCAGCGGGACGCCTCCATCCGCACCGCCCCCTGGTACTGGGTCTCGAGCGTCTGGTGGTGGTCCCACCACTCCCGCGCGCGGCCGGACACCGTCCACGTGTCACCCAGCCGCAGGGCGATCCGGGCCGTGGCCGCGTACGCGAACGTGCTGTTCTTCAAGGTGCTGCGGTCGTAGCCCTGGGTGCTCGCCGCGTCGTCGTCGATCTCGAGGAAGAACCACCCCGCGCCCGCCTCCAGGGAGGCCTGGACGACATGGCCGTCGTACGCGCCGACCAGGGCAGGCAACGCGGTGATCTGCCGCTCGATGGAACTGACGGTGTTGGCACGCGTGTGGATGTCGGCGGTCCAGCCGGCGCGCAGCCCGTGGCCCCGCCAGAAGTCTCCGTCGGACCCGAGGTGGAACTGCCACCAGAGCGGGATGTGGTCGGGGTCCAGCTGGTCCTTGTCGCGATCCAGGAAGAGGTCCGTGTCGACCAGCAGGTGCCGGCCGTTGTCGAGGCGCGTGTCCAGCGCCACGCTGCCGTTGAAGCCGAAGGTGTGGGAGTCGACGTCCGGCACGCCGAAATCATGGACGCCGAGGGCATAGCGCCAGTCGGCCGCCATGCAGGTGCCCGCGGCCACCGCGAGCCAGGACATTGCGAATGCGCGGGCAATCATCATGTGAAGGCCTTTCGGTTCCGCCGACAGACTGCGGACAGGCCTAGCGTACGGCCGGGCCTCCGAAGAATCAATCGGGTCCGGTGGCCCGCCTATGATCGCGCCCATGACCGACTGGACCTTCGCCATGCTGGGCCTCGCCATCCTGGCGGTCTGGCTGCCCCCGCTGCCCCTGGGGCGCAAGCCGATCCCCCTGTGGCCCTTCGCCTTCGCCACGGCCCTGATCCCGGGATTCGCCAGCGGCGTGCTGCGGTGGCCGGCCTTGCCGGTGCTCGCCGCTTTCGCGGCGCTCGTGTGGGCCGCGTCGGCCGCGCCCCGAGGCCGCCCGTTCTTCATCGTCCTGGCCGGCGCGATGGCCGTCGCCCTGTCGGTCCACGTGCTGCCCGGCTTCGCCAACCCGAAGGTGTTCGACGCCGAACGGCTCACGCCCGACGCCCTGCCCTTCACGCAGTACCTCAACTTCGACAAGGGCACGGCCGGGCTGTTCCTGCTCGCGGCGTTCGCGCCGCGCGTGCGGCGGTGGCGGGAGGCCGGTGCGATCGTGGGGCCGGTGTCGCTCGCGGCCGTGGTGACCACGGTCGCGGTAATCGGCCTCGCCGTCGCGCTCAGCCTGGTGCATGTCGACCCGCACTGGCATCCGCTCGCGCCGACCTTCCTCGCCGTCAACCTGCTGTTCACGTGCGTCGCCGAGGAGGTGTTCTTCAGAGGGCTGCTGCAGGACCGCCTGCCCGGGCCGCGCCCCCTGGCCGTGACCGCCTCCGCGCTGCTGTTCGGCCTCGTGCACCTGCCCGCCGGCGTCGCCTACGCGGCGCTCGCCACCGTGCTGGGCCTGGGCTCCGCCCTCGTCTTCGAACGCACCCGCCGCATCGAGAGCGCCATCGCCGTGCACTTCGCGGTGAACGCGGTGCACTTCACCGGTTTCACCTACCCGATGCTCGCCAGCGCGTGATCGAGCAGCAGCAGCGCGAAGATCCCCGACAGGTAGACGATCGAGTAGCGGAACACCGGCATCGCGAGGCGGATGTCGCGCCGCAACCGCCACGCGAGCCAGGTGAAGCGGCCGCCCAGCACCACCGCGCCCGCGAGGTAGGTCCAACCCGCCATGCCGATCGCGAACGGCAGCAGCGACACCGCCCACAGCGCCACCGTGTACGCGAGGATGCGGCCGCACGTGAACGGCACGCCGTGGGTCACGGGCAGCATCGGCAAGGACGCGCGGGCGTAGTCGTCGCGCCGGTGGATCGCCAGTGCCCAGAAGTGCGGCGGGGTCCAGATCAGGATGATCAGGAACAGCACGAGCGCGCCCGCGTCGAGGTGCCCGGTCACCGCGACCCAGCCCAGCAACGGCGGTGCGGCGCCGGCGGCCCCGCCGATCACGATGTTCTGCGGCGTGCTGCGTTTGAGGAACACGCTGTAGACGCCGGCATAGCCCACCAGGGAGGCCCACGTGAGCACCGTGCACAGCGGGTTCGTGAACGCGAGCAGCAGCACGGTGCCGAGCGCCCCGAGCACCACCGCGAACACCGCGGCCTGCGCGCCCTGCAGCGCGCCGGTGGGCAGCGGGCGGCCCCGCGTGCGCGCCATCAACGCATCCACGCGCTGGTCGATCAGGTGGTTGAGCGAGGCGGCCGATGCGGCGAGCAGCGCGATGCCGAGCGTGCCGAACACGAACACGCGCCACGGCACGATGGACGGCGTGGCGAGGGCCATGCCCACGGCCACCGTGAACACCATCAGCGCGACGACCCGGGGCTTCGTCAGTTCGACGTAGCGGCGCCAGTCGGCGCGGGTCACGGTCCAGGCGATGGGCGACGACATGGGCTCAGCGGAAGAACAGTTGCCGGACCGCGTGGGTGTGTCCGCCCTCGATGGCCATCAGCGCCACCAGCACGATCAGGGCCCCCACCGGCAGCAGGATGGCCGTCACGAGCGCGAGGCGCTCCCACGCCATGTGCATGAAGATCGCGACGATCAGGCCGGCCTTCAGCAGCATGAAGACGATGATCAGCGTCCATCGCAGCAGGCCCTGCACGTGGAAGTAGTCCACCATGTACGACAGCGTGCTCAGCACGAACAGGAGCGCCCAGATCTTCAGGTAGAGCCCGATCGGGTGCTGCTGGCCGGTGTGTGTGCTCATGGTTCACCTCACCACAGGTAGAAGAACGCGAAGATGAAGACCCAGACCAGGTCCACGAAGTGCCAGTAGAGGCCCACGATCTCGACGGTGGACGCATCGGCCCGGCCCTGCAGCACGCGGTGCGCGAACAGCAGCAGCAGGATCACGCCACCGGTCACGTGCAGACCGTGGAAGCCGGTGATCATGAAGAACACCGACCCGAACTGTGCGGCGCCCCACGGGTTCTCCCAGGGGCGCATGCCCTCCAGCAGCAGCTTGGACCATTCGAAGGCCTGCATCAGCACGAAGGTCTCGCCGAACGCGGCGGTGACCACCATCAGCGCCGCCGCGTTGGCACGGTCGCCGCTGTACGCGAAGTTCACGGCCATGGCCATCGTGCCGCTGCTCGTGATCAGCACGAAGGTCATGATCGCGATGAGCAGCAGCGGCACCTGCGTGGCGCCCACGTGCAGCGCGAACACCTCGCTCGGGTTGGGCCACTGCGCGGTGATGGACGCGCGCACCGTCATGTAGCCCGTCAGGAACGAGCCGAAGATGAAGGTGTCGCTCAGCAGGAAGATCCACATCATCGCCTTGCCCCACGAGACGTGGAAGGCCTGGCGGTCGGACGACCAGTCGGCGACGAGGCCGCGGCCGCCGTCGGGGAGCGGCACGCTGCTCATGGCGTCACCCCGCAGATGGCGCGGGCCACGTCCGGCGTGATCCACCGGAACGCGGCGAACAGCGCGAGCCACACGGCCAGCAGGAAGTGCCAGTAGCGGGCGCACAGCGCGATGCGGCGGTCACCGCCCGGCGCGCCGCTCACGTTGCCCCACGCCACCAGCCCGCCCACGGCGTGCAGCGCGTGCAGGCCGGTCAGCAGGTAGAAGAAGCTCGCGGCCGGGTTGCCCGTGAGCACCACGTTCGCCGCCTGCAGCGCCTGCCAGGCCCAGCACTGCACGGCGACGAAGGCGACACCGCACAGGCCGCCCGCCATCAGCCAGGTGCGCGACGCCGAGCGCGAGGCCCGGTGCAGCAGCACGCTGCCGGCCACGAGCACCGCGGTGCTGAGCCACAGCTGCCACGGCATCGCGATGGCCGTGGCATCGGGGCTCGCGAGCCGCATCACGTACGCGGTGAGGAACAGCCCGAAGAGGCTCGTCACCACCGCCAGCAGCACCCAGACGCCGGTGCTCAGCGCCCGGTCCCGGTCCGCGGCAGAGAGGCGCAGCGTGGTCGTGTTCATGGATGTCCCCTCCCCGGCCCGGGCTCCACGCCACCGGCCTTCGCCGGCGCGTCCTGCGGGATGAAGTCGAGCTGCGTGCCCGGCACGCTGTACGCGTAGGCCCAGCGGCGCACCACGGGCAGCTGGTCGCCCCAGTTGCCGTGGGCCGGCGGTGTCTGCGGCGTGAGCCATTCGAGCGATGCGGCCTTCCACGGGTTCGGGTCGGCCTTCCGGCCGTGGAACGCGCTCCACAGCAGGTTGAACACGAAGACGAGTTGCGTGACGCCCACGATGATCGCGATCACGGTGATCCACGCGTTGAACGTGTGGGCCGAGGCCGGGATGAAGTCGTACGCCGCGTAGTCGTGGTACCGCCGCGGCATGCCCAGCAGGCCCAGGTAGTGCATCGGGAAGAAGATCGAGTAGGTGCCGATGAAGGTCACCCAGAAGTGGAAGTGCCCCAGCCGGTCGTCGAGCATGCGTCCGGTGATCTTCGGGAACCAGTGGTAGATGCCGCCGAACACCACGAGCAGCGGCGCCACGCCCATCACCATGTGGAAGTGCGCCACGACGAAGTACGTGCCCGACAGCGGCACGTCGACGCTGACGTTGCCGAGGAACAGGCCCGTGAGCCCGCCCACCAGGAACGTCGCCATGAAGGCGAGCGCGAACAGCATGGGCACCGTGAGGTGGATGTCGCCGCGCCACAGCGTCAGCAGCCAGTTGTAGACCTTGATGGCGGTGGGCACCGCGATGATCAGCGTGCTCGTCGCGAAGAAGAAACCGAAGTACGGGTTCATGCCGCTCACGAACATGTGGTGCGCCCACACGACGAAGCTCAGCCCGCCGATGGCGACGATGGCCCACACCATCGTGCGGTACCCGAAGATGGCCTTGCGCGCATGCACGCTGATCAGGTCGGACACGATGCCGAACGCCGGCAGCGCGACGATGTAGACCTCGGGGTGGCCGAAGAACCAGAACAGGTGCTGGAACAGCAGCGGGCTGCCGCCCTTGTGGGCCGACACCTGGCCCATCGACACCAGCGCCGGCATGAAGAAGCTCGTGCCGAGCGTCTTGTCGAAGAGCATCATCACGCCGCTCACGAACAGCGCGGGGAACGCCAGCAGCGCGAGGATGGTGGCCACGAAGATGCCCCACACCGACAGCGGCATGCGCAGCAGCGTCATGCCCTCGCAGCGCAGCTGCAGCACGGTGGTGACGTAATTGAGGCCGCCCATCGTGGCCGCCACGATGAAGATCAGCAGCGAGACGAGCATCACGATGATGCCCCAGTCGTGCCCCGGCGTGCCCGGCAGGATGGCCTGCGGCGGGTACAGCGTCCAGCCCGCGCCGGTGGGGCCGCCCGGCACGAAGAAGCTCGCCATCAGCACCACCACCGAGGCCAGGTAGAACCAGAAGCTCAGCATGTTGAGGTACGGGAACGCCATGTCGCGCGCGCCCACCATCAGCGGGATCAGGTAGTTGCCGAAGCCGCCGAGGAACAGCGCCGTGAGCAGGTAGATCACCATGATCATCCCGTGCATCGTGACGAACTGGTAGTAGCGCTCGGCGTCGATGAACGCGAACTGCCCGGGGAAGCCGATCTGCAGCCGCATCAGGTTCGACAGCAGCAGCCCCACGAGGCCCACCGCGATCGCGGTGCCCCCGTACTGGATCGCGATCACCTTGTGGTCCTGGCTCCACACGTAGCGCGTCCAGAAGCTCTGCGGCGCATGGTGGCCGTGGTCGTCGGCGGAGTGCACGTAGGCCATGGGGATTCCCTCATTGAGGCGCGGGCGCCTGGGCCTTGATGTACGCCACCAGCGCGTCGAGTTCCGGGTCGGTCAGGTCGACCTTCGGCATCACCGGCGGGTAGCCCTTGACGGAGCGGGCGGTGGGGTTGCGGATGAAGTCGCGCAGGTAGGCCTCGTCGACCTTGGCCTGCGAGCCGTCGTCCATCGACTCCATCTTCCCGAAGAGGCCCTTCCACGTGGGGCCGACGATGGTGCGGCCGTCGATGCTGTGGCAGGCCACGCAGCCCTTGGCGCCGGCGAGCGCGCGGCCCTTGTCGACGAGCGGGTCGCCAGTGCCCTCGGCGGCCTTCGCCCGCGCGGCGAGCGCCATCGTGAACGTGGGCTGCTTCGCGAGCCAGGCCTTGTACGCCTCCTCCGACTCCACCACGACGAAGCCGCGCATGTTCGGATGCCCCACGCCGCACAACTGGGCGCACATCGATTCGTAGCGCCCGTTCACCGTGGGCGTGAACCAGAAGCTGCTCACCTGCCCCGGCACGATGTTCATGCGGGCGCGAAAGGGCGGGACGAAGAAGTCGTGCAGGACGTCGTTCGAGCGCATCAGCACCTGCACGGGCCGGTCCTTCGGCAGGTGCACCTCGTTGCCGGTGACCAGCACGTCGTCGAGCGCCCGGGTGTCGGCCGGGTCGAGGCCGAACGGGTTGTCGGGTTTCACGAAACGGGCGTCGCTGCCGCCGAGCGCGCCGTCGACGCCCTGCAGCCGGAAGCGCCACTGCCACTGCTCGCCCAGCACCTCCAGCACGAGCGCGTCCTTCGGCGGCCGCACGTAGTCGGCGTACACGACGAGGCCCGGGGCGAGCAGGCCCACGATGCCGACGGTGGTGATGCCGATCAGCCAGAGTTCGAGCGTGTGGTTCTCGGGTTCGTACGAGGCGCGGTGCCCGTCACGGTGGCGGTAGCGCCACAGCACCCAGACGAGGAACAGGCCGATGGCGACGAAGAAGATGCCGGTGATCAGGAACGTGATCCACAGCGTGTGGTCCATGCGGTCCCAGTTGGACGCGAGCGGCGTCGTCCACCATGGGGTGAGCCAATGGAACAGCAGCGATCCGAGTACGACGAGGAGCAGGACAACGGTGATCGCCATGGCGGATGTCCGTGCCCTGCCTTCACGCGGGCCGGTGTGCCTCGGTCGGAGGCCTGGCGAGGCGGCGGTAGAGCACCGCCGCGGTCACCCCGAAGACGATGTGCGCGATCGCGGTGCCGACGCCTTGCAGCTCGGCGAACCACGGGAACCAGTGCACCATCAGGTGGAAGTTGAGGCCGTACAGCAGCAGGCCGAACACCGCGCCCATCCCGACCAGGGTGGTGGTGTCGTCGTCGCCGTGCACCCCCGCGGCCACGAACCCGAGCACGAGGCCGAATGCGATGCCGAGCATGTAGTGGGTGACCAGTGCGGTGGCGACGGTGCCGAGGTCGAAGACGTGCGGTGTCGACCACATCGCCTCGGGCCCGAGCAGCAGTGCGGCGACCATCTGCGAGAGGCGCCACGCCCCGGCGGTGCCGGGCGCGAACGCGGACCACAGCAACTCCAGGGCCATGAGCACGGCGCCGCCGGCGAAGCCGGCGACCGCCGCGGCGGTCCAGTCGAACGAGCGCCGCTCCCAGCGGTGCAGGTGAAGGGGAATGTCCATGATCGCCTCCAACGAACGGCGTCACGCGAGCGTGGCGGAACCTCGAACCTCCTGAAAGGGGGAACTCAGGGGAATGCGGGGATGTTCGGTTCCACGCCTTCGAAGTGCCCTTCGGGGTGCTGCGTCTGCAGCAGCTGTTCGATCTCGTCCACGCGCTGGCGCGGCACGTCGACCATCAGCAGGATCTCGCCCTTCTTCAGCGCGTTGGCGAAACGCGCGAGACGGTTGCTCGGCGTTGACACGCCGATCATGCTCGACGACCAGGCCCCGATGAGCCCGCCGACGAACCCGAGCACGGCGACCATGCCCCACTGGGGCTCGTCACCGACGATGGGGAAGAACACCGCGGCCAGCAGCCCGACCACGATGCCGGCGCCGCCGCCGATCACCAGGCCCGCCTGCGCGGAGCGCACGACGTCGGAGGTCTGCAGGAGGTTCGCGGCGTGGAGGCCGGTCATGTCGGCTTCGTCGTCGGCGACGAAGTGGATGTGCCGTTCGCTGACGCGTGCCAGCAGCAGGTCGTTCATCGTCCGACGGGCACTTGCCAGGTCGGGCAGCAGCCAGTAGATGCGCTTGCGCATGATGTGCTCCTCTTCGCGTGGTTGAACTTTGCGAAAGATGTGCTCTTGCGACCTTATACACCCGGGCCCTGCCCCCTTCAAGACGAGACTATCCCGCGGTCGCGGTGGTCCTTCGAACACCGGCCGCGGGAAATGACGCGTCAGAGACGCCTCAGAAGAATCCCATCGCCGACTCGTCGTAGCTCACGAGCAGGTTCTTCGTCTGCTGGTAGTGGTCGAGCATCATCTTGTGGTTCTCGCGCCCGATGCCGCTCTGCTTGTAGCCGCCGAACGCGGCGTGGGCCGGGTACGCGTGGTAGCAGTTCGTCCACACGCGGCCCGCCTGGATGCCGCGGCCCATGCGGAACGCGGTGTTCATGTCCCGGCTCCACACGCCGGCGCCCAGACCGTACAGCGTGTCGTTCGCGATCGAGAGCGCCTCCTCCTCGTCCTTGAACGTCGTGAGCGACACCACCGGGCCGAAGATCTCCTCCTGGAAGATGCGCATCTTGTTGTGGCCGCGGAACACCGTGGGCTTCACGTAATAGCCGCCCTCGAGGTCACCGGGCAGCACGTTGCGTTCGCCGCCGATCAGGCACTTCGCGCCCTCCTGCTTGCCGATGTCGAGGTAGCTCAGGATCTTCTCGAGCTGCTCGTTCGAGGCCTGCGCGCCGATCATCGTCTTGAGGTCCATCGGGTTGCCCTGCTTGATGGCGGCCACGCGGGCGACGGCCCGCTCGATGAACGCCTCGGCGATCGACTCCTGCACCAGCACGCGCGACGGGCACGTGCACACCTCGCCCTGGTTCAGCGCGAACAGCGCGAAACCTTCGAGGGCCTTGTCGAAGAAGGCGTCGTCCTTCGACATCACGTCGGCGAAGAAGATGTTCGGGGACTTGCCGCCGAGTTCGAGCGTGACCGGGATCAGGTTCTGGCTCGCGTACTGGGAGATCAGGCGGCCCGTGGTGGTCTCGCCGGTGAACGCGATCTTGCCGATGCGGTTGCTGGACGCGAGGGGTTTGCCGGCCTCGAGGCCGAAGCCGTTGACGACGTTGAACACGCCCGGCGGCAGCAGGTCGCCGATGACTTCCAGCAGCACGAGGATCGACACCGGCGTCTGCTCGGCGGGCTTGAGCACCACGCAGTTGCCGGCGGCCAGCGCGGGGGCGAGCTTCCACACGGCCATCAGCAGCGGGAAGTTCCACGGAATGATCTGGCCCACGACCCCGATGGGCTCGTGGAAGTGGTACGCGTAGGTCTTCTCGTCGATCTCGCTGATGCCCCCCTCCTGCGCGCGCAGGCAGCCGGCGAAGTAGCGGAAGTGGTCGACGGCCAGGGGCAGGTCGGCGTGGGTGGTCTCGCGCAGCGGCTTGCCGTTGTCCCAGGTCTCGGCCGCGGCCAGCATCGACAGGTTCTGCTCGATGCGGTCGGCGATGCGGTTCAGGATGTTGGCGCGCGTGGTGGGCGACGTGCGGCCCCACGGGCCCTTCGCGGCGTGGGCCGCGTCGAGCGCGCGTTCGATGTCGGCGGCGGTCGAGCGCGGCACTTCGCAGAAGACCTTGCCCGTGACGGGCGTGATGTTCTCGAAGTACTGCCCTTCGGCCGGGGTCACCCATTCGCCGTTGATGAAGTTGCCGTAGCGCTTCTTGAAGGCGACGGGTTGGCCGAATTTGCCGGGCTCGAGCATGTCCATGGTGACTCTCCAGGGGGTTGAAAGAAGGGATCGAACAGGCCCTCTGGCGCATCTCGCGTGCCAGGCGCCGAAGCCTCGAAAAGAGCCCGCCGCACCCGTCGCTTTCGAGGGAAAGCCCCGCCCGGGTGTGCCACCGTGTGACACCCGGTGTGCCATTGCTGTCCCGAGGCGGACCGTCCGCCACCCGACGCACCGGGCCGGCCGCCTGCACGCGACTTGCAGGAGGTGTCGACAGGAGGAACGCGCGATGGACCACCACCCCGAACCCGGATTGCCCAAAGCACTGAAGGCCGAGCGCCTGTTGGCGCTGGCCTTCGTGCTGGTGTTGCTGTGCGCCCTGCCGGCGCTGCTGCTGGGCTGAGACGTCAGTGCGGCGGCGCGGCGGCCCGCGCCGCGTCCACGGACGTCGTGCGCTTCGGCGGGTCCGGCGGGCGGGTCTCGACGAAGGTCCGGATCGCCCAGATCTCGTCGTCGCCCAACACGCCGCGCCACGGTGGCATGTGCACGACGCCGGCGCGCACCTTGCCGTCGAGCACGGAGCGCAGGTAGTAGGTGTCGACGTCGCGCTCGCAGTGCGCCTTCAGCGCGGCGTCGGCCAGTCGGCGGCAGAAGCCGTCGAGGCGGCGCAGGTCCGGGGCCTCGGCGGTCGGTGACACCGCCTGGTCGCCGTGGCATGTGGCGCAGTGGGCGGCGTAGGCGACGCGGCCCGGCTCGATGGCCGAGGTGTCGCCACGGAGCGGGTTCGGCGGTGCGGCCAGCGCGGGCAGGCCGGCCGCCATCAGCAGGAGGAAGACGAGGCGCATGCGGGTCTCCAGGGTCACCAGCCGTCCGGACACCCGGAGCAGCCGTCAAAGTTGGCGTCGGGGAAGATCGCGAAGCGGAACACCGCGCCGCGCAGATCCGCGCCCTTGAGGTTCGTGCCGTTGAATTTCGCCTCCTGCAGGTCGGCGTCGTTGAGTTTCGCGCCCTCGAGGTTCGTCAGCACGAAGCGCACGGCCTCGAGGTTCGCGGAGCGCAGGTCCGCACCGCGCAGGTCGGCCCGGAAGAAGCGGGCCTGTTCCAGGTCGCTGCCGACGAGGATGGCGTGGCGCATCGACACGCCCGGCGCGTTGAGCGCGTAGGCACGAGCCGCCGTCAGGTCGGCGCCGTCGAGCACCGCGCCGGCGAGGTTCGCCGAACGCAGGTTCGCGCGATTGAGCTTCGCGCCGGTGAGGTCGGCGCCACGCAGGTCCTTGCCGACGAGGTTCGCGTGGCGCAGGTCCGCGCCGGGGCACTGCGCGTACGGCCAGAGGTGGCAGCCGTTGACGACGGTCACCTCCGGCGGGGGAGCCGGCTGGGCGAGGGCCGCTCCTCCCGCCAGGCCGAGACACAGCGCGAGGAGCAGCCCCGGCCTCATTTCGAGGCCACCTTCCGGCCTTCCGCGCGCGGCAGCTTGAACACCCAGTAGCTGCCGCCCTGCGTGATCTGCTTCGTCAGGTCGGCCATGTCGCCGCCCCACAGCGGCACGGCGCCGCCGTAGCCGCTGGAGAGGCCGATGTACTGCTCGCCGTCCTGCTCCCACGTGATGGGCACCGACACCACGCCCGAGCCGGTCTGGTACTTCCACAGCTCCTTGCCGGTCTTCGCGTCGAAGGCCTTCACGAAACCGTCGGACGTTCCGGTGATCAGCAGCCCTCCGGCCGTGGTCAGCGTGCCGGCCCACAGCGGGAACTTCTCCTTGTTCTCCCACACGATGCGGCCGGTCTTCGGGTCGATCGCGCGCAGCGTGCCCACGTGGTCGTCGTACAGGCGCTTGATGCGGAAGCCCTGGCCCAGGTAGGCCGATCCCGGCTTGTACGTCACGTGTTCGGTCCAGTAGTCCATCGCCCAGTGGTTGCCGGGGATGTAGAAGAGCCCGGTGTCCGGCGAGTACGACATCGGCATCCAGTTGGTGCCGCCGAGGAACGGGGGGGACACGAACACGGCCTTGCCCTTCTCGGCGCCGGCCTCCGGCAGCGGCGGACGGTTGCCGGTCTCGATGGGGCGGCCGCTCTTCAGGTCGAAACCCTTCGCCCACGTGATGCCATCGACGAACGGCCACGCGTTGATCAGCGACGTGGGCTTGTTCGGGTAGCCCGCGCCGGTGGCGAGCTTCTCTCGGTCGGTCACGAAGAAGTAGCCGTTGCGGTCCGCATGCGCGCTCGCCTTCACGAGCTTGCCGGTCTTCGGGTCCTTGTACTCGAACAGCACCACGGAGTTGTTGCCCGAGAAGTCCCACGCGTCGTTCGGCGTGTGCTGGTAGAAGCCCTTGAGCTCGCCCGTGCTGGCGTCGACGTAGGCCTGGCCCGAGGTGAAGAGGCTGTCCCACTCCTGCGGGTTGCCGCCCTCGGCCGTGCGCTTCCAGGTGTTCCACGGCGCGGGGTTGCCGGAGCCGATCACGATGGTGTTGGTCTCGGGGTCGAACGACGCGGTCTGCCACGGCGCGCCGCCGCCCTGCTTCCACGACTCGGTGAGGTTGCCGTCCTTGTCGCGCGGCCAGCTCGGGGCCTTCACGTCGCCGGTGGTGGTGCTGTCCTTGCCTTCACGGCGGCCCATGTGGCCTTCCACCAGCGGGCGGGCCCACACCTCGGCACCGGTCTCGGGGTCGCGTGCGAACAGCCAGCCGAGCACACCGAACTCGTCGCCCGAGCTGCCGTGCACGACGAGCACGCGGCCCCCCTTCTCGCGGACGATGAACGGCGCGCCGGTCATCGTGTAGCCCACCTTGTGGTCGCCGAACTTCTGGTTCCACGCGACGGCGCCGGTCTTCTTGTCGAGCGCGACGAGTCGCGCATCGAGCGTGCCGAAGTAGATCTTGTCGCCGTAGATCGCGGGCCCGCGGTTGACGACGTCGCAGCACGGGCGGATGTCGTCGGGCAGGCGGTGCTCGTAGGCCCACAGCTGGTGGCCGGTCTTCGCGTCGAGCGCGTACAGGCGCGAGTACGACGCGGTCACGTAGATCACGCCGTCGTGCACGAGTGCCTGCGCCTCCTGGCCGCGCTGCTTCTCGCCGCCGAACGAGAAGGTCCAGGCGGGCACCAGCATGTCGACGTTGCGGGTGTTGATGCGTTTCGCCGGGCTGTGTCGCTGGGCCTTGAGGCCCAGGCCGTAGCTGAGCACGTCGCCCGTGCTCTTGTCGTCGTGGGCGAGGTCGTCCCACGCGACCTTGCCGCCGGCCGCGTGTGCGGCGCCGATCAGGAACGCGAGGGTGGTCGCCGCCAGCGGCGCGGCGATGCGGGTGAGGGTCGGTTGCATGCTGGTATCCCGTGTGGTTTGAGGTGGTCTGGGGCGGCCGGGCCGCAGGGGTCGAAGCGCAACATGCATGCCACGCGACGCGTCGCCGCGACGGCCCCTTCACGCGAGGGAAAGCCCCGAGATCGCTGTTCAGCCTTGCCACAACGCACACGCCGCGGTGTGCCAGCGCGGACCGCGCCGCAGCCATCGCGGCACACGTTCACCCGGTTCTCGCGTGGCATGTGTGTTGCCTCAGGGGCCTCCGTTCATCCACGGAAGGAAACCCCATGACACCCATCACCCGCCGTCACTTCGTCGTCTGCGCCTGCGTGGCCGCGCCATTGCCCCTGCGTGCCCAGACGCCTGCGCGCGTCGACGAGGCCGGCGAACAGGCCGTGGCGCTCGGCTACCGGCACGACACCGCGAAGGTCGACCCGGCCAAGTACCCGAAACACACCGCTGCGCAGAAGTGTTCGAACTGTTCGTTCTGGCAGGGCAAGCCCGACGAGCCCTGGGCGGGCTGCGCGATGTTCGGCCGCAAGCAGATCGCCGGGCCGGGCTGGTGTGCGGCGTGGGCCGCGGCACCCGCGAAGTGAAACGTCAGGGCGTCTCGGCGCCCTGCCCGCGCAGCCGGCGATAGATGGTGTTGCGGCTGATGCCCAGCTGCTTCGACGCCGCCGAGATGTTGCCGCCGAGCGCTTCGAGCGTCGAGCGGATCAATTCGATCTCGGCCTGCTCCAGCGTGTGCGCGGGCACGGCCGCGACAGGACGCGGCACTTCGGGCACCGGCAACGGTTCCGCGGCGAGGCACACCGGCGCGGGCGCGGAGGCGTGGCCGGCCTGCCGAGCCTCCTCCAGGAAGTCGTCCGACAGGTGGGCCGGGGTGATCTCGTGTTCGCCGGCCGACATCACCGCCGCCGTGCGCAGCACGTTCGCGAGCTGGCGGATGTTGCCGGGCCACGCATAGCGGCGGAACAGCGCACGCACCGCGCTGCTGAGGTCGGGCGGGTCCTGCGGTCGTTCGGCCATCAGGATGCGGCGGGCCACCGCCTCGAGGTCGGTGCGTTCACGCAGCGCCGGCAGCTTGAGCGCCAGGCCGTTCAGGCGGTAGTACAGGTCCTCGCGGAACGTGTGCTGGTCGATCATCTCGCGCAGGTTCCGGTGCGTGGCACCGATCAGCATGATGTCGATGGGGATGGACCGCGTACTGCCGAGCGGCGTGACGCTGCGCTCCTGCAGCACGCGCAGCAGGCGGGCCTGCAAAGGCAGCGGCATGTCGCCGATCTCGTCGAGGAACAGCGTGCCGCCGTTGGCCTGCACGAGCCGGCCCGGTGCGCCCTTGCGCCGGGCGCCGGTGAACGCGCCGTCTTCGTAGCCGAACAGTTCGGCCTCGATCAGCGACTCGGGGATGGACGCGCAGTTCACCGCGACGAACGGCGCGTTGCGCCGGCTGGAGTCGTGGTGCACCGCCCGCGCGAGCAGTTCCTTGCCGGTGCCGGTCTCGCCCAGCACGAGCAGCGGGATGTCGCGGTCGAGCACGCGGCGCACCTTCTGCACGAGCACGTCGAGCTGCGGGTCGCCGGTGCGCAGGTACTGCAGGCCCGAGAACGCCGGCGGCTGCGCCGAGGCCGGCTCCACACGGCGCAGGGCGGGTGCACGCGCCGGGACCGCCGCCTCGTCGCCATCGGCCATGCCGAGGCCCGCCACCACCGGACGCGACGGCCAGTCGAACCGGGCGCTCACGTGGAAGGGACGGCCGTCGGGCAGCGTGAGCTGCATGGGCGCGGACATCGGCATGCGGAAGTGGTCGTAGACCGCCGACGGGGTGGTGCCGAACAGCGAGGCGAGGCTCTGCGCGCGCAGCGACGCGCCGCTGTGGCCCAGCTGCTCGAGCGCGCTGGGGTTCGCGCCGATGATGCGGCCGTCGGGGCCCACGACGAGGATGCCCTCGAGCAGCGTGCCGATGAACTCGGCGCGGCTGTGGAAGTGCAGGCGCAGGCGGTGGTTGTAGTCGTCGGAGAGCCAGTGGTTCTCGATCATGCGCGCGGACATGCGCACGAGGCCCATCGTGTGCTGGTGGTAGCCGCGGTGGTCGCCGGTGACGTCGAGCACGCCCAGCATGCTGCCGCGCGGGTCGAAGATGGGCGACGCGGAACACGTGAGGAAGCTGTTGGCCAGCATGTAGTGTTCGTTCGCGTGGACCAGCGTGGGCGCCTCCTCGAACAGCGCGGTGCCGATCGCGTTGGTGCCCTTGGAGTGTTCGGCCCAGTTCTCGCCCGGGGCCAGCGCGACCTTCTGCGCGCGCTGCAGGAAGTCGTCGTCGCCCACGGAATGGAGGATGGTGCCCTGCGCGTCGGTGAGGACGATCATGCTCTGCGTGTTGACGATCTGCTCGAACAGCAGGTGCATGACGGGCGCGGCGTGCAGGCACAGGCGGCGGTTGCGTTCGCGGGCCACGGTGAGGTCGCTGCGCACGAGCGGGTCGAAGTCGCGCCGTTCGCCACGGGTCAGGCCCAGCGCCTCGCTGCGCTGGTGGGCTCGTTCGATGAGCCCGTCGCGCGGGGTGGCGGGTGCGTTCAACTCGGAGGTCATGACATCGATCTCGTGAGGGTTCCGGAGGCATGCTGTGCCAATCCGGCCCGGTTGTCCATGGTGCTTTGCCGGAGGACGGCACAGCGGTTGTTCCGTCCTGGAACACTTTGCCGTGGCATGCGCTTTGCGCAACCGGGAGGCGGCCACGCCGCGCTTTTCATCGCACCCGGAGACCTCCCATGAAGCCGTTCCCCTACGCCGCGCCCTACCCTTCGCATCGCCGCACGCGCGTGCGCACCACCGTCTGCGTGATCGCCTGCACGGTGGCGCTCTTCGCCGCGTTCGGCGCCTTCGCACACGGCGACACCGTGCCGCAGGCGGTCGACACGTCGTCGCTCCCGCGCCTCGGCGACGCATGGCGCGCGGAGAACCCGTACCGCACGAACGAGTCCGCGGTGAAGGTGGGCTCGTCGGCCTACAACCAGAACTGCGCGCGCTGCCACGGGCTCGAGGCGGTGTCGGGCGGCATCGCGCCCGACCTGCGCAAGCTCGACAACGACTGCGCCACGGCCCAGGCAAACACCCGCGCCACCTGTGCCAAGGAGAATGACGAATACTTCCTGACCACGGTGCGGCATGGCCGGAGCCGCAACGGTGCGGTGTACATGCCGCCTTTCGAAGGCACGTTCGACCAAGAGGCCATCTGGGCGATCAAGGCCTACCTCGAGACGCGCCGCGAAAAGCCGTTCTGAACGAGGAGATGACGACATGACCCGCTTCCCTGCGCCGCGGCGCTGGCCGCTGTGGGCGCTCGGCGCGCCCGCCGCTGCACTCGCCCAGGCCGAGGTGCCGCCCGACCCCGTCCGCCTGCCCCCCGTGGTCGTCACCGCCACACGCACCGACGCCGCCGGCTTCGACGTGCCGGCCTCCATCGACCGCGTCGACGGCACCGACGTGCGCGCCGGCCGCGCCCGCATCAACATCTCCGAGAGCCTCGGCGCCGTGCCGGGGCTTCAGGCGCGCGACCGCCAGAACTACGCCCAGGACGTGCAGTTGTCGATGCGCGGCTTCGGCGCACGCTCCACGTTCGGCATCCGCGGCGTGCGGCTGTACGTCGACGAGATCCCCGCCACGCTGCCCGATGGCCAGGGGCAGATCACCCATGCGGAGCTGGGCACCGTGGGCCGCATCGAGGTCCTGCGCGGGCCCTTCTCGGCGCTGTACGGCAACTCCGCCGGCGGCGTGGTGCAGGTCTTCACCGAGGATCCGGAAGGACCGCCCCGCCTCGAGTTCGGGGCCTCGGGTGGCAGCGACGACACGTACCGGCTCGGCACGAACGCCATCGGGGTCGTCGACGGCCTCGGCTACGTCGTGGGCGCGAGCCGCTTCGTCACCGGTGGCTACCGCGACCACAGCGAGGCCGACCGGCGCCTCGGCAACGCGAAGCTGACGCTGAAGCCCGATGACCAGTCCCGCCTCACGTTCGTGGCCAACAGCGTGGCGCTGCCGCTCGCGCAGGACCCGCTGGGCCTGACCCGCGCGCAGTTCGAGGCCGACCCGCGCGGCGTCACGCCCCAGGCGCTCGCGTTCGACACGCGCAAGACGGTCGAGCAGACGCAGGGCGGTGTCGTGTACGAGCGGCGCGTCGCACCGGAACACACCGTGCGCCTGCTCGCCTACACGGGCCACCGCGGCACCGAGCAGTACCAGGCGATCCCGGTCGCCCCGCAGGCGAACCCGCTGCACCCCGGTGGCGTGATCTCGCTCAGCCGCGACTACAGCGGCACCGACGTGCGCTGGACCTGGAAGACCCGCCTCGCCGAGCAGCCGTTCGACCTGGTGGCCGGCCTCGCGTACGACACGCTGGCGGAGCACCGCCAGGGCTTCCAGAACTTCGTGGGCACGACCCTGGGCGTCAAGGGCGCGCTGCGGCGCGACGAGGAGAACCACGCGTCCAACACCGACCCGTACGTGCAGGCCTCGTGGCAGCTGGGTCCGCAGTGGACGCTGAACGCGGGCGTGCGCCACAGCCGCGTGCGCATCCGCTCGGCCGACCAGTACGTGGTGGGCACGAACCCGGACGACAGCGGCAGCACCGACTACGAGGCCACGCTGCCGGTCGTGGGCGTGCTGTACGCCGTGGACGACCGCGTGCACCTGTACGCCACCGCCGGCCGCGGCTTCGAGACCCCCACGCTCAACGAACTGTCGTACCGCCCCGACGGCCAGACCGGCCTGAACCTCGCGCTGAAACCCGCGACGAGCAACAGCGTCGAGGCCGGCGTGAAGGTACGGACGGACGGCTGGGGCGACCTCAACGCCGCGGTGTTCCAGACGCGCACCGACGACGAGATCGCGACGCTGTCCAACGTGGGCGGCCGCTCGACCTTCCAGAACGTGGGCCGCACGCGGCGCATGGGCCTGGAGCTGGGCTGGTCCGGCGAATGGCAGCGGCACCTGCGCGCCCAGGCCGCGGCCACCTGGCTCGACGCGACCTACCGCGACAGCTTCACCACCACCGTGAACGTGCCCGCGGGCAACCGCATCCCCGGCATCGCCCGGGGCTCGCTGTACGCGGGGGTGGCGTGGCTGCCACCCACCGGCTGGCGGGGCGGCGTGGAGGCCCGCTACCTGAGCGGAGTGATGGTCGACGACGCGAACACGGACGCGGCACCGTCGTACGCGATCGCGTCCGCGCACGTGGGCTACGTGCTCGCGGTGGGGGCGTGGGAGCTGGGCGGCACCGTTCGGGCGGACAACCTGTTCGACCGGCGCTACATCGGCTCGGTGATCGTCAACGAGGGGAACGGGCGATTCTTCGAGCCGGCGCCGGGGCGGACGTGGCTGGCGAGCTTGACGGCGCGCGTGAAGTTCTGAGCACCAGAGGCGTCATCCCGGCGAACGCCGGGACCCACCGCGGTCGAAGCATCAGGTGGACCCGTGGGCCCCGGCGTCCGCCGGGGTGACCCGCAGGGGCATCAGTCCTGGCCGAGCGCCCGGTTGATGCTCAGCGCGGCCAGCGTGCACCCGGCACCCGACAGCAGATACACGCTGACGTAGCCGAGGCCGAAGTGGGCCGACAGCCCGAGCGCCACCAGCGGCGCGAACGCGGCGCCGATGAGCCAGGCGAGGTCGGCCGTCAGCGCGGCACCCGAGTAGCGGTAGCGGCCGATGAAGTTGTCGGTCACGGCGCCCGAGGCCTGGCCGTACGACAGGCCCAGCAGGACGAAGCCGATCAGGATGAACACGTCCTGGCCCAGCGTGCCGCCGTCGAGCAGCGTGGGGGCGAAGCCGCTGAACACGGCGATCATCACGGCCAGGGCGCCCAGCGTGCTGCGGCGGCCCACGCGGTCGGCGATCTTGCCGGAGGCCACGATGCCGGCCGCGGCGAGGAAACCACCCAGGATCTGGATCAGCAGGAACTGGGTGATGGACTGGTGCGTGAACAGCTGGATCCACGACAGCGGGAACACCGTGACGATGTGGAACAGCGCATAGCTCGCGAGCGGGGCGAACGCACCGATCACGAGGTTGCGGCCCTGGGTGCGCACGAGGTCGGTGGTGTCGACGGCGTCGAGCTCACGTTCTTCCAGCAGCTGCTCGTACTCGTGGGTGACCACGAGGCGCAGGCGGGCGAACAGGGCCACCACGTTGATGGCGAACGCCACGAAGAAGGCGTAGCGCCAGCCCCAGGCCAGGAATTCGTTGAGGTTCAGGCTGGCGTACAGGAACGCGAACAGCGCCGTGGCGACGATGAAGCCCACCGGCGCGCCGAGCTGGCCCAGCATGGCGTACCAGCCGCGCTTTTCCTTCGGGGCGTTCATGGCCAGCAGCGACGGCAGGCCGTCCCACGAGCCGCCGAGCGCGAGGCCCTGGCCGATGCGCAGCACCGACAGCAGGATGATGGAGGTGGCACCGGCCGTGCCGTAGCCCGGCAGGAAGGCGATGCTCACCGTGCACGTGCCCAGCAGGAACAGGGCCATGGTCAGCTTCGTGGCGCGGCCCCAGCGCTGCTGCACGGCCATCGAAATGGCCGTACCGATGGGACGGGCGATGAACGCGAAGGAAAACACCACGAAGGCGTACAGTGTGCCCTCCAGCGGCGACGCGAACGGGAAAAACAGCGCCGGGAACACCAGGCACGACGCGATCCCGTACACGAAGAAGTCGAAGTACTCGGAGGCCCGACCGATGACGACACCCACAGCGATCTCGCCAGGGGCCACCGAATGGTCAGCCGTGATGACCCGCGCGTCCCGTTCGAGGGTGCCGGAGTTGGGTTCGGAGTGTGTGATGCTGGACATCGTGCGGGATTCGGACTCAAGGGTCTTGCAAGGTTGCGCAGAATCGCACCGGAATGGAATTTGCGCCATAGGACAAAACGTCCAATCGCAATTCCGAACCTGCGGAATTACATTGTGCGCCTACCTTGCACGCCGTGTCGCCTCCCTGTGGGGCACGCGCCTTTTCCTCGCTTCAGGCATGCCAAACCTCACGTCCTTCCGCGCGCCCCTCCGCGGGTTCGCCGCCCTTGCGCTCGCTGCCCTGCTGTCCGGCTGCAACATGGTGGTGCTGAACCCGTCCGGCGACATCGCGGCCCAGCAGGGCCGGCTGGTCGTGATCTCCACGCTGCTGATGCTGCTGATCATCGTTCCGGTGATCGCGCTGACCTTGTTCTTCGCGTGGAAATACCGCGAATCCAACAAGGAGGCCGTCTACAAGCCCGACTGGGACCACTCCACCCAGCTCGAACTGGTGATCTGGGCGGCGCCGCTGCTGATCATCATCGCCCTGGGCGCCCTGACCTGGATCAGCACCCACACGCTCGACCCGTTCCGCCCGCTGGCCCGCATCGACGCCGAGCGCCCGATGCCCGAGGAAGCCAAGCCGCTGGTCGTCGAGGTCGTCGCCCTCGATTGGAAGTGGCTGTTCATCTACCCCGAGCAAGGCATCGCCACGGTGAACGAGCTGGCCGCCCCGGTGGACGTGCCCATCCAGTTCCGCATCACCGCCTCCAGCGTGATGAACGCGTTCTACGTGCCCGCGCTGGCCGGCATGATCTACGCGATGCCCAGCATGGAGACCAAGCTCCACGCCGTGATCAACGAAGAAGGTGTCTACGACGGCATCTCGGCCAACTACAGCGGCGCCGGCTTCTCCGGCATGCGCTTCAAGTTCCACGGCATGAACGTGGCCGACTTCGAGGCCTGGGTCAAGAAGAACCAGGCCGAAGGCCAGAAGCTCGACCGCGAGACCTACGTCAAGCTCGAGCGCCCGAGCGAACGCGAGCCCGTGCGCCGCTATGCCTCGGTCGACCCCGCCCTGTACGACGCCATCGTGAACCGCTGCGTCGAACCCGGCCGCATGTGCATGAAGCACATGATGGCCATCGACGCCGCCGGCGGTTCGGGCCGCGCCGGCCTGTCCTCGTACGCGCTGACCACCGTGCCCAAGGGTGAGTCCGGCCTGCCCGCCACCACCCTGGCCACCGACATCTGCACGCCGGCGAACCCGGTCGGCACGCCGGTCGCCATCGCACAGTAAGCCTTTCGTTCCCCTGCCTTTAGGTATCCGAGACACACGATGCCCGACAACCTGACCCAGCTCATCTTCGGTCGCCTCTCGTGGGAGGCGATTCCGCTGCATGAGCCCATCCTGATCGCCACCTTCGCCGGTGTCGTGCTCGGCGGCATTGGCCTGCTCGGGCTGATCACCTACTTCAAGCTGTGGGGCACGCTGTGGCACGACTGGTTCACCAGCATCGACCACAAGAAGATCGGCATCATGTACATGGTGCTCGGCATCGTGATGCTGCTGCGCGGCTTCGCCGACGCGCTGATGATGCGCCTGCAGCAGGCCATCGCCTTCGGCGACGTCACCGGCTACCTGCCCCCGCACCACTACGACCAGGTCTTCACCGCCCACGGCGTGATCATGATCTTCTTCGTGGCGATGCCGCTGGTCACGGGCCTGATGAACTACATCGTGCCGCTGCAGATCGGCGCGCGCGACGTGGCGTTCCCGTTCCTGAACAACTTCAGCTTCTGGATGACCACCTGCGGCGCCGTCCTCGTGATGATGTCGCTGTTCGTCGGCGAGTTCGCGAAGACCGGTTGGCTGGCTTACCCGCCGCTCTCGGGCATCGACTACAGCCCTGACGTAGGGGTCGACTACTACATCTGGTCATTGCAGATCGCGGGCGTCGGCACATTGCTGTCCGGGGTGAACCTGCTCGTCACGATCGTGAAGATGCGCGCCCCCGGCATGACCCTGATGAAGATGCCCGTCTTCACGTGGACCTCGCTGTGCACCAACGTGCTGATCGTCGCCGCCTTCCCGGTGCTGACCGCCGTGCTGGCCCTGCTCTCGATGGACCGCTACGTCGGCACGAACTTCTTCACGAACGAACTGGGCGGCAACCCCATGATGTACGTGAACCTGATCTGGATCTGGGGCCACCCCGAGGTCTACATCCTGGTGCTGCCGGTGTTCGGCATCTTCTCGGAAGTGGTGTCCACGTTCTCGCGCAAGCGCCTGTTCGGCTACGCGTCGATGGTGTACGCCACGGTCGTGATCACGATCCTGTCGTACCTCGTGTGGCTGCACCACTTCTTCACGATGGGCTCGGGTGCCAGCGTCAACTCGTTCTTCGGCATCACCACGATGATCATCTCGATCCCCACAGGGGCGAAGATCTTCAACTGGCTGTTCACGATGTACCACGGCCGGATCAAGTTCGAGGTGCCCATGCTGTGGACCGTCGGCTTCATGGTCACCTTCGTGATCGGTGGCATGACGGGTGTGCTGCTGGCGGTGCCGCCGGCCGACTTCGTGCTGCACAACAGCCTCTTCCTGATCGCCCACTTCCACAACGTGATCATCGGTGGCGTGGTGTTCGGCCTGTTCGCCGGCATCAACTATTGGTTCCCGAAGGCCTTCGGCTACAAGCTCGACGCGTTCTGGGGCAAGTGCTCGTTCTGGTTCTGGCTGGTCGGCTTCTGGGTCGCGTTCACGCCGCTGTACGTGCTGGGCCTGATGGGTGTCACGCGCCGCGTGAGCCACTTCGAAGACCCGTCGCTGCAGATCTGGTTCGTGATCGCCGCCTTCGGCGCCGTGCTGGTGGCGCTGGGCATCGCCTCGTTCATCATCCAGCTGTACGTGAGCTTCAAAAACCGCGAAGCGCTGCGCGACGTCACGGGCGACCCGTGGGGCGGCCGCACGCTGGAATGGTCCACCGCATCGCCGCCGCCGGCCTACAACTTCGCGTTCACGCCGCGCATCCATGACAACGATGCCTGGTCCGACATGAAGAAGCGCGGCTACGAGCGTCCCACGTCCGGCTTCATCGACATCCACATGCCGAAGAACACCGCCGCCGGCCTCGTGCTGTCGGCCCTGGCCGGCGTGATGGGCTTCGCGCTGATCTGGCACATGTGGCTGCTGGCCGGCGTCGCGTTCGCCGCGCTCGTGATCTCCGCGATCGTGCACACGTTCAACTACAAGCGTGATTACCACATTCACGCCGACGAAGTCATCCGCACGGAAGACGCCCGCACCCGCCAACTCGCTGCCGCCCATGTCTGACATCACCGCCACCCATCCGGGCGCGCCTGGCGCACCGGTCCAGTTCTACGAGACCACGGAGCACCATCCGGAGAACGGAACCCTGCTCGGGTTCTGGATCTACCTGATGAGCGACTGCCTCATCTTCGCGTGCCTGTTCGCGGTGTACGGCGTGCTGGGCCGCAACTACGCGGCCGGCCCGTCGGGCGCCGACCTGTTCGACCTGAACCTCGTCGCGCTCAACACCGCGATGCTGCTGCTGTCGTCCATCACGTACGGCTTCGCGATGATCGAGATGAACCGCAACCGCACGAAGGCCGTGCTGGTGTGGCTCGCGATCACCGGCCTCTTCGGCCTCGCGTTCCTCGGCATCGAGATGTACGAGTTCGCGCACCTGATCCACGAAGGCGCCACGCCGCAGCGCAGCGCGTTCCTCTCGTCGTTCTTCACACTCGTGGGCACCCACGGCCTGCACGTCACGTTCGGCATCGTCTGGCTCGTCACGCTGATGTTCCAGGTCGGCAAGCACGGCCTGATCCGCGAGAACAAGCGCCGCCTGCTGTGCCTGTCGATGTTCTGGCACTTCCTCGATGTCGTCTGGATCGGCGTCTTCACCTTTGTCTACCTGATGGGAGTCCTGCCATGAGCCAAGCCCACGGCGACCACCACCACGACGGCCTCCACCCGGACGAGGTGGGCCACGGCACGCTGCCCGACTACGTCAAGGGCTTCGTCCTCTCCGTCATCCTGACCGCCATCCCCTTCTGGCTCGTGATGGGCAAGGTGATCGCGAGCCCGGCCACCACGGCCCTCGTGATCCTCGGCTTCGCGGCCGTGCAGATCGTCGTGCACATGGTGTACTTCCTGCACATGAACGCGAAGTCCGAAGGCGGCTGGAACATGCTGGCCCTGATCTTCACGATCGTGCTGGTGGTCATCACGCTGGCCGGTTCGCTGTGGGTCATGTTCCACATGAACCACAACATGATGCCGCACGTGACGCCGCACGAGATGCGCGTCCAGCCTTGACGGACCTCCCCTCTCCACAGCGTTCCAGCCGGGCGCTGGCGAGCACCGTGCTCGCCGGCGCCTTGTTGTTTCTGCTGTTCGTCGCGCTCGGCACCTGGCAGGTCCAGCGCCGCGCGTGGAAGCTGGACCTGATCCAGCAGGTCGAGACCCGCGTGGGCGCTGCGCCGGTCGCTGCGCCCGGCCGCGCCGACTGGCCGAACGTCACGGCCGCCCGCGACGCCTACCGCCACGTCACCGTGCGCGGCACCTTCGACCACGGCCGCGAGACCTTGGTGCAAGCCGCGACCGTGATGGGCGCGGGACACTGGGTGCTCACGCCGCTGCGCACCGCCGAAGGCACCACGGTGCTCGTCAACCGCGGCTTCGTGCCGCCGGAAAAGCGCGACCGCGCCACCCGCCAGGCGGACGACCCGCAGGGCGAGGTCGACGTCACCGGCCTGCTGCGCATCACCGAACCGGGCGGCGGCTTCCTCCGCCAGAACGACCCGGCGGGCGACCGCTGGTTCTCGCGCGACGTGGCCGGCATCGCGGCCGCACGCGGGGTCCCCGACGCGGCGCCCTACTTCATCGACCAGGACGCGCCGCCGGGCGCCCGTTCGTCCGACCGCTGGCCCGTCGGCGGCCTCACGGTGATCTCGTTCCCGAACAGCCACCTCGTCTACGCGATCACCTGGTACGGCCTCGCACTGATGGTGGCCGCGGGCACCGCGTTTTTCGTGCGGACCGCGCGTCGTCGTACGATGCGCTGATGCCCTCCTTCTTCCAGATCCGCCCTGCCCTGGGGGTCGACCCGTCCGGCCTGAAGAACATGCTGCAGCTGGTGCAGCTGCGGTGGTTCGCCGTCGCGGGGCAGCTGGCCACGATCTTCACGGTGCACTTCGGCTTCGGCATCCACCTGCCGCTGGACCGGATGCTGCACGCGGTGCTGTTCCTCGTCGTGTTCAACATCCTGTGCCTGCTGCACTGGCGGGACGGCCGCCCGGTGTCCGACAAGGAGCTGTTCGTCGCGCTGCTGTTCGACGTGGCCACGCTCACGCTGCTGCTGTTCCTGAGCGGCGGCGCGGAAAACCCGTTCATCTTCCTGTACCTGCTGCAGGTGATCCTGGGGGCGGTGCTGCTGAACCCTCGCTACTCGTGGAGCCTGGTGGGCGTGACCGGAGCGTGCTTCACGCTGCTCACGCAGTTCAACCACCCGCTGGAGGTGCCGCTGGAACAAGGGACGGGCCTCGGCGACCCGTACACGCAGGGCGTGCTGATCTGCTTCGGCCTGATCGCCTCGCTGCTCGTGGTGTGCATCTCCCGCATCCAGGACAACCTGCGCGCCCGCGAGGCCCGCCTCGCCTCGCTGCGACAGCGGGCCGCCGAGGAGGAGCACATCGTGCGCATGGGCCTGCTGGCGTCCGGCGCAGCGCACGAACTGGGCACGCCGCTCGCGACGCTGTCGGTGATCCTGGGCGACTGGCAGCGCATGGCGCCCTTCACCACCGACCCCGAGCTGATGCAGGACGTGAAGGAGATGCAGACCCAGCTGGCGCGCTGCAAGTCCATCGTGACCGGCATCCTGCAGTCGGCCGGCGACCCGCGCGGCGAGGCGCCCCGCCCCACCTCGGTGGGAGCGTTCCTCGACGACCTCGTGGCGGACTGGCGAGCCACTCGCGCCACCACGGTGCTCGCCTACGCGAACATCTTCGGCGACGACCTGCCCATCGTGGCCGACCCGGCGCTCAAGCAGACGATCCACAACGTGCTCGACAACGCCCTCGAGGCGTCGCCGCGTGCCGTGGCCCTCACCGCCGCGCGCGACGGCGACCGCCTCGTGCTGACCGTGACCGACGAAGGCCCTGGCTTCGCCGCCGGCATGCTCGACACGCTCGGCAAACCCTACCAATCGACGAAGCCCCGGCCCGGCGCCGGCCTCGGCCTCTTCCTGGTCATGAACGTGGCCCGCACCCTCGGCGGCAGCGTCACCGCCCGCAACCGCCCCGCCGGCGGGGCCGAGGTCGTGCTGACGCTGCCGCTCGCGGCCATCCAACTCGAAGTACCCTCCCCGGATGGACACGCCTGAACGCCTCCTGCTGATCGTCGAGGACGACGACGCCTTCGCCCGCACCCTGAGCCGCTCGTTCGAACGCCGCGGCTACCGCGTGCTGCACGCCACCGGCCCCGACGCCCTGCCCGCGCTGCTCGCCGAACACAGCCCCGGCCACGCCGTGGTGGACCTCAAGCTCGCGGGCAACGGGTCCGGCCTCACGTGCGTGCAGGCCCTGCACGCGCACGACCCGTCGATGGTGATCGTCGTGCTGACCGGCTACGCCAGCATCGCCACCGCGGTGGAGGCCATCAAGCTCGGCGCCCGGAACTACCTGGCGAAACCGTCGAACACCGACGACATCGAGGCCGCATTCGCGCGCGCGGCCGGCAACGCCGACGTGGAACTCACCGAACGGCCCTCGTCCATCAAGACGCTCGAATGGGAGCGCATCCACGAGACCCTCGCCGAGACCGGCTTCAACATCTCCGAGACCGCCCGCCGCCTCGGGATGCACCGCCGCACGCTCGCGCGCAAGCTCGAGAAGCAGCGGGTCAAGTAGCCGCGTCAAGTCGCACAAGCCCGCACGGGTTCCCTCGCAAACGCACGCGCGGCCCGCGATCGAGAAATCCGTTGCGCACGCGCTGGCGTGGAACCGGTCCACTCGCCACCACGCGCCCAGGCCCGGCGCGTACAGTGCGGTCTTTCCGCGTTCCGTGGTACAGACCGATGACCGAACGTTCGACCTTCTCCCGCCGCGACACCCTCGTCCACCTCGCCGCCACGGCGGCCGCCCTCGGCGGGGTCCCCGGCCCCGCGCGCGCCGCCGGCAAGCCGATCCGCATCGGCAGCACGCTCGCCCAGACCGGCATCGAACTCGCCAACGGCACGGGCCTCACGCTCGGTGCCACCGCGTTCTTCACCGCGCTCAACAAGGCCGGCGGCATCAATGGCAGCAAGGTGGAACTGGTGGTCGCCGACGACCAGTTCGATCCGGAGAAGGCCAAGCAGAACACCCTCGCCTTCGCGGCCGACCCGTCCATCGTGGGCATCCTGCACCCGCTGGGCACCCGGCAGACCGCCGCCGTGATGGACAACGCGCCGAACGTGCCCGTCGTGGGCCCGAACACCGGCACGGTCGCGCTGCGCAAGAAGGAGTCGCGCAACGTGTTCTGGGTGCGCGCGAACTACGACCAGGAGATCGAGAAGCTGATCGCCACGGCATCGACCCTCGGCACCTCGCGCATCGCCCTCGTCCACCCGAAGGACCCGCTGGGCCTGTCGCTGCTCGCCGGCTTCGAGGCCGCGATGGCGAAGCACAACCTCAAGCCCGTGGCGATCGCCACCACGCCGAACACGACCAGCACCGAGGTCGAGCCGGCCGCGGCCGAGATCGCCAAGGTCGCGCCGCAGCTCGTGATCATGGGCCTCGGCTCGACGATGCCCCACTTCGTGAAGGCCGCGCGCAAGGCGGGCGTGACGAGCACGATGTACGGCCTGTCGATCGCGCCGAACATCCAGAACATCCGCGCCCTGGGCGACATGACCCGCGGCCTCGGCTTCTCGATCGTCGTGCCCACCCCGTTCACTCCGAAACACGAGATCGTGCGCCGCTACCGCGCCGACATGGAGGCCATGGGCAGCACCGATCTGTCGCTGGTGAGCCTCGAGGGCTACATCAACGCCCGCGTGATGGCCGAAGGCCTGCGCCGCGCGGGCGCGACCCCGACGCGCGAATCGCTCCACGCCGCGCTGGAAGGCCTCGGCACGCTGGACCTGGGCGGGCTGCGCCTGACCTTCGGCAAGGGGGACCACGAAGGGAGCAACTTCGTGGACCTGGCGGTCATCGGGCCGGACAGCAAACTGATGACCTGACGCGTCAGAACCGGTAGCGCGCCGTGGCCGTCACGGTGCGCCGCAGCCCCTGGTAGTACACGCCGTACCCGTACACGCCGTTGTCGCGGTCGAACAGGTTCTGGGCGTTCAAACTGAGGCGCCACGGGCCGGTGGTGTAGTGCGCCGCGGCATCCACCATCGTGACCGACGGGTTCTCCACGGTGTTGACCGCGTTGCCGTAGCGCGAGCCGGTGTAGCGGGCGCCGAGCCCCCCGCCCAGGCCGGCCAGGTCTCCGCCCTGCACGGTGTAGTCGATCCATGCGGCCGCGAGGTGCTTCGGGATCAGCGTGGGGCGCTTGCCCACCAGGGCCGCGTTGCTGTCGGCCGTGTTCTCGATGTCGTTCAGCGTGTACTGCGCCGCCAGGTCGAGGCCGCGCGCGAGCGACACCTTGGCCTCCAGTTCGAGGCCGCGCGACCGCACCTCGCCCACCTGCCGCGCATCGAACGTGACGGGGTCGTACGTGACGACGTTGCGCTTGGTGAGGTCGTAGACCGCGGCGGTCAGCCACACCGACTCACCCGCCGGCTGGTACTTCACGCCCAGTTCGTACTGCGTGCCGCGGGTGGGCTCGAAAGGCCGGCCTTCCGCATCGCGCCCCGGCGTCGGCAGGAACGACTGGCCCCAGCTGACGTACGGCGCGAGGCCCGACGGGTGCAGCCAGCTGAGCCCGACGCGGCCGGTGAAGGCGTGGTCGCGCGTCTCGACACTCGCCCCGGCGAGGTGGTCGGACTCCTTGCCTTCGAACCAGTCCTGGCGCCCGCCCACGGTCAGCAGCCATTCGGGCGCGAGCCGCACCTGGTCCTGCGCGTAGAGGCCCAACTGGCGTTGCGAGGAGGACGCATCGGTGTTGCGATCGGCGATCGTCGGCCGCGACACACCCACGCCGTACACCGGGTTGTCGATGTTCAACGACGGCGCGCCGCTGCTCGCGGCCTGGATGTCCGACTCGACCCGGGTCCAGTCGAGCCCGAACAGCAGCTGGTGCGAAACCGGTCCCGTGGCCACGCGCCCATGCAGCTGCGTGTCGACGACGGTGTAGCGCATCGTCTCGCTCAACAGGCTCGCGCCGCGGGCCAGTTCGCGGGTGGCGGGGTCGGCGCGGCCGTAGCCCCCGTCGATCAGGGTCATGTCGGGCACCGACACCGAGGACGTGCGCAGGTTCTGCTTCACCTGCCAGTCGGGCGCGAAGCGGTGCTCGAACTGGTAGCCGGCGTCCCACTGCCGGGCCTCGTAGTGCGCGTAGCTGGGCTCGCCGATCAGCACGCCGGAATGCTGGCCGTTGTCGTTCACGTACTCCCACGCGACGTCGGGGCCGGACTGGCGCAGGCCGCTGCCCAGCAGGGTCAGCGTGGTGTCAGCGTCGAAGCGGAAGGCGAGCGACGGGGCGATGTAGAAGCGCTCGATCGACTCCGGCCGGAAGTTCGGGTACTGCACCTGCGGTTCGTGTTCGAGCGACACCCCGACGAGGCGCCACTGGACGGCCTCATCGCTGCCCACCGCCCCGCCCACGTCGATCGCGAACTGCCGGCGGTCGAAGTTGCCGAGCTGCAGTTCGACCTCGCGGGGGGCCTGCGCGTCCGGGCGTTTGCTGATGCGGCTGATGACACCGCCCACGTCGCCCTGCCCGAACGCGGTGGACGCCGGACCGCGCAGCACTTCCACACGCTCCAGCCCGTAGACCTCGGTGCGCGGGTAGCTCCACGACGTGGAGCTCTTCGGCTGGCGCAGGCCATCGAGGTAGTTGCCCGCGGCGCTGTCGAAGCCGCGCGACGTGACACCGGAGTCGCCGGAGTTCATGCGGTCGTCCGCGCCGTACAGGACGGGCAGCACGCCCGGGGTGTAGAGCAGCGGGTCGCCGCTGTTGGCGGCGCCGCGCGCCTCCATCTCCGGCCGCCCGATCACCGAGACCGACTGCGGAATCTCGCGCAGCGGGGTGCCGGTCTTCGTGGCCGTGGCGCTTTCCCGGGCGACATAGCCCTTGACCGGGCCGATCGCCGGGTCGGTCTCGACGGCGGCGCGCACGCGCACCGGCTCGAGGGTCGCCGCCGCGGCCGGCGTCGGCACCGGCGAGGCTTCCAGCGCAAAGCCGCCCGGCACGCGCACGGCGGCCAGGCCCGACCCCTCCAGCAGGATCCGCAGACCCGTGTCGACGTCGTGCGCGCCCGAGAGCCCGCGCGTGCCCCGGCCCTCGACGGCCTTGGCGTCGTACGAGAGGTTGACGCCCGCGACCCGGGCGAAGCGGTCCAGCGCCACGCCGAGCGGTCCGGCGGGAATGTCGAAGGCCGGCGCGGCGGCGGCCGTCTGCGCGTTGGCCGGGCCCGAGGCCAGGCCAACGCCGAGGCACAGGGCGACGGCCAGGCCGATGGCCCGAGGCTGGAAGCGGAAGGTGGAGGAAGGGGTGCGGAAGCGGCTCACGTCGAGGTCTCTTTCGGGCGTCTGTGGAGGGTCCCGCCCGGCCGGGGCCGGAGGGGTTCAACAGGGAGGCCGGACGAGAACGCGAATCCCCTCAGGAATTTTCCGGAGCCGGGCCCACCGTGATCCAGAAGCGCGTGCGCCGCGTGACCTCCACGCGCTGCGTGCGGGCGATGAAGCGCAGCACCTGCTCGGTGTCGTCGAGGTGGAAGACGCCCGACACCCGCAGGTCGGCCACACGCGGGTCGCACACCAGCCGGCCGTGGCGGTGCCGGGCGAGTTCGGCGAGCAGGTCGGCCAGGCGCATGTCGCGGCCCGCGATGACCCCGTCGGCGAAGGCGTCCGTGTCGAACCCGCGCGGCTCGGCCGGGGCCGTGCCGACGCGGTCCAGCCAGCGAGACGATCCGGCTGCCACCCGCACCGCCGGACCACCGTCCGCCGGGTGCAGGTCCACGGCGCCCTCGGTGACACCGATGAATGCGCGCGCACCGTCGAGGCGCACCACGAACCGCGTGCCCACGGCGCGCAGGCGTCCCGCGGGAGTCTCGACCCAGAACTCGCGGTGGCCGCGTGCGCCGGCATCGGGGCCGGTGGTCACCAGGATCTCGCCCCGGTGCAGCACGAGCACGCGCCGGTCGCCGGACAGGTCCGTGCCCACCGCCGTGTCGGTGTTGAGCCACAGGCGGGTGCCGTCGGAGAGGGTCACCGCGCGCCGTTCGCCCACGCCCGTCGACACGTCGGCCACGAGGCGCTGCCACGGCGTGAACTCGCGCATGGCCCCGATCGACACCAGTCCGGTGAGCCCGAGCCCCAGGCCGCGAAGCACCTTGCGCCGGCCGGCGGTGCGGGCCCGCCGCGCCGACTCGGCGGACTGCAGGGTGTCGAGGGCCAGCCGAGGTGGCACCCGCTGCAGGTCGCCCCGCATCGCGGCCACGCGTTCCCACGCCAGGCCGTGCCGCGGGTCCGCACCCAGCCAGCGTTCGAACGCGGCCCGCGCCGCGGGCGTGGGTTCGCCATGATCGAGCTTGACCGACCAGCCGATCGCCGCATCGACGACCGCATCGGGCAGCGCGGAGTTCACTGGGGACCTTCGCCCTGTCGGGCTGCGGTGCGAGCGCCTTCGGGCGGCCGGGCGGTGCTCATGCGTAGCGGAGGTCGTAGCAGCGGCGCAGCCCCTGGGCCACGTAACGCTCGGCCGTGGCGAGCGACACGCCGAGGCGTTCGCCGATCTCGCGGCACGTGATGCCTTCGAGCTGCGCCCACAGGAAGGCCTGGCGCACCGCGGGCTTCAACGCATCCAGCAGCCGGTCGATCGCGATCATGGCCTCGAGGCACAGCAGCCGCGTCTCCGGCGACGGCGCCAGGGCCTCGGGCATCGCCGCCAGCGTCTCGAGCCACGCCCGTTCGAGTTCGCGGCGGCGCCAGTGGTCGACGACGAGGCCGCGGGCGATCGTGGAGAGGTAGGCCCGCGGCGTGTCGATGGCCTCCGCGGCGCCGCGGCCCTGCCGCGCCAGCACCCGCATGAACACCTCCTGCGCCAGGTCGGCCGCGTCGGCGCGGTCGCCCAGCCGCCGGCGCAGCCAGCCCTGGAGCCAACCATGGTGGTGGCTGTAGAGCGTCTCGACGTGTTGGTGGGCAGCGGTTTCGGCGGCGGACACGGGCACCTCGGTGCCGTCCGCGGATCAGCGCATCGGCAAGTCAATAAGAATTATTCTCATCTTAGCCGAAAAGGGAGCGTCAGCGCTTGCCGAAGCGCTGCAGGAACCAGTCGTCGAGCATGACCTTCTCGTACCGCAACCGGTCGCCGCTGCTGTACGGGTTGATCGACATCAGGAACGACTGGTCGCTGACCCGCTCCTCCACCGGCGGGTCGGCCACGCCGTTGCGGCTGAGCGTGTAGCGCAGGCGGACGCGCGGCCAGTCGATGTCGCGCACGATGCGCACGTCGTTGATCCGGGCGGACGGCTGGAAGCGGCCGGCCAGGTCGACGTCGAGCACCTCGATGGCCAGCGTTTCGCCATCGGCCAGGTAACGCTCGGCCAGCTTCTCGAAGTGCTTTTCGAAGTCGCGCTGGAGGGCGGCGAGGTCCCGCTCCGTCGGGGTTTCGCGAGAGTACCCGGCGTCGGTGTACTTCTCCGGGTTCACGAAAGTGACGGTGGCGGTGCCGGCCGCGGTGGCTGGCAGGGCCGCGGCCAGCAGCCACAGGGCGACGAAGGTCGCGGGTGAACGGGTCATGGAACGGAGCCTCCTCCCGCGGTGGCCGCGGGTCGATCCGGATGATGCGACTGGGCCCGCGCGACCGCAAGCGGCTACAGGCGGCAGCACGCGTGCACCACCACGGCGCACACGCCGCTACCCGAGTGAATCAATTCGGTGCGCATCTTGGATGAAAATGCCCATTCCCGTCCCTTGAATGCACCATTTCAATTCACATTCGATGAAACACACCTCGCATCGCACATTCCTGGAGCATCTGGCCCTTCGCAACCCTGCCCAGCCGGAATATCTCCAGGCGGTTTCGGAAGTCACCGAAAGCCTGTGGCCGTTCATCTCGGCGCACCCGAAGTACGCCGAGCAGGGCCTGCTGGACCGCCTCGTGGAACCCGAGCGCGTGGTGATGTTCCGGGTGTCGTGGGTCGACGACCACGGCGTGGTGCAGGTCAACCGCGGCTACCGCATCCAGCACAGCCTGGCCATCGGCCCGTACAAGGGCGGCCTGCGGTTCCACCCCTCGGTGAACCTGTCGATCCTGAAGTTCCTGGCGTTCGAGCAGACGCTGAAGAACGCGCTGACCACGCTGCCGATGGGCGGCGGCAAGGGCGGCGCCGACTTCGACCCGAAGGGCAAGAGCCCGGCCGAGGTGATGCGGTTCTGCCAGGCCTTCGTGATGGAGCTGTTCCGCCACGTGGGTGCCGACACCGACGTGCCGGCCGGCGACATCGGCGTGGGCGGCCGCGAGGTCGGCTTCATGGCCGGCATGATGAAGAAGCTCACCAACCGTGCCGACTGCGTATTCACCGGCAAGGGCATCTCGTTCGGCGGCTCGCTGATGCGGCCCGAGGCCACCGGCTACGGCACCGTCTACTTCGCCCAGGAGATGCTCCAGCAGCGAGGCCTCGCCCTCGACGGCCTGCGGGTCAGCGTCTCGGGTTCGGGCAACGTGGCCCAGTACGCGGTCGAGAAGGCCATGGCCCTCGGTGCCAAGGTCGTCACCGTGTCCGACTCCAGCGGCACGGTGGTCGATGAGGCCGGCTTCACGCCCGGGAAGCTCGCCGAGCTGATGGAGGTGAAGAACCACCTGTACCAGCGCGTCGATGCGTACGCGAAGCGCGTGGGCGCCACGTTCCACGCGGGCAAACGCCCGTGGCACGTGCCGGTCGACGTCGCCCTGCCCTGCGCCACCCAGAACGAGCTGGACGGCACCGACGCACAGACGCTCGTCGGCAACGGCGTGAAGTGCGTGGCCGAAGGGGCCAACATGCCGTCGACGCTCGAAGCGATCAAGGTCTTCGAAGAGTCCCGCGTGCTGTACGCGCCGGGCAAGGCCAGCAACGCCGGCGGCGTGGCCACGTCAGGGCTCGAGATGAGCCAGAACGCCATGCGCCTGTCGTGGGGCCGCGAGGAGGTCGACGCGCGCCTGCACGGCATCATGCGCAGCATCCACGCCGCGTGCCTGCAACACGGCCGGCGCGCGGACGGCAGCGTCAGCTATGTCGACGGCGCCAACGTGGCCGGCTTCGTGAAGGTGGCCGACGCGATGCTGGCGCAGGGCGTGGTCTGATCGACGCCGCGGGGGTCGCCCCGGAGATCGGCGCGCCGGGCCGTCAGTGCGTCCCGGCGTTCGCCGGGACGACGTCGTCGCCGTCCGCATACCCCGCCGGCCAGGCCGGCTGCTGGGCGCAACAGTCCTCCCACCCCCGCAGCCGCGACGTGTGCCCGATGCCGGGGTTGAACGTGTTCGTCGGATCGAGCCCGCGGTAGAAGCCGGCGAGCCCCGGCTTGGCCACGTACAGGTGCCCCACGTTGTGTTCGGCCGGGTACTCGGCGCGGCGTGCGTCGAGCAGCTCCCACATGCGGTGCTCCATCGCGAGCGGGTCCACGCCCTTCTTCACGATGTAGTCCTGATGGAACACGTGGCAGAAGAAGTGGCCGTAGTACAGCTTGTGGACCACGTCCGTCTCGACGTCGGCCGGCAGCTGCTCGACCCAGTCGCGGTCGTTGCGGCGCAGCGCCACGTCGAGCGCGACGATGTCCTCCACGTCGCGCCGGTGCACCTCGCGGTAGCGGATGGCCGCGCCCGCGATCGCGAAACGGTGCAGGAAGGCCTTGCGGCCTTCCTCCGCATCGCACTCGAACCAGCCGCCGCTCGTGCTGCCACCGAAGTGGCTGGCGAGGAAGGCCTTCGTGGCCTCGGCCGTGTCGTTCGACACCCGCACCAGCAGGTGGTGCTCGTAGCGCTCGCGCCATTGGCGCATGCGCGCCGGCAGGTGGCTGGGCACCAGGCCCATCGCCGCCTGGATGACCCGGTCGGTCACGCCGCGCAGGCCGAACCGTTCGAAGAAGCCGTCGACGCGGCTCTTGAGCGCGAAGGCCGCGGGCACGCGCGCGGTGCCGAAGCGGTCGATCAGCAGGAAGGTGTCCTTGCCGTAGCGTTCGCCGATGTCGTAGGCGGTGCGGTGGATGTACTCGCCGGCGATGGGCAGGCGCGGCAGCGCGGTCAGCAGGTGGCGGCGCACCGCGGTCAGGTCGTCGGGGTCGTTGCTGCCCATGTAGAAGACGCTGCTCGGTTCCTTCGGGAAGGTGTCGAGGCGCACGGCGAACAGGCACAGCTTGCCGGCCGAGCCCGAGGCCTCGAAGAGGCGGGACGGGTCGGCGTTGAAACGCGCGGGCGTGTCGGCGTCCACCGCGCGCACGTGTTCGGCGTAGCGCGGGTCCGACGCGGCGCGGGCCGGGTCGTGCGTGACGTCGGCCGCGGTGTAGTCACCCCGTTGCAGGCGTTCGAGGATCTCCTCGGGCGTGTCACCGAGCGCGATGCCCAGGTGGTTCACCAGCTCCGGCGTGCCGTCGTCGCGCACCCGCGCGTACAGCGCGAGCTCGGTATAGGCCGGCCCCCGCCGCACGAGGGCACCGCCCGAGTTGTTGCAGATGCCGCCCATCACCGAGGCGCCGATGCACGACGAGCCGATCACCGAATGCGGCTCGCGCCCGAGCGGCGCCAGCGCCTGCTCGAGCCGGTCGAGCGTGGCGCCCGGCAGGCACACCACCTGCGCGCCGTCGCCCAGCACCTGCACGCCGGCGATGCGCATCGTGTTGACGAGCACGATCTCGCGGTCGTAGCCGTCGCCATCGGGCGTCGACCCGCCGGTGAGGCCCGTGTTCGCGGCCTGCATGATCACGATGCGGCCGGAGGCCACCACGGCCTGCAGCACGCGCCACTGCTCCAGCAGCGTGCCGGGCCGCACGACGGCGAGCACCCGGCCCTGCCCCGTGCGGTGCCCCTTGCGGAAGCGGCGGGTGTCGCGGTCCTCGGTCAGCACGTGGGCGGCGCCCACGGTGTCGCGCAGCTGGCGCAGCAGCGTGGCGCCGGAAACTGCGGCCGTGCTCATCGGTCGCGCACCAGCAGGTCGCTCGTGATGTCGGACACCTTCGCGACGCTCGTGAGCGTCATCGCCACGCGCATCTCCTTCTCGAGCAGCTCGAGCAGGTGCTTCACGCCCGCCTGGCCCGCGACGGCCAGCGCGTAGATGTAGGCGCGGCCGATCATCGTGACGTCGGCACCGAGCGCCAGTGCCCGGACGACGTCGAGGCCGTTGCGGATGCCCGAGTCGGCGAGGATCTTGATCTGGCCCTTCACGGCATCGGCGATGGCCGGCAGCGCGCGGGCCGACGACAGCACGCCGTCGAGCTGGCGGCCGCCGTGGTTCGACACGATGATGCCGTCGGCGCCGAAGCGCACCGCGTCGCGGGCGTCGTCGGGATCGAGGATGCCCTTGATCACCATCGGGCCCTTCCAGAAGTCGCGGATCCATTCGAGGTCGCGCCACGAGATGGACGGGTCGAAGTTGGCGCCGAGCCAGCCCATGTAGTCGGCGAGGCCCGTGGGTTTGCCGAGGTAGGCGGAGATGTTGCCCAGGTCGTGCGGGCGGCCGAGCAGGCCCACGTCGAGGGACCAGCGCGGGTGCGTCATCGCCTGCCAGTAGCGGCGCATCGGGGCGTTCGGGCCACTCATGCCCGAGTGCGCGTCGCGGTAGCGGGCGCCGGGCACCGGCATGTCCACCGTGAAGACGAGCGTGGAGCAGCCGGCGGCCTGCGCGCGCTCCAGGGCGTTCTTCATGAAGCCGCGGTCCTTCAGCACGTACAGCTGGAACCACATCGGGCGCTTGAGTTTCGGGGCCACCTCCTCGATCGGACACACCGACACGCTCGACATCGTGAACGGAATGCCGTGCGCGTCGGCAGCCAGCGACGACTGCACCTCGCCGCGGCGGGCGTACATGCCGCCGAGGCCCACGGGCGCGAGCGCCACGGGGATGGAGAACTTCTCGCCGAAGAGCTCGATGCTGGTGTCGAGCCGGCTCATGTCCTTCAGGACGCGCTGGCGCAAGGCCACGGCCGCGAAGTCCTCGACGTTGCGGCGCAGCGTCTGCTCGGCGTAGGCGCCGCCGTCGAGGTAGTGGAACAGGAACGGCGGCAACCGCTTCTGCGCGGCGGTGCGGTAGTCGGCGGAGGAGGAAATGATCATGGTGGGGGTCTCATGCCCGTCGGGGCGGGTCGGTGGGCAGCAGGAGCGATGGCGCGGCGTCCAGCGGCAGTCGGGTGGACCGCTCGCGGCGGGCGCGATCCTCGTCCATGCGCTGGATGGTGGTGCGCACGTGTTCCAGGTGATCGCCGATGCAGGCGCGCGCGCGGGCCGGGTCGCCGTCGAGGATGGCCTGCATCAGGTCCTGGTGCTGTGCGGTCAGCACGCGCAGCGTCTCGGGTGCGCTCAGGCGGAACATGTCGTGGCGGTTGCGCTCGACGGTGGACAGCACCACCGCGAACAGGCTCTGCATCACCTGCACGAGCACCACGTTGTGCGAGGCCTCGGCGATGGCGAGGTGGAACTGCGCGTCGGCCCGCGCCGCCAGCTCGGCGTGGCCGCTCTGCTGGTGCTGCATCATCACGTCGAAGCAGCGCTGGATGCGCTCCTTGTCGGCGGGCGTGGCGCGCTGCGCGGCCAGCCACGCGGTGCTGGTCTCGAGCGCGTGGCGCGTCTCCAGCACGTCGTAGCGGTAGTGCGGGTCGGCGTCGAGCAGGCGCACGAGCGGTCCCATGGCCTCCTGCAGCCATTCGGCCGGCGCGGTGCTCTGCACGTAGGTGCCGTCGCCCCGCCGGCTGACCAGCGCGCCCTGGCTGGTGAGCTTCTGGATCGCCTCGCGCAGCGAGTTGCGCGACACGCCCAGCTCGGCCGCCAGCTGGCGCTCGGCCGGCAGGCGCTCGCCGGCCTGCAGGCCGCGGGCCTGCACGAGGGCCAGCAGTTTTTCAACGACGTGATCGACGAGGCGCATCAGGGGCTTCCGGACGAAGGGTTCAGTGACCCGGGATCATCCATGTAAACACATAAGCCTGCAGCGTGGTGAGCACGCCGATGATGGCGGCGAAGATCAGGCTGTGCTTCACCGTGAAGCGGAACAGGTCCGACTCCCGGCCCGCCAGACCCACCGCCGCGCAGGCGATGGCGATGGACTGCGGCGAGATCATCTTGCCGGTGACCCCGCCCGTGGTGTTCGCCGCCACGGTCAGCACCTGCGGCAGGCCCAGCTGCTGCGCGGTGGTGGCCTGCAGCGCGGCGAACAGCGCGTTGGCCGACGTGTCCGAGCCCGTCAGGAACACGCCGATCCAGCCGAGGAACGGCGAGAAGAACGTGAAGGCCTTGCCGGTGTGCGCGAGTGCCAGGGCCAGCGTGGCCGACAGGCCCGAGTAGTTCGCGACGAACGCGAACGCGAGCACCATGCCGATGGAGTAGATGGGGATCGCCAGCTCCTTGAACGTCTCACCGAGCGTCGCCGCGGCCTTGGCCGGCGAGAAGCGCGTGAACGCGATCGTGATGAGGGCCGCGACCAGGATCGCGGTGCCGGTGGCCGACAGCCAGTTCAGCGAGTACATCGCCCCGTACGGTGTGGCGGCGGCCACCACCGGCGGCGTCTTCTCGACGAGGTTGTGCAGGAACGGCACGGGCACGTTGATCACCGTCCACGCGAGCGCGCCCTTGGCGGCGAACAGCGCCTTGAACGGCTTGATGCTCCAGACCGTCACCATCGCGGTCAGGATGATGAACGGCGACCAGGCCTTGAGCACGGCGACGGCGGTCAGCGGGGCGGCGTGCTTCGGCATCGGGGGCGCCTTCGGCTGGCCGGGTTCGACCTCGAAGCGGAAGATGCGCTTCGGTTGCCACACCTTCAGGAACAGCGTGAGCGCCACCAGCGACACGATGGCCGAGGTGATGTCCGGCAGCTCGGGGCCGATGAAGTTCGCGGTGAGGAACTGCACGATCGCGAACGAGCCGCCACCCACCAGCACCGCGGGCCACGTTTCCTTGACGCCGCGCCAGCCGTCCATGATGGCCATCAGCCAGAACAGCACGAGCACGGTCATGAACGGCAGCTGGCGGCCGGCCATCTGGCCGATGGCGAAGGCGTCGACGCCGGACACCTGCCCCGCCACGATGATGGGGATGCCCATCGCACCGAAGGCCACCGGCGCCGTGTTGGCGATCAGGCACAGCCCGGCCGCGTACAGCGGCTTGAAGCCGAGGCCCACCAGCAGCGCCGCGGTGATGGCCACTGGCGCGCCGAAGCCGGCCGCGCCCTCGAGGAACGCGCCGAAGCAGAAGCCCACGAGGATCAGCTGCAGCCGCTGGTCGGGCGTGACCGACAGGATGGACGAGCGGATCACGTCGAACTGCCCGGTCTTCACCGAGATCTTGTAGAGGAACACCGCGGCCACGATGATCCACGCGATGGGCCACAGGCCATAGAAGAAGCCGTAGACGGCCGAGGCGAGCGCCGCGCTCACCGGCATCCGGTAGAAGAACAGCGCGACCGCCAGCGACAGCAGCACGGTGACCGTGCCGGCCTGCCAGCCCTTGAGGCGCAGCTTCGTCAGCGCGAGGAAGAAGAAGACGATCGGGATCAGCGCCACCAGCGCGGAAATCCAGATGTTCCCGGCGGGGTCGTAGTTCTGTTGCCAGAGGGTTTGCATGGCCGTGTGTCGAAGCGGTGGAAGGGCCGCGAAGGCCCGGGAGGGTCGAAGGTTCCGCCGGCTACAACTAAATTGGTTGGACCAATAATGACGGCTTGGCGAAGACGCGCAATTTTGCGGCGCATTGCACACCATTCATTAAAGGGTAAACCCGTATCTTTCGGGCTGAATCCGGTTAACAGAATTATTGGTCCAACCAATTGAATAGCATCCATCGAGATCCCCTTGCCTGGACCCCGGCAGCGGACACCGAAGCCACGACAATCGCCGCAGCGCGCGGGCCCCGAGTCCCCTGCCCCGTCCACCGAAGTTCAACGACAAGAGAGATTGCATGTCCGCAGAAGGAAGCACACGTGACCTGATCGAGGCCGTGAGCCTGCTGGGCGCCGCCGTGGTGGCGGTGCCGCTGTTCAAGAAGATCGGCCTCGGCTCGGTGCTCGGCTACCTGGCCGCGGGGCTGGCCATCGGCCCGTTCGGCCTGCGGCTGTTCACCGAGCCGCAGTCCATCCTGCACGTGGCCGAGCTGGGCGTGGTGATGTTCCTGTTCGTGATCGGGCTGGAGATGCAGCCCTCGCACCTCTGGGGCTTGCGCCGCCAGATCTTCGGCCTCGGCAGCCTGCAGTGCCTGGTCTGCGGCATCCTCCTCACGCTGGTGGGCATGAGTTTCGGCTTCCCGCTGGCGGTGTCCTTCGTCAGCGCGATGGGCTTCGTGCTCACGTCGACGGCCATCGTCATGCAATTGCTGGGCGAGCGCGGCGACATCGCCGCGCCGCGTGGTCAGCGCATGGTCTCCATCCTGCTGTTCGAGGACCTGCTGATCGTGCCGCTGCTGGCCGTCGTGTCCTTCATCGCCCCGCCGGCGCTCGACGCCGCCTCGGCGCCGTCGCGCTGGGGCGTGATCGCACTCGGGCTCGGCGCGCTGGCCGCGCTGGTGGCCGCGGGCGTGTGGCTGCTGAACCCCTTCTTCCGCGTGCTGGCGAACGCGAAGGCGCGCGAGGTCATGACGGCCGCGGCGCTGCTGGTGGTGCTGGGCGCCGCGCTGCTGATGCAGCTGGGCGGCCTGTCGATGGCAATGGGCGCCTTCCTCGCCGGCGTGCTGCTGTCCGAATCGACTTTCCGCCACCAGCTGGAGGCCGACATCGAACCCTTCCGGGGCCTGCTGCTGGGGCTGTTCTTCCTGGGCGTGGGCATGTCGCTCGACCTCGGCGTGGTCGCCTCGAACTGGCCGCTGATCGTGGCCGGCGTGCTGGCGATGATGGCCACCAAGGCCCTGTGCATCTACGGCGTGGCGCGGCTCGCCCGGAGTTCGCACGCGGACGCGCTGGACCGTGCCGTGCTCATGGCGCAAGGCGGCGAGTTCGCCTTCGTGCTGTTCGCCGCCGCCCTCGGCAAGGGGGTCATCGACGCCACCGTCAACGCCAACATGACCGCCATCGTCGTGCTGTCGATGGTGCTGACCCCGCTGGTCGTGCTGGTGCACCGGCGGTTCGGGCCCCGCACCGCGATGTCCATGGACGGCGTGGAAGCCGTGCACGACCAGCGGGCCAGCGTGCTGGTGATCGGCTTCGGCCGCGTGGGCCAGATCGCCAGCCAGGGCGTGCTGGCGCGCGGCGCCTCCCTGACCGTGATCGACAACGACACGCAGGTGATCCGCGACGCGCAGGAGTACCTGGGCTTCAAGGTCTACTACGGCGACGGCGGCCGGCCCGACGTGCTGCGCGCCGCGGGCGCGCGCCACGCGAACGCCATCCTGGTCTGCGTGGACGACAAGTCCGCGGCGACACGCATCGCCGAGAGCGTCCGGGCCGAGTGCCCGCACGTGCGCGTGCTGGTGCGAGCCTTCGACCGCGAGCACGCCGTCGAACTGATCAAGGCCGATGCAGCGGACGTCGTGGTGCGCGAGACCTTCGAGTCGGCCATGAAGATGGGCCACGCCGCCATGCTGGCCACCGGCGCGACGGAAGACGAGGCCGACGCCGTCATCTCCGACCTGCGCCGCCTGGATGACGACCGCCTCGACCTGGAGGTGGCCGGCGACGCGTTCGGGGGCCGCGCCCTGCTGATGGCCGGGCTGCGCTCCCGTCGGACGCGCAGCGACGGCGCCGGGGCGCCGGTCGCCTGAAGCGCCGGTTCACGGCCCCGGCCGCGGCGAGGCCATGGGGCCGAGGTGCAGCGTGATGCGGTGCGGGTCCACCTTCGCCACCAGTGGCAGACCGTAGTTCGGGAAGTCCAGCACGAGCACCGCGCCGGCTCGCACGGCCGCCGCCACCTTCGGCGGCAGGTCGCCGCGGGTGGTCGCGCAACCCTGCTTGTCCACGCGGCCGCTCACCCCGGTCTCTTCCGCCTCGTCGAAGCGGTGGTAGGCCAGCAGTCGCCACTCGGTGTTCCAGCCGATGTTGAAGGCGTCTCCGTAGGCCTGGCCGAGATCGAGCGCGCACGAGCGCAGGCGCACCGGCCGGTCGGGCAACGTGCCCGCGGCGGCAACCGCCTCCGTGACGTGGCGGCCCCACGCGAGGCGAGCCGGCAGCGTGTCGCGCACGAACGGCTCGGGCGACTTGGCGCGCAGCGCCGCCATCCGCTCGACGGCTCGGGCCAGCACGGCGAGGTCCCCCTCGTATTCGTAGCGCTCCGCCAGCTGCTTCTAGGCGGGACGGTGGGCCTGCGGCAGGCCCAGCAGCGCCGCGCGCTCCATGTGGTCGAGCGACTCGTCCCGGTCGGCGGTCAGGCGAGACAGGTGGTAGTGGGCCACGGCATCGTCCTTCGCGGCCCCGCGTTCGAGCGCCGCGCGGGCCGCATCGCGGTCGTCCTCTTCCATCAGCAGCACGCCGTAGTTGGTCCACGCGGCGCCGAGGTCCTGGTCCGTCCCGATGCGCAGCCAGTGCACGGCGCGTTCGCGCAGCGCCGAGAGGTCGAACGTGTCGCGCTCGTGGCCGGAGGCATGGCGTGCGAAGGACCACGCGCGGTAGTACTGCGTCGACGCGTCGAAGGCATCGTTGACCGACGACGTCAGCCGGTACGCTTCGGCATGGGCGTCCCCGGATCGCCCGGCGGCCGCGACGGGCTGGCGCAGGTCGAAGGCGTAGGCCGGATCGGGCGGGGCGTAGGCGCGGCCCAGGTTGCGAAGCGTGGGCAGCTTCAGCCCCGCGTCCAGGGCTTCCTGCAGCAGCGGGATGGCGTCGTCCGGGCGGCCGTCCTCCAGCGCGATCAGGCCCAGGTTGTGAGCGGCCCGGAACGAACCGTTCGCCCGAGCACGTTCGTAGAACTCCACGGCGCGGTCCAGGTCCTTCGGCGTGCCCTTGCCCAGGTGATGGGCCTTGCCGAGCAGGAAGAGCGCATCGGCGTCTCCCGCGGCGGCGGCAGGCGTGGCCGCCGCGAAGAACGCGTCCATCGTGGGCGCGTCGTAGAGGGCCTGCAGCGGGGCGGCGTGCGCGGCGGCAGACAGGGCGAGGCCGAGGACGAAGGCGGCGAGTCGAGGGCGGGTTTTCAAGGTGACCGCATTGTCGCCACGTGCGCGGCGGGGACCATCCCCCCGTCGGTGGTGGCCAACCGCGGGGCACACACCGAGCCGAAGCTCGCCGATGTGGACCATCTTGGTTACAATGAAATAAGAACCATTCTTAATTGACCGACGGCTTAACGCCCCGGTGTTGTCACTGGGAAGTCGCCATGCATGCCGTCGAGATGCCTTCTTGCAGTGAGCGCAGCGAAGTCGCTGCGCTCTATGCCGCCCACCACGGTTGGCTGCAGGGCTGGCTGCGCAGGAAGCTGGGCAACGCCTTCGACGCGGCCGACCTGGCGCAGGACACCTTCGTGCGCCTGCTCGCCGCGCCCGACGACACGCCCGAGAAGCTGGGTGAATGGAAGCTGCGCGAACCACGGGCCTACCTGACGCTGATCGCCAAGCGCCTGATGGCCAACCTCCACCGCCGGCGCTCGCTCGAGCAGGCCTACCTCGACGCGTTGGGCGCGATGCCCGAGCCCCTGGCGCCGTCGCCCGAGCAGCAGGCCAGCGTGCTCCAGACGCTGCAGGAGATCGACGCCATGCTCGACGGCCTGACGCCCGCGGCGCGCACGGCGTTCCTGCTGGCGCAGCTCGAAGGCCTGGGCTATGCGGAGATCGCGGCCCGGCTGTCGGTCAGCGAGCGCACGGTCAAGCGTTACATGGCCGAGGCGATGGCACGGTGCATCCTGATGACGACCGAATGAGCGCCATCCATGAATCCGTGGCCCTGCAGGCCGCGCAATGGTTCTTCCTGCTGAACTCCGGCGAAGCGACGGCCGCCGACCGCCAGCGCTGTGCGCATTGGCGCGCGGCCGACCCGATGCACGACCTCGCGTGGCAGCGCGCCGAGCGCGTGAGCCTCAAGTTCGGCCAACTGCCCAGCGCGCTTGCCGTGCCGGTACTCGGACGTCCGGAGCGCACGGAAAGGCGCGCGGCCATGAAGGCGCTGGCGCTGTTCGTCGCGGCCGCGCCCGCGGGCTGGCTGGCCTGGCGCACCGTGCCCGCGCGCGAATGGCTGGCCGCGCACCGCACGGCCACGGGCGAACGCCGCGAACTGCGCCTGCCCGACGGCACGCGGCTGCAGCTCAACACCGCGACCGCGCTCGACGTGGCCTACGACGACCGCGTGCGCCTGTTGCAGCTGCATGCGGGCGAGATCCTGGTCGACACCGCACCCGACACGGTTCCGCCCGGCCACCCGGCGTACCGGCCGCTGGTCGTTGAAACCCCGCAGGGCCGCCTGCGCGCGCTCGGCACTCGCTTCGTGGTGCGGCAGTTCGAGGCGGAACGCTGCCGTGTCGCGGTGCTCGAAGGCGCGGTCGAGGTGCGGCCGGACCATTCGAGCGATCGGCCCGTGGTGATGCGGGCCGGCGAGCAGGCCGACTTCTCTTCGGTGGCCGTGGACCCGGTCACCGCGGCCGCGCCGCAGGTCGACGGCTGGTCGCGCGGCATCCTGCGCACGCGCGACATGCGCCTGCAGGACTTCGTGGCCGAGCTGGGCCGGTACCGGCCCGGCGTGCTCCGATGCGATCCGTCCGTCGGCGAGTTGCGCATCTCCGGCGTGTTCCAGTTGCGCGACACCGGCGCGGTGCTCGACAGCCTGCCGCACACGCTGCCGGTGGACGTGCGCTACCGAACGCGCTACTGGGTGACGGTCACCGCGCCCGGCGCCTGAAGCCTGCCGTGCCCGATGCGCCGCGGCGCATCGAAGAAAAAAGATTCATCGCGCGTGTCCCTTTTCCATCTCTCGCGTGTGAAGCACTGAGGAACAACCACTTCACCGTCTTGCAGAGAGAGTCATCATGGCCCGCCGTCGACCGTCCGCTTTCGTTCGTCACACCCCCTCAGGCCGCGCGCTGTCGCTGGCCGTTCACGCGGCTGTGCTGGCCATGGGCATCACCTCGGCCGGCGCATCGGCGCAGTCCCCCTCCTCCGCCGTCGTGGCCCCGGAGACACAGAAGGTCTACCGCATCGCGGCCGGCCCACTCGACGAAGCGCTGGGCGACTTCGCTGCCGCCGCGGGCGTGAGCATCACGGTGCCGCCGGCCCTGGTGCAGGGCAAGACCACGCGCGGCCTCGACGGCGGCTTCAGCGTGCGCGAGGGTTTCGCGCGCCTGCTGGCCGGCTCGGGCCTCGAGGTGGCGGGCGGTGCGGGCGGCGCCTTCGCGCTGCGCCGCGCCGCGGTGGCAGACACCGGCGCCACCGGAACGACGCTGGCGCCGGTCACCGCCACCGCGAAGGCGGCGGGCGGCGCGACCACCGAAGGATCGGATTCGTTCGCTGCACGCGCGGTGAGCCTCAACAAGGGTGACCAGGCCCTCAAGGACATTCCGCAGTCCATCAGCGTGCTCACGCGCAAGCAGCTGGACGAGCAAGGCATCACCGACCTGAAGGATGCGGTCAACAACGTCACGGGCACCGAGGGCATCGGTGGCGTGGGGCAAGGCATGGTGCTGTCGGCACGGGGCTTCCAGATCGACAACTGGCAGTACGACGGTGTCGCCATTCCGCGCAACCACTACGCACTGGGCAACTGGGGCACCGAAGGCATGGTGTTCTACGACCGGCTCGAAGTCTTGCGGGGCGCTTCGGGCCTGCTGCAGGGCACCGGCAGCCCCGGCGGCGCCATCAACCTCGTGCGCAAGCGCGGACAGACCGAAAGCACGGTGACCGCCACGGCCAGGGCCGGTTCGTGGGACCGCTACGGCCTGCAACTCGACGCCGGCGGCCCGCTCAATGCAGAAGGAACGCTGCGCGGACGGGTGGTGGTGGACGAGGACCGCAGCCATTCCTTCGTGGACTACGTGAACGACCGCACCCGCTCGCTGTATGCCGCGCTGGACTACGACCTCGGCCCCGACACCACGGTGGGCCTGGGTGTCAGCAACCTGGACAGCGAGGGGCGGCCCTTTCTCCTCGGCGTGCCCCTTCACGAGGGGGGCCAGGAAACGGGCGTGCCTCGCTCCACGTTCACGGGTTCCTGGTGGAACCGCGCCAGTGTCGAGCAGACCATCGTCTACACCGACCTGGATCACCGGTTCAACGCGGACTGGAAGCTCAAGGTCTCGGCCTTGCGCATGAGCGAACGGAACACATCCACCCACCAGCGCATGACGGGCACCGTGGCCGCGGACGGCAGCGGGCTGACCTACGCTGACTGGATCACGGACTTCGACTCCACGAAGGTCGGGCTCGACGCGTATGTCAACGGCCGCTTCAATGTCGGGGGCCTGCGCAACGAGGTCACCGTGGGTGCCAGCTACTGGAAATACACGTCCGACGACATGTTCGTCCGCACGTTCACCCCCGGCGGCAACATCTTCGCCATCGACCACAACCGCCCCGAGCCCACGGTGGCCAGCCTGCTGGCCAATGGCGGCAGGCAGACCTTCTCGACCTACGACGTGCAGCAGAAAGGCCTCTATGCCAGCCTGCGCACCCGGCTCACCGAGCCGCTGACGGCCATCGTGGGGGCACGCGCGAGCTGGTACGACAGCCTCTACACCGAGTCGGCGTTCAACACCCAATCGACCTCCAGCGCCTCGGGGCGAGATCACGCCCTATGTCGGCCTGGTCTACGCGCTCACGCCGCAGTGGTCGGCCTATGGCAGCTACACCGGCGTGTTCGAACCGCAGTCGCCCCGCACGGTGACGGGCGACGTGCTCGATCCGGTCATCGGGACGAACTACGAGCTGGGCATCAAGGGTGAACTGCTGGACAAGCGCGTGAACACGTCGCTCGCGGTGTTCCGCTACGACCACAAGAACCGGGGTGTCAACGATTTCGCCTCGGGCCAGGTCTGCGACGGCTGGTACTGCGCCGTCGCCTCGGGCAAGGTGCGCAGCGAGGGTGTGGAGGTGGAAGTCAGCGGCGAAGTGCTGCGGAACCTGCAGGTGATGGCGGGGTACACCTACAACACCACGGAGTACCTGAGCGACCCGGAGTACCAGGGCGAGGTGTTCAGCACGTGGACGCCCAAGCACATGCTGCGTGCATGGGTGTCATATCGGCTCCCGGGCGAATGGAACCCGCTCACCCTGGGCGGCGGCGTCACGTCCCAAAGCCACACCCTCAGCTACGACCGCTCGTTCGAGGTGCCTGGCGCCACCGTCGCCAACCTGCGCGTGGCCTACCAGGCCACGCCTGAAATCAACCTGGCGCTGAACATCAACAACGTGTTCGACAAGCACTACGTGCTCCCGGGGTTCGTCGGGTACACCGGCGCCACCTACGGCGACCCGCGCAACATGATGTTGACCTTGAAGTACACGCCGAAGCTCTGAGCAACCGGGTCCCGAGTCAGGCGGTTTTGAACTCGGGATGCCAGGGCTTCCCGCGCCTGACCATCGCCTTGAGCGGGGTCAGGCGCTTGCGCATGCAGGCGATGGATGAGCGCAACCTCGAGCTGCCGTTGGCGCGAGTCGCCTGACTGGCCGCTCCGAGCCGGTCGCGGTCCTCAGCCCTGCGCGGGAGGGACGGTGCTGGCTCATTCCCACTCGATCGTCGCCGGCGGCTTGCTCGACACGTCGTAAGCCACCCGGTTGATGCCGCGCACCTCGTTGATGATGCGGCCCGAGACCTTCTTCAGCAGGCTGTATGGCAGCTCGGCCCAGTCGGCGGTCATGAAGTCGGAGGTCTGCACGGCGCGCAGCGCCACGACGTAGTCGTAGGTGCGGCCGTCGCCCATCACGCCCACGCTCTTGACCGGCAGGAACACGACGAAGGCCTGGCTGGTGAGTTCGTACCAGGTCTTGCCCGATGCCTCGTCGCGCGTGTTGCGCAGTTCCTCGATGAAGATGGCGTCGGCGCGTCGCAGCAGGTCGGCGTACTCGCGCTTGACCTCGCCGAGGATGCGCACGCCCAGGCCGGGGCCCGGGAACGGATGGCGGTACACCATCTCGGGCGGGAGGCCCAGGGCCACGCCCAGTTCGCGCACTTCGTCCTTGAACAGTTCGCGCAGCGGTTCGAGCAGCTTCAGGCCCAGCGTCTCCGGCAGGCCGCCCACGTTGTGGTGGCTCTTGATGGTGGCCTTCTTGCTGGCGGTGCCGCCGGACTCGACCACGTCCGGGTAGATGGTGCCCTGGGCGAGCCACTTGGCGTTCGACAGCTTCTTCGCCTCGGACTGGAACACCTCGACGAACTCGCGGCCGATGATCTTGCGCTTCTTCTCGGGGTCGCTCACGCCCGTGAGGTGGCCGAGGAACTGGTCGCTCGCGTCGATGTGGATCACCTTCGCGTGCAGGCGGCCCACGAACATGTCCATCACGAGCTGGCCTTCGTTCTGGCGCAGCAGGCCGTGGTCGACGAACACGCAGGTGAGCTGGTCGCCGATGGCGCGGTGGATCAGCGCGGCGGCCACGCTCGAATCGACGCCGCCGGACAGGCCGAGGATGACCTCCTCGTCGCCCACCTGCTCGCGGATGCGGGCCACGGCCTCGGTGATGTAGTCCTTCATGACCCAGTCGGGCTTCGCCTTCGCGATCTCGAGCACGAAGCGGCGCAGCAGCGCGGTGCCCTGCACGGTGTGGGTCACCTCGGGGTGGAACTGCACGGCGTAGTAGCCGCGCGCCTCGTCGGCCATGCCGGCGATGGGGCAGCTGGGCGTGGACGCCATCAGCTTGAAGCCCGGGGGCAGTTCGGTGACCTTGTCGCCGTGGCTCATCCACACCTTGAGCATGCCGTGGCCTTCGGCGGTGCTGAAGTCCTCGATGGCCTGCAGCAGCGCGGTGTGGCCGTGCGCGCGCACCTCGGCGTAGCCGAACTCGCGGTGGTCGCTCCACTCGACCTTGCCGCCCAGCTGCACGGCCATGGTCTGCATGCCGTAGCAGATGCCCAGCACCGGCACGCCCAGGTCCCACACGGCCTGCGGCGCCCGCAGCTGGTGGTCTTCGTAGGTGCTGGCGTGGCTGCCCGACAGGATGATGCCCTTCGGCGCGAACTCGCGGATGAACGCCTCGCCCACGTCGTTCGGGTGGATCTCGCAGTAGACGTTGGCTTCGCGCACCCGGCGGGCGATGAGCTGGGTGACCTGGGAGCCGAAGTCGAGGATCAGGATCTTGTCGTGCATGGTGCGGCGGGAGAGGGAATCAATGGACGGCACTGGCGGCGGCGTCGAAGCCGGTGCGCGGCTGGTGCCGGAAATGGCGGAACGCGAGGACGGTGGACACCGCCATCAGCGCCGCGCAGAAGAAGAACGGCGCGCCCACGCGCCAGTCGGTGGGCGGCAGGTGCGACACCACGCCGAGCAGCGGAGCGCCGATCATGGGTGCCACCACGGCCGCCAGGCTGCCGAGCGACGCCACGGCGCCCATCGACTGCCCCTGCGTGCGCGGGTCGGCGGCGTTGGACACGATGCCCTGGATGGCCGCGGCCACCGTGAAGCCGAGCAGGTTGAACGCGATGACGGCGTACATCATCCAGCCCTGGAACGCGAACGCCCAGAGCAGGTAGGCCACGGTGCTGGAGACAAGGCCGTAGGTGGCGAGCTTCGCGGGCCCGAAGCGCTTGAGCAGGCGCTGCAGCAGGAAGCCCTGCACGAACACCGAGGCCACGCCCACCGCCAGCAGCGACCAGCCGTTCTCGACAGTGGTCCAGCCGAAGCGGAACGTGGTGTACAGCACCCACGAGGTGTGCAGAATGAACTGCGCGAGGTTGGCGAGCGCGATGACGACCACGAGCCCGCCCACGTTCTTCAGCTCGGCGAGGTGCTTCAGCGACGCGATGGGGTTGGCCTGGCGCCACGAGAACGCGCGGCGGCGCTCCACGGGAAGCGACTCCGGCAGCACGAAGTACCCGTACAGCAGGTTCAGCAGCGCGAGCGAGCCGGCCACGAAGAATGGCAGGTGCACGTTGATGCCACCCAGCAGGCCGCCCGTGACCGGACCGACGATGAAGCCGATGCCGAACATGGCGCCCAACTGGCCGTAGCGCTTGGACCGCTGCTCGGGCGGCGTGATGTCGGCCACGTAGGCGTTGGCCACCGCGACGTTGGCCTGCAGCGCACCGCTCACGATGCGCACCGCGAGCAGCACCCACAGCTCGGTGGCGAGCGCCGTGCCGAAGAAGCTGAACGCGAAGCCGCAGAAGCCCGCCAGCAGCACCGGCCGCCGGCCGAACCGGTCGGACAGCGCGCCGAGGATGGGCGACGCGAAGAAGTTGGCGACACCGAACGTCACCATGACCGCCCCGTACCAGAACGCCTGCGCGGCCTTGTCGGTGGTGAACTGCCCCACCAGCACCGGCAGCACCGGGATGATGAGGCCGATCGCCACCATGTCGAGCAGCACGGTGAGCAGGATGAAACGCATCGCCGCCGGGCGGCTGGCGGCCTCCGGCGGGGTGGGTTGGACAGTGGTGGTCAAGGGACGTTCGAACGGGCGCGGCAGCCCGGTCACTCCATGCGGTAGTTGGGCGCTTCCTTCGTGATCTGCACGTCGTGGACATGGCTCTCGCGGATGCCGGCCGAGGTGATCTCGACGAACTCCGCCTTGTTGCGCATGTCCTCGATGGTGGCGGCGCCGCAATACCCCATGGACGCCCGCAGGCCGCCGGCCATCTGGAACACGATGCTGATCATCGAGCCCTTGTACGGCACGCGGCCCTCGATGCCTTCCGGCACGAGCTTGTCGGCGTTCGGGTTCGCACCCGTGTTGTCCTGGAAGTAGCGGTCGGCGCTGCCCTGCTGCATGGCGCCGATGGAGCCCATGCCGCGGTAGCTCTTGTAGCTGCGGCCCTGGAACAGCACGATCTCGCCCGGCGCCTCTTCGGTGCCGGCGAACATGCCGCCCATCATCACGGTGTGGGCGCCGGCCGCGATGGCCTTGGCGATGTCGCCCGAGTAGCGGATGCCACCGTCGGCGATCAGCGGCACGCCGCTGCCGGCCAGGGCCTTGGCCACGCTGTCGATGGCGTGGATCTGGGGCACGCCGACACCGGCCACGATGCGGGTGGTGCAGATGGAGCCGGGGCCGATGCCGACCTTGACGCCGTCGGCGCCGGCTTCGGCCAGCGCGAGGGCCGCCGCGCCGGTGGCGATGTTGCCGCCGACCACGTCGACCTGCGGGAAGTTCTGCTTGACCCAGCGGACGCGGTCGATCACGCCGGCGCTGTGGCCGTGGGCGGTGTCGACCACGAGCACGTCGACGCCGGCCTTGACCAGCAGTTCGACACGTTCCTCGGTGCCCTCGCCCACACCCACCGCGGCGCCGACGCGCAGCTTGCCGTGGGCATCGCGGGCGGCGTTCGGGAAGTTGGTCTGCTTGGTGATGTCCTTCACCGTGAACAGGCCGCGGAGTTCGTACGCGTCGTTGATGACCAGCACGCGCTCGAGCTTGTGCTTGTGCATCAGGGCCTTGGCCTCGGCGAGCGTGGCGCCTTCGCGGACGGTGACCAGGCGCTCGCGCGGGGTCATGATCTCGCGGACGGGGATGTCCATGCGCGTCTCGAAGCGCAGGTCACGGCCGGTGACGATGCCGACGACCTTGCCGTCTTCCAGCACCGGGAAGCCGGAGATGCCGTGCTGGCGCGAGAGGTTGATCACGTCGCTGACCGGCACGCCGGGCGAGATGGTGATCGGGTCGCGGAGGAGCCCCGACTCGTAGCGCTTGACGCGGGCCACTTCGGCGGCCTGCTGCTTCGGGGTGAGGTTCTTGTGAACGATGCCGATGCCACCTTCCTGCGCGATGGCGATCGCGAGGCGTGCTTCGGTGACGGTGTCCATCGCGGCTGAAACCAGGGGCAGGTTCAGGCGGATGTTCCGGGTCAGTTGGGTCGAAAGCGAGGTGTCGCGAGGCAACACTTGCGAGAACGCGGGCACCAGCAACACGTCGTCGAAGGTGAGCGCTTTGCCAAGAAGGCGCATGAGGGAAGCTCCTGACGCAAAAGACGATTATACGGACTCCGGAGGCCTCCCTGCTGCCCACCCCCCAAGAACACACGCCACCCCGCGCCAGCGGCACCTTCGGCAAAGCGGCAATAGTTCACGAAGCCGGCCTCGCCCGGGCCCCGGCATACAAACCGTGACAGAGGGAATGTCCCGTGGAAGACGGTGCGGCACTACACTTTCCCGCATGAAAATCAGCCGTCTCCGTCTCTCCGCTCGCGTGGGTTTCACCGCACTGGCCGCCGGGCTCGCGCTCGGGGTGTGCACCAGTGCCATGGCCCAGTGGAAATGGCGGGACGCCAACAACCGCATCCAGTACAGCGATCTGCCCCCGCCGGCCGGCGTCCCTGAATCGTCCATCCTGCAGCGCCCGGCCGGTGCCACCCGCCGCGCCCCGCCGCAGTTCGTGGCCCCGCCGGCCTCGGCCGCCTCCGGCGCCGAAGCGCAGGCGAGCGGCCCCGCCGCCACCACCGAACCCGAACTCGAGGCCAAGCGCAAGAAGGCCGAACAGGACCAGGCCGCGGCCCGCAAGGCCGAGGAGGCGAAGAACGCCACCGCGCGCGCCGAGTCGTGCAACCGCGCCCGCGCCTACCAGAAGTCGCTCGACGAAGGCCAGCGCATGGCCCGTGTCAATGCGGCGGGCGAGCGCGAGGTGTACGACGACAAGATCCGCGCGGAAGAGTCGAAGCGCACCCGAGACATCATCGCGGCCGACTGCAAGTAAGGCCAGGGGCGCCCTCAGCGCCCGCCGGCCCGTCCGCCTCCGCCACGTCCGTGGCGCAGGCGCCGGGCCTCCTTCGGATCCACCGTCAGCCCGCGGTACAGCTCCACGCGGTCGAGGTCGCGCAGCACCGTCTCGGCGGTGCACGCCCTGCCCCACACGCCCATCGGCGCCTGCGCCAGTTCGGGGAATTCCACCAGCAGGCCGCTGGCGGCCAGCGCCTGGCCCGCGGTGCTGCCGGCCGGCAGCGTCAGCGCGACGCGGCGCGTGTCGTGCGGCGCCGGGCCCCAGAGCACCTCGACGCGCAGCAGCGCGTCAGCGGGGGCCATACACCTGTTCGGCGCGCTTGACGAACGAGTCGACGAACGTGTTGGCGATGCGGTCGAACACCGGGCTCAGCAGCATCTCGAACGCGAGGTTCGAGAACACGTACTTCATCTCGAACTCCACCTTGCAGGCCTTCTGCCCGGGCTCGGGCGCCTGCAGCGGCACGAAGCGCCAGATGCCGTGGAGCACCGAGAACGGCCCATCGACCAGCTCGACCGTGACGCTGCTGTCGGGCACGTGCGTGTTGCGGGTGGTGAAGGCGTGGCGCACGCCGGCGTAGGCGAGGTGCAGGCGGCCGGTCATGGAGGTCTCGGTCTCTTCCAGCACCTCGGCCTTCTGGCACCACGGCAGGAACTTCGGGTACTCGCGGATGTCGGTGACGAGGCGGTACATCTCGGCGGGCGAGTACCAGAGGAGGACGGACTTCTTGATGTGCTTCATACAATGCACGGATTGTATTGAGTGACGGCATCCCCACCTGACCCCCATGTCCATCGCAGAAAACAGAAGAGCCCGCTACGACTACCACCTCGAGGAACAGCACGAGGCGGGCATGGTGCTGCAGGGCTGGGAGATCAAGGCCATCCGCGCCGGCCAGGTGCAGCTGACCGACGGCTACGTGGTCATCCGCGACGGCGAGCTGTACCTGATCGGCTGCCGCATCAACGCGCTGCGCAGCGCGTCCACCCACGTCAACCCCGAGGCCGACCGCACGAAGAAGCTCCTGCTCCACAAGGAGGAGATCAAGCGCCTCGTGGGCAAGGTCGAGCAGAAGGGTTTCACGCTCGTGCCGCTGGACCTGCACTACAAGGGCGGGCGCGTGAAGGCACAGATCGCGCTTGCCAAGGGCAAGGCGGAGCACGACAAGCGGAACTCCGTGAAGGAGAAGGACTGGGAACGCGAGAAGGGGCGCCTCATGCGGCACAAGGTCTCTTCGTCGGGCTCCAAGGAGTGAGATGCGGTGGATTCCGGCATTCGCCGGGATGACGCCCATCTTGTCATTCCGGCCCACGCCGGAACCCACTGCCCGCAGGCGTCAGAGCACCTCGAGCGCCTGCTCGCAGTCCGTCAGCAGGTCTTCCACCGCCTCGAACCCGATCGAGAAGCGCACCAGCGTGCCCTTCCACGTGGGCTGCGACCGCATCCCCGCCAGCTGGTACGGCACCACGAGGCTCACGGGACCGGCCCACGAGAAGCCGATCTTGAAGAGCCGCAGCGCGTCGACGAAGGCGTGCACCCGGGCCTGCGAGTACTTCTCGTCGAACACCACCGAGAACAAGCCCGCAGCCTTCGTGGACAGCCGCCGCCAGTGTTCGTGCCCCGGGCTGCCGGGCAGCGCCGGGTGCAGCACGTGGGTGACCTCGGGCCGGGCGGCCCACCATTCGGCCAGCCGGCGGCCTGCCCAGTCCTGGGCCTCGTAGCGCAGGGCCAGCGTGGGCAGCGAACGCAGCACGAACTCGACGTCGTTGAGCCCCACGCCCCAGCCCATGCGCATGTGGCACAGCTTGAGCCGCAGGTGCAGCGCCTCCTCGCGGGTGGTGACCGAGCCCATCAGGACGTCGCCGCCACCCGAGGCGTACTTGGTCAGCGCCTGCACCGAGATGTCGACGGCCACCGAGCCCCCCTCGGAGAGCGGCAGGTCGAACGCATCGAACGCGAGCCCCGTGCCCCAGGTGTTGTCGAGCGCGGTCAGCACCCCGGCATCGCGGGCCACGCGGGTGAGTTCGGCCAGGTCCGGGAACTCCATCGTGACGGAGCCGGGCGCCTCGAGCCACACGAGCCGGGTGGCCGGGCCGATCATCGCCCTGAGCGCGCCCGCGTCCATCGGGTCGTAGAAGCGGTGGCCGATGCCCCACGCGGCCAGTTCGTGGCGCGCGAGCTCCTTGTTCGGCCCGTACGCGTTGTCGGGGATCAGCACCTCGTCGCCGCTGCGCAGCAGGGCCATGTCGACCAGCGACAGCGCGGCCAGGCCGCTGGGCACCAGCAGCGTCTGCAGCCCGCCCTCCAGCGTGGCGATGCGCTCCTCCAGCATGAACGTGGTGGGCGTGCCGTGCAGGCCGTAGGTGTAGCCGGTCTTTTCCTTCCACGTGCGCGCCTGCAGCGCGGCCGTGTCGGCGAAGAAGACCGTGGAGGCCTTGTGGACCCCCACCGCCGGGGCCCCGAAGCCGGCCGGCGGTTCGTACGGGTGGTGGATCAGGCGGGTGCGCGGGTCCGTCGACATGCGTTCGGTCGGCCGGTCAGATGGGTTGCGCGATCAGGTCGTGCCCCTGGGCCCCGACGACGCGTGCCTTGGTGAACTCGCCCACCTTCAGCGTCTTGGAGGCCTTCTCCGGCGGCAGCAGCTTCACGCTGCCGTCGATCTCGGGGGCGTCCGCGTAGCTGCGGCCCAGGCCGCCCTTGCGGCCCAGCGCCGGGGCGGAGTCGACCAGCACCTGCATGGTGGCGCCCACGCGCGACTGCAGCTTCTCGGCGGACACCGCCTCGGCCACCGCCATGAAACGCGCACGGCGTTCCTCGCGCACGGCCTCGGGCAAGGCGCCCTCCAGCGCGTTGGCCGTGGCCCCCTCGACAGGCGAATACGCGAAGGCGCCGGCACGGTCGATGCGCGCCTCGCGCACGAAGTCCAGCAGGTGCTCGAACTGCTCCTCGGTTTCACCCGGGAACCCGGCGATGAAGGTGCTGCGCACCACCAGTTCCGGGCAGATCTCGCGCCAGCGCTGCAGGCGGTCGAGGTTCTTCTCGCCGCTGGCCGGGCGCTTCATGCGCTTGAGCACCTCGGGGTGCGAGTGCTGGAACGGCACGTCGAGGTACGGCAGGATCAGGCCCTCGGCCATCAGCGGCAGGATCTCGTCGACGTGCGGGTACGGGTAGACGTAGTGCAGGCGCACCCAGGCGCCGTGTTTCGCGGCCAGCTCGCCGAGCTTCTGGCACAGGTCGAGCATGCGGGTCTTGACGGGCTTGCCGTCCCAGAAGCCGGTGCGGTACTTCACGTCGACGCCGTAGGCGCTGGTGTCCTGGCTGATGACCAGCAGTTCCTTCACGCCGGACTCGAACAGGCGCTGGGCCTCGCCCAGCACGTCGCCGATGGGGCGCGAGACCAGGTCGCCGCGCATGCTCGGGATGATGCAGAAGCTGCAGCGGTGGTTGCAGCCCTCGCTGATCTTCAGGTACGCGTAGTGCCGCGGCGTGAGCTTGATGCCCTGTGGGGGCACCAGGTCGACGAACGGGTCGTGGGGCTTCGGGACGTGGGTGTGGACGGCGTCCATCACCTCGTGGGTGGCGTGGGGGCCGGTCACGGCCAGCACGCTCGGGTGCATCTGGCGCACGAGGTTGCCGCCGTCGTCGCCGGCCTTCGCGCCCAGGCAGCCGGTGACGATCACCTTGCCGTTTTCGGCCAGGGCTTCACCGATGGTGTCGAGGCTTTCCTTGACCGCGTCGTCGATGAACCCGCAGGTGTTGACGATGACCAGGTCGGCCCCGGCGAAGGTCTTGGACGTGTCGTAGCCCTCCGCGCGCAGCTGCGTGAGGATGAGTTCGGAGTCGGTCAGGGCCTTCGGGCATCCCAGGGACACGAAGCCGATCTTGGGGGCCGGGATGGCCAGGGTGGAATCAGTCATCCCGGGATTTTCGCCGATCCGGGGCCCGGACGGGGGCCCCGGGGCCGATTTCAGCGCTTCGGAGGCGTGAAACCCGGGAACAAGGTCTCGGCCTGCTTGGCCATCTGGTCCTGCATCTGCTGGAACATCTGGCGGGACTGGTCGAGGTAGGCGGTCATCATGCCCTGCACCGCCGGGGCCTGGCCGTTCAGGAACTGCGACCAGAGTTCGGGGTTGATGGCCTTGCTCTGTTCCGCCACGCGGGCCTGGATGTCGCTGAAGGTCTGGAGGTTCTTCTCGAGGAAGGACCCCATCATGCCCTGGGTGGCGCCGCCGTAGAACCGGATGATCTGGGCCAGCATTGGCGCGGAGAACATCGGCACCCCGCCCGTTTCCTCTTCCAGGATGATCTGCAGCAGGATGCTGCGGGTCAGATCTTCGGACGTCTTGGCGTCGCGCACGACGAACGGCTGCGCGGCCAGCACCATCTTCTTGACGTCGGCCAGCGTGATGTAGCTGCTGGTGTAGGTGTCGTAGAGGCGACGGTTGGGGTATTTCTTGAGGACGCGCGGGCTGCTCGCAGAGCCGGCGGCGTCGGGGTCGGTCGCATCGGGACGGGGTGGTGCCATGGGGGGGCGAGCTCCTGAGGAATCCTGTTGCGTTGCGAAAAGATTCTAGGAGGGTGCCACAAGTCGGCCCGGAGGGGTTTTCCCGCCTCGGTTTCCGACGTCGGGCGTGCGCCATTCGCCCTTTCGGCGAGGTGCCGGCGGTGCCCCGTTCGGAGCAGCGGGTGGTTGCCCACGCAGCAGACACCCTCGCCCCATGCTCCCCCGGAGGCACCACCCGCGGCCCGGATCGCGGAGCCTCCCAGGGAGGACGACGCTGGCATGGTCGCTGCTGTGGCGAGGGAATGACCGGCCCAGCCGGCGGCCCGCCCCACCGTCCCGATCGATGACCTCCACCACCCTCGAAGCCGACCCCTTCCGCGACCTCTCCCGCCTCGGCCGCGTCGACCTGCGCGCGATCCCCCGCGTGCTCGGCCGCCTGACCCGCCTCGCGCTGCGCTACCCCTGGCGTTCCGCCGCCGCCGTGGCCTGCGCCCTGGGCTTGGCCGTCTCCAACCTCGTCACTCCGCTGCTGCTCGGCCGCTCGGTGGACCAGGCGCACCACCTCCTCGCCGGCCGCGCCGATGCGGCCGAACACGCCCTGTGGGTGACCGCCGCGCTGCTGATCGCCGCATGCGCACTGCGCGGCGTGCTCACGGGCCTGCAGGGCTACCTCGGTGAGGATCTGGCCCACCGGGTCGGGTACGACCTGCGCCTCGCGTTCTACGAGAAGCTGCAGCGCCTGAGCTTCGGATACCACGACCGGGTCCATTCGGGCGACCTGATCGCCCGCGGCATGCTCGACCTCGAAGGCGTGCGGGTCTACCTCGAATCGGGGGTGCTGCGCGTCATCACGCTGGTGCTGCTCGTCGCCGCCGGGGCCTGGCGCCTGATGGGCGTCGACGTCGCGCTCGGCTGCATCGCGCTGAGCTTCGTGCCCTTCGTGGTCTGGCGCGCCGCCCGCATGGGGCTGCTGCTGCGCCTGAGCTGGGACAAGCTGCAGTCGATGATGTCCGACCTGACGCTGCGGATGGAGGAAAACCTGCAGGGCGTGCGTGTCGTGCGGGCCTTCGCCGCCAAGGGCTTCGAGCTGGCACGCTTCGACACGCTGTCGCGCACGGCGCTCGCGCTCTCCAACCGCCGCATCACCTACCGCATGCAGTCGGTGAGCCTGATGAACGTCGCGTACCACGCCGCGATGGGCGCGGTGCTGTGGTTCGGCGGCCGCCGCGTGGCCCAGGGGAGCCTGACCGTGGGCCAGCTCACCGAGTTCCTCACCTTCATGACGCTTCTGCAGCTGCCGTTGCGGCAGGTCGGGATGATCGTGAACTCGAGCGCGCGGGCCGCGTCCTCCGGCGCCCGGCTCTTCGAGGTGCTGGACAGCGAACCCGCCATCCGCGACGCCCGAGCAGCCCCTGACCTCGTCCTGTCGGCCGGCGTGCTGCGGTTCGAGTCGGTGTCGTTCGCCTACCCCGGCCGCGAGGATCGTCCCGCCCTCACCGACATCTCGTTCGAGCTGCGCGCGGGCCACACCCTCGGCATCGTGGGGGCGCCGGGCAGCGGCAAGTCGACGCTCGCGCAGCTGATCCCGCGCTTCTACGACGTGACCCGGGGGCGCATCACCATCGACGGCCAGGACATCCGCGGCGTGACCCTCGCGTCGCTGCGCCGCGCCGCCGCCGTCGTGCAGCAGGAGAGTTTCCTGTTCGACACCTCGGTGTTCCACAACATCGCCTACGCCGACCCGGACGCCGCCGCGGACCGGGTCACGTCCGCCGCCACCACGGCCCGCATCCACGACCACGTGGACACCCTGCCCGCGCGCTACGACACCCGCGTGGGCGAACGCGGCGTCGCGCTCTCGGGCGGTCAGCGGCAGCGCCTGTCGATCGCGCGCGGCCTGGTCGCCGACCCGGCCATCCTCGTGTTCGACGACGCCACGTCGGCCATCGACGCGGCCACCGAACAGGAGGTGCGCCGAGGCCTGTTGGACGCCGCCGCCACGAAGGCCACGGTCATCGTGGCCCACCGGCTGGGTTCGCTGAAACACGCCGACGAGATCCTCGTGCTGGACCAGGGCCGCATCGTCGAACGGGGCACGCACGCGGACCTGCTGCAACGAGGAGGGCACTACGCCGACCTCTGGGCGCTGCAGAATCCCGCCGCCGCCACCGAGGAGCTGGCGGCATGAGCGCCGTGCTCGGAGAGGAACACGGCGAACAGATCTTCACGCGCTTCGACACCCGGGTCGTCTCGCGCCTCTGGTCGTTCGTGAGGCCCTACCGCACCGTGCTGTGGGGTGCGATCGCGTCCGTGGTGGCGTACACCGCCGCCCAGGTCGCGATTCCCGTGACGGTGCGCCACGCGATCGACAGCATGCTCGGTGCCCCCGCCTCGCTGGACACCATCGTGGCCGCCTTCGCCGCCCTCGTGGTGCTGAACGGCGCGCTCAACTTCCTGCAGGAATGGGTGGCCGCGCGGCTCGCGCAGCGTGTCATCTTCGACCTGCGCCGCGCGATGTTCGCCCACCTGCAGGACGTGTCGCTCTCCACCCTCGACCAGACCCAGGTGGGCCGGCTGATGGCGCGCCTCGCGGGCGACGTCAACGCCCTGCAGGAGTTCCTCGAGACCTCGGTGTCGGCCGTGGGCGACCTGTTCCTGCTGGTGGGCATCGTCGTCGTGCTGCTGTGGATGGACCTGCAGCTGGGCCTGCTCACGCTGGCCGCCCTGCCCGCGCTGCTGATCACGCGCATCGTCTGGCTGCCCTGGGCCCGCGAGAAGTTCCGCCGCGCCCGCGAAGCCTCGTCGAGCGTGAATGCATCGCTCGCCGAGAACATCAACGGCATCCGCACGGTGCAGGAGAACCGGCGCCAGGAGGTCAACTACACGCGCTACGAGGTCAAGGCGCGCGAGAACCTCGAAGCGCAAGTGGGTGCCTCGCGGGCGTCGCAGGTGATGGTGCCACTCGTCGACACGCTGACCGGCATCGCGATGGCGGTGGTGGTCGTGGCCGGCGGCCACGCGGTGCTGGGCGGCACGCTCGGTGTCGGCGTGATGGTCGCCTTCATCTTCTACGTGCAGAAGTTTTTCGACCCGATCCGCACGCTGTCGATGCAGTACACGGTGATGCAGCGGGCGATGGCCGCGGGCCAGCGGATCTTCGAGGTGCTGGACGTCCCGCTACAGATCACGGACCGTCCCGGCGCCATCGCCCTGCCCGCGTCCTTCGAGCCGTCCATCGAGTTCCGCCAGGTGCGCTTCGCCTACCGCCCCGGCCAGGTCGTACTGCACGGCCTCGACCTGCGCATCGCAGCCCACCAGACCGTCGCTCTCGTCGGCCCCACGGGCTCCGGCAAGACCACGGTGACGGCGCTGCTGCGGCGGTTCTACGAGGTGGGGTCGGGCGAAGTGCGCGTGGGCGGCCACGACGTGCGCGACCTGACGCTCGATTCGCTCGGCCGCCAGATCGGCATGGTGCTGCAGGAGCCGTTCCTCTTCAGCGGCACGATCCTCGACAACATCCGATTCGGCCTGCCCGGTGCGAGCCGCGACGACGCGGTGGCGGCGGCCCGCGCGGTGCGCGCCGACACCTTCATCGAGCGCCTGCCGCTGGGCTACGACACGCCGCTCGGCCAGCGCGGGCGCAACCTGTCGATCGGCCAGCGGCAGCTCGTCAGCTTCGCCCGTGCGCTGCTCGCCGACCCGAAGATCCTGATCCTCGACGAGGCCACGGCCAACATCGACAGCTTCACCGAACAGGAGATCCAGCATGCGCTCGCGCTGCTGCGGCAGGGGCGCACCACGATCATCATCGCGCACCGGCTGGCCACGGTGCGCGATGCCGACGTGATCGTCGTGCTGGACCGCGGGCGCATCCTCGAGCAGGGGAACCACGAGTCGCTGATCGCGCGCGGCGGGCTCTACGCCCGGCTGCATGCGAGCAGCCGCGTCTCCTTCGACGAAACGTAGTCGCCGTCATCCCGGCGAACGCCGGTGTGACGCGGTGGCCGCTCAGGCCCCGGCCGTCTTCCCGTTCGCCTGGAACACCGGCCAGTAGGTCTCCAGCTTCGCCTCCTTGAGCGCCGCATCGAGGTAGCGCGTGTCGATCCACGCGTTCACATCGAACTTCGCCCGCGACAGCTTGAGCCGGTACGCGTTCTCCACGGCCTCGTGGTACCGGCCGCGCAGGAACGGGTCGAACGTGGGATTCAGACGCACGCGCAGCGGCTGGCCGTCCACGTCCTCCTTCCAGTGTTCGTACGACGTGCCCGCACGGGCCCACAGGCGCAGCACCTCCTCGCGGTTGGCCTCGTCCGAGGCCCAGCGCGCGGACTTCACCAGCGCCTTGACCACGCGCTGCGTGGCCGCGGGATGGGCGTCGGCGAACCGCTCGGTGACCAGCAGGTGGCTCTGGCGCGTGTAGATCGGCGAGTCGCCCTTGCTCGTGTAGAGCACGCGCACCTGGCCCTTGTCGCGCAGGCGCAGGATGTCCTGCGAGCCGATCGACGCGTCGATGTCGCGCGTGGCCAGCGCCGCGAGCGAACTCGCGGTGTCGAAGTTGACGATCTTCAGGTCGCGTTCGGTGAGGCCGTGCGCCTCCAGCAGGCGCACGGCGGGCAGGTGCATGTTCGTCCCCTTGAACAGCGCCACGCGCTTGCCGCGCAGGTCCTCGATGCGTTTCGCCGGCGAGTCGGGCGGTACGCCGATGTAGATGGGTGTGCGCGCGCCGGTGGCCACCACGAGGCGCGTCTTCAGGCCCGCCGCCCGCCCGATCAGCGACGGCAAGTCGCCCTGCAGCGCGAAGTCGACCTGCTGGTTCGAGACCGCCTCGTTGACCGCAGGGCCGGCACCCTTGAAGAAGGACCATTCGATCGCGATGCCGTCGGCCTTGAACTCCTCGTCGATCCACCCCTTCGAATGGGCGATGGCCGCGGAGCTGCCCGAGAAGCTGGGCGGCTGGCCCACGAGCGGCTGCGCCACCGCGATGCGGATCGTGGTGGGATTGCCGGCGGCGCGGGCGAACAGCGGCACGCCGAGGGCAGTGCCCGCGAGGCCTTCGAGCAGGTGGCGTCGGGAGACGGTCATGGTGAGGGTCGTCGAGTGGAGTTGCGGTTGTCTTTGCAGGGCCCATGCCCGGCGCCGCGGCGTTTTGCTGCAAGGTTTGCAGCATCCGCAGGCCCTCGATGACGCCGAGTCAGCATCCCCCTGCTGCGATGCCCGCAAACACAGGGGTTCCGCCCATGCGACGACGCTGGCCCGAAAGCTGCGATACCGGCCCGTTCGACGTCGCCGTCACCGCCCCGCGGTCACGGCGTTTTCACCGGAAGGAAATCTCCATGTCACTCGACTACCTCAGCTTCGACACCGACCGCGGCCCGCTGCCCTACCTGTACGGAGCCCCCGCCCGTCCCTCGGCGAACGCGCCGCTGCTCGTGTTCCTCCATGGCGGCCGCGACCGGGGCGACGACCTCAACCTGCTGCTTCGCTGGTCGCCACCGAAACAGGTGGCGGAGACGCTGGACCGCGGCCATCACTTCATCGCGCCGCAACTGCCGGCCGATGCCGCGTGGACCGACCGGCCGGGTGACGTGCTCGACCTGATCGACGACGTGGTGGCCACCCGCGGCATCGACCCGCGGCGCGTGGTGCTCGCCGGCTTCAGCCTCGGCGCCGCGGCGGCGTGGCAGCTGGCCTCGGATCATCCCGACCGTTTCGCGGGCCTGGCCGTGGCCTCGGGCCGCGTGCCGCGCGGGCTGCCGCTCGAATCGCTCGCGCGCACGCCCACGTGGGTGTTCCACGGCGGCCTCGACGACAAGCTGCCGCACGCCGACGTGGAGGCCCACGTGGCCGACCTGCGCGCCCGTGGCGGCCGCGTCGACTACACGCTGTACCCGCAGGGCAACCACTTCATCTCCGAGCAGGCCTTCGTCGACAGCGGCTTCGCGCCGTGGTTGCTGGCGCGTGTGCGTCGGGCCGAGGAACCGCTCGCCGCCTGAGGCCCGAGAAAAAAGAGCCCGCTCCTTCCCCGGGGCGGGCTCCAAAGGCGAAAGCGGCCCGACGCCGCCGTCGCTCAACGCAAGTCGGCCTGCGCGGCGTCGAGCCTGGCCTGCACCTGCGTGCCCTTGAAAAAGTCCGGGTTGGCTTCCGTGTAGAGCTTGTACGGGTTGTTGAACACGTAGTCCTTGAAGTTCGCCTCGGTGATCACGCCCTCCTCCACGAGCGCGTGCGCCTCGGCCAGCGCGTCGGTCAGGTCGGGGACGTCCCAGTGGCCCACGTCGGACGAGTAGATGGCATTGACCTTCGCGCCGAGCGGGTTCGCGCGTTCGTTGAACGCGTGGGCGATCGTGCGATCGTCCGACTCCGAACCGAAGAAGAAGTTGTCGAGCCAGCGTGTCTGGATGTCCTCCACGCGCTCGATGCCCGCCGCCCCGAAGTCCTCCAGTTCCCAGCCCTGCGGCTGGCGGCTGCCCGCGGTGTAGCGCGCGCCGAGCGTGTCGCGGATCAGGTCCTCTCCGTCGATGGAGCGGCCCTGCGTCAGGTCCGCCCCGTACTGCGCGAAGAGGCGAGTGAGTTCGGCGCGGTCGGTGGCCGCCGGGTCGTAGTGCCTGAGTCCTTCGAGGCTGCGCTTGTTCCAGCGGTCCACGAGGTGGATGTAGACCCGCGCGCCCCAGTCGGCCCCGCCTTCGAGCAGGCCGAAGCGCAGTTTCGGGAAGCGCCGCGTCACGCCGCCGAAGAACAGCGCCTTCGCGAAGGCCTCCGAGCCGTCGGCGAAGTGACCGATGTGGTTGTGCATGTAGTTCGAGATCGAGCTGCGGCCGGTCCAGCCCTGGCTCCCGTAGTGGGTCAGCACCGGCACGCCCAGCTCGACCACCTTGGCCCAGAACGGGTCGTAGTCGTGCGGGCTGTCGAGGCCGTAGAAGTCCTGGTACGAGATGTACTTGCGCAGCTCGGGGTGCTGGTCGGGCGGGTACTTGTCGGCGAGCGCCGGGATGGGCCGCGACACGCTGCCCGCGATGTTGATCACCTTCAGGCCCAGCACGTTCACCGCGTGTTCGAGCGCCTCGATGCCTTCCTGCGGCGTGTTCAGCGGGATGCCGGCCACCGGCGTCAGCCGGTCGGCGTACTTGCGCCAGAGGTCCGCGTGGTAGTGGTTCAGCGCGCGCTGCAGCGCCGCGCGTTCGCCCGCGTCACGCACGCTCAACGGCGCGAGCACGTTGTTCGGGAACAGCACCGAGTAGTCGGAGCCCTGCTCGGCCTGCCGCTCGTAGAACAGCTCGGGCAGGTGCTACGTCGCCACGTCGAGCGTGTTCTTCGTGACCCGCGCCCACCACGGCGAGCGGATCGTGCGGTAGTGCTGGCGCTCCTCGGGCGTCTGCGCGTACCAGTCCTTGCCGTTGCCGATGCCGCCGCGCGAAGCGCGCTCCTCGGTGCCCTTGCGCAGCCGGTCCACGAGGTGGGGCCCACCGTACTTCGCCACATAGTCCTCGACGTCGGGCGTGTAGTCGTTGACGTGGATGTCGGTGTCGATGACGGGGTGGTCCAGCGTCGCCTTGACGGCCGCCGACGGCGACGCGTGGACTCGGTTCAGTCGATCGTTCATGAAGGGCTCTCCGGTGGGTGGAGCCCTCCCTACCGCATCCTGCGTGCCAGGGGAAAACCGACCGGATTGCGCGAGAAGGGCCAGATCCGCGGCGCCCGCTGCTGCAAGCCCACCAACCCGCTGCCCGATCCCGTTCAGTAGCCGCGCGTGGCGTCCACCACGTTGCGCAGCGGCCGGCCCTCGCGGGCGCGCAGCAGGTTGTCGATCACGATGTCGACGAGGCGGTGGGCCGAACGCGGCGTCTGGCCCGACGTGTGCGACGTGATCACCACGCCGGGCGTGCGCCACAGCGGCGACGTGGACGGCAACGGCTCGGGGTCGGTCACGTCGAGGCCGGCGCCCGCGAGGTGGCCCGAAGCCAGCGCCGCGAGCAGCGCGTCGGAATCGACGATGGCGCCGCGGGCGATGTTGTAGAGGTAGGCGCCCGGCTTCACGCGCGCGAGGCGCTGCGCGTCGAAGAGCCGGTGGGTGACCGCCGTGAGCGGCAGCGCGATGACGACGTGGTCGGCCGTGCCCAGCACCGCGTCGAGCGCGGCGAGGCCCACGACCCGCTCGACACCCGCCGGCGCTTCGCCCACGGGGTCACGCCGCACGCCGGTCACGCGCAGGCCCAGCGCCGCGGCCTTGCGCGCGATGGTGCCGCCGATGGCCCCGAGCCCCACCACCACGAGCGTCTGCCCTTCGGCCTCGAACAGCTCCGGCACCGGCCCCTCGCGCCACGCCTGGCGCTGCTGCGCGGCCGCCAGCACGGGCAGGTTGCGGGCGAAGCCCAGCAGCAGCGCGAGCACGTGTTCGGCGATGTTCACGGTGTGCACGCCACTCGCGTTCGTCAGCACGACCGGGCTCGCGCGCAGCCGCGCGGTGAGGTGGCGGTCGACGCCGGCGGAAGCGGTCTGGATCCAGCGCAGGCCCGGGCCCGCGCCGAGCAGGTCGTCGACGGTGACGCCGTGGTGGCCCAGCAGCACGGCATCGGCCTGGGCGACGGCCCTGCCCCAGTCCGTGGGGCCGGACCGCACGAAACGCACCTCGGGGATGGCATCGCGCAGCCGCTCGAACTCGGCATCGGGCAGCGGGTGGACCAGCGCGAGCTGGCGGATCGGGGCGAGGGTCTGGGTCATGGCGGCGACAGGTGGGGATCGGACGCGGGACGCAGCAAGTCGCGTTCCCCGAGCGGGCCGCGGAGGGCCTCGAGCCAGCGTTCGATCTCCTCGACGCTCTTCTTGCCGAGGTTGCGCACGGTGTGCAGTCGCCCGGTGACGAGCGCCTCGGCGACGGTGTCCACCGTCAGGCTCTGCTTGCGCACGTACAGGAACTCGGCTTTCAGGCCGTTGGCGGTGCGCACGCTCAGGCGCGCGAACGGGTCGGGGCTGCGCTCGCGCTGGCGCTCGGTGCGCGCGGTGGCCAGCAGCTGGCGCACCCGCTGGCGCGTGACATGGAGTTCTTCGGCGATGTCGGCCACCGAAAGGCCGCGGGCGCGGAGGTCTTCCGCGCGCGAACATTTTTCACTGGGCATGGTGTGGGATCCCTGGCCTTCGACGCCCGGAATCGAGCAACCGGCATGCCACGGCACGGTTGCGCGGGATCCAGCAGATCCGGGCCCCTCGATGCGCCGAACCCAGCAAGCCCCCGGCGGGATTCCACCGTTGGCATCGGGCGATCGCTGCGTTCCGGGCACCCCGCCGCCGGCCCGAATCCCCAATTCCCGGGGGTTCGGTCGAGGTGTCGTCCTACAAACGACGGCCGGGCGATGGCGATACTGGTTCCAGGTGGCCGGCGGATCGGACCACCGGGGAGCCACGAGATGAACCATCGACCAGGGAAGACGCCGGAGGGCGGCAGGATCCGCCCCGACATCGCGTCACACGACGAACGCGTGCGGGCGCTGCACGACCGCTACCTCGGCGAGGTGGCCGCGGGCGTGCCCGCGGAGCCGCCGCTGACGGACGCCGAGCGGTACCGCTGGATCCGCGAGAACCGTGGCAGCACGCTGATCACCGACGCGCTGTTCAGCGCCGATTTCGATGCCGACTTCGACGCGCAGATCGACGCCGCCGTGCGGGCGCACCGCGCCGGGCGGCACCTGCCGCTGCCGCTGAAGCCGCAGCGGCAGATGTACGGGCGGCGGCGCACCGATTGAACACGGGCATGTCACACCGGCGAAAGCCGACCGCCGTGGATCAGGCGTCGAAGGCGAAATGCCCTTCGGCCACCAGCTCCGACAGCGGACGCCGCTGGCTCGGCACCTCGCGGGCCTGAAGCTGCTCGGACAGCACCGACTTGTCCCCCTGCTTGCCGATGGCGACCACCGCCTCCAGCGTGTAGTCGGCGGGCACGCCGAGGTTCGAGCGCATCACGTCGCGGTCGAAACCGCCCACCCCGTGCACGTGCCAGCCTGCCAACGTGGCCTGGAACGCCAGGCTGGCCCAGGCGGCGCCCGCATCGAACGAATGGGACACCACCGGCGCGAGCTCGGTCTTGCCGGGCGGCAGCCACACGGTGCGCGACAGCACCACCACCAGCGCCGAGGCGCGCGTGGCCCAGGCCTGGTTGAACGGCAGCAGGGCCTCGAAGATGGGGGCCCAGGCCTCGGTGTCGCGGCGAGCGAACACGAAGCGCCAGGGCTGCGCGTTGAAGGCCGACGGCGCCCAGCGGGCGGCCTCGAAGAAGCTCTGCAGCGTGGCCGGGTCGATGGCCTCGCCAGTGAAGGCGCGCGGGGACCAGCGGCGGGTGAACAGCGGATCGATGGCGTGGCCGGTTTCGCGGGGGGAGGAAGAAGCAGTCATGGGGGCGATGTGAAAAAGGCGCAATTCGCGCGCGAGAGGCGCATGCGATTGTCGTGCCAACCGCACCCGCACCACCTCCGGCTGGCTTTTCAACAACCGGGCTGCTGGCGATGCAGCAACCCGGTCGCCCGGCGGCGTTTTCCCGGGCCGCGGTGCTGGTACGCGGCTTGCGCCTCGGGTGGATCCCATCCCGACTGCCGCCCATGAACTTCCGCCCGTTCCTCCTCCCCCTGCTGTTCGCCGCCGCGGCCCTCCCCGCCCTCGCGGCCCCGGACCTCGCCGCCATCGTCGACGGCCCCCAGCGCAGCGCCGCCAACCGCGCGCGCGACCCCGCGCGCCACCCGGTCGAGACCCTCACGTTCTTCGGCCTCGCGCCGAACCAGACCGTGATCGAGATCGCGCCCGGCGCCGGCTGGTACACCGAGATCCTCGCGCCGTACCTGCGCGACAGCGGGAAGCTCTACGCGGCCCACTACCCGGCGGACGACCCACGCCCCGAGGCCCGTGCCGCCCGCGCCCGCTTCGCCGACAAGCTGGCCGCCACCCCCGCGGTGTACGACCGCGTCGTGCTCGGCACCCTGCCCGTCGCCGCCTTCACCGACATCCGCCCGCCCGGCGGCGCCGACCTCGTGCTCACGTTCCGCAACGTGCACAACTGGATCGAGGCCGGTCACCTCGACACCACGCTGAAGGCCTTCTTCGACGTGCTCAAGCCCGGCGGCGTGCTGGGCGTCGAGGAGCACCGCGCGCCGCCCGGCACCCCGCTCGCGAAGGTGATCTCGTCGGGCTACGTGCCCGAGGCGCTGGTGATCGAGCGCGCCCGCGCCGCAGGCTTCGTGTTCGAGGGCGGCAGCGAGGTCAACGCCAACCCGAAGGACACGAAAGACCATCCGGACGGCGTGTGGTCGCTGCCTCCGACGCTGCGCGGCGGCAACGGCCCCGGCAGCGAGCGCTTCACCGCGATCGGCGAATCCGACCGCATGACGCTGCGCTTCCGCAAGCCTCGCTGACCCGCACCGTTGGCGAAGCACCACCAGGCTGTCGGTGAGCCAACACGCCGCGGCCCGCCGCTGCTGGGTGCGCAACAACCCGTCGTTTTCCGCTGGTGTTTCGACTGGCACACCGCTTGCGCTGTGGAGGTCGCCCTTCACGACAAGAGACCCACATGAGCGACAGAAAACTGCGCCTCGGCGCGTTCATCATGGCCACGGGCCACCACATCGCGGCCTGGCGCCATCCCGGCTCGCAGATCGACTCGGGCGTGAACATCGACCACTACATCGAGGTCGCGAAGCTGGCCGAGCGCGGGCTGTTCGACCAGGTGTTCGTGGCCGACAGCCCGGGGGTCGCGAACCGCGGCGACGACGAGTCGTTCAGCCGCTACGGCCGCTCGTCGTACTTCGAGCCGGTCACGCTGTGGTCCGCGCTCTCCGCCGTCACGAAACACATCGGCTTCGTCGCCACCGCCTCCACCACGTACGAGGACCCGTTCCTGCTCGCACGCAAGTTCGCATCGCTCGACCACCTCAGCAAGGGCCGCGCGGCATGGAACGTGGTGACGACCGGGTCCGACCAGGTCTACGGCAACTTCGGACTCGACGCCCACCCGGACCCCGAGGTGCGCTACGAGCGCGCCCGCGAGTTCATCGACGTCGCCAAGGGCCTGTGGGACAGCTTCGAGGACGACGCCTTCGTGCGCGACCCGAAGAGCGGCGTGTACCTCGACCCGTCGAAGCTGCACGCGGTGAACCACCACGGCAAGCACTTCAAGGTCTCGGGCCCGCTGAACCTCGAACGGCCGCCGCAGGGCTACCCGGTGATCGTGCAGGCCGGCTCCTCCGAACCGGGTCGCGAACTCGCCGCGGCCACGGCCGAGGCCATCTTCACCGCGTGGACCAGCCTCGCGGAGGCGCAGGCCTTCTACCGCGACGTCAAGGGCCGCCTCGCGAAGTACGGCCGCCGGCCCGACCAGTTGCTGATCCTGCCCGGCATCTCGCCGGTGGTGGGCCGCACCGAGGCCGAGGCGCAGGCGAAGTGGGCCGAACTGCAGGGCCTGATCCATCCGTCGGTGGGCCTGGGCGCCATCGCCCCGTTCTGGCCCGGCGAGGACCTGAGCCGCTGGGACCTCGACGCCCCGCCGCCGTACTACCCCGAGAAACCGGTGGGCCGCAACAGCCGCCACCACGTCGTGATCGAGCTCGCCCGCCGCGAGCGCTTCACCGTGCGCCAGCTCTACGAGTACCTCGCGGGCGCACGCGGCCACTGGGTCGTGGTGGGCACGCCGGAGAAGATCGCCGACGAAATCCAGTCGTGGTTCGAGAACGAGGCCGCCGACGGCTTCAACGTGATGCCGCCGGTGCTGCCCGCCTCGCTGCACGACTTCGTCGAACTCGTCGTGCCCGAGCTGCAGCGCCGCGGCCTGTTCCGCACCGCCTACGAGGGCACCACGCTGCGCGAGAACCTCGGTCTCGACCGCCCGCAGAACCAGTTCACGCTGGCCCGCCAGGCCAAGGCCGCCTGACCCCACCCCACCGGAGACGCCCATGACCTCTTCCCGTGACAGCGATTCGCTCCAGGCCGACGTGCTCGTGATCGGCGGCGGCCCGGCCGGCACCTGGGCCGCCTGGCAGGCCGCGCGCGACGGTGCCACCGTCGTGCTCGCCGACAAGGGCTACGTCGGCACCTCCGGTGCCACGGCCCCGTCCGGCACCGGCGTCTGGTACGTGGAACCCGAAGCCGTCGCACGCGAGAACGCACTGGCTGCGCGCGAAGCGCTCGGCGGCCACCTCGCCGACCGCGACTGGGGCCTTCGCGTGCTAGACCAGACCTACACCAACCTGCAGCGTGTCGCCGACTGGGGCTACCCGTTCCCGGTCGACGAACACGGCGTGCAGCGGCGCACGTCCCTGCAGGGCCCCGACTACATGAAGCTGATGCGCCGCGTGGTGCGCCAGGTGGGCGTGAAGGTGCTCGACCACAGCCCGGCGCTGGAACTGCTGACCGACGGCGACGGCGCCGTGGTGGGCGCCCGCGGCCTGAGCCGCCTCGGCGCGGCCCGCGACTGGACCGTGCGCGCGAAGGCCGTGGTGATCGCCACCGGCGGCTGCGCCTTCCTGTCGAAGGCCCTGGGCTGCAACGTGCTGACCGGCGACGGCTACCTGATGGCCGCCGAGACCGGCGCCGAGTTCTCCGGCATGGAGTTTTCGAACGCCTACGGCCTCGGGCCCGCGCATTCGTCGGTGACGAAGTCGGCGTTCTACCGCTGGGCCACGTTCCGCTACGCCGACGGCTCGGTGATCGACGGCGCCGGCTCCAAACACGGCCGGAGTGTCATCGCGAAACACCTGCAGGCCGGCACGCCGGTCTACGCCCTGCTGGACCTCGCGAACGAGGAGGAACGCCGCTTCGCCCGCGGCGCGCAGCCCAACTTCTTCCTGCCGTTCGACCGCATCGGGGTCGACCCCTTCACGCAGCAGTTCCAGGTGACGTTGCGGCTCGAGGGCACGGTGCGCGGCACCGGCGGCCTGCGCATCGTCGACGACCACTGCGCCACCACCGTGCCAGGCCTCTTCGCCGCCGGCGACGCGGCCACGCGCGAACTCATCTGCGGCGCCTTCACCGGCGGCGGCAGCCACAACGCCGCGTGGGCCACGTCGTCGGGCACCTGGGCCGGCGCGGGGGCTGCCGCGTTCGCGAAGACGGCCGGGGCGCACGCACACACCCGCCCGGTCCGCCGAGACGACCGTGCCGGGCTGGACGGGCCGCGCGTGCTCGACAGCACCGGGCTGATCGCGGCGGTGCAGCGCGAGGTGTTCCCGTACGACCGCAACCTCTTCCGAGATCCCGCCACGCTGCGCGACTCGCTCGTGCGCCTGGACGGCTACTGGGAACACCTGCGGGGCGCCGGCTCGGCCACGGACCGGTTGCGCGCCCGCGAGGCCGCGGCGATGGTGGCGACGGCCCGCTGGATGTACCGCAGCGCCCTCGCCCGCGACGAGAGCCGCGGCATGCACAAGCGGACGGACCGCCCCGCGACCGACCCGTCGCAGCGCCACCACGTGCTGAGCGGCGGACTCGATGCGGTGTGGACCCGTCCCCACCGCACCGCGGCACACGAACAGCCCTTCCTCGCGGAGGCCGCATGATCGAACTCGTGAGCGAAGACCGCTGCACCGGCTGCGACCTGTGCGTGCAGGTGTGCCCCACCCACGTCTTCGATGCCGTGCCCGGCGGCATCCCCGTGATCGCGCGCAAGCACGACTGCCAGACCTGTTTCATGTGCGAGGCCTGGTGCCCCGTCGACGCGCTGTACGTGGCGCCGTTCGCCGAGGAGGAGAAGGTGGTGGACGAGGCCGAGCTGGCCGGCAACGCGCTGCTCGGCAGCTACCGGCGCACGATCGGCTGGGCGCCCGGCACCCGCGGCACGGTCGTCGACCACAGCTTCCGCGTGCTGCGCGGCTGACCTCGCATGACCGCCACCACCGCCAGCCTCCCGCTCGCCCCCGCCGCGGCGACCCCCGCGCGGGCCTCGCCCTGGCGCAGCCGCGGCGTCGGCCTGCTGCTCGCCTGGCCGTTCCCGCTGGCCGTCCTGCTGCTCTGGCAGCTGGGCGCGCAGTTCGAATGGATCCCGCCGCAGATCCTGCCCGCGCCGCTCGTAGTCGCGCAGACGTTCTCGGACCTGTGGGCCACGGGCGAGCTGCAGGACCACCTGCTGATCAGCCTCGGCCGCGTGCTGTACGGCTTCTCGCTGGGCGCCGGCCTCGGGCTGCTGCTGGGCGTGTCGATGGGCCTGTCGCCGGTCGTCAAGGACTACCTGTACCCCACGTTCCGCCTGTTCGCCCAGGTGCCGTCGCTCGGCTGGCTGCCGCTGCTGATGATGCTGGTGGGCATCGACGAGGCGCTCAAGATCATCCTGATCGCCAAGGCCGCCTTCGTGCCGGTGACGATGAACACGTACAACGGCCTGCGCAACGTGCCCACGAGCCTGATCGAGGTGTCGAAGGTGTCCGCTTCACGCGCTGGCAACTGCTGCGCCACGTCGTGTTCCCCGCGGCCTTCCCGACGCTGTGGACCGGCATCCGCTACGGCCTCACGCACGCGTGGCTCGCCCTCGTCGCCGTCGAGCTGCTCGCGTCCAGCGAAGGGCTCGGCTTCCTGATCGTCTACGGCCGCCAGCTGTTCCAGCTCGACGTGGTGCTCACCGCCGTCGTCGTGGTGGGCGCGGTGGGCTTCGCGCTCGACAAGGCGCTGGCCCTCGTCGAGGGCCGGTTGCTGCGGTGGCGCCGCGAGGCGTTCTGAATGGAGGACACGCGATGAATCCCACCGTGCGCACCGTGCTGCGCGGCGCCGCCCTCCCCGCCCTGCTCCTCGGCACCTGGTGGGCCGCCTTCCGCTTCGGCTGGACCGACACGAAACTCTTCGTGCCGCCGTCGGAGGTGTGGCACACCGCGGTGCGCCTCACCGAAAACGGGTACCTGTGGACGTCGCTGCAGGCGAGCCTCGGGCGTTTCCTCGCGGGCTTCGTCATCGGGTCCATCGCCGGCACGGTGGTGGGCACGGCGCTCGGGCTGTCGCGCCGCTTCGAGCAGGTCATCGGCCCGTCCCTCCACACCGTGAAGCAGGTGTCGCTGCTGGCGTGGATCCCGCTGATCTCGGTGTGGTTCGGCCTCGGCGACCCCGCCAAGATCGCCTTCCTTTCGCTGGCCGCGTTTTTCCCCGTCACCCTGAACACGTTCGAGGGCATCCGCAGCGTGCCGCGCGACTTGACCGAGGTGGCCCGCGTGTTCGCGTTCTCCCGCGCCCAGCTGCTGCGCCACGTGGTGCTGCCCGCGGCGCTCCCGTCGATCTTCACGGGCATCTACCTCGGCCTGCTGTACGCGTGGCTCGCGACGCTCGGGGCCGAGTACCTGCTGACGTCCGGCAAGGGCATCGGCAACCTGCTGACCGACGGGCGCGAGCACTTCTGGATGGACCAGGTGCTGCTCGGTGTCGTGATCGTCGGGGTCGTCGGCTTCGCGATCAACCTCGTCGCCACCCGTCTGGAAGTCCGCACCCTCGCGTGGCGCGGCCGCTCCACCGCGCAGTTCTGAACCCAAGGAATTCCCATGGCCCACGCCGGCACCCTCGAGATCCGCAACCTCCACAAGCAGTACCAGGTCAAGGGCGAGCCCCTGCCGGTGCTGCAGGACATCTCGCTGACCATCCGCCCGGGCGAGTTCGTCAGCATCGTCGGCACGAGCGGCTGCGGCAAGTCGACGCTGCTGCGGCTCGTGATCGGGCTCGAGTCGGACTACAAGGGCGAGATCCTGCTGGATGGCCAGCGCATCGTGGGCACCAGCCTCGACCGCGGCATCGTGTTCCAGGAGCACCGGCTCTTCCCCTGGCTCGACGTGCGGCACAACGTGGCGATCGGCCTGCTCAACGCGCCGGGCAGCCCCGCCGCGAAGGCCAAGGCCGTGCAGGAGCACATCGACCTCGTCGGGCTCAAGGGGTTCGAGGCCGCCTTCCCGCACCAGTTGTCGGGCGGGATGTCGCAGCGCGTGGCCATCGCGCGGGCGCTCGTGAACCGGCCCGAGGTGCTGCTGCTCGACGAACCGTTCGGCGCGCTCGACGCCCTCACCCGCGGCCACCTGCAGGCCGAGCTCGAACGCATCTGGCGCACCGAGGGCATCACCGCGATCCTGGTCACGCACGACGTCGAGGAGGCCGTGTACCTCGGCGACCGCGTGGTCGTGATGCAGCCGCGGCCCGGCCGCATCAAGCGCATCGTCGACGTGCCGCTGCCCCGCACGCGCGACCGGGGCACGGTCGCGTTCGCCGCGATCAAGGACGACGTGCTCAGCGAGTTCGGCGAGGCCCCCCGCCCCACGCTCGTCCCGCCCCTTCCCGCGCCCCGCGCGCTCGCCGACTGGCACTTCGCCTGGTGACCCCATGACCGCACGAGAACACGACCCCGCACCGCACCTGCTCGCCGCCCGCTACGGCGCGAACACCCCCGGCCTGCCCGCACCCGCGGGCGGCCTCAACGCCGTGCTGGAGACCCTGTTGTCGCACCGTTCGGTGCGCGCCTTCGCCCCCGACCGGCCGCTGGCCGAGGGCACGCTCGAATGGCTCGTCGCCGCCGCCCAGTCGGCCGCGTCGTCGTCGAACCTGCAGACCTGGAGCGTGGTGGCCGTGGAAGACCCCGGCGCGCCGCGCGCGGCTGTCGGCGCTCGTCGGCGACCAGGCCTCGCTGCGAGAGGCACCCCTCGTGCTCGTGTGGATCGCCGACCTCGCACGGCTGCGCACGCTGGCGGCCCACCACCAGGCGCCGCTCGACGGCGCGCCGTACCTCGACACGTTCCTGATGGCCGTGATCGACGCAACGCTCGCCGCGCAGAACGCCGCCGCGGCGGCCGAGTCGCTCGGCCTCGGCACCTGCTACATCGGCGGCATCCGCAACCGCAGCGAGGCGGTGGCCGAGGAACTGGGGCTCGTGCCCGGGACCTTCGCGGTGTTCGGCCTCGTGGTGGGCCACCCGGATCCCGCCCGGCCCGCGGCCATCAAGCCGCGGCTGCCGCAGGCCGCGGTGCTGTCGCGCGAGCGCTTCGTGCCCACGGCGCCCGAGCCGCACGTCGCCGGCTACGACCGCACGCTGGCGGCCTTCCAGGCCTCGCAGAACCTGCCCGCCGTGCCGTGGAGCACGCACGCGCTGTCGCGGCTGCGCGGACCGGAAAGCCTCCACGGCCGGCACCGGCTCGTCGAGGCCCTGGGGCACCACGACGTGGGCCTTCGCTGAGCGACCGTGCCGGCGGGCTCGTGCGGGCGACGGAACGAATTCACGACTGTCACGCTCCGACTGGGAATCGCTTTATCCTGTCCGGGTATCCCCACCTCGAAGAGGCCCGGGCGGTCGGCGACGTCACCGCGCGACCCACCGGGCCCCAACGCACGAAGGAGTACCCGACGATGAATGCCAGACCGGACGTCATGCTCGCCCCGGCCCCCCTCCCTCCGAGGGATCCGGCCGCGTCCCACCCGGCCGTGTTCCACCGTTTCGCCGCCGAGCTGAAGGCGCTCGGCCGCCCGTTCCCGCGGGCCCTCGACCTCGGCTCCGGGCGCGGTGACCTCGCCGCGCACGTGCTGCGCGAGGTGCCCGGCCTGCGGCTCGTGACCCTCGACTTCTCCGACACGCCCGAAGCCCCGCCCCGCACCCGCCTGGCCCGCAAGGAGGGCCGCCGCACCCACGTGGTCCGCCACCTCGCCAACCCTGGCTGGGCCGACGGCCTCGGCCGCTTCGACGCCGTGATCTCGCACGACGCGGTGCACGCACTGCTGCGTGCGCACCGCCCCTCCGCCCTCTACGCGCAGGTGCGCGCGCTGCTGCTGCCCGGGGCCGTCTTCCTGCTGGCCGACCGCAGCGCCGGCGACCACGACGGCGCATCCCCCTACCTCACCCCCGACGAACAGCGCGAGGCCTTCGACGCGGCCGGCTGGACGTCGGCCGACATCCTGCGCAACGACCACCACTCCCTGTACCTGAAAGCCCATCCATGACCGCCGCGCCCCCGTTCACGTCCGCCGTTCCCACCGTCGAGTCCACCGTCATCCACACCCCCGCCGACGGCCTGGTGCACGGCGCCACCACCGTGCGCACCCCCACCGGCGAACTGCCCATCTACCACGCGTCGCCGGAAGGTTCGGGGCCATTCCCCATCGTGCTCGTGATCCAGGAGATCTTCGGCGTGCACGAACACATCCGCGACGTGGTGCGGCGCTTCGCGAAGGCCGGCTACCTCGCGGTCGCGCCGGAGCTGTACTTCCGCCTGGGCGACCCGTCCACCGCCTCGTCCATCGACGAACTGCGGGCGAACTTCGTCGCGAAGGCCCCTGACGCCGTGGTGCTGTCCGACCTCGACGACACGCTGACCTGGGCAACCTCCCACGGCGGCGACGGGGCGCGGGTGGGTGTCACGGGCTTCTGCTGGGGCGGGCGCATCACGTGGCTCTACGCCGCCCACCAGCCGAAGGTGCGGGCGGGCGTCGCATGGTACGGGCGCCTCGCGGGCCCCACGAACGCCAACAACCCGAGGCACCCGGTGGACGTGGCGGCTGAACTGAAGGCGCCGGTGCTGGGCCTGTACGGCGGCGAGGACACGGGCATCCCGCTCGCCGACGTCGACCGGCTGAACGCCGGGCTCGCGGCCGCCGGCGGGCGCTCCACCGTGGTGGTCTACCCCACCGCCCCTCATGCCTTCTTCGCCGACTACCGGCCGAGCTACCGCGAGGCCGACGCGCGCGACGGTTGGTCGCGCACGCTCGACTGGTTCTCGCGGCACGGCGTCTAACCTAAGTCGGAATCGTTCGTTGGCCCCTCGCGGGCCGTTGTCTATCGTGCTTCCTGAGCACTTCGAGCCGGTTGCTCCCGACCCCACCGGCTCCCGTACCCAGGAAAACACAGACATGACGATCAGCGCCATCAACGTCCGCAACCAGTTCCGCGGCAAGGTCAAGGAAATCATCGAGGGGCCCGTGGTCTCGGAGGTGGACGTCGAAACCGCGTCCGGCCTCATCGTCACCTCGGTGATCACCACCCGCTCCGTCAAGGAACTCGACCTGCGCGTGGGCCGGGAGGTGGTGGCCCTGGTCAAGTCGACCGAGGTGTCGATCGCCACGCTGTGATCCGGCACCGGCGATCATGACCTTGCACGCCTTCAACCCCGCCGCCGCCGAGCCCGTGCTGACGCTGCCGCCCTCCGAGGGCGGCGTGCTGTCGATCCGGGCGAAGGCCCTGCTGTTCCACGACCCGCGCTCGGTGGCCCTGCTCGAACACGTCGAGCGCATCGCCCGCAGCGAGGCCTCGGTGCTCATCATCGGCGACACCGGCACGGGCAAGGAACTGATCGCCCGCCACCTGCACACGCGCAGTGGACGGCGCGGTCCGTTCGTGGCCGTCAACTGCGGCGCGTTCAGCGAGAACCTGATCGACGCCGAACTCTTCGGCCACGAGACGGGCGCCTTCACCGGCGCATCGCAATCGCGCGCCGGCTGGTTCGAGGCGGCCAACGGCGGCACGCTGTTCCTCGACGAGATCGGCGACCTGCCGCTCTCGCTGCAGGTCAAGCTGCTGCGCGTGCTGCAGGAGCGCCAGGTGGTGCGCCTCGGCTCGCGCAAGCCGATCCCGCTCGACGTGCGGCTCGTCGCGGCCACCAACGTGGACCTCCGCCAAGCCGTCGAGGCCCAGCGCTTCCGCGCAGACCTGTACTACCGGCTCAACGTCGCCCCCGTCACGCTGCCGCCGCTGCGCGAGCGCACGGGCGACATCCTGCCGCTGGCCCGCCACTTCATGGGTGTGTACGCGCCACGGCTCGGGCTCTCCCACGTCACGCTCGCGCCCGAGACCGAGACCGCCCTCGTCGAATACCTCTGGCCCGGCAACATCCGCGAGCTCGAGAACGTCGTTCACTTCGCGCTCGTGATCTGCCGCGACGGGGTCGTGCGGCCGGGCGACCTGCGGCTTGTCGCCCCCGTGCTGGCCGCCCCGGCGCGCCCGGCGGTGGTGACCGAGCCCGAGCTGCCGGTCCCGGCGCCCGCGAGCGTCCCGGAACGGTCGCCGTATGCCGACCTCGAGGACAACGTGCTGCGGCTCATCGCCGGCGGCGACCGCAACCTCTTCCACGCCGTGACCGAAACCGTCGTGCGCACCGCGTTCCTGCAGGCCAACGAGAACCAGGTGCGGGCGGCGCGGGTGCTGGGCATCACGCGGAACACCTTGCGCACGTTCCTCAAGCGGTACGGCATGCTGGCGGCGTCGCCCCGAGGCGCAGACGGGCACGACGACGACACGGACGACGGGCACGACGCCGGGGTGACGGAACCGGGCGCGCTGTACGGCGACCTGGAGCCGCTGCGCGCCTGAGTGCCCACCTGGCACCCCGGTGAACGCCGGGGCTCACAGCTGCTGGCGCGCTGCGGCCACGGTGGGTCCCGGCGTTCGCCGGGACGACTGGCCTTCCCTGACAGTGCCGTCCTACGCGCCACCGGGACACCCGCCGGTGGCACGGTGCCCTCCCCCTCGGATACGGTGAACGCTGGTCCTTCCAGGAGCAGCCACCGTGTCCGTCCCCACCTCCCCCTGGCCCCAGACCCTGTGGATCGTGCGCCACGGCCAGAGCGCCGGCAACGTCGCGCGCGATGCCGCCGAAGCCCAGGGGCTCGAGCTGATCGACATCGCGTTCCGCGACATCGACACCCCGCTGTCGGACCTCGGCGTGGCGCAGTCGATCGCCCTCGGCGACTGGTTCGGCCGCATCAACCCGGCCGAGCGGCCCGAGGTGCTGCTGACCTCGCCCTACGTGCGCGCCCGCGAGACGGCGCGGCTGGTGGCCGAACGGGCCGGCGTGCCCGACCTCCAGCTGCGCTGCGACGAGCGGCTGCGCGAAAAGGAGTTCGGCATCCTCGACCGCCTGACCAAACACGGCATCACGGTCAAGCACCCCGACCTCGCCGCCCAGCGCGCCCACGTGGGAAAGTTCTACTTCCGTCCGCCCGGCGGCGAGAGCTGGTGCGACGTGATCCTGCGGCTGCGCAGCCTCGTCGAGATGGTGACCCGCGAGTACGCGCAGAAGCGCGTGCTGGTCGTCGCGCACCAGGTCATCGTCAACTGCCTGCGCTACCTGCTCGAGCAGATGGACGAGCAGCGCATCCTCGAGATCGACCGCCAGGGCGACGTGCCCAACTGCGCGGTGACGTCGTACCGCTCGGTGCATGCGCCCGACGGCCGAGCCGGGCTCGACCTCCAGCTCGTCAACTTCCTCGCGCCGCTCAAGGACGCCGACATGCCCGTCACGTCGGCGCCCGACAAGCCCGCCGCCCCGAAGCCGTGACGAGACAACTGACCGATGCCGCGCTGCGCGCACGCGGCCTGCCGCAGCCCGACGGCGACAGCGACAAGGAAGGCCGGGGCAACGTGCTGGTCGTGGCCGGCAGCCGCGAGGTGCCGGGTGCCGCGCTGCTCACGGCCACCGCCGCGCTGCGCGCCGGGGCGGGTCGCCTGACGATCGCCACGCCGGCCTGCATGGCGATGGCGCTCGGGCTCGCGGTGCCGGAAGCCCGCGTGATCGCATTGCCAGAGACACCTGCTGGCGGCCCCGCCCTCGGCGGCATCGACCTGCTCGCCCCGCTCGCCGGCCGCATCGACGCCACCGTGCTCGGCCCCGGCCTGATGGACGAGGACGCGGCCGTCGCTTTCACCCGCGCCTGGCTGGACCGTTTCGATGGCCCTGTGGTGCTCGACGCCTACGCGATGGGGGCCGTGGACACGGACGCGCCGGGCCGCGCGAACGTCGTCCTCACCCCGCACGCCGGCGAAATGGCCCACCTCACCGGGCTGCCGAAGGGCACCGTGACCGCCGACGCGCAGGCACGCGCCCGCGCGGCGAGCGAGGCGTGGCACACCGGCGTCGTGCTCAAGGGCGCGTCGACGTGGATCGCGTTCCCCCGCGAACCCGACTGGTTTCACGGCGGCGGCGACGTGGGCCTCGCCACGTCCGGTTCGGGGGACACGCTCGCCGGCCTCGTGGGCGGGCTCGCCGCGCGGGGCGTGCCGCTGCTCGACGCGGCGCTGTGGGGCGTGCGCCTGCACGCGCTGGCGGGCGAGCGGCTCGCCGCGCGGCACGGCCGCCTGGGTTACCTCGCCCGCGAGCTGGGCGACGAGGTGCCCGCGGCCATGCACACGCTGTGCAACGATCAGGCGCCCGGCGGCCCGCCCGTGTCCTGACCGCCGGCCGCCGCGGCCTCGTCCTCCTCGGCGTACGCCTTCAGCCGGTTGTAGAGCGTCTTCAGGCTCACGCCGAGTGCCGCCGCTGCGCGTTCCTTGTGGTGGTCGAAGTGGACCATGGTCGCGAGGATCAGCTTGCGCTCGGCCTCGGCCATCGACGTGCCGAGTTTCACCGAGATCTCGGCCTCGGGCGGGGCCTCGCCCGCGGGAGGCGCGTCGCGCGGCAGCCACTCGTCGGTGATCGTGGGGCCCGACGTCATCACGTAGACCCGCTGCACGACGTTGCGCAGCTCGCGCACGTTGCCCGGCCACCGGTACACGGACAGCTGCCGCAGCGCCTCCGGCGAGAAGCGCTTGACCTCGCCCTCGCGGCGCGCCACGTCGTGCAGGAAGTGCTGGGCCAGCAGCGGCACGTCGGCGCCCCGGTCGCGCAGCGGCGGCAGCTCGATCGGGAAGACGTTGAGGCGGTACAGCAGGTCCTCCCGCAGCCGGCCGGTGGCCACCGCCTCCAGCGGTGCGCGGTTCGTGGCCGCGATGATGCGCACGTCGGCCTGCAGCACCTCGGTGGAGCCCACGCGCGCGAAGCTGCCGCTCTCGAGCACCCGCAGCAGCTTGACCTGCAGCTCCTGCGGCATCTCGGTGATCTCGTCGAGGAACAGCGTGCCGCCGTGGGCGCGCTCGAAGAAGCCCTGGTGCTGCCGCTCGGCGCCGGTGAAGCTGCCTCGCTCGTGGCCGAAGATCTCGCTTTCCATCAGCTGCGGCGACACCGCCCCGCAGTTCACCGCGAGGAACGGGCACTTGCGGCGCCGGCTGAGGTCGTGCACCGTCTGCGCCACCACCTCCTTGCCGGTGCCGCTCTCGCCGGTGATGAACACGGTGGCCGCGGTGCCGGACACCCGCGCCACCTGGTCGTAGATGCGGCGCATCGCGTCCGAGCGGCCCCACAGCCCGCCGAAGTGCCCCTCGCGTTCCAGCGCGTCGGTCATGGCCGCCAGTTCGGCCTGCAGCTCGTCGGGCTTCATCAGCCGCGACAGGATGCCCTCCACCTGCGCCGCGCTGACCGGCTTGATCAGGTAGTCGGCGGCGCCCAGCCGCAGCGCCTGGATGGACGTGTCGAGGCTCGCGTGGCCCGTGATCAGCACCACCTGGGCCTTCGCGGTGAGGTCGGTGTTCTCGAAGAGGTCCATGCCGCTGCCGTCGGGCAGGCGCAGGTCGAGCAGCACGAGGTCGGGCCGTTGCAGTTCGATCTGGCGGCGTGCGTCGCGCAGGGAGCCGGCGGTGGCCACGGTGTAGGGACCCATCGTGCCGATGAGCGCGGCCATCATGCGGGCCGAATCGGTGTCATCCTCGACGATCAGGACGTGGTTCATGGTGTGGGAGAAGGGTTGGAAGGAAAACGTTCAAGGGGCCAGCAGCAGCTGCTTGAGCTGCGCCGGCACGACGGGCTTGACGAGGTGGGCATCGAAGCCGGCGACGAGCGCGCGCCGCACGTCGCCGCCCTGCCCGTACCCGGACAGCGCGATCAGCCGGCCCGGGTACCCCGCCGCCCGCGCGCGCGTGGCCACGCCGTAGCCGTCGAGCAGCGGCAGGCCGATGTCGACCACGGCGGCGTCGGGCCGCTGCGCCAGCAGCGCCGCGAGGCCCGACTCGCCGTCGACCGCACCCGACACGCGGTGGCCGTCGAGTTCGAGCATCGACTGCAGCAGCGTGAGCGCGTCGGTGTTGTCGTCGACCACCAGCACGCGCAGCGGGCGGAAGGCCGCGGGCCGTTCGGGCTCGGGTGCCACGGCCGGCGCGTCGATGCGTGGCAGCCGCACCTCGAACGTGGACCCGGACGACGAGCTGCGTGCCCCCACCGTGCCGCCGTGCAGCTCGACGATGCGCCGCACGAGGGTGAGGCCGATGCCCAGCCCCCCGGCGCGCCGGTCGAGGGTGCGTTCGCCCTGCACGAACAGTTCGAAGATGCGCGGCAGCAACGACGGCGGGATGCCCAGGCCGTTGTCGGCCACGCGCAGCACGGCCTCGCCGTCCGTCGCCTCGGCCTCCACGCGGATGGTGCCGCCCGGCGGCGTGTACTTGATCGCGTTCGTGAGCAGGTTGTTCACCACCTGCTCCAGGCGCGTGGGATCGGCGTCGACCCACACGTCGACCGGGGAGAACGTGACCGTGTGCCGCTGGCCGTCGCCGGTCACCTGCAGCGTGTCGGACACCCGCCGCAGCAGCGGCCCGAGGTTCACGCTGTGGCGCGACAGCAGCACCTTGCCCGAGATGACCCGGGCCACGTCGAGCAGGTCGTCCATCATGCGTGCGAGGTGCGCCGTCTGCCGCGAGATGACGGTGCGGGCCGTGGCCGCGAGTTCGGCGTCGGGGGCCACCCGCTCCAGCACGTCCACGGCGGAAGCCATCGCGCTCAGCGGGTTGCGCAGCTCGTGGCCCAGCATCGCGAGGAACTCGTCCTTCGCGCGGTTGGCGGCCTCGGCCTCCAGCCGGGCCGACTGCTCCAGCGTCATCAGCGCCGCGCGCGACTGCTCGGCCTGCTTGCGCGCGCTGATGTCCACCATCGCGCCGATGGCGCCGCGCGGCGCGCCCGACGGCGTGCGCAGCGGCGCGGCGTTCGCGATCACGAACACCGACGCCTGCCCGTCGGCGTGCAGTTCCAGCTCGATGGGCCCCACGGCCTGGCCCGTGGCCGCGGCACGCTGCAGCGGCTGGCGCTCCGGCGGCAGCGGCTGGCCGCGGTGACACACCGTGCGTTCGACGGCGCCCGCACCACCGCCCAGGCCCAGCAATTCGAGCATCGCGGGGTTGTGCACGATCTGGGAACCATCGCGGTCCTGCGCGAACGCGAGGCCGATGGGGCTGTTGTTGAACAGCGTCTCGAACTCGTCGGCCTTGCGCTGCAGGCCCTCTCTCGCGGTCTGGTCCTGCGCGCGGGCCGTGAGCAGCGCGTCGCGCAGGCCCGAGATCTCGCGCACGTGGATGCGCGACGTGGGCGGCTCGACGCCCGGCGTCGCCAGCGCGTGCAGCGGGCCCGTGACCCGCCGCGCGATCGACATCGCGAGCACCATGCCCAGCAGCAGGCAGCCCACCGCGGTGGCGAGCGCGGCGGCCATGGCCTCGCGCTGCGCGACCCGCACGGGCTCGGCCGGGATGCCCACGGCCACGCCCCAGTCGATGCTGGGGATGTGCTGCCATGCGGTGAAGGTGGAGCCGCCGCCCAGCAGGTCGGTGAGCTGCGACCCCTCGGCGGTCTTCCGGGTGAGGGCCACGGCCTGCGGCGCGAGGGACTCGCCCACGAAACGCTCGGGCAGCAGCGTGCGCGCGATCACGACGTTGCGGCTGTCGAACACCGTGTTGAAGCCGTCGAGCGGCGGGCCCGCCTGCTGGATGAGCTCCTGCCACACCGACACCGGGATCCACACGCCCAGCACGTAGCGGAACTCCGAGCCGACGAAGACGGGCACGGACACCACGGTGGCGTAGCGCGAATGCTGGCCGTCGACCACGAGGTTCGACACGAAGGGCCGCTGCATCGCGAGCATCTGCCGCACCTCGTCCGCCCCGGGGCCACGCGCGGTGGACACGCGCAGCCGCGACGTGTTGAACACCACGCGCCCGCGGTCGCCCACGTCGAGCAGGAACGCGCTGCTCCAGCTCGTGCGCAGCACGGGGCTGCGGTTGAGGAAGACCTCGAACTGGACCACGTCGCCGCGCTGCAGCGAATCGCTCTGCGCGAGGATGGCCAGCGCGTCCATCGACGACGCGATCTCGCGCTCGACCGTCTGCGCGAGCGAGTTCGCGTTGCGGCGCAGTTCCTCCTTCATGCGCGACTCCTGCGCCGCCACGTTGGCCACGATCTGGTAGCACATCAGCACCGCGCTGGGCACGGTGGCGATGAGCAGCAGCAGCACGAGGTACGTGCGCAGCGAAGCCGTGGGCCATGAAGGCCGGAAGCGGCGAAGCAGGTGTCGTCGAGCCGCGAACATGGACATTCCTCGGGGTGGGACCGGGATCGGTAAATCGAACGCTTTTGCTGCAAGAAGTCGCGTCCGATCCGGCATCAACTGCCGCTTTCGGCGCGACGCGCGGGCCGCGTCCCGGGAAAGCAGCATCCGGGCCCGATCGGCACGCGCATTGCAACCAGACGGCCCGCCCGACACCCTCCCCACCTCACGCACACCATGACCGCCCTGTCCCAACGGATCGAGATGCACCAGGCCCAGAAGCTGTCGCCGCGACTGCAGCAGGCGGTTCGGCTGCTGCAGATGTCGGCGCTCGACTTCATGCAGGAAGTCCACGCGATGATCGATTCGAACCCGTTCCTCGAAGGCTCCGAGGCCGACCCGCCCCCGGAGTCCCACGACGCCGAGCGGGAGCCCTGGCTCAACGACGGCCGCGGCGCGAGCGCACCCCGCGTGGCCAACGACGGCGGTGACCTCGAGTCTCTCGGCAGTGTCGCGGTGTCCGTCACGCTGGTCGAGCACCTGCACCGCCAGCTCAACATGATCACGCTGCCGCTGCGCGACGCCGTGCTCGCGAAGGCGCTCATGGGATCGCTCGACGACGACGGCTACCTGCGCACGCCGCTCGACGAGATCGCCGCGATGGCCGACCTGTCGCCGCCCGCGTCGCTCGAGGAGATGCGCATCGCGCTGCGGCGCGTGCAGTCGCTGGAACCCACCGGCGTGGCCGCGCGCGACGTCGAGGAGTGCCTGCTGCTGCAGGCCGCCGAATTCGACGAACCCGCGGTGAGGTCGCTGGCGATGCGCATCGTGGCGGACCACCTCGACGCACTCGCCGCGTCACGCGACCCGGCGCCGCTCGCGCGGCAGCTGCGGGAGCCGGTGGAGGCCGTGCGCCGGGCCTGCGACCGCATCCGCCGGCTCGACCCGCACCCCGGCTGGCGCTTCGGGGCGCCGCACATCCAGTACATCACGCCCGACGTGGGCGTGAAGAAGGTGCGCGGCCGGTGGACCGCGTCGCTCAACCCCGCGGTGTTCCCCCGCGTGCGGCTGAACCAGCACTACGCCGACCTGTTCCACCGCCACCGCGGCGCGGGCAGCGGCGAGCTCGCGGGCCACCTGCGCGAGGCGCGCTGGGCCGTGACCAACGTGCAGCAGCGCTTCAGCACCATCCTCGAGGTCGCCCAGGCCATCGTCGACCGGCAGGCGCCGTTCCTCGAGTACGGCGCGATGGCCATGAAACCGCTGGCGCTGCGCGAGATCGCCGAGGTGGTGGGCGTGCACGAGTCCACCGTGTCGCGCGTGACGAGCAACAAGTACATCGCCACGCGCCACGGCGTGTTCGAGCTGAAGTTCTTCTTCTCGCGGGCCATGACGGCGCGCAGCGGCGCGGCGTTCTCGGGCACCGCCGTGCGCGGCCTCGTCGGCGAGATCATCGCCGCCGAGGCCCCGGGCGAGCCGCTGTCGGACGCCGACATCGCCCGGCTGCTCGCGCAGCAGGGCCTCACCGTGGCGCGGCGCACGGTGACGAAGTACCGCCAGCAGCTGAAGCTCGAACCGGTGGAGAAGCGGCGGCACGCCGCCGCGTGACCGTCAGGTGCGCCGGGCCAGCCGGTGCGCCAGCAGCCCGATCACGAGCCCCGCCGCCACGGCCACCGCCGTGGTGGGCACGGTGGCGCGCGCGGCCTTGTGCCGGTAGCCCCCGTCGATGCCCGCACCCACCGACGGCGCGAACAGGTTGCCGTCGGAGCGTGGGGCGGAGTCGGCCGAACTCAGGCCGCGTTCGACGGCCTGCGCGCCCAGCCAGGCCGACAGGGCGGGTGACACCCAGTGCGCGAGCCGCATCGCCGTGGCCGCGCCGCCCACGGAGACCGCCGCGCGCGGCTCGCGGGCGAGCGACACCACGGCGGCCGCCGCGAGGCGCGGGTCGTAGAGCGGTGGCGCCGGGCGCAGCTTGCGGCCCGTGTAGTTGGCCGCATGGGACACGCCGGGGGTGTCCATGAAGGCCGGATACACGTCGCAGACGTGGATGTCGCGCCACTCGTGCAGCTCGCCACGCAGGGCCTCGCTGAAGCCGCGCAGCCCGAACTTGCTCGCCGAGTAGGCCGAGGCGTACGGCGCGGCGGCCCAGGCGCCCACCGAGATCATGTTGATGAGCACCCCCGCCTTGCGCGCGATGAAGTGCGGAAGCACCGCATGCGCGCCGTTGATGTGGCCGAGCAGGTTCGCCTCGATCACGCGGTGGTGGGACTTGAGCGGCGTCTGCACGAAGCTGCCGACCGCACCGACGCCGACGTTGTTGACCCACACGTCGATGCCGCCGAAGCGGGCCACCGCGGCGCTCGCGAGCGCCCGCACGGCCCGTTCGTCGGTGACGTCGGTGGGCACGACCAGCACCTGCGCGCCGAGCGCCTGGCACTGCGCCGCGACTTCGTCGAGCACGTTCTGCCGGCGCGCCGCCAGCACCAGGTCGACCCCGGCGCGGGCGAACTGCACGGCGGTGGCGCGGCCGATGCCGCTCGTCGCGCCGGTCAGCACGACACACTGGCCCACGAGGTTGCGTGCCTTCATCGTGCGCGCGCTCAGCTCGGGCTTCCCGAGGCCGGGGCGCTGGCGGGATCGACCGGCGGGACGGTGGCCGGTGCCGACGGCATCGAGGCCTCGGGCAGCGGCGGCGGGGGCACCGGCGTCGGTGCGGGCGCCGGGGCTTCGGCTGGCGCCGGGGCGGGCGTGACGGGCGCTTCTTCGCGCTTGCTGCAGGCAGCGCTCAGCACGGTGGCCGAGAACAGCACTGCGAGGGACAGAACCTTGGTCGTTTGCATGGGACGGGTCTCCTCGGAAGGGTGAAGACGGCACATGCCGCCCTGCCCTCCCGTGGGCAAGCCACGTGCCCGGGTGTCAGCTATTCGCCTCGGCGGGCTCGCGCGTGACGAGCCAGATGCCCCCGCACACGAGCACCAGTGCAAGGAGGTTCTTCCATTCGAAGATGCTCTCGTGCAGGAACATCGCCGACAGGCCCGCACCGAAGATCGGCACGAGGAAGTTGAAGGCCGCGACCGTGCTGACGCGGTTGGCGCGCAGCAGCAGGCTCCACAGCGTGAAGGCGGCCGAGGACAGCAGCGCCATGTACCCCAGCAGCACGACCGATCCGATGGTGAAGCCGGTCAGCGTGCCTCCGAACGCGAACCCGGCCACCAGCAACGCGGCGCCACCGATGGCGAGCTGGTAGCCGGTCATCACGACCGAGTCGAGGCGCTGCGACACCCGTTTGCCGTAGATCGACGCGGCCGACAGCACGAGCGCCGCGATCACGATGAAACCTTCGCCAAGGAGCGTGAAGTGGAAGTCGAGCAGGTCCGGCGTGAAGTTCACGACCATCACGCCCGCGAAGCCGATCAGGCAACCCCACACCTTGTTGTGGCTCAGGCGGTCGTTGTGATAGATGAAATGGGCCAGCAGCACGCTGAAGAACGTGCCGGTGGCGTTCATGATCGAGCCCTTCACGCCGGTGGTGTACGCGAGGCCCACGTAGAAGAAGATGTACTGCAGCAGGGTCTGCGTGAGGCCCAGCACCGTGACCTGGCCCAGGGTGCGCGCATCGAGCCGCATGGCCGACGAGCGCCCGGTGAACGCGGCGAACACGAGCAGCACGAGACCGGCGACCAGGAACCGGTAACCCGCGAACACGAGCTTGCCGGGCACGTCGTTCGGAGCGATCTGGAACATCTCGTACCCGATCTTGATCGCCGGATAGGAGCTCCCCCACAGCAGGCAGCAGAACGTGGCGACGAGGAAGAGGACCTTGCGGTCCGCGAAGAAGGAGCGGTTCACGGCGGGTTCCAGGAGGCGCCAGTGGCGCGCAAAAGCCCGCGATTATGTCGGGGTTAACGATATCGCACCGTTGTGGGGCTTTCCACTGCGAAACGCCATCCCGGCGGACGCCGGGACCCACCGCGCCCGCTGCACACCGGCCGGCGGTGGGCCCCGATGTTCATCGGGGTGACAGGTGGTTCAGGAACTCCCCCGCACCACCAGCTCGTACCCCACGTCCACGTTGTGCGGCACGTCCGCCTCGCCGCGCATCAGGCCCAGCAGCATCGTGGCCGCCTGGGCGCCGATCTGGGCGCGGGGCGTGCGCACGGTGGTGAGCGGCGGCAGCATCTGGTCGCTGCCCTCCAGGTCGTTGAAGCCGGTCACGGCGATGCGCTCCGGCACGGGAATCCCCAGGCGCAGCGCCGCCAGCAGGCCGCCCTGCCCCAGGTCGTCGTTGCAGAAGAAGATGGCGTCGACGTCGGGGTGCCGTGCCAGCAGCGCCTCGAACAGCTCGGCGCCGAGGGCGATCGACGAGCGCCGCGGGTCCAGCCATTCGAGCGCCGCGTCATGCCGGCCGGCCTCGTGCAGGCAGCGGCGGTAGCCCTCGAGGCGCTGCATCACGCGGGCATCGAGCTGCGCGCCCACGAAGGCGATGCGGCGACGGCCGCGTTCGACGAGATGCCGCGTCACGGCGTGGCCCGCGTCCTCCTGCGAGAAGCCCACGCAGAACACCTCGGGCTGCACACTCGTCTCCATCACGTGCACGCAGGGCAAACGGCTCGACGCGACGAGGCGGCTGCCCGCCTCGCTGCGGTCGAAGCCGGTGACGATGAGCCCGGCGGGACGGTGCGCCATGTAGCTGCGCAGCAGTTCCTCTTCCTCGTGGGCGTCGTAGTGGGTCACGCCGATCAGGCTCTGGTAGCCGGCCGGCAGCAGCACGCTCTGCACGGCTTCGAGCAGGTCGACGAACAGGCGGTTCGTCAGCAGCGGCACGAGCACGGCCACGTGGGTGCTGCGGCTGGACGCCAGCGCCCGCGCGGCCGGGTCCGGCACGTAGCCCAGCGCGTCGGCGGCCGCCTGCACCTTGGCCACCAGCGTCTCGGCCACGCCACGGTCCCGACGCAACGCCCGGGACGCGGTGATGGGGCTCACGCCCGCGGCCTTGGCCACGTCGGCGAGGGTCACCCGCCCGGAGGAACGCCGGCGTTTTTCCACGGGTGGAGCGGGCGGCGGTGGCGCGGAGGGCTCGGAAGGCACGGGTTATCCCTAGGGTGTTTTGTTCGAAATCGAGGACTAGGATAGCGCTATCCAACCGGGAAGTGCAAGCCAGAAGCGAGCGACGGCCCGGGACCGGAAACTGGGCGCGTGTCACCACGCGCCTTTTTTGGCCCCGCTGGGACAGCGCTGTCCTGTTCCAGCCCACCTCCTGCTCCACACGATGAATTCGCTGGTTTTCATGGGCGTCGCCGGTTGCGGCAAATCCTCCCTCGGGGCGGCCGTCGCGTCCGCCGTCGGGCTGCCGCTGATCGAGGGCGACGACTTCCATTCCGACAAGAGCAAGCAGCTGATGCGCAGTGGCATTCCCCTCACCGATGAACTCCGGGCCGGCTGGCTCGAGACGCTCGGCAGGGAACTCGCCGCCCGCCCGGCCGGGGCCGTGCTGACCTGCTCGTCGCTCAAGCGGGCCTACCGCGAGGTGCTGCGCCGCCACTCGCCGGGCCTGCGCTTCGTCTTCCTCGACATCACCCGTGACGAGGCGATGCGCCGCGTGGCCTCGCGCGCCGGCGCCCACCTCTTCCCCACCACCCTGGTCGACAGCCAGTTCGCCACCCTCGAGTCGCCGGTCGGCGAAGCGGGTGTGCTGCGCGTCGACGCCACCGCCCCGCTGCCCGACCTCGTCGCGCAGGTGTCGGCGTGGTTCCCGAAGGATCGTCCATGACTCCCGTCCCACCCCTTCCCCCCCGCCCGCTGTGGCAGCGCGCGGCCGAGACCGCGATGGGCCTGTGCCTCGCGGTGATGGCCGTCGCCGTGTTCGTCAACGTCGTGCTGCGCTACGGCTTCGGCGACGGCGTGCCCGCGAGCGAGGAGCTCTCGCGCCTGCTGTTCGTCTGGATGGTGTTCATCGGCGCCACCGCCGCCTACCCGCTCGGCGAACACATGGCCTTCACCGCGCTGCTGCGTCCGTTCGAGCACCGCAGCCCCGGGTTCCTGGCGCTGATGACCCGGCTGATCCACGCCCTGGTGGCCTTCACCTGCGTGCTGATCGCCTGGGGCTCGTGGCAGCAGGTGGTCGTCGGCATGGACAGCACGAGCGTCGTGATGGGCTACCCCATGGCGCTGCTGCCGCTGCCGGCCTTCCTCTGCTCGGTGGCCATCGGCGTGATGGCCACCGTCGACCTCGTCCGCAACAAACCCATCGACTTCGGACACGAGTCCGAGGTCGAGTGACCGGCCCCCAAGGAACCTCGTCATGAACCAAGGTCTCGTGGCCGTCATCTTCCTGTTCGGCATGCTGTTCTTCATGGGCATCGGCGTGCCGCTCGCGTTCGCGCTCGTGCTCACCGGCGCCTCGATGGCGTATGCCCTCGGGTTCTGGGACACCCAGCTCTTCGCGCAGAACCTCGTCGCGGGGGTCGACAGCTTCCCGCTGCTCGCCATCCCCTTCTTCATCCTGGCCGGCGAACTGATGAACGCCGGCGGCATCTCGAGCCGCATCATCGCGATGGCCCAGGCCTGGGTGGGCCACATCAAGGGCGGCCTCGGCTTCGTCGTGATCGGCGCGGCCATCCTGATGGCCAGCATGAGCGGCTCGGCGCTCGCCGACACGGCCTCGCTCGCCACCATCCTGCTGCCGATGATGCGCCAGGCCGGCTACCCGCTCGACAAGTCGGCGGGCCTGATCGCCTCGGGCGGCATCATCGCGCCGATCATCCCGCCGTCGATGCCGTTCGTGGTGTACGGCGTGACCACCAACACGTCGATCTCCGCGCTGTTCCTGTCGGGCATCGTGCCGGGCCTGATCATGGGCGTGGGCCTCATCATCGCGTGGAAGGTCGTGCTGCGGAAGACCAACCTGCCCGAGGGCGTGCCGATGCCGCTCGCAGGCCGCATCAAGGCCACGGTCAAGGCGTTCTGGGCCATGCTGATGCCGGTCATCATCATCGGCGGCATGAAGACCGGGGTGTTCACGCCCACCGAGGCGGCCGTGGTCGCCACCGTGTACGCGCTCGTCGTCGCCCTCTTCGTGCACCGCGAGATGAACCTCGGCCAGCTGCACGGCGTGCTGATCCGCGCGGCCAAGACGACCGCCATCGTGATGTTCCTCGTGGCCGGCGCCCAGGTGGCGAGCTACATGGTCACGCTGGCCGACCTGCCCGCCACGCTGACCGAATGGCTCGGCCCGCTCGTCGACCACCCGCGCCTGCTGATGGCACTGATGATGTTCGCGCTCGTCGTGATCGGCACCGCGCTCGACCTCACCCCGACCATCCTGATCATGGCCCCCGTGATGCTGCCCATCGCCACGAAGGCCGGCATCGACCCGGTGTACTTCGGCCTGATGTTCGTGCTGAACGGCGCCATCGGCCTGATCACGCCACCCGTGGGCACCGTGCTCAACGTCGTGGCCGGCGTGGGCCGCATGCGGCTCGAGCAGGTGGTGCGAGGCGTCAACCCGTACCTGTTCACCTACCTGCTGATCCTCGCCCTGTTCGTCGTGTTTCCCCAGATCGTGACCGCGCCCGTGGCGTGGATGCGCTGACCCTCGCTTTACCCAGAAGGAGTTCCCCATGAAGTTCATTCGTCGCACGCTGATCGCCGGCCTCGTGCTGGCCGCCGTGGCCCCCGCCTTCGCGCAGGACATCAAGCCCCGCCTGATCCGCTTCGGCTACGGCCTGAACGAGCAGTCGAACCAAGGCCGCGCGGTGAAGGTCTTCCAGCAGGAAGTCGAGAAGCTCTCCGGCGGCAAGATGAAGGTGCGCGCCTTCGGCGCCGCCAGCCTCGGCCCGGACGTGCAGATGCAGCAGGCCCTGATCGGCGGTGCGCAGGAGATGATGGTGGGCTCCACCGCCACCCTCGTGGGCATCACGAAGGAGATGGCGCTGTGGGACACGCCGTTCCTCTTCAACAACGCGAAGGAAGCCGACACGGTGCTCGACGGCCCGGTGGGTGAGAAGGTCAAGGGCAAGCTCGCCGAGAAGGGCCTCGTGGGCCTCGTGTACTGGGAGAACGGCTTCCGCAACCTGACCAACAGCAAGCGCTCGGTCACGAAGCTCGAAGACCTGAACGGCGTGAAGCTGCGCGTGATGCAGAACGCGGTGTTCCTCGACAGCTTCAAGGCCCTCGGCGCGAACGTGGTGCCGCTGCCCTTCCCCGAGCTGTTCCCGGCGCTGGAAACGGGCGCGGTCGACGGCCAGGAGAACCCGTACAACACGATCCTTTCCAGCAAGTTCTACGAGGTGCAGAAGTACCTGAGCGTCACGAACCACGTCTACAGCCCGTGGATCGTCACGGTCAGCAAGAAGTTCTGGGACGGCCTGAGCAAGGACGAGCAGAAGGTGCTGATGGACGCCGCGAAGAAGAGCCGCGACTTCGAGCGCAAGGACACGCGTGACGAGGCCGCGAAGGCGCTGGCCGAGCTGAAGCAGAAGGGCATGGTCGTCAACGAGCTGAGCCCGGCCGAGACGGCCCGCATGCGCGACAAGCTGACGCGCGTGAACGCCACGGTGGCCAGCAGCGTCGGCATGGACCTGTGGAAGGAAACGCAGGACGAACTCGCGAAGCTGCGCAAATGAGCGGCGCCGCCTCCCGCATCGCGTGGGTGACGGGCGGCGGCACGGGCATCGGCCTGGCCGGTGCCCAGGCGCTCGCGGCCGAGGGCTGGACGGTGGTGCTGTCCGGCCGCCGCGAGGACACCCTCGCCGGGGCCTGCGCGTCGATCACGGCCCGGGGCGGGCGGGCCGAGGCGCTCGTGGTGGACGTGTCCCACGCCGCGGCCACTGCCGGCGCGGCGGCGTCCATCGCCGCGAAACACGGGCGCATCGACCTGCTCGTGAACGCCGCCGGCATCAACGTGCCGAAGCGCAGCTGGTCCGACTGCACCGCGGCCGACTGGGACCGCGTCATCGACATCAACCTCAAGGGGGTGGTGAACGCGATGCGCGGCGTGCTGCCGCCGATGCGCGCGGCCCATGGCGGCGCCATCATCAACGTGGCCTCGTGGGCCGGCCGCTTCGTCTCGACGATGCCCGGTGCCGCGTACACCGCCAGCAAGACGGCCGTGGCCGCGCTGACGCACGAGTTCAACATCGAGGAATTCCGCCACGGCCTGCGGGCGTGCTGCCTGCTGCCCGCGGAAGTCGCCACGCCGATCATGGCGCAGCGGCCGGTGCCGCCGTCCCCCGAGGACCTCGCGCGCATGCTGCAGCCGGAGGACCTCGGGCGCACGATCGCGTTCGTGGCGGGCATGCCGCCGCATGTGTGCGTCAACGAGATCCTGATCAGTCCCACCTGGAACCGCACGTTCCTCTGAGGAACATCGGGTCATCCCGGCGAACGCCGGGATCCACCGTGGCCAGAGCACGCCGGCCTCCTCGGCACGCGGTGGGCCCCCGGCGTGCGCCGGGGTGACCGTCGCGGACCGTGACATCGGTCACGCCGCCGTCATGCCCGATCGGTAGCGTGCGCGGGTTCGTCGTCGAGAACCCATCCCACAGGACCCCGCATGACCCTCCTCCTCCGCCCGCTGCCGCTCGTCGCGGCCTTCGCCTTCGCGTGCGCCTCGGCCCACGCCGCGCCCACCCTCGTCGGTTTCGCCAAGCTCGACGCGAACACCTTCTCCGACGGCCCCACGTCCGGCCAGTTCGTTGCCCCGGCCAACGGCATCACGCCGCCCTTCGTGCGCAAGCAGCCGGTGCAAGGCTTCTCGGCCGTGCTCGACGGCCCGCGCCAGGGCACGTACTACGTGATGCCCGACAACGGCTTCGGCACCAAGCCGAACTCGCCCGACGCGCTGCTGCGCATGTATGCGGTGGAGCCGCAGTTCCGCACCCGCCGCGGTGGCCGCGGCACGGTGGAACCGGTGTCGTTCGACAAGGGCTTCGAGACCCGCACGTTCCACGCCGCCTCGCGCATCACGCTGCGCGACCCGGACCGCAAGCTCGGCTTCCCCATCGTCGCCGACGGCACGTACTACCCGTACGGCGGCACCGGCCCCGGCAGCGCCACGATCCCCGTGGACCCGGCCATCCGCGCGGGCCGCCTGCTGACCGGCGCCGACTTCGACATCGAATCGGTGCGCGAGGACCGCTACGGCAACCTGTGGTTCGGCGAGGAGTTCGGCCCGTTCCTGATCAAGACCGACCGCACCGGCAAGGTCCTCGCCCGAGAGTTCCCGCTGGCCGGCGTGCAGTCCCCGCAGAACCCGTACCTCGGCGCCGCCACGCCCACGCTGCGCGGCTCGAACGGCTTCGAGGGCATGGGCATGAACTCGGCCGGCACGAAGCTGTACCCGCTGCTCGAAGGCCCTCTCGTCGCCGACACGAACCAGAAGCGCCTGGTCATCAGCGAGTTCGACATCAAGACCGAGGCCTACACGGGCCGCAAGTGGGCCTACCGCCTCGACGCGCTCGGCACCAACATCGGCGACATGACGGCCGTCAACGACAACGAGTTCCTCGTCATCGAGCGCAACGGCACGCAGGGCGACCCGAACCGTCCGGAGACATTCCCGACCCCCGCCAACTTCAAGAAGATCTACAAGATCGACCTGAGCAAGGTGGACGCAGACGGTTTCGTCGAGAAGAAGGAGATCGTCGACCTGCTGAACGTCGCCGACCCGGACGACCTCGACCGGGACGGCTTCAAGCGCTTCACGTTCCCGTTCGTCACCATCGAGGACGTGCTGATCGTCGACGACCGCACGCTGCTGGTCATCAACGACAACAACTACCCGGGCAACGGCGGCCGCACGCTGACCGCGCCGGACGGCACCGAGTTCATCCTCATCCGCCTGGACGAGGCACTCGACACGCCGATCGAGGCCGACAACGGCGACGGCCGCGAGGACCATCGCCGCCACCGTCCCTTCCGGGACTGAGCCCCGGGCTCAGTGGTAGTGCAACGGCGACTCGGGAACGATCGGCTGCGCCTGCACCGACTCGGACTCGACGTCGTCGGGCGCCTGCGCCGGCGTCACCCCCGGTGACACCGGCGTGGCGCGCATGCGGTCCCAGGCCTGCTTCGCCAGCACGGCAGTGATCGCGACGGTGATGAGCTTGCGCAACATGATGGGCTCCTCGTGATGAACGGGCAGCCTCCAGCGTAGGACCAGGAGCGCGCGGTGCGCATCGGGCGCCGTCGCGGCCGCCCGTAGGCCGCGCCCTACGGCTGTCGGGCCGTGGCCCGCGGGGTGCCGGCCGGCGACAGGCGCGGCGTGAGGTACTCGGCGAGCCGCACGTTCTGGCACGTGACCGCGTTGAAGCGGATGTGCGGGTCGTCCTTGGCCCCGCCCGCGAGGAAGTTCGACCCCGGCGCGAGCACGATCTGCTGCCCGTACGCCTCCTTCACGAGCGCCTGCACGTCCACGCCCTCGGGCACGCGGCCCCACAGGAAGATGCCGGCGTCGCCGATCGAGTCGAGCTGGATGCCCGCGCCGCGCAGCGCCTTCACCGCCGCCACGCGGGCCGCCCCCAGGCGCTGCTGCATGCGTTCCGCGTGCTTGCGGAAGCGCCCGGTCGACAGCAGCTCGAGCAGCACCAGTTCGTTGAGCGTGGGCGTGGTCAGCACCGACGAGATCTTCTGCCGCAGCAGCGGCTTGAGCAGCGCGGGCGACGCGGCGATGTGCCCCATGCGCAGCGCCGGGCTCAGCACCTTGCAGAAGCTCGAGAAGTAGATCACCCCTTCCAGCCCGGACAGCTGCGCGAGGCGCGTGGGCTGGCCCGGCTGGAAGTGCCCGTGCACGTCGTCCTCGGCGATCAGCACGCCGTGGTGTTCGGCGATGCGCAGCACCCGGTGCAGGTTGGCCGGCGTGCTGCTCCAGCCCGTGGGGTTGTGCAGCACCGGCTGCAGGAACGCGAGGCGCGGCTGGTGCGCGACGCACGCGGCTTCCAGCTCCGCCAGGTCGACCCCGTCGGCGCGTCGCGTGACCGGCACGGCCCGCACGCCCGCCTGGCGGAGCCGTTCGAACAGCAGGAAGTAGCCGGGGTCCTCGACGATCACGGCATCGCCCGGTTTCAGGAAGGTGCGCACGATCAGGTCGATCGCGTGGGTGCTGCCATACGTCGTCATGATGCGGCTGGCATCGACCCCGATGCCCTGGGCGCGCATCGACATCGCGAGCCGCTCGCGCAGCGGGCTCATGCCCTGCGGCGGACAGCGCGAGGCCATGCCGAGGCCGCTGTGGCTCAGCGCGCGCTGCACGAGGGCCGTCGGGATGGCGTCCTCGAGCCAGGCCATGGGCAGCGCACCGCCGCTCGCCTGCAGCACGCCCGGGCGCAGGTCGTTCGCCTGCTGCGCGAGCCACACGGGCTCGTGGGCCTCGCCCGCTTCGAGCGGCGCCGCGTCGATCACCGCACCGGCGGCCTCGGCCACGAAGTAGCCGGTGGTGCCGCGCGAGAAGACCAGGCCGTCGGCCACCAGGCGGTCGTAGGCCAGCACGACGGTGTTCGGGCTGACCTGCAGCTGGGTGGCGAGCTGGCGGATCGACGTCAGCTTGACGCCGGGCAGCAGCTGCCGCTCCGAGATCATGGCCCGCAGGCGGATGTCGATCTGCTCGGAGAGCGGGACGGTGGAGTCGCGGTCGAGCGGGAACATGGGCCGGATTGTGACGGATCAGCGCACCGGCCAGCGAGGGTCGTGCAACCCGTCCCGTTCCAGCGCGTGCAGACGGCGTTCGAGGTCCGCGAGGTCGTCCGCCTCGGCGAGGAAGCGGGCTTCGGCGGTCAGGCCGAGGGTGGCGAAGAGCCCCGCGAGCCGGTGCAGCGCAGGGCGCCACGGGATCGACGGCAACAGGGCAGCGGGAGCGAGGGGGGTCTTGAGCGTGTCCATGGCCGTGACGATAGGCTCGGGGCCGCGTCCGAGGAAGGCACAAGCCGGCCCGGTACAGCCATGACCTGTATCAGTGCGGGGACCCACACAGCGCGCTATGCTCGTTGACACACCGTCCACCGAGGGCCGAACGATGAACCTGCGAGGCATCCTGGTGCTGCTGGGCGACGACGCCCCGTCGGCCGCGCGCGAACACCTGGCGTCGCGGCTCGCGGTGGCCCATCAGGCCCACCTGACCGGCATCGCGCCCACCGGCCGCCCCGACATCGAGGGCACCGCATCGGCCGCCCACGCCATCGAGGTGGCCGACCATGCGCGCGACGACGCGTGGCAGCACGCCGGCCACCTGGCCCGGCGCTTCCGCGAGGCCGCGCGGGCCGAGGGTGTGGTCTCGGTCGACGCCGAGGCCGCCGAAGGCGCGGCGCTGCCGCTGCTGATGCACCACGCCGCCTGCCACGACCTCGTCGTCGTGAGCCCGCCGCCGGCCGCCAGCCCCGGCTGGCGCAGCGGCGTGCACTTCGTCGAACAGGTGCTGGCCCACAACCCGCGGCCCACGCTCGTGGTGCCCGGCGCCGGCCGGTTCGAGCAGGCCGGGCGCAACGTCGTGGTCGCCTGGGACGACAGCCCCGCCGCCGTTCGCGCCACCACCGACGCGCTGCCGGTGCTGCGCCAGGCCGAAAGGGTGCTGCTGTGCGTGTGGCGGCGCGCCAGCGAAGCCGCCGACAACGGCATCGCGATGCGCCTGGGCGAGGTGTGCCGCTGGCTCGAACGGCACGGCGTGACGGCCGACACCCGCGTGACACGCGCGGCCGGCGGCATCGGCGACACCATGCTGTCCGATGCGGCGAAGCTCGGCGCCGACCTGATCGTGATGGGCACCTACGGCCACTCGCGCTGGATCGAGCGCGTGACCGGGGGCGTCACGCGCACGGCGCTGCTGCACGCGCCGATGCCGCTGTGGATGTCGCGCTGATCAGGCGTGCTTGAGGGGGTCCCGCACGAGCAGCACCGGCACCGGGCTCTCGCGCAGCACCAGTTCGGCGTCGCTGCCGAGCGTCAGGCGGCGCAGGCCCTGTCGGCCGTGTGTCCCCATGACGATCAGGTCCACGCGGCGGTCGGCGGCTTCCTTGACGATCACGTCGCACACGCGCAGGCCGGGCTCGCAACGCACCGCCACCTCCACGGCCACGCCCTTCGCGCGCGCCGCCTCGGAGGCCTTCGCGACGAGGCGTTCGCCCTGCAGCTGCCAGCTGTCGAGCACGTCCTTCGGCGGCACGGCCATCTCGGCCTCGGCGATCAGCAGGCGGGCGTCGACGACGTTGACGACGTACAGCGACGAACCGAGCTTCGCCGCGAGGGCGAGGGCCTCCTCGAGGCCGCGTTGTGCGGTGGAACTGCCATCGATCGGGACCAGGATGCGGGCATACATGGAAGGGCTCCGGAGGTGGATGTCGGCCCCAGCGTACGCGGGGACGGGAGGCCCCATGTTGCGCCCGGTCAAACCGGCGGAGGTGCAAGCGGTGCGGCAATCCTTGCCGCTGCCGCGGCGTCGACCGTCCTGTTCCCGGGGAACACCGGCATCGGCATGAAGCCTGCTAACGGCGGTCGCATCAGCAGTACGCGGCCCCGCGCCGGAACGCCATGCACACGTCGACCGCTCCCTCGTCCGCCCCCCTGCCCCTCGGCGCCTCGCGGTACAGGGTGCTCGTCGTCGACGACCAGGCCGATGCCGCCGACTCCCTCGGCCTGCTGCTCGCCCAACTGGGCTACGACACGTCGATCGCCTACGGCGCCCTCGAAGGCGTGCGCCAGGCCACCACCTTCCTGCCCGACGTCGTGATGCTCGACGTGCACATGCCCAGCATCGACGGGCTCGACGCCGCACGGGCCATCCGGTCGTGCCGGCTGCCGTCCCGTCCCGTGCTGGTGGCGCTCACCGCCGACACCCGGCCGGGGGCGAAGGAGGCGACGCTGGCCGCCGGCTTCGACTTCCACCTGACCAAGCCGCTGCCCGCGGGCGACCTCGCCGCCCTCATGCGGGACGTGTTGCCAGCCCCTTGATCCCGGGGGCGCGGCCGCGCCGCGGCGCCGGACGGTCGTGCGAAGATGTGCGGCCATGTTGAAGCGCATTTTTCGCCATCTCGCCAGCGACCGGTCCGCGCCCGCGTCCGGCCCCGACGTCCTGGTCAATGCGTACGCCACGGTCGCGTCGCTCCCGCCCTTCGACTTCCCGCACACGCCCCGCGCCGCCCGCAGCGCCCCCGACGCCGGCCTCGCCGATCACCTGCAGGGCTTCTCCGAATTCGTGATGCGCGACGGCAGCACGATGACCCAGGCGCGCTACCACCTGCTCAGCCACCTGAAGCGGGTGCGCCACCACACGAGCGTGATGGTCCCCGAGTCGGCGCTCGACGCGTTCGGCACCTGGGCCGCGCGGGCGAACGCGATCATGTTCTTTCCCGATGCCAGCATCCGCGACCCCGCCGGCAACGTCCTGCTGGGCGGAGACGGCTCGTCCTGCGACTTCGAGGCGCGGGTGCCCCATCCCGCGGATGCCTGGGCGCGCAAGGCCCGGTCGGAAGCGAAGCTCGCCGAACACGGACTGCGGAGCACCGCGTCGCTTCCGCCGCGCGACGGCGAGTCGGAAGCGCGCCTGCGGCCGGTGGACGAGGTCTGGGCCCGCACCGGCGCGCTGACCATCGTGGGCGTGCGGGCCGAGTCGATCCGGCGCGGCAACCCCGTGCCCGTCGAGTCCCTGAAGGAGCGGCTGCCCGACGGCTTCGCGCACCTGAGCCCCGCCGAGCAGGTGTTCCTGCAGGCGGCGTCTCCCGACGCGGCCCTGCTCGACCGCTTCGGCGGGCGGCTCGAGGCGGCGCGCACGCTCGCCTGGGCGTTGTCCCTCGACGGCGACCTGCCGTTCCCCGCCGCGGCGAGCGACGGCTCCGCGGTCGCCCGGCAGGTGATCGGCGCCAGCCCTCGCGGCCTGCGTCCCACCGCCGTGCTGCTGGACGCCCTCGACTTCCATCACCGCGTGCACTGGGTGGTGAGGCAGGCCTACATCAACGGCCGCAACACCGTGGCCGGCGTCGACGGCGGCGTGGTCGCGGAGCGCACCCGTGCCTTCAACTGGCTGGTGCAGTTCAAGGACGCGGCCTGGGACGACGTGGACACGCCGACCTGAACAGGGGTCGCCCCGGCCTTTGCCGGGATGACGGGACGGCGAAGTCGGGGCGGGCGCAGCGCCCGCCCCGGTTCGCTTTCCACCCCTTAGAAATCGGCGCCGGGGCCGAAGGCGCCGGGCCCGCCGGCTGGTGCACCACCCGCCGGCTTCGCTTCCGCCGCCTCGGCCACGATGGCCTCGGTGGTGAGGATCAGGCTCGCCACCGACGCCGCGTTCTGCAGCGCCGTGCGGGTCACCTTGGCCGGGTCCAGCACGCCCTGCTCGACGAGGTCGCCATACGTGCCGTTCGCGGCGTTGTAGCCGTGGTTGCCCTGGCCCTGCAGCACCTTGTCGACGATCACCGACGCTTCCTCGCCGGCGTTCGCGACGATCTGGCGCAGCGGCTCCTCGACAGCGCGCAGCACGAGCTTGATGCCCGCGTCCTGGTCGGCGTTGTCGCCCTTGAGCGCACCGATGGCCTGGCGCGCGCGCAGCAGCGCCACGCCGCCGCCGGGCACCACGCCTTCCTCGACGGCGGCACGGGTCGCGTGCAGCGCGTCTTCCACGCGGGCCTTCTTCTCCTTGAGTTCCACTTCGGTGGCTGCGCCCACCTTGATGACCGCCACGCCACCGGCGAGCTTGGCGACGCGTTCCTGCAGCTTCTCGCGGTCGTAGTCGGACGAGGCCTCCTCGATCTGCGCGCGGATCTGCTTCACGCGGGCCTGGATCTGGTCGGCTGCGCCCGAGCCGTCGATCAGTGTCGTGTGCTCCTTGCCCACCTCGACCCGCTTGGCTTGGCCGAGGTCGGTGATCTGCACCTTCTCGAGCGTGAGCCCCACCTCCTCGCTGATGACCTTGCCGCCGGTGAGCACGGCGATGTCCTCGAGGATGGCCTTGCGGCGGTCGCCGAAGCCCGGCGCCTTCACGGCGACGACCTTCAGGATGCCGCGGATGGAGTTGACGACGAGCGTCGCGAGCGCCTCGCCGTCGACCTCCTCGGCGATCACGAGCAGCGGACGGCCCGACTTCGCGACCTGTTCCAGCGCGGGCAGCAGGTCGCGGATGTTGCTGATCTTCTTGTCGACGAGCAGCACGAACGGGCTGTCGTGCAGCGCGACCTGGCGGTCCGGGTTGTTGATGAAGTACGGGCTCAGGTAGCCGCGGTCGAACTGCAGGCCCTCGACCACCGACAGTTCGTTGTCGAGGCTCTTGCCGTCCTCCACCGTGATCACGCCTTCCTTGCCCACCTTGTCGATGGCGTCGGCGATGATCTGGCCGATGGCCCAGTCGGAGTTCGCGGAGATGGCCCCGACCTGCGCCACTTCCTTGCTGGTGGTGGTGGGCTTGGCCAGCAGGCGCACCTGCTCGACGAGCGCGACCACGGCCTTGTCGATGCCGCGCTTCAGGTCGGCCGGGTTCAGGCCCGCGGCCACGTACTTGAAGCCTTCGCGCACGAGGGCCTGGGCCAGCACGGTCGCGGTGGTGGTGCCGTCACCGGCGTTGTCGCTGGTGCGCGAGGCCACTTCCTTGACCAGCTGCGCGCCGATGTTCTCGTACTTGTCGGCGAGTTCGATCTCTTTCGCCACCGAGACACCGTCCTTCGTGACGGTGGGCGCACCGAAGCTGCGTTCGAGCACGACGTTGCGGCCCTTCGGGCCGAGGGTGACCTTGACGGCGTCGGCGAGGATGTTGACGCCGCGGACGATCTTGTGGCGGGCGTCGTCGCCGAAGACCACGTGTTTGGCTGCCATGGGAATGCTCCTTCCTTATTTTTCGATGATGGCGAACAGGTCTTCCTCGCGCACGACGAGCAGTTCGTTGCCGTCGAGCTTGACCGTCTGGCCGCTGTACTTGCCGAAGATGACCTTGTCGCCCGGCTTCACGGTGGGGGCGATGAAGTCGCCCTTCTCGTTGCGCTTGCCGGGGCCGACGGCCACCACCTCGCCCTGCTCGGGCTTCTCGCCGGCGGAGTCGGGGATGACGATGCCGCTGGCGGTCTTGAGTTCGGGATCGCTGCGCTTGACGATGATGCGATCGTTCAACGGGCGAAGGGGCATGCTGTTGTTCTCCTGGAAGGTCGGGGGAACGCCCCGCGTCGGTCGCGGTGGCGGTGCGTTCTCCGTTGCAAGGCCGGGGCCAGCGGAATCCAGGGTGATCTGCTGCGAAGTCAGCAAAAACCGGGCGGTCCGGGTCGAACCACGGACATCGCCCGGCATCGGCTGGCGCAGATGCAGCAGTCAGGGCATCGTCACGACGACCTTGCCGAAGGCGCCTTCGCGCACCTTCTCCAGCGCCTGCGGCACCTGCTCGAACGGGAACGTCGCGTCCACCACCGGCTCGAACGGCCGGGCCTCGACCGCCCGCACCAGCTCCTCCAGGCTGCGCCGGTGGCCCACGCCGACGCCCTGCACCGTCGCCCGGTTGATGATCGTCGGGTAGAACGGCAGGCGCAGGTCGGTGCCGGCCAGCATGCCGATGGCGGCCACGCGGCCGCCGGGGGCCAGCAGCTCCACGGAGGCACCGAAGCTGTCGCCACCGGCGGTGTCCAGCACGTGGTCGACGCCGCGGCCTTCCGTCCAGCCACGCACCCGGGCCGGCCAGTCGGCCTCGCTGCGCAGCACCGCGTGCGATGCGCCGAGGGCGAGCACGCGGTCACGCTTGGCGGCCGACGACGTGACGACCACGGCGCGGGCGCCATGCATGGCCGCGAGCTGCAGCCCGAACAGCGCGACCCCGCCCGTCCCGTGGATCAGCACCGTCTGCCCGGCGCGCAGCGCGCCGTTCTCGACGAGGGCGGTCCACGCGGTGAGCCCCGCGCACGGCAGCAGGCTGGCCTGCGCCGCGGTCCAGGTTCGGGGTGCGGCCACGAGGTCGTGTTCGCCGAAGACGGCGTGGGTCGCCAGCACCCCGGGGCCGGGCGCGCCGGCCGGCACCGAATGCGCGGGCCGCGCACCGTCCCACCAGTCGCTCCAGAAGGTGTTGATCACGACGTCGCCCCGACGCCAGCGCGTGACCCCGGCGCCGGCCGCCACGACCTCGCCGCAACCGTCGGAGCCGGGCGTGAACGGCAGGCCGAGCGGCATGCCCATGCCGTCGCCCACGACCAGCAGGTCGCGGTAGTTGAGGGACGCGGCGCGGAGCTTCACCAGCACCTGGCCGGGGCCGGGTTCGGGCACGGTCCCCCGTGTCCGTTCGAGACCGTCGAGCCCGTAGCGGGTCACCTGCCAGCGTTGCATGTCCATGTCCTGTGTCCTCGGTTCGTTGGAAGAGGCCGCAGGTTATTGCTTCCCGGCAGGATGCAGTGCTGTAATCTCGGCACCGCCGTGTAGAAGGAAGTTCGCCAATGAGTTCGTTGCCCTTTGCCCTGCTGGAGGTGTTCGTGGCTGCCGTCGAGACCGGCAGCTTCGCGGCCGCCGCGCGCCGGCTGCACCGCACGCGCTCGGCCGTCGGCAAGGGCATCGCGCGGCTCGAGGCACAGCTGGGCGTACGGCTGTTCGTGCGGGACACGCGCCACTCCACGCTCACCGAACCGGGTCGCGTGTTCTACGACCACGCGCTGCGCGCGTCGGCCGAGCTGCTGTCGGCCATGGCCGCGGTGGAAAGCAGCCGCGACGAGCCCCGCGGCCGCGTGCGCGTGACGATGCCGGTGGCCGTGGGCCGGCACTGCGTGGCGCCGGTGCTGATGGCGCTCGGGCGCCAGCATCCGGCGCTCGAACTCGACCTGTCCTTCACCGACCGGGTGGTGGACGTGGTCCACGAGGGCGTGGACCTCGCGCTGCGCGTGGGTCCTCTGCGCGACTCGCACGACCTCGTCGCCCGCCGGCTCGGGCTGCACCGCATGGTGGTGTGCGCGTCCCCCGGCTACCTGCAGTCGGCCGGCTCGCCGTCGGGGCCGGAGGACCTGCCGTCGCACCGCTGTCTCGTCTACGCCCGCAACGGGCGGTTCAAGCACTGGCAGTTCCATGACGCGGAGGGCCGGCTGGTCGACATGGACGTATCGCACCGGTGGCGCTTCGACGACCTGGAGGCCCTGCGCGACGCGGCCCTGGCCGGGGACGGCCTCGCGCGGCTGCCCACGTGGCTCGTGGCCCACGACGTCCGCCGTGGCGCACTGGTGGTGCCCTTCGACGAACCGCGTCCCCTCACCTACGAGATGCACGCCGTGTGGCCGCGCATGCAGGCCCTGCCCCTCAAGATCCGTGTCGTGGTGGATGCGCTGGTCACACAGTTGCCGCCGCTGCTGGAGCCCGCCTGACGTCGAGCGCCACCGCGGCCGCCAGCGCCACGGCGCTGATCGCGAACAGCGCCTGGTGGTGGCCGCCGGTCAACGCGTAGACCGCCGAATAGGCATAGCCGCTCACGGCCTGGGTCAGCGCGAAGAACACGGTCGCGCGGGACCACATCGCCTGGCGCGTGTGGGTGTCGTGCACCAGTTCGTCGAGGCGGCCCAGCGCCAGGGCCGGGATGCCTGGCGGGAACGAACCGATCAGCACGGCCAGCGCGAGCAGCGCCACAGGCACGCTGATCACCGAGAACGCGACCACGGCGAGCGCCTGCAGGCCCAGCGTGTACCGAACGGCACGCCTCGCGCCGAAGCGATCCGCGGCCAGGCCGTAGAGCAGCGGCCCCACCATCGCCCCGGCGCCGTACGCGACCCAGCCCGCGGCGCCCCACGCGTAGCCGAGCGACAGGCCCCGGCTGAGGTAGTCGACGAGGAACATCATCTCCGGCACGAGCCCCACCGCCATCAGCGCGTACTGCCACAGCAGGATGCGCAGTGCCGCCGGCGTGCGGGTGCGCTTCAGCGTGGCGAGCGCCCGCGGCCGGTCGTGGGGATCGGCGGGCGGCCACGCGAACCACGCGAGCAGTGTCAGCACGAGCGAAACGGCGCCGAGCATCAGCCAGGTCGCCCGCAGGCTCTGCGCGAGCATCAGCGGCACCAGCGTGCCCGACAGCACCACGCCCAGGCCCACGCCGACGAACACGGCGCCGCTCGCGAAGCCCCGCCGTTCGGCCGGCACGTGGTGCAGCACCACCCCCGTGACCAGCACCATGATCGCGCCGCCGGCCACGCCCGAGGCCAGCCGCCACACGAAGAACCACACCTCCGACAGCGGGAACGCGCAGGCGAAGAAGGCCACCGACGTCAGCGCCATCATCTGCCGCAGCACCGCGACCGGCGACGTGAAGCGTGCCATCGCCCGTCCCGACAGCGCGCCGACGAGGTAGCCCGCGAGGTTCGCGGCCCCGAGCAGCGCGACGCGCCCCGCGGGGAACCAGTGCTCCTGCACCATCGGCGGAATCAGCGGCGTGTAGGCGAAGCGGGCGAGCCCGATGCCCACGAGGCTCGCGGCGAGGCCCGCGAAGATCGCGAGGAAGGCTGTGCGCCGGCGAGGCTCGAGCGCGGTGAGCGAAGCCGTGTTCATGTCGATTGCTCCAGGGGTCGGCGGACCCGTTGCCGCCAGAGGCAATCCTAGGGTTAACCCGCCGACTTTTTTGATGCATCATGGCTTCACGATCATGCAGATCTGCATCACCTTCCGATGAACTGGGACGACGCCCGACTCTTCCTCGCGCTCGGCCGCGAGACCACGCTGCGTGCGGCCGCGCGCGTGCTCGGCGTGGACCAGGCGACGGTCGGTCGCCGCATCGCCGCGATGGAGAAGGCGCTCGGCACGAAGCTGTTCCTGCGCGCCTCCGACGGCTACGTGCTCACCGCCGCCGGCGAGGTCGCCTTCGGCGCCGCCTCGCGCATGGAGACCGCGGCGCTCGAACTGCAGAACAAGCTCGAAGGCCAGGACGACGCGCTGTCCGGCATCGTGAAAGTCACGAGCACGGACTCCATCGCCATCGACGTGCTGATCCCCGCGATGGCCACGCTGCGCGAGCGGCACCCGAACATCCGCGTGGACCTCGAAGTCACCACGCAGGTGCTGAACCTGTCGCGGCGCCAAGCCGACCTCGCCATCCGCAACCAGAAGCCCGAGAACCCCGACCTCTTCGTGCGGCGGCTCGCCTCGTGGCCCGTCGGGCTGTTCGCCAGCGAGGACTACCTCGCGCGGCGCGGGGAACCGGTGCCCGGCACCGAGTTCGCGGGGCACGACGTGGTGGGCTTCCGTCCGCACATCGAGAAGGGCGGCTGGTTCACGCTCGTCGACGAACCCTCGCGCCAGGGCACCGTCGCGGCGGCGCTCAACGCGGGGCTGCTGATCCGGCACGCCGTCGCCGCCGGCCTCGGCCTCGCGGAGATGCCGCTCGTGCATGGCGCTCGCGACGGGCTGGTGCGCGTGTGGCCCGAGCGCGTGCGCAAGGCGAAGTACGACGTGTGGCTCGTGATGCACCCCGACCTGCGCAACACGGCGCGGGTGCGGGCGGTGGCGGACTTCTTCGCGCGCGCGCTGAAGGACGAGGGCTGAGCCGCTACGCCTTGCGCCGGCGCGCCGGTGCCTGCTGCCGGGCCCGCTCGGCCTCCTCGATCAGGCGGCCGAGTTCGGCGACCGCCGCACTGCGTTCGCCCGTCGGGCCTTCGCCGTAGGCCAGCGTGAAGTCCAGCGACGGCAGCGCGGGCAGCCCGTCGCGTTCGCCCAGTTCCACCATGCCCGGGCGCAGGTTGTCGCGGGTGAACGTGGCCACGCCGAGGCCGCTCAAGGCCGCGAGGCGCAGGTCACCGAGGCTGTGCGAACTGAAGGCCCCATGCCAGGAGATGCCGGCGGCGTCGAGCGCGTCGATGCTGACCTGGCGACACACGCACGGCGGCGGCGAATAGGCCAGCGGCAGCGAGTCGGGCCGCTCGAAGCCCTCGGCCGCGGCCCACACCATGGGCAGGCGGCGCAGCAGCGTGCCCTTCATCGTGCCCGAGACCGACACCACCACGGCCAGGTCGAGCTCGCGGTCGCGCACCATCGCCGCGAGGTCGAGCGTCAGGCCCACGCTCACCTCCAGCCGCACGTTGGGGCAGCGCCGCGCGAACTGCTGGAGCAGCAGCGGCAGGCCGTCGCTCATGAAACTCTCGGGCACGCCGAAACGCACCGTGCCTTCGATGGGTGAACGCCGGAAGTGCCGCGCCAGCGCCTCCTGCGCGCCGAGGATGCGCTCGGCATGGCGCAGGAAATCCTCGCCGTCGGCGGTGAGGCCCAGGCGGCGCGTGGTGCGGTGGAACAGCGGGCGGCCCACGATCTCCTCGAGCCGGCGGATCTGGTGGCTGACCGCCGATTGCGTCAGGTGCAGCTGTTCGGCCGCGCGCGTGAAGCCATTGGCCCGGTGCACGGCGACGAAGGCCTGCAGGAGGTCGGTGTCGATGCTCATGGCTCGAAGATTAATGAACCCGCCTGCTGAATCCAAGGAAAATTCATCATTTGCGTCATGAAACAGGGCTCCACAGAATGGGCCCGATGAACTCCCACCCTTCCCTCGCGCTCACCGCCGTCTGCCTCGCCGCGCTGCTCTTCGGCCTCGAGATCTCGAGCGTCCCGGTCATCCTGCCCGTGCTGGAGTCCGGGCTGCATGCCGGCTTCCAGGAGCTGCAATGGGTCATGAACGCATACACCATCGCGTGCACCACGGTGCTGATGGCCACGGGCACGCTCGCCGACCGCTACGGACGACGCCGCGTGTTCGCGGTCACCGTGGCCGCCTTCGGCATCGCGTCGCTGCTGTGCGGCCTCGCACCGAACACACCCGCGTTGATCGCCGCGCGCTTCCTGCAGGGCCTGGCCGGCGGCGCGATGTTCATCTGCTCCATCGCCATCCTGTCGCACCAGTTCCCCGACGGCACGGCACGCGGCCGCGCGTTCGCGGTGTGGGGGGTGGTGGCCGGACTCGGGCTCGGCTTCGGGCCGGTGATCGGCGGCGCGATCGTCGCGGTCGCGAACTGGAAGTGGGTGTTCCTCGTGCACGCGCCGCTCGCGCTGCTGGGCCTCGTGCTGATCCGGCTCGGCGTCGCCGAGTCCCGCGATCCGGAGGCCCGCCGGCAGCGGCTCGACCTCGCCGGCATCGGCACGCTGTCCCTCGGGGTCCTCGCCCTCACCTCGCTGATCACGCAGGGCTCGGGGTTCGGCTGGACGAGCCCCGCATCGCTGGGCCTCGCCGCCGTGACGCTGGTGAGCCTGCTCGCCTTCGTGCGGGTGGAACTCACCCGCCCGCACCCGATGTTCGACTTCTCGGTGTTCCGCATCCGCGGCTTCTCCGGCGCCATCCTCGGCTGCATCGGCATGAACTGCAGCTACTGGCCGTTCATGATCTACCTGCCGCTGTACTTCTCGGCGGGGTTCGGGTACGACACGACCACCACCGGGCTGATGCTGCTGGTCTACACCGTGCCGTTCCTCGTGATGCCGCCGATCGCGCAGTGGCTGCTGCTGCGCCTGCAGGCCCGCGTCGTGATCCCCGCGGGACTGGGGCTGATCGGGCTGGGCTTCATCGCCATGAAGATCGGCACGGGCTTCGCACACCAGGGCGGCTGGACGGTGCTGCCCGGCGCATTGCTGGCCGGCATCGGCCTCGGGCTCACCACCACACCCGCGACGAACATGACCACCGCCTCGGTTCCTGCGCACCGGGCCGGCATGGCCTCGGGCATGGACGTCAGCGCCCGGCTGATCACGCTGGCCGTCAACATCGCGGTGATGGGACTCGTGCTGGTGGCCGGGATCCTCTCGGCGCTGGACACGGCGCTCGGCCCGGCGCCCGAGGCCGCGCGCCTGCGGGCCGTGGCCGAACAAATCGCGGGCGGCGACGTGGTCGGCGCCCGCGGCGCGCTGGCGGCACTGGATGCCACCGCGGCCAAGGACGCCGTGCTGCACACCGCCGTCACACGCGGCTTCGGCTGGGTGCTGCTCTACGGCGCGCTCGGCGCCTTGCTCACGGCCGCGTTCAGCCTCGCGGTGCTCACGTCCCGTCCCGAACCGTCACCCGGCCTGCAGCTCGCGCCCCGAGACCCGCAGCCACCGCCGCGATGAGCCCGAGCGCCATCAGCGAGGCACAGGGCGTCGCGGGGGTGGCGGCCGGCGGTGCGAACCGTGGCTGTGCCGCGAAGTCCGACTCCCCGAACCGCACCTCGTCGAACAGGTACGGATAGAAGAAGCGGCGCAGGTCCGAGTGGTACGCCGTGACTGCGTCCTGGTAGGCCAGCTGCGCGGTGAGGTCGGTGCCCGCCTGCCGGTGCAGCACGGCCTGCACGCCGACACCGGGCAGCAGCCAGCCCAGGCGTTCGGTCCAGCGCTGGCGCGTTTCCATGCCGGCGCGGTACGCGGCCACGCGGTCGGCCACGTGTTCGTCACCGAGCTGCTGGAACGCGAAGTACCACTTCCAGTGGAAGCCCTCGGGCAGCGGCGCCGTGCCGCGCCATTCGGGGTGCGTGCGGAAGAACCTCGCCATGGTGTCGGCGGGCGGCAGGTCCCACGCACCGTGCACGGCCTGCCGCTGCGCGAGCATCAGCGCCACGCCCTGATGCACCGGCACGGCACGGGACAGCGCGGCGTTCGCGAGGGTCGGCAGCAGCAGCGTCAGCACGGCCCACGCGCCCATCAGCGCCGTGGCGTGGGCTGCGGCGCTGCCGCGCGCCGAGCCGATCGCGAGCGACAGCCCTCCCCAGAACACCACGCTGGCTGCCGTGGCCAGCAGCACCGTCGCGACCGCGGCCAACGGCATGCCGCTGACCACCGCGCCCGCGAGCACCGGCAGCACGAGCGCCAGGAACACCAGCACGGCCCGCAGGCCGGCACGCCGTATCCACAGGCGCCGGCCACCGCCGGGCAGCGACATCAGCGTGACGAGGCGGCCGGCACGCCGCTCGCCGGAGACGACGTCGTGCAGCAGCGCGATGAGGAACAGCGGCGCGAGGTACACCAGCACGAAGGCGTAGTCGAACCGTCCCGCGAGCACGAGCTCGGGGTTGAAGGTTTCGCCCTCGTGCAGCTGGGCCTGCAGCGCGAGGGCCCGCACGCGCAGCACGCCGGGCGCGGCGTCGCGCAGGCCGAGCGCCGTGAACGCCGCGGTGGATGGCGGGTCCCAGGTACCGTGGAAGGTGTAGTACGCCACCGTGCCCGCGTCCTGGCGCGCGAGCCGGGTGCGGGCCTGTGCCTGCAGGTCCTGCGCCTGCAGCACCGCCAGCCGCGAGAGGGTCGCGTGCTGGGCCACCACCTCGCGCAGCCCCAGCACCACGGCCAGCGAGGACAGCAGGAACAGCACGACCAGTGCGGCCACGGACGCCGGCGAACGCCAGAGCAGCCGGGCCTCGTGGAGGATCGTGTTCATCGGGTCTCCTTTCCGAGCCGGTTGGAGGCGCCGATCAGCGCGACCGACAGCGCCACCAGCCACAGCAGCAGCGTTCCCGCCGCCGAGGCCGCCCCGCGCATCGACGGGTCGGGCTCGAAGTGGAAGTCCGCCGCGCCGTGCCAGTGGGTGCTGGCGATGCGGCTGTCCCGGCTCGACTTGTCATCGCGGAAGGAGAGCTGCTCGGCCTGCAGCCGGTTCAGGTGCTGCACCAGCGCATAGCGATGCCGTTCGGCCTGCTCGACGAACCGGCGGTACTGCCACAGGTCGGAGCCGGCCGCGGCCATCGACAGGCGCCGCAGTGCCACCATCGGACTGAGCCAGGCGAAGCGGTCGACCTGGGCGAGTTGCCGCTCCTGCCGCTCGAACGCTTCCGTCGCGTACCGTGCGAAGAGCTCGCTCGTCAGCCGTTCGCCTTCCATGCCCACCAGGCCCTTGTAGTTGACGGGCAGGTCCTCGATGCGGGCCACGCCGTAGCGGGCCAGCACCTGCTGGCGAAAGCCCGCGAAGTACGGGTCGTCGGGGTCGTGGCTGTCGCCGATGGACGCGAGGTCACGGGCGATCGCGATGTCGGTCTCGAAACGCGTGGGCAGCGCGGTGCGGGCCAGGGCCAGCTCCGGCCCGATGCGCGGCACCACCACGACCCACGCGGTCCAGGCCGCCAGCAGCACGAGCAGCACGTCGCGCCCCCGCGGCAACCACGTCGATGCAGCCGTGATGCCGACGACCCAGATCGCCAGCCACGCGGCATGGGCGAGCGCCAGCGCGGCGGCCGCCCCGCCCTGCCCGGGCGCCGACCACGCGATCGCCGCGAGTGCGATCACCGCGGGCGCCAGCACGAGGCCTGCGACACCGCCGAGGGCCAGCGCCTTGCCGACCACGAGCTGCGCGGGCCGCACGCCCTGCGCGAGCAGCACCCGCAAGGTCCCGGACTCGCGCTCGCGCGCCACCGCAGCATGCCCGACGAAGATCAGCAGCAGCGGTGCCAGCACCTGCAGCACGAAGGCCGGCGTCAGCTGCCCGAACCGCAGCAGCAGCGACGACTGCCGCACGTCGCCGAAGTTCGCGCTGTTCTGCCGGTGCCCCTCGAGGAACAGCGTGTGGCCCGTGAAGGCGTCCACGCCAGGATCGAACGCCGCGAGCGCCCCGGGCGCGCGGAACACGAAGTGGCCGTAGTGCACCATGCGGTGCGGGTGGCGGTCGGGCTGGGTGTCGAACTCCTGGTCCACCTGCGACTGGTGCAGCGCACGCGCGGCGGCCGCGGCCTGCCGCTGGTCCCACGCGGTGAACGCGGCCGCCACCGTCAGCAGCACGAGCAGCACGAGGCCACCCATGGCCACGCGGTCACGCCGCATCAGGCGCCACTCCTCGAGGGCGATGCGTCGGACCGGGCTCATCGGGTGGCCTCCGCCTCGGCGTACCGCCGGTGCAGCGCCCGCACGTCGAAACGCTCGACGCCATCGGCCGCCACCGACTCCACGAGGCGCCCGCCGGCGATGAAGCCGATGCGGTCGGCCACGTCGGCCGCGCCGAGCAGGTCGTGCGTGACCATCAGCACGGCGATGCCCTTCCCGCGCAGGCGGCCCAGCAGCTGGTTGAACTCCGCCGTGGCCTGCGGATCGAGGCCCGACGTGGGCTCGTCGAGCAGCAGCGCCGGCACGTGGCGCGCGAGCGCGAGCGCGATCGACACCTTCTGCCGCATGCCCTTCGAGAAGCCGGAAACGCGCCGGCCATGGGCGTCCGCCGCGAGCCCCGCGGCCGACAGCGCGGCATCGATGTCGGCGACCGGCGCCGGCTGCCCGGCCAGGTCCAGCAGGTAGGCCACGTTCTCGCGGGCACTCAGGTGCTCGTACAGCGCCACGTTCTCGGGGATGTAGGCGAGGCGCCGCCGGGCTTGCGCCGGCGCGGCGACCGGGTCGACACCCTGCACGCGCACGCGGCCCTGCGTGGGCGGCACGAACCCGAGGAACAGGCTCAGCGTGGTCGTCTTGCCTGCGCCGTTGGCACCGAGCAGCGCGCAGATCTCGCCGGCCTGCACGGCCAGGTCGAGCCCGTGGAGGATGGTGCGGCCGCCGTAGCCGGCGACGACGCCGGCGGCTTCCAGCACGGGAGAATGGGTGGGGGACGGGGTCATGGTCAGAAGCGGGTGTGGAGTCCGAGGGAAATCGTTCGCGGCGTGCCGGGCATGACCCACAGGCGGCTGTACGAACTGGCGTAGTAGGTGGTGTCGAAGAGGTTGTCGACGTCGGCGACGAGGCGTGTGGACGGCGTGACCGACCAGCGCGCCGACAGCCGCGCCGTCGTGTAGGCCGGCAGCTGGAACGGCGCACGGCCCGCGTCGGCCTCGGCCTGCGTGTAGACCTCGCCCAGGCGTTCGCCGACGTGGGTGACGCCGGCGCCGAGGCTCCAGTCCTGCCCGTTCGGCAGCGTGTCCTCGTAGACGGCCATCGCGCTGCCGGTGATGCGGGGAACGTTGCGCAGCGCGCTGCCCACGGCCAGCCGCTCGTCCTCGGTGACCGCGACGTCGGTGTAGGCGAGGTTCGCGCTCAGGCGCCACTGCGCCGTCAACTGGCCGGCCAGATCGAACTCGATGCCACGGCTGCGCACCTTGCCTGCGGCGATCGATCGGGTCGGATCGGCCGGGTCCGGCGTCAGCACGTTGCGCTTGCGGATCTCGAAGACGGCGAGGCTCGCCGCGACCGACCGCGCGGTGTTCTCCCACTTCGTCCCCGCCTCGGCGGCGACGCCCTCCTCGGGGTCGAAGGTGGTGCCCGCCGAGTCCGCCGTGTTCGGCCGGAAGCTGCGGCCCGCGTTCGCGTACATGGTCCACCGGTCGTCCGGCACCCAGCTGAAGCCGATGCGCGGCGACGTGGCCGTGGGCTGCTGCGCCACCGTGCGCCCGGTGCGGCGGTTGTCGACGCTCTGGTCGAAGCGGTCGAACCGGAGGCCGGCGACCAGGCGCCAGTCCGCGGCGAGCTTCACCGCATCCTGCACGTAGAAGGCGGTGTTGCGCTGGCGTTCGAGGGTGCTGGTGTTCAGGCCGAGCGCGGGCCGCGGCTGGCCGTAGACCGGGTCGAAGACGTCGATGGGAATCGGGCTGCCGCTGAGCGCGATCGAGTCCATGCGGTAGCGGAACGTCTCCACGCCGAAGAGCAGATCGTGCTCGACCGGACCCGTGGCGACCGTCCCTTGCAGCTCGGCCTGCAGCGCGGTGTCTTCCGAGTTGTAGTCGCGGAAGTAGTACTGGCGCGTCTGGACGCCGGTGGTCGTCGGCGACCCTGTCGCCTGCGTCGTGTCGCCGTGGAGCGAGGTGTCGAGGTACGACAGCCCGAAGCGGCTGCGCCAGGCCGGGCTCCATTCGTGCGACAGCATCAGCTGGTGGCGTTCGTTCACGAGCGTGATGTCGCCGTCGCCCGGTTCGCCCAGGAACCGCTCGCGCGGCAGCGCATCGGGCCGGTCGCCCACCGCGACGACACCGCGGTCGAGCGGAACGGACTGGCGGATGAACTCGCCGCGGTAGTCGAGCACGGTGTCGGGGCCGAGCTTCCAGGTGATCGCCGGCGCCGCGATTTCACGCCGGGACCCGACGAAATCGCGGAAGCCGTCGCGCTCCTCGTAGGCCAGGTTCAGCCGGTAGGACAGTTGCTCGTCCACCGGCCCCGTGCTGTCGAAGGCCCCGCGGCGGAAGCCGAAGCTGCCCGCCTTCAGCTCGAGTTCGTTCGCCGCGGTGCGGCGCGGCCGCTTCGAGACGATGTTCAGCGTGCCGCCGGGTTCGCTGCTGCCGTACAGCGCGGCCGCCGTGCCCTTCAGGAACTCGATCGACTCGACGGCGGCGAGGTCGCGCGGCGCGTTGTAACCGCGGTTGGCCGAGAAGCCGTTGAACAGCGTCGCCATGCCCGTGTTGTCGTGGCCGGGCATCCCGCGGATCGCGATGTTGTCCCACAGGCCGCCGAAGTTGTTCTGGCGGGAGACGCCGCTGACCTGGTCCAGCACGTCGTCGAGGCGCGTGGCGCCGAGGTCCTCGATGGCCTGCGGGGTCACCACGCGCACGGATTGCGGCAGTTCGCGGAGCGGGAGGTCGGTCTTCGCGCCGGACGCTTCGTCGGCCACGAGCCCTTGCGGGGCGGCGCGGCCGGTCACGAGGACGGGGGCGACCTGGGGAATGTCGGCCTGGGCGAAGACCATCGGTGGCGAGAGCATGGCCGCCAGCGCGAGGGCGTGCGACAGCGGCGTGCGGCGAAGCACGAAGGAATGGTGTTTCATGAACGGACAAGGGACGGCGCTGCGCGCGGACCTTCCGCGCGCAACGAATGCACAGGGGGCGGTCCCGGCTCAGGCCGAACCGGGCCGCGACGAGGGGATGTGGGAAACGCACGCCGCGGACGCGGCGGCGGGGTCAGGCGCGAGGGGGATCGCGCGAGGCGAACGTCCAGGGCCGGGCGGACCGGACGAGGGGATCCGATGCCGGCGGTGCGAAGCGGTCCGGGGTGGGCGTCGGCGAAGACGTGACGGGACCGGCTGCAACAGGCGCGAACGCTTGCGCGTACGCGTGGCACCACTCGCAGAGTTCGTGCAGCCCGTCGTCGTCCGGGGCCTCGCTGCCGCCGTCCGCCTGCCAGCTTGCCACCACCTCGCCGAGGTTCGGCAGGTGTTTCGCCTCGTGCGCGGGCAGGCCGATGGCCGTGTTGAAGAACACGGACAGCAGCAGGAGGCGAAGCAGGAAGCGGGTCATGGGGCGGAGGGAAGGCCGGCATCATAGCGGACGCATGCGCCGCGAGGTCCGCCAGCGATGGCGCGTCCGATCGCTCAGCGGCGCAGGTGCTGCGTCACCATGTCGATGAAGACCGTGGTCTTCGCCGGCAGGAAGCGCGCGGCTGGTGTCACGGCATGCACCGCACTGTCGTCCCCCACCGCCCAGTCCCGCAGCACGGGAACCAGCCGCTTGCGGGCGGGGTGTTTCTCGAGCAGCCAATCCGTGGCGATGGCAATGCCGGCGTCCTCGGCGGCGGCCGCCACGAGCGTCTCCGCATCGTCGGCGACGAGCGCCGCAGCGATCGGAACGTCGACGCGCTGCTCCGCCTTGCGCAGCACCCAGGCTGAGCCGCGTTCGTGCCCCGCGAAGCCGAGGCACTGGTGCCGCTGCAGTTCCTGCGGGCGCCGGGGCGTGCCGTGCCGCCTGAGGTAGGCCGAAGACGCCACGAGCCGGCGGCCGAAGGTGGCCAGCCGTCGGGCCACCAGCGTGCTGTCGCGAAGTTGTCCGAGGCGGATCGCCACGTCGAACCCCTCCCCCACGAGGTCCACGAAGTGATCGGCGTAGTGCGCCTCGACGCGCACGCCCGGGTGCCGAGCAAGGAACGCGGGCAGCAGCGGCGCGACGCACAGGCGCCCGTACGAGCGCGGCATGGTGACGCGCAACAGACCCTGGGGAACGTTGCGGTGCGAGGACATCTGCGCATCGGCGTCGGCGATCTCGTCGAGCACGGCGGTCATGCGCGCCAAGTAGGCAGCGCCAGGCTCGGTGAGCGCCACGTGGCGGGTGGTGCGCTCGAAGAGGCGCAAGCCCAGCCGGGCCTCCAGGGCGCCGATGCGGCGCGACACCGTCGAGCCGTCCTTGCCCAAGCGCGATGCGGCCGCCGAGAAGTTGCCCGACTGAGCCACGACGACGAAGGTCTGCACCTCCTCGAGAGCGGAGGCATGCAGAGGGGCGGCAGTCAGCGGCGGGCAGGCGGATGGCACACCCCGAGTTTATTGCGCTTGATGCAGAAGTGGAATGCGCCTCCGCTCATTGCCGCCCTGCATGCATGAATATCCAATGGCCCGCATGAACTCACCACTCCTCCACGACGACAGCGCGCGCCGCCGCTGGTATGTACTGGCCGCCGGATTCACGGCGAACTCAGTGTTTTCCGCAGCCATCTCCGGACTGCCAGCCGTGGCGGTCCCGTTGCGGGAGGCATACGGCCTGACGACCTCGGGCCTGGGTGTCGCGCTCGGTGCCGTGGGCCTGGGCATCGCCGTGAGCGAGCTGCCTTGGGGACTGCTGACCGATCGCATCGGCGACCGGCGTGTGTTGCTCTCCGGCCTCAGCCTCACGGCGGTCGTGCTCGCCTGGATGGCCGCCTTCGCCTCACCGACCGCTGAGGACATTCCGTCGCTGCACCACCTCGCGGCCTGCATGGGCCTGCTGGGCCTCGCCGGCGGCAGCGTCAACGGGTCCAGCGGGCGCGCGGTCATGACCTGGTTCTCCGACCGCGAACGGGGCCTCGCCATGAGCATCCGGCAGACGGCCATGCCCGTGGGTGGCGCGTTGGGCGCGATCGCCGTGCCGGCCATGACCGCCGGCAGCGGATTCCGAGAGACCTACGCGCTGCTGGCTGTCGCCTGCCTGGGCGCCGCGGCCTTCTGCTGGCAGCAGATTCGGTCGCCTCGTGTGCGGCGCGACACTCCCCCGGACGGCCGCGCGCCCGCGAAGGCACGGTCGCCGCTTCGTCGCTGGGCCATGTGGCGCGTCGTCCTGGCCATCGGCGCGCTGTGTGTCGCGCAGATCGCCGTGCTCAGCTTCATTGCGGTGTTCCTCCACGACGCGGCCGGCTTCTCGCTGGCCGCCACCAGCGCGGCGATGGTGGCGTACCAGGTGGGCGCAGCGGTGCTGCGCGTGTGGAGCGGCGCGTGGACCGACCGGCGGGCGAACCGGCCCGAGTTCCTGCGGCGATGCTGCGTCGTCACGGCGGCGCTCTTCGGCACACTCGCCGTCCTGGCGGCGGCGCCCCGGTGGCCGGGAACGGAGTGGGCCCTGCTGCTGGCGGTCGTCGCTGCGGGCACCGCGGCGTCGTGCTGGCACGGCGTTGCGTTCACGGAACTCGCCGTCCGCGCGGGCCCAGCCCACGTCGGCACGGCACTCGGCATGGGCAACACGCTCGCGTTCATGTCGTACTTCCTGACGCCGTTGATCGTTCCGCTGGCACTCGGGGCGGGCGGTTGGTCCGCGGCCTGGTGGCTCGTGGCTGCGTTCGCGTTGTCGGCCTGGCCGATGTTTCCGCGCCGTTAAGCGGGACCGGTGAAGCCGGGCCGATGCGCGCATGACATCCACAACGTGGAGGATGGGGAATGGTGGCCGATCGATAGACTGCATCGACCCCCTTCACCGCGGAGCGTGCACATGGCCGTCTCGTCGAACCCCTTCTCGTCCTGGAACGGCGAGGACCTCTGGCGCTATTGGCTGCCGCGAGCGGGCCACGGCGGCGGCAACTTCGTCCAGCCCATCCTGCCCTGGACGCTCAACATCAACACCATCAACTCCCGCGACCCGGCCACCGAGGCCGCCGTGGTGGCCAGGCACAGCTACGGCCGGCAGATCGGACGCCTCTCCGACCTGCTTCACCTGCTGCTGACGACATGCCACGCGGACTTGCTCGACGAGGAGGCCGCGGCCGAATTCATGGCGATGTGGCGGGAGGTCGAGGCCATCAAGGCCGCTGGGGCCGGCGAGCGCGTCCGGCAACTTGCGAAGGACCTCGCGAGCATCAAGGCCGAGAACCCCGACGAGTACACGCACCTGCGCAACCTGCTGAAGAGCCGGCTTTAGGCACGACCACATCCGGAATGCAAAAAGCCCGGCGGACTTTCGTCTACCGGGCTTTTTTCCTACCAATGTGGTAGGCGCGATTGGACTCGAACCAACGACCCCCACCATGTCAAGGTGGTGCTCTAACCAGCTGAGCTACGCGCCTGCAAGACCACGACTATAGCACCCTTTTTGGGTCACCGTCTACGGGCAGATCGAACTCCTTCGATTTTTGCCACGAGGCCCAACACGTGGTTCAGTCTCGCGGAGTCCGCGACCTCGACCGTGAAGCTCATGCGTGCCGTGCTGCCGCGCAGGTCGCGGGCCGATTGCGTGTTCACGTTGGTGACGTTCATGCGCTCCTTCGTGAACACCTCGGAGATGTCGCGCAGCAGGCCCTGGCGGTCGGCCGCCTCGACCTGCACGTCCACGGGGTACACCACCGCCTTGTCGCTGCGCGGGATGCCCCACTCGACCGCGATCACGCGTTCGGGCACGCGCTGGCCCATCTCGCGGAAGTTGGTGCAGTCGGCGCGGTGGATGGCCACGCCGCGGCCGCGCGTGACGTAGCCGCCGATGGCGTCGGGCGGCGCGGGACGGCAGCAGCGCGCGAGGTTGGTCAGCAGCGACTCGAGGCCCACGACCAGCACCCCACCCTTCGGCGCCTCGCCGTCGGGACGCGAGCGGCGCTGCGCGATGACCTCGTCGGGATCGGGCAAGGCCTCGGGCGGGCGCAGCAGCGTCTCGATGTTGCGCAGCGAATACTCGTCCTTGCCGATCACCTCGAACAGCGCGTCGGCCTGGCGGAAGCCCAGCTGCGTGGCGATGTCGTCGAGCTTCAGCGCGGTCTTGCCCTCGCGCTGCAGCAGCTTCTCCACCGCCTCGCGGCCACGGGCGATGGTGTGCTGCTGCGCGAGCGCGTTGAACCACGCGCGCACCTTCGCGCGCGAACGGTGGCTCTGCAGGTAGTTCAGCTCGGGGTTCAGCCAGTCCATCGACGGGCCGCCCTCCTTCACCGAGATCACCTCGACCGTCTGCCCGCTCTGCAGCGGGGTGTTGAGCGGCACCATCGTGCCGTCGACCTTCGCGCCGCGGCAGCGGTGGCCGAGGTCGGTGTGCACCGCGTAGGCGAAGTCGATGGGCGTGGCGTCCACCGGCAGCTCGATGACGGAGGCCTGGGGCGTGAAGACGTAGATGCGGTCGTCGAAGACGGCATCGGCGCTGGGGGCGTCGCCGCCGCCCGCGAAGTCACGCTCCCACGCGAGCAGCTGGCGCAGCACGGTCTTGCGCGCCTCGGCGATCTGCGCGTCGAAGTCGCCTGCCGCACTGACCCCGGCGTAGCCCTTCGTGCCCGCCTCCTTGTAGGCCCAGTGCGCGGCCACGCCGTGTTCGGCGTGGTCGTGCATGGCCTGCGTGCGGATCTGCACCTCGACGGCCCGGTGCTGGTCGTCGTACACGACGGTGTGCAGCGACTGGTAGCCATTGGGCTTGGGGCGCGCGATGTAGTCGTCGTACTCGCCCGGCACCGGCGTCCACAGCGCGTGCACGTGGCTCAGCACCGCGTAGCAGTCGGGGATGTCGGGCACGATGACCCGCATCGCGCGCACGTCGAACACACGCTCGAAGTCGAGGCCCTTGCCGCGCATCTTCTTCCAGATGCTGTAGATGTGCTTCGGGCGGCCCTGCACCTCGGCGTGGATCTGGTGCTGGGCCAGGGCCTCCTCGAGCCGCGTGCGGAAGCGCTCGATGCCCTGCTCGCGCTCCAGGCGCTTCTCGTCGAGCAGGCGCGCGATGGTCTTGTACTGCGCGGGCTCGGTGAAGCGGAACGCGAGGTCTTCCAGCTCCCACTTGATCTGCCAGATGCCCAGGCGGTTGGCGAGCGGCGCGAAGACCTGCATGGACTCGCGTGCGAGCGCCACCGGGCACTCGGTCTTGGTGCTGGCGAAGTGGCGCAGCGTCTGCAGGCGCGAGGCCAGGCGCAGCAGCACCACGCGCAGGTCGCGCGAGAACGCGAGCAGCATCTTGCGCACGCGTTCGGTCTGCTCGGCGCGCTTTTCCTCGTGCACCTGGGCCTCGCGCGCGGCGCGCTGGATCTGCACGAGCTTGCGCGTGTGCATCACGAGGCCGGCGTACGACGGGCCGAAGGCCTTGCTCACGACCTCCTCCGGCTTGTTCAGAAAGTCGCCCGCGTAGACGAGGTAGGCCGCGGCACGCATCGACGGCGCCGCGCCGATGCCTTCGAGAATGGCCGCGACGCCGTCGGCGTGCACGAGCGCGTCCTCGCCGGTGTCGAGCGGCTGTCCGTGGAGCAGCGGCTCGGCGAAGGCCCGTGCCCGAGCGAGCTGCGACTGTTCGGCGGACGTGACCTCGCCATGTCCCTCGTCGGTCAGTTGGACGATGGGTGCGGCGGCCTGGGTGCGGTCCAGCAGTCCGGTCTTCATGCCGACAGGAGGAAGGTGCGCACGGCCCCGATCTGTTCGTCGTTGGTCAGCATCGGCGCGTGCCCGACGCCGGCGAATTCACGCAACTCGGCGCGGGGGCCGCGTTCGGTCATCGCGCGCGCCGTGGCGGGGGACAGCAGGTCGGAATCGGCACCGCGCAGCAGCAGCGTGGGCGCGGTGATCTGGTCGTACATCGCCCACATCACGGCCTCGCCCGCCTTCGCGTTGGCCGGGGTGATGTTCTTGAACGGGACCGCGATGCTCGGGTCGTAGTGCAGTTTGAAGCCGGTGCCGTCCGGGCGCAGCATGGGGCGCGTGAGCGCGAGCCACTGCTCGGGGGTGTGCGGGCCGAAGCCCTTCGAGATGGCCCACAGGGCCTCGGCGGCCTGCTGCTCGGTCTCCCAGTGCGCGGGCTGACCCAGGTAGCTGCCGATGCGTGCCACGGCGTCGGCCTCGATGGCCGGGCCCACGTCGTTCAGCACCAGGCGGGCGATGGGCGAATGGCCGAGGGCCGCCACCACCATCCCGATGATGCCGCCCATGGACGTGCCCACCCAGTGCACCTCGGGCACGTTCAGCCGCGCGATCAGCGCGACCATGTCGGCCGCGTACAGCGGCACCTGGTAGCCGTTGGGGTCGGGCAGCCAGTCGGAGTGGCCGCGGCCGAACACGTCGGGTGCCACCACGCGGTACTGGTCCTTCATGGCGGACGCGAAGACGTCGAAGTCGCGCCCCTGGCGCGAGAGGCCGTGCACGCAGACGAGCACACGGGGGTTGGCCGGGTCGCCCCACTCCCAGTAGGCCATGCGCTGGACCGCACGCCCGCGGAGGACGGGGACGTGATGAAGGCGCGGTTCGTGCATGCTGATTCCTGTCTCGTTCCGAAGCCCGCCGTGTTCACGAAGTTCACGATGGACCGACATAATGTCCCGCACTGTATCAACCCCCAGGAGAATCTTCATGCTGAAAGGGAAAACCGCCCTCGTCACGGGCTCCACCAGCGGCATCGGCCTCGGCATCGCGCTGACGCTCGCGAAACAGGGCGCCAACGTGGTGCTGAACGGTTTCGGGGCGTTCGAGGCGGCGCGCGACGAGGTCGCGGCGACCGGCGTGAAGGTGGGCTACCACGGCGCCGACATGAGCAAGGCCGGCGAGATCGCCGAGATGATCGAGTACGCCAAGAAGGACTTCGACGGCGTCGACATCCTGGTCAACAACGCCGGCATCCAGCACGTGGCCAACGTGGAGGACTTCCCGGTCGAGAAGTGGGACGCGATCATCGCGATCAACCTCACGTCGGCCTTCCACACCACCCGCCTCGCGCTGCCCGGCATGAAGGCGCGCAACTGGGGGCGCGTGATCAACGTGGCTTCCGCGCACGGGCTCGTGGCCTCGGCACAGAAGTCGGCGTACGTGGCGTCGAAACACGGCATCGTGGGCTTCACGAAGGCCGTGGCGCTCGAGACGGCCACCACCGGCATCACGGTCAACGCCATCTGCCCGGGCTGGGTGCTGACCCCGCTCGTGCAGAAGCAGATCGACGACCGCGCGGCCCGCGAGAACATCCCCGTGGAACAGGCGAACCGCGAGCTGCTCCAGGAGAAGCAGCCCTCGCTGCAGTTCGTGACGCCCCAGCAGCTGGGCGAACTGGCGGTGTTCCTGAGCTCGCCGGCCGCCGACCAGATCCGCGGCGTGGCCTGGAACGTGGACGGCGGCTGGGTGGCTCAGTAAATCACTTGGTCATCTGCACGGTGCCGTTCACGTTGACGGTCACCGTGCCCTTGCCCAGCTCCACCGGCAGGGACTCGTCGGACGCCATGGACGCCTTGGCGCGCATCATGGGCGCCGCGGCGAAGCCCACGGGCTCGTTCGAGCCCACGTTCACCTCGCGGATCACGTAGCCGGTGTAGCCGAAGTGCTTGGCGTACTCGGCGGCCTTCGCGCGGTAGGCCGAGATGGCCTGGGCGGTGAGGTCGGACTCCACCTTCTCGCGCTGCTCGCGCGACAGGTTCGTGGTCACGCGGCCGATGGTCAGCGTGGTGATGCGCCCGGTCAGCTTCGCGATGCCGGGGATGTCGCGGCCCTCGACCAGCAGCTCGGCGGTGCCCTGCCAGCCGTTGATCACGCCCTTGTTGGTGTAGCGGGGGAACAGCGAGAAGTTGCCGGTCTGCACGTCGATCTGGCCCGGCTTGGCGGCCTTCTTGGCCTCGGCGAGTGCGGCGTCCAGCGCCTGCTTGAGCTGGGCCTGCACCTGCGCGGCCTCGGTGCCTTCGCGGGTGGTGGTGAGGGCCACGCTGAGCAGGTCCTTCGTGACCTCGGCGGTGGCGCTGGCCTGCAGGCCCACCACGCCCACGGGTTGGGACGACGCGGGGTCGGCGGCCCAGGCGCCGGTGGCGGTCAGGGCCACGGCGAGCGCCGCGGCGCGGGTGGACAGCTTCTTCATCGTTTTCGTTGTTGTCATTCGGATCTCCGGCAAGGGTCGAGCGGGAAACACGTGCGGGTCACGCACGCAGGAACGGCAGCGGGTCGTAGCGGCCCCGGATCACCTTCTCGGGAGGCACGCCCCACCACTGCCGGGCAATCGTCGCATACACCTGACGGAAGTCAGACGTGTGCACCAGGTTCTGTGTCGCATCGAGGCGTTCGAGTTCCGGCATCGTGCCGATCAGCCCGCCTTTGACCGCACCGCCGAGGGCGAAGTGGGACGAGGCCGTGCCGTGGTCGGTGCCGCGGCTCTGGTTCTCGCGAGCGCGGCGGCCGAACTCGGAATAGGTCAGCACGAGGGTGCGGTCCCAGGCGCCGGCCTCGACCAGCCCCGCGCGCAGCGCGACCAGGCCCTCCGCCAGCTGCTTGAGCAGGCCCGCATGGGTGCCGGCCTGCTGCTGGTGGGTGTCGAAGCTGCCGAGGCTCAGGTGGAACACCGGCACGCCGCCCTGCCCCGCCTGGCCGGCGACGATGCGGCACGTGGCACGCACGGCCTGGCCGAAGGCACCGGCCGGGAACTCGGTGACGAGCGGCGTGGCCGGCGGTGTGCGCAGGCCGTCGGCGGCCTGCATCACGTCGGCTTCCACCCGCAGCACGTGGGCGAGCGCGGGCGAGCCGCCCCCGTCCACCGACCGCACCAGGCGGGACTGCGCCACGAAGGCGTCCACGTTGCCGATGGCCACCGCCCGCGCGCCCCGCAACGCGCCGGGACCGGCACTGCCCAGCGCGACACCTTCGGTGGTGAAGTGCGCGCGGTCGCGCAGGCCAGCGGCCATCGCCCGGGCCACCCAGCCTTCGTCGAGGTACTCGTCGGAGGCCGAGGCGCTGTCCCAGATCTCGATGGAGCGGAAGTGCGAGAGGTTCGGCGACGGGTAGCCCAGGCCCTGCAGCACCGCGAGATCGCCCTGTGCCCACAACGGCATCAGCGGTGCGAGCGCGGGATGCAGGCCGACCTTTTCATCGAGGGGCAGCACGACGTCGGGCTTCAGCGCGAGCGTGGGCCGCAGCGCGGCGTAGGCCGGGTCGGCGTACGGCACGACGGTGTTGAGGCCGTCGTTGCCGCCCTTCAACTCCACGAGCACGAGCACGCGGTCGGCCACCGAGGCGGCACGGGCCCAGCCCGGCAGCCCGGCGCAGGCGGCGAGGGACAGCAGGTGTCGGCGATGCAGCTTCATGGCGGGTTCACTTCAACTGGTAGACCGGGTCGAGCGTCATCGCCCGCAGGTACGGCAGGCCCACGGTGCCGGCCGGCACGGGGTTGACCGGAGGCACCGGCAGCACGGCGGCCTGCAGGCGGGACGCGGTGGCCGCGTCCGGCTCGCGGTCGGGCCAGGCCCCCAGCGGCCGCAACCAGCCGCCCGCGTCGAACGCCACGCGGGCCGGGCCGAGGCGGCCGCGGCGCGCGCCATCGGCCATCGTGCCGGCGCCGTTCTCGAGGGCGAGGAACACACGCTCCGTGAACCGCTTGCGCTCGAGCAGCGTCGCGCCGTCGATCCACGCGGTGTAGCCGGCCCAGCCCTTCACGTTGGGTGGCTGGAACAGGTCCTGGCCGAGCCGCCCGGTCAGCGCCTCGACGGGTCCGAAGTCATCGAGCGCGAGGTCGAACTGCCGCAGCGTGCCCACGGCCAGTTCCACCGGCGACTTGACCAGCACGCCGCGCGTGGCCGGGGCCCAGAAGGGGTCGCTCAGCAGCAGCACACGCAGCGCGGCCGACGTGCGCCAGCCGTTGGCCCGCAGTTCGGCGGCGGCGCGGCCCGCGACGCGCAGGTCGGGCGTGGGCGACACGAACTCGCGCCACAGCTTGTCGACGATGAAGCGCGCCGACGCGGGCTGCGCGAGGATGTGGTCGAGCGCCGAGCCCATGTCGTAGCGCGCCGTCACCCCGAAGAGCGTCTTCGGGCCGGCGTCGAACTGCCTCGGCTGGAACGTCGCCTGCCAGTCGGTGCGCCGCACGCCCCAGCCCGAGAACGCGCGCGCGGCCTCGCGCACGTCGGCCTCGGTGTAGTGGCCCTCGCCCAGCGCGAACAGCTCCATCACCTCCCGCGCGAAGTTCTCGTTCGGCGCCTTCGCGCGGTTGCTGCCGCCGTCGAGCCACACCAGCATCGCCGGGTCGCGTGCGACGGCCTGCAGCAGGTCACGGAACGAGCCCAGCGCGTACTGCCGGAACAGCAGGTGCTGGACGTACATGCCCTGGGGCTGCCGCACCTTCTGCTCGGAGGTGGCGAAATGGTTGTGCCAGAACAGGGTCATGCGCTCGGCGAGCGGCGCGGACGACTCGCGCATCTCGACGAGCCACCAGTTCGACAGCGCCCGCGTGTCCGCGCGGTCGCGCACCCTCGCCTGGCGGCGCGCCGCCTCGTCGGGCAACTGGCCGTACGGCACGTGCACGGGCTCGGCCGTGAACGCCGGCGGCGGATGCCGTGGCGTCGCGGCCTCGGCTTGCGCCAGCAGGCGGTCCACCGCCGCGGCAGGTGTCATGCCCACCCACGGCGCGACCTCGGCCGGCGACGGCGCGAACCCGGTGCGCCCCAGCAGGTGACGCACATCGGCTTCCGACAGGTGCTCGGGCACCTGCGCCCCCGCAGCGCCCAGCAGCATCGCCAGCCAACACCCCGCGAGGAACCGGACTGAAATCATGGATGACTAACGTCGCAATCGGCGGACCCGACGACACCCGGGCCCCGAAATTCGAGGCGTCCACGGGGTCAAACCAGTTTGTAACAAGTGGTCAGGGGTGCTAAAACTGAGTGTGAACATGCGCACAATCGGCGCTGTTACAAATGACCAGGGAGTACCCGATGACCACCACGACCAACCAGCGCCCCGACCGCATCGTCGTCGTGGATGATGACGCCCGCATCCGCGACCTGCTCCGCCGCTACCTCACCCAGGAAGGGTTCGAGGTGCTGCTGGCCGAGGACTCCAAGGCGCTGAACCGCGTGCTGACGCGCGAGACGGTCGACATGATCGTCCTCGACCTGATGCTGCCCGGCGAGGATGGTCTTTCGATCTGCCGCCGCCTGCGCGCCGCGAACGACCTCACCCCCATCATCATGCTGACCGCCAAGGTGGAAGACGTCGACCGCATCGTCGGCCTCGAGGTCGGCGCCGACGACTACCTGCCGAAGCCCTTCAACCCGCGAGAACTGCTGGCCCGCATCCACGCCGTGCTGCGCCGCCGCCCTGCCCTCGAGGCCCCGGGCGCGCCGGCCAAGGACGCGCTCACGGTCACGTTCGGCCCGTTCGAGTTCGACCTGGCGCTGCGCCGCCTGTCGAAGGACGGCGAACAGATCGCGCTGACCACCGGCGAGTTCTCGATGCTCAAGGCGCTGGTGCGCCACCCGCGCCAGCCGCTGTCGCGCGACAAGCTCGCCCAGTTGGCCCGCGGCCGCGAGTTCGAGCCGTTCGACCGCAGCCTCGACGTGCAGATCTCTCGCCTGCGCAAGATGATCGAACCCGATCCGGCCCAGCCGCGCTACATCCAGACCGTGTGGGGTGTCGGCTACGTCTTCGTCCCCGATGGCGCTGCTTAAACGCAAGTCCCGCCGCAAGGGGCCCCAGAAGGGCCCTTTTTTTGCACCCACGGTGCAGATGCCCGGCAACGCGATGCTCGAAGCACCCGCCGCCCGCGGCACGGTGGCGCTGAGCCTGTTCTGGCGCACCTTCTTCCTGCTGGCGGTGCTGCTGATGGGCGGGGTGTTCGCGTGGGTGCAGACCTTCCGCGCACTCGAGTTCGAGCCGCGCGCGGTGCAGTCGGCCCAGCAGATCGCGAGCCTCGTGAACCTGAGCCGCGCGGCGCTGAAGAACGTCGACGGCATCGACCGCGTCACCCTCGTCAAGACCATCTCGGCCGGCGAGGCCGTGAAGGTGCTGCCGCGCGAGCCGGGCGACAAGTGGGAGCCCTTCGAGCAGGACCGTTTCTCGCGCGCCATCGGCGCCGAGCTGCGCTCGAAGCTCGGCCCCGACACGCTCGTGGCCAGCAGCGTCAACGGCGTGGGCGGCCTGTGGGTGGGTTTCCTGATCGACCGCGACCCCTACTGGCTGCAGGCCGACCCCACCCGCGTGCAGCCCATGGCCGGCAGCAGCGTGGTGCTGTGGGTCACCATCGCGCTGCTCGCCACCGTGCTGGGTTCGGCCGGCATCGCCCGCCTGATCAACCAGCCGCTGCGCGACCTGTCGTTCGCGGCCAGCCGCATCCGCGACGGCGAGTACGAATCCCAACTCGACGAGAACACGCTGACCAGCGAGATCCGCCAGGTCAACATGGGCTTCAACCGCATGGCGCGTGAACTCGCGAAAGTGGAGGAAGACCGCGCCGTGATGCTCGCCGGCATCTCGCACGACCTGCGCACCCCGTTGGCCCGGCTGCGCCTGGAAGCCGAGATGAGCGTGTACGACGAGGAAGCCAAGCGCAACATGGCCCTCGACATCGACCAGCTCGACGCCATCATCGACAAGTTCATGGACTACGCCCGCCCGGGCGAGGTCAAGCTCGTGCCGGTGCACGTGAGCAGCCTCGTCGAGCGCGAGATGGCGGGCTTCCGCGACCCGACGCAGATCCGCATCAGCTCGCGCGTCGCCATCGACACCAAGGTGATGGCGGACGAGACCGAACTGGGGCGTGTCTTCCAGAACCTGTTCGAGAACGCTCGGCGCTATGGCCGCACCACGGAGACGGGTGTCGCCCGCGTGCAGGTGACGTACGCGCGCACCGGGCCGTGGGTGATCCTGAGCGTGCGCGACTTCGGGCCGGGTGTGGCGCCCGAGAAGCTCAAGCAGCTGACCACGCCGTTCTTCCGGGGCGATGCGGCACGCACGGCGGCCACCGGTGCCGGCCTCGGTCTCGCCATCGTCGAGAAGGCGGTGCAGCGGATGGGCGGGCATTTCGAGCTCGCCAATGCGCTGGATGGTGGGCTGGTGGCCCATGTGCGCCTGAAGAAGGCGCCGTAGCCCTGGCCTGCGGCGGACCCCGGCGTTCGCCGGGGTGACACCCGCTTCCGGTCATCCCGGCGAACGCCGGGATCCACCGGTCTCAGGGCTTGAGCAACATGCAGATCGCCCGCGTCTCGATCGACTCAAGGCGCCCCACCGGCCCCATCTTCTCCGCCGTCTTCGCCTTCACGTTGACCTGGTCCAGCGAGATCAGCATCGCCGTGCACAGCCGCTGGCGCATCGCCTGGATGTGCGGCGCCATCTTCGGCGCCTGGGCCACGATGGTGCTGTCGACGTTGCCGATCTGCCAGCCGGCGGCGCGCACGCGACGAGCGGCTTCGGTCAGCAGCGCGATGGAGTCGGCGCCCTGGAACTGCGGGTCGGTGTCGGGGAAGTGGCGGCCGATGTCGCCGAGCGCGGCGGCGCCCAGCAGTGCATCGGTGATGGCGTGGCACAGCGCGTCGGCGTCGGAGTGGCCGAGCAGGCCGTGGGTGTGCGGGATCTCGATGCCGCCGAGGATGAGCTTGCGGCCCTCCACGAGCGCATGGGTGTCCCAGCCCTCGCCCACGCGGAACTTCGGAACGGGGCCTTTGATCATGGTCGGGTCCTCAGCAGGCGTTCGGCCAGCGCGAAGTCGGCCGGCCATGTGATCTTGAAATTCTCGAGCGAGCCCGGCACGAGCAGCGGGCGCTGGCCCGTCGCCTCGATGGCGCTCGCCTCGTCGGTGATGTTGCCCGTGGCCGAGGCCAGCGCGGCCATCAGCGGCCCCAGGCGGAACATCTGCGGCGTCTGGGCCTGCCACATGCCGCCGCGGTCCACGGTCTCGCCCACGCGCCCCGTCGACTCGCGCTTGAGCGTGTCGGGCACCGGCAGCGCGAGCAGGCCGCCCACCGGGTCGGGCAGGCAGGCGTCGATCAGCGTGTCGATCCACTCGGGCCGCACGAGGCAGCGCGCCGCGTCGTGCACCAGCACCCAGTCGTGCAGGCGCGCCCCGCGGGCGAGCAACTCGCGCAGGCCCTGGGCCACGGTGTCGGCGCGGGTGGCCCCGCCGCCGTGGCACACCCAGCCCGAGTAGCCCGGCGCATGCGCCGGGAACGCGGCATCGCCCGGGCTCAGCACCACGAGCACCGCCTTCAGGCGGGTCACCGCGGCCAGCGCGTCGAGCGTGTGGGCCACGAGGCTGCGGCCCGCAACAATGGCGTACTGCTTCGGGCCGCCGGCGCCGGCGCGCTGGCCCACGCCCGCGCAGGGCACCACGGCATAGAGATCAGGAGGGATGTGTTCGGTCATCGGGTTGTCGGAAGCATGCGAATTCTATAATCCGCCGTTCTCCGCCCCGGGGCCGTCAAAGGCCCGCCGGGGCGTTCTGGTTTGGTTCGTCGACTCGCATGCAACTGCCCACCCTCGCCCCCGGAAAACGGTTCACGCTGCCCCGCTCCGTCGGTTCGTCCGACGCCCTGCTGCTCGCGCGCTTCGCGCAGGCGCAACAGGCGGCCGGTCGCCTCACGGCCCTCTTCACCGCGGAGCCGGCCGACACCCAGCGGCTCGAAGACGAGCTCGCGTTTTTCGCGCCCGAGCTGCGCATCGCGGTGTTCCCCGACTGGGAGACGCTGCCCTACGACACGTTCTCGCCCCACCAGGACCTGATCTCCGAGCGCCTCGCCACGCTGTGGCGCATCCAGCAACGCGAGGTCGACGTGGTGCTGATGCCCGCGTCCACCGCCCTCGTGCGCCTCGCGCCGCCGAGTTTCCTCGCCGCATACACCTTCCACTTCAAGCAGAAGGAGAAGCTCGACGAGGCCGCCCTGAAGTCGCAGCTCACGCTGGCCGGCTACACGCACGTGAGCCAGGTCGTGTCCCCCGGCGAGTACGCGGTGCGCGGCGGCCTGATCGACCTGTTCCCGATGGGCTCGCTGGTGCCGTACCGCGTCGACCTGTTCGGCGACGAGGTCGACAGCATCCGCACCTTCGACCCCGACAGCCAGCGCAGCCTGTACCCCGTACCCGAAGTGCGCCTGCTGCCCGGCCGCGAGTTCCCGATGGACGACGACGCCCGCACCGCGTTCCGCGCCCGCTGGCGCGAGCGCATGGAGGGCGACCCGACCAAGGTGCGGCTCTACAAGGACATCGGCACCGGCATCGCCACCGCCGGCATCGAGTACTACCTGCCGCTGTTCTTCGACCAGACCGCGTCGATCTTCGAGTTCCTCGGCGAGGACGCGGCCGTGGTGCTGCACGGCGAGGTCGACGAATCGCTCAAGCGCTTCTGGACCGACACCCGCGAACGCCACCGCTTCCTGCAGCACGACCGCGAGCGCCCCATCCTGCCGCCGGAGGACCTGTTCCTGCGCGCGGAAGACTTCTTCACCCTCGCCAACGCCCACGCCACGCTGGCGGTGCGCGGCAAGGAACCCGTGGAGTGGGCCCGCCCGCTCACCGACCTCAGCATCGACCGCGGCGCGCCCGAACCGCTCAAGCGGCTGCAGCAGCACCTGGCCAGCACCGCCCACCGCGTGCTGATCGTCGCCGAGAGCGCCGGCCGGCGCGAGAGCCTGCTGGAGCTGCTGCGCGACAGCAAGATCGACCCGCCGAGCGTAGAAGGCCTGACCTCGTTCGAGAGCAGCGACGAGAAGTTCGCCATCGCCGTGGCGCCGCTCGCCGAGGGGTTCTTCTGGACCGAGCCGGGCATCCAGTTCGTCACGGAGACCGAACTCTTCGCGACGACGCCCACCACGCGCCGTCGCCGCAAGCAGGAACAGGTCAGCGACGTCAACGCGCTGATCAAGGACCTGTCCGAACTGAAGGTGGGCGACCCGGTCGTGCACTCGAACCACGGCATCGGCCGCTACGTGGGCCTGATGAACATCGACCTGGGCGACGGTCCCAGCGAGTTCCTGCACCTCGAGTACGCGGACAAGGCGACGCTGTACGTGCCCGTCGCGCAGCTGCACCTGATCAGCCGCTACACCGGCGTCAGCGCCGAAGAGGCGCCGCTGCACAAGCTGGGCTCGGGCCAGTGGGACAAGGCCCGCCGCAAGGCCGCAGAGCAGGTGCGCGACACCGCCGCCGAGCTGCTGAACCTGTACGCCCGCCGCGCCGCGCGCGAGGGCTACGCGTTCCGCTTCACGCCGCACGACTACGAGGCCTTCGCCTCCAGCTTCGGCTTCGAGGAGACGCCCGACCAGAAGGCGGCCATCCACGCGGTGATCCAGGACATGATCTCGCCGAAGCCGATGGACCGCCTCGTGTGCGGCGACGTGGGCTTCGGCAAGACCGAGGTGGCGCTGCGCGCCGCCTTCGTGGCGGTGAACGCCGGCAAGCAGGTGGCCATCCTCGCGCCCACCACGCTGCTGGCCGAGCAGCACTTCCAGAACATCTCCGACCGCTTCGGCAAGTGGCCGGTGAAGGTGGCCGAACTCTCGCGCTTCCGCTCCGCCAAGGAGATCAAGGTCGCGATGGAAGGCATCGCCGACGGCACGATCGACATCGTCGTCGGCACCCACAAGCTCATCAGCCAGAGCGTGAAGTTCAAGCGCCTGGGCCTGCTGATCATCGACGAGGAACACCGCTTCGGGGTGCGCCACAAGGAGGCCGTGAAGGCGATGCGCGCCGAGGTCGACGTGCTGACGCTCACTGCCACGCCGATCCCGCGCACGCTGGGCATGGCCCTCGAAGGCCTGCGCGACCTGAGCGTGATCGCCACCGCGCCGCAGCGGCGCCTGGCCATCAAGACCTTCGTGCGTTCCGAGAGCAGCGGCACCATCCGCGAGGCCGTGCTGCGCGAACTCAAGCGCGGCGGCCAGGTCTACTTCCTGCACAACGAGGTCGAGACCATCGGCAACCGCCTGCAGAAGCTGCAGGAGCTGCTGCCCGAGGCGCGCATCGCCATCGCCCACGGCCAGATGCCGGAGCGCGAGCTGGAGCACGTGATGCGCGACTTCGTGGCCCAGCGCCACAACGTGCTGCTGTGCTCCACCATCATCGAGACCGGCATCGACGTGCCGAGCGCCAACACCATCGTGATCAGCCGCGCCGACAAGTTCGGCCTCGCGCAGCTGCACCAGCTGCGCGGGCGCGTGGGCCGCTCGCACCACCAGGCCTACGCCTACCTGCTCGTGCCGGACGTCGAAGGCCTCACGAAGCAGGCCTCCCAGCGCCTGGAGGCCATCCAGAACATGGAGGAGCTGGGCTCGGGCTTCTACCTCGCGATGCACGACCTGGAGATCCGCGGCGCCGGCGAGGTGCTCGGCGACAACCAGAGCGGCAACATGATGGAGGTGGGCTTCCAGCTCTACAACGAGATGCTGTCGGAAGCCGTGCGGTCGCTGAAGGCCGGGCGCGAACCCGACCTGCTGTCGCCGCTGTCGGTCACCACCGAGATCAACCTGCACGCCCCGGCGCTGCTGCCCAACGACTACTGCGGCGACGTGCACACGCGCCTGAGCCTCTACAAGCGCCTGGCGTCGGCCGACAAGGCCGACCAGATCGACGCGATGCTCGAGGAGATCACCGACCGCTTCGGCAAGCTGCCGCCGCAGGGCCAGACCCTGTTCGACGTGCACCGCCTGCGCGTGCTCGCGAAGCCCTACGGCGTGGTGAAGATCGACGCGGCGCCGGCGCTGATGGTGCTCAACTTCAAGCCGAACCCGCCCATCGACGCCATCCGCATCATCGAGCTCGTGCAGAAGAACCGCCACATCAAGCTCGCCGGCAACGACAAGCTGCGCATCGAACGCGAGACCAAGGACCCGAAGGACCGGGCCCAGCTCATCCGCGACGTGCTGCGGCAGCTCGGCCAACCGAAGGCCGAAGCCTGAACTTCATCCCACACATCCCATGACCACCGAACTCCAACCCGGCCTCGTGATCCAGGGCTTCACCGCCCCCCTGCCCCTGTCCCGCTTCAAGGTCATCGCGTTCGACATGGATTCGACGCTGATCAACATCGAGTGCATCGACGAGATCGCCGACGCCGCCGGCAAGAAGGCCGAGGTGTCGGCCATCACCGAGGCCGCGATGCGCGGCGAGATCACCGACTTCAAGGACAGCCTGCGCCGCCGCGTCGCGCTGCTGAAGGGGGTGCCGGCCACGTTCCTCGAACAGGTCTACGCCGAGCGCCTGCGCCTGAACCCGGGGGCCGAGACGCTGCTGGCCGCCGTGCACGCCGCGGGCCTGAAGAGCCTGCTGGTGTCCGGCGGCTTCACGTTCTTCGCGGACCGCGTGCGCGACCGCCTGAAGATCCACCGCGCGCAGTCGAACGTGCTGGGCATCGACGCGGCCGGGCTGCTGGCGGGCGAGGTCATCGGCGACATCGTCGACGGCGCCGAGAAGAAGAAGCAGCTGCTGCTCGCGTGCGAACAGGCCGGCTGCACGCCGGCCGAGTCCATCGCCGTGGGAGACGGGGCCAACGACCTGCCGATGATGGGCGCCGCGGGCCTGTCGGTGGCGTTCCACGCGAAGCCGAAGGTGCGCGAACAGGCGATGGTCGCCATCAACGACGGCGGCCTGGACCGCCTGCTCGAAGTGCTGCGCTGACGGGCACCAACACGACCGGGCCCCGGGAGGGGCCCTGCAAGGCCTGCCGGGCGGCAGGCTGTCGACTCGTTACTTGAGCGGGTCGGTCGCCTTCAGCTTGTCGAGCTTCGCCTGGGCAGCGTTCAGCTTGTCCTGCGCCTTCTTGGTCTTGCTGGCGTTGCCGCCGGCCGTGGCCTTGTCCAGCTCGGCCTGGCGCTTGGCCACCGTGGCCTCCTGCTTCTTCACCGCCGAGTCGTGCATCGACGTGAGCTTGGCGTCGGTGCACTGCGAATCGATCGCGGCGAGGGACTTCTGCAGGCTGGACTGTTCTTCGGAGTTGCCGGTTTCCTTGGCCTTCGCGATCTTCGCTGCGACGGCGTCGTGCTTGGCCTGGCAGGCCGGGCTGAGCGTCGCGGCGAAGCCCGAGACGCTGGTGACGAGCAGAATGGCGGCGAGCGCCACGGGACGGACGAGTTTGGTCATTTTCAAGAAGTCCTCGAGTGTTTTTGGAGGCTGACTGTGCGGCGCCGTCTGATACTCCCACGTCGCCACCACAGTATGTTGGAACCGCATCCATTCCACAACAATGCGGGTAATCTCGCGTCTGCCCTCAGTACCTCGAAGGAGTCCCTCGAATGGAGTACCGCCGCCTCGGAGGCTCAGGCCTCAAGATCCCCGCCTTCGTGCTCGGCACCGCCACCTTCGGCGGCGGCACGGAGTTCTTCAAGAAGTGGGGGGACACCGACTCGAACGAGGCCACCTCGCTCGTGAGCGTGGCCCTCGAACATGGCTGCAACATGTTCGACACGGCCGATGCCTATTCGCTCGGCCAGTCCGAGGAGATCCTCGGCGCGGCCATCCGCGGCCGCCGCGACAAAGTCCTGATTGCGACAAAAACCGGCATGGCGATGGGTGACGGCCCCAACGACATCGGCACGTCACGCGAGAAGATCATCCGCTCGTGCGAGGCCAGCCTGAAGCGCCTGGGCACGGACGTCATCGACCTGTATCAGTTGCACGCGTTCGACGCGCAGACGCCTGTCGACGAGATGCTGCACGCGCTCGACGTGCTCGTGCGGTCGGGCAAGGTGCGCTACGTGGGGGTGTCGAACTACTCGGGCTGGCACCTGATGAAGATGCTGGCCCTCGCCGACCGCCACGGCCTGCCGCGACCGGTCACGCACCAGGTCTACTACTCGCTGGTGGGCCGCGACTTCGAATGGGAGCTGATGCCCCTCGGCCTCGACCAGGACGTGGGCACGCTCGTGTGGAGCCCGCTCGCCGGCGCGAAGCTGAGCGGCAAGATCGGCCGCAACCGCCCGGCACCGGCCGGCAGCCGCCTGGCCACCGACGCCACGTGGGACGTGCCGGAGGATCGCCTGTTCAAGGTGACCGACGTGCTGGAGGCGGTGTCGGCCGAGACGGGCCGCTCGGTGCCGCAGGTCGCGCTGGCCTGGCTGCTCTCGCGCCCCACCGTCTCGGGCATCGTGATCGGCGCGCGCAACGCGGCGCAACTCGCCGACAACCTCGGTGCGTCGGACTTCCAGCTCGACACGGCCCAGATCGCCCGGCTCGACGGCGCGAGCGCAGTGACCCCGGCCTACCCGTACTGGCACCAGCGGCGCACCTTCACCAAACGCAACCCGCCGGCGGTCTGAGCGTCAGGCGCGGGCGAAGCCGAAGCCACACTGGCGGCCGAGCACGAAGCGCTCGAACCGGTCGAGGTCCGGGTGGCGCACGATGCCCCGCGGCACTGGGTCGGCCGGGTACAGGCGGTCGGAGCCGATGCCGGCAGAGAAGGCGTCGCCCGCGGCCGTGCGGTAGATCGCCAGCACGCCTCCGCCCAGCCAGAGGTGTTCGACCGCGTCGACCCCGGCGACGGGCACCGGGGCCAGGACACGCAGTGTCTTCGCGGTGGGCGGCAGGAACCCGATCTCCGCCTCGCTGTGGCCCCAGCCGTGGACGCTTCCGTCCGCCAGCAGCGCAAGGCACGCGCTGGGCGCCACAGCGATCGAACGGACCGGCGCGGGCAGCTCGACCCGGCCCGGCACGAGGTCGGCCCGGCGCTTGCCGCGGCCCAGCTCTCCCTCAAAGCCGCTGCCCCAGGACCACACCCGTCCGGCGCGATCGCGGACCCGGGCGTTGTCGGCGTGCATCGTCACTTCGACGATGCCGGCCAGCCCCTCGATGCGCGCCGGCGGGACCACGGCCAGTTCGGGTTCGGTGACGGGCCCGCCGTCGAGGCCGGAGCCCTCGGCAGTGCCCGCCCGCCGGCCCGGCAGGCCGTGCATGCCGAGGCCCCTCCCCACACCTGCCCGTCCGCGTCCAGCGCGAGCGCCGCGGTGCCGTTGCCGGTGACCGCAACGACCGGTGGCAGGCCGGGCACCGGCACGGGCCGGAGTTCGTCGGGACCGGGCCGGCCCGTGACCTGCCCCGTGCGGTTGGCCCCCCAGGCGAGCAGCATGGCGGGGGTCGAACGAAACGATGTGTCCATGGCAGGCGCCCTCCCCGGCGCCATCGGCGTGCGATGGCCCCGGACTCTGCCACAACCGCCGTCGTCAGCTGCGGTTGCCCGACAGGCGTTTCACCACGGCCACGAGGCGGTCCACCTCCTCGCAGGTGTTGTAGAACGCGAGCGACGGCCGCACCGTGGTCTCCAGCCCGAAGCGGCGCAGGATCGGCTGGGCGCAGTGGTGTCCCGTGCGCACCGCGATGCCCTCCTCGTTCAGCGCCTGCCCCACCTGCTCGGTGGTGTAGCCGTCGAGCACGAAGGACAGCACGCTCGCCTTGTCCGCCGCCGTGCCCACGAGGCGCACCCCGGGGATCGGCTTCACGTGGTGCGTCGCGTACTCGAGCAGCTGGTGCTCGTACCGGCCGATGTTCTCGATGCCGATGCGCTCCACGTACTCGAGCGCCGCGCCCAGGCCCACCGCGTCCGCGATGTTGCCCGTGCCCGCCTCGAACCGCGTGGGTGGTGCGTGGTAAACGGTGCGCTCGAAGGTGACGTCGGCGATCATGTTGCCGCCGCCCTGCCACGGGGGCATGTCCTCCAGCACGTCGCGCTTGCCGTAGACCACACCGATGCCGGTCGGGCCGAAGATCTTGTGGCCCGAGAACACGAAGAAGTCGGCGCCGAGCGCCTGCACGTCCACCTTCATGTGCGACACCGACTGCGCGCCGTCCACCAGCGCGCGGGCGCCGGCGCGGTGCGCGAGGTCGACGATCTCCTGGACCGGCACCACGGTGCCGAGCGCGTTCGAGACCTGCGTCACCGACACGATCTTCGTGCGGTCGTTCAGGAGCTTCCGGTACTCACCCAGGAGGACTTGCCCCGAGTCGTCCACCGGGATCACGCGGATCTTCGCGCCCTTCTCGGCCGCGAGCTGCTGCCACGGCACGATGTTGGCGTGGTGTTCCAGGTGGGACACGATGATCTCGTCGCCCGGGCCGATGTTCTTCGCGCCCCAGCTCTTGGCCACGAGGTTGATGGCCTCGGTGGTGCCACGCACGAAGATGATCTCCTCGGTGGACGAGGCGCCGATGAAGCGGCGCACCGTCTCGCGCGCCTTCTCGTACGCATCGGTGGCCCGGGCCGCCAGCGCGTGGGCCGCGCGGTGGATGTTCGAGTTCTCGTGCGCGTAGAAATGCGCGATGCGGTCGATGACCGACTGCGGCTTGTGCGTGGTGGCGGCGTTGTCGAACCACACCAGCTGACGGCCGTTCACGCGCTCCTGCAGGATCGGGAAGTCGCGGCGCACGGCGTTCACGTCGAACGGCGGATGGGCCGATGCGGGTGTCTGCGGGATCTCGCGACCCGTGTGGGTGCGGGCCGACGTGGTGTCCACGAAGTAGAAGCCCCCCGGCGCGGCGGGCAGCGGCGCTTCCGGAATGCCGGTGTCCTGCAGGAAGTAGAACGGGCCCGAAGCCTCGCGTGCACCGGGCAGGTCCAGCGGCGGCAGGCCGGTGGCATGGCTGCCCACGCGGCCGTCGTAGGCCGGCGCCGCGCCGAGCACGTCGTCGGGCACGTGGTTCGGCGCCTGCGCATGGGGCACCAGCGAAGGCGCCTGTGCGGCCACGTTCGCGGGCGACTGCGGCGAGGTGGGCACGAGGTTCGCGCCGGGCGGCAGCGCACCGAACGGCACCACGGACGGCGTGGCCGGCCCGGTGGCACCCGGCGGCAGCGACAGGCCCGGGGGTTGCGGGTTGGAGGGCACCGGCACGCCGCCGGCGGCGCTGCGGCCCGGCAGCGCGGCGAACAGTTCGCCGGCCAGCCGCGCGATGGCGGCCGGATCCGGCAGGCCCGGTGGCAAACCCGGGCTCAGCACGTCGGGGTTCGACATGGGTCAGGTCACTTGTAGGTGTCCGGGTACTCGTGGTACTTGCCGATCTCGACGTCCTCGAGCACGGCGAGCGCGTCCGGCGTCTGCACGGCCAGCGAGCAGTACAGCGAGATCAGGTACGACGAGATCGCGTTGCGGTTGATGCCCATGAAGCGCACCGACAGGCCCGGGCTCTGCTCGCCCGCGAGGCCCGGCTGGTACAGGCCCACGACGCCCTGGCGCTTGTCCCCGACACGCAGCAGCAGCACCTTGGTCTTGCCGTCGGCCACCGGCACCTTGTCGGACGGGATCAGCGGGATGCCACGCCACGTCAGGAACTGCGAGCCGAACAGGCTCACGGTCGGCGGCGGCACGCCGCGGCGGGTGCACTCGCGGCCGAACGCGGCGATGGCCAGCGGGTGCGTCAGGAAGAAGGCCGGCTCCTTCCACACCTTGGTCAGCAGCTCGTCGAAGTCGTCGGGCGTCGGGGCGCCAGTCAGCGGGTAGACGATCTGGTCGGGGTGGACGCTCGCCAGCAGGCCGTAGTCGGCGTTGTTGATCAGTTCGCTTTCCTGCCGCTCCTTGATCGTCTCGATCGTCAGGCGCAGCTGTTCCTTGATCTGGTCGTGCGGGCTGCTGTAGAGGTCCGACACGCGGGTGTGCACGTCGAGCACCGTGCTCACGGAGTTCAGGAAGTACTCGCGCGGCTGCTCCTCGTAGTCGACGAAGGTGCTCGGCAGTTCGGCTTCATCGCGCTTGGCGCACAGCACTTGCACGTCCTGCGGGTTGCGCACCGTGTTCAGGCGGTAGATGCCCGCCTCGACCGGCAGCCACTGCAGCAGGTGGGTGAGCCAGCGCGGGCTGATGGTCGACAGGACCGGCGCGGTCTTGGTCGCGTTGGCCAGCTGGCGGGCGGCGTTGTCGCCGAGGGCGCGCTGGCCGCTCGCGGTCTGAAGGTCCGACATGGAAGCTCCTATGGAAGAAAAACGAAGATCGATCTTTGGAAAACGAATGAGGCCAGTGTCGAGCGGCGCCTGCGCGCCCTCAACCGGCTATCGCCACCACACGCGGAAAATCGTTCGTCAGGCCGGGGCCGGGTCTTCGCAGTGCGCAATGAGGTGCGACAGCGGCACCTGCAGCGCCTGCGCGAGCTTCGCGGCGGTGGCGAGCGACGGCATCGCCGTGGCGCGCTCGATCTCGCCCATGTACGAGCGGTTCAGCTCGGCTTCACCCGCCAGGTGTTCCTGCGACCACCCCTTCGCCTCGCGCAGACGGCGCACCGCCGCCCCGAAGCGTTCCCCCATGTTCTTGTCGTTCGACATGCAGTTCCCCTACAGCAGCGTGCGCCCGGTGTCCGGGTCGCCTTCCCTCGACTGCGCCTGCGTGATGCGGCTGCCCGGCGGCACGCTGCGCGTGAGCCACACGTTGCCGCCGATGGCCGAGCCCCGGCCGATGGTCACGCGCCCGAGGATCGTGGCCCCCGCGTAGATCACCACCTCGTCCTCGACGATCGGGTGGCGCGCGCCGCCCTTCTGCAGGTGGCCGTCCTCGTCGGTGACGAAACGCTTGGCGCCGAGCGTGACGGCCTGGTACAGCCGCACGTCGCGGCCGATCTCCGCGGTCTCGCCGATCACGACGCCGGTGCCGTGGTCGATGAAGAAGCCGGGCCCGATGCGGGCGCCGGGGTGGATGTCGATGCTCGTCTCGCCGTGCGACAGCTCCGCGACGATGCGCGCGAGCAGCGGCACGCCCAGCCCGTGCAGCTGGTGCGCGATGCGGTGGTGGATCATCGCGTGGATGCCCGGGTAGCACAGCAGCACCTCGTCGACGCTGTGGGCCGCCGGATCGCCGCGGTACGCGGCGAGCACGTCGCTGTCGAGCAGTTCGCGGATGGCCGGCAGCGCCGCGCCGAACTCGCGCACGACCGCCAGCGCCCGCGCCTCGGTGGCCGCGGCCTCCTCGGTGCCGCTGCGCGCCTGGTAGCGCAGCTCGAGCTGGATCTGGCCGTGCAGTGCACCGAGCGCGGTGTCGAGCGTGTGGCCGACGTAGAAATCCTCGTGGTCCTGGCGCAGGTCGGGCGGGCCGAGGCGCATCGGGAACAGCGCGCCGCGCAGGCCGGCCACGATGGCCGACAGCGCTTCACGCGACGGCAGCTCGCGGCCGCCGACCTCGCGCACGCGGTGCTGCCCGTCGCGCCAGCGTTCCCGGGCGCGGCGCAGCTGGGCGACGATGTCGGCCAGCGCGGGAGAGACCCCGCCGTTTTGCGCGCCGCTCACTCCTGCACCCACGGGAGACCGCGGAAACGCCACCCGTCGGCGGTGCCGCGGTGGTTCGTGGCGTCGAGTTCCCCTTCGAATCCTTCGAGCACGTTGAAGGCATTCGCAAAACCTGCCTTCGTGGCCGCTTCGGCTGCCAGCGCCGACCGCTTGCCGCTGCGGCACAGCAGCAGCACGGCCTGCCCGTGTTTCACCTTCGCTTCCAGTTCGCGCACGAAACGCGGGTTGCGTGTCAGGCTGGTGCCACTCGCCCACGCGACGTGCACCGCGCCGGGCACCTGGCCCACGAACTTGCGTTCCTCGGCGGAGCGCACGTCGACGAGCACGGCGTCGCCCGACTGCGCGAGCGCCCACGCCTCGGCCGGGGTCACGCCGCCAGCGTAGGGCAGCCCGATGGCCTGCCCGGCCTCGCGGGCCCGATCGAGCACGGGGTGAACGGCGATGTCCTCTGCAGTGATGGTCATGGTGCGGCGGGCCTTCCTTCGGTACTGAACACCAGCGACAGCGTAGGCATTCGGGGTCGAGGCAGGAACGAACCGATGCGCCCGTCGATATGAGGAAAGCGAGGTTTCCGGTGATGCAACGGGGGCACACGCGTCCGCGTTGTGTCCTCCAGCGCACAGACGTCGCCCCCTGCAGCCGCTACACCGGTGAGGGAGGCGGGTCCCGGCCCGTCCCCACTCGCAACCCCGCTGCCCCATCCGGCAACGCCAACCCAGGGCGCAAGCCCGACAAAGGTGCGCCATGCAAAACATCACCCGACCGCTCGTCAAGCTCTCCGCCGCCAATGCGGAGCTGATCACCCAGTTCGCCCAGTCCCCCGAGATCGCCGAACTCGCAGCCAGCAGCGCCCAGAAGTACTTCGAGCTCGCCCAGAAATCGTTCGGCCAGCTCCCCGCCGCGTCCGCCCAGGCCGACCTCGTGCGCCGCCTGGCGGAGAACTACGCCGTGTTCGCCAAGGAATACTCGGAGAGCCTGATGGGCCTGGCGACGGATGCGCATACGCTGATCACCCAGCAAGTGAAGGCCGCCACCGAGCAGGCGGCCCAGGGCCTGCCCAAGAACCGCTGAGCCCGGCGGGCGCGCGGACGGCCTGTCAGACGGTCCCGCGGCTGGAGGCCGTGCCGGACCGCGGGTCCAGCACGTCCAGCAACCCGCTGAACCGCTGCGTGCGCTCGGCGAGCGCCTCCGCGAACGCCCGCTCCCGCCCGCTCACCAGCGTGAACCGCTTGCGCGCCCGCGTGATGCCCGTGTAAACCAGCTCCCGCGTCAGCACCCGGCTGGGTGCCTCGGGCAGCACGAGCACGGTGTGCTCGAACTCGGAGCCCTGGGACTTGTGCACCGTCATCGCGAACGCGGTCTCGACGTCGGCCAGGCGGCTCACGCCCACCGACCGCACGGTGTCGCCCTCCAGGAAGTGCACGCGCAGCGCGCCCCCCGGCACGCGCAGGGCGATACCGATGTCGCCGTTGAACACGCCGCTGCCGGCGATGTTGCGGGTCACCATCACCGGGCGGCCCTCGTACCACTCGCCCGACGGGCGCAGCAGCCCCTCGTCGGCCAGCGCACGCTGCACCGCCGCGTTGAGGTCCACCACACCCCACGCGCCTTCGCGCACCGCGCACAACAGGCGGAAGCGGTCGAACGCGGTCAGCACGGTGATCGGGTCGGCCCCGTCGCGCACGGCTTCGAAGCAGCCGCGGTAGCCGGCCACGGCCAGGCGCACGGCCACCGTGGCGGCCGGGTCCGCGGGCCAGCCGAGTTCGGCGGCGTGGGCACGGTCACGCAGCAGCGCCGTGGCGCGGGCCGCGTCGCCGTCGTTGACCGCGAGCGCGAGCTGGCCGATGGCGCCGTCGAAGCGGCGGCTGCGGCGCAGCATCACCGTCTGCTGCGCGAGCGGCGGGCCGCCCGTGGCGAAGGCCGGCGGCAGGACCTGGCCCGTCACGGCCTCGGCGTAGCGCAGGGTCTCGGCGTCGTAGCGGCCGTGCTCCGCGCCGCGGCAGAGGTCGCCCAGCACGGCGCCGGCCTCCACCGAGGCCAACTGGTCCTTGTCGCCCAGCAGCACGATGCGCGCGTGCGGCGGCAGCGCGTCGAGCAACGAGGCCATCATCTCGAGGTGCACCATCGACGCCTCGTCGACCAGCAGCACGTCCACGTCGAGCGGGTGGGCCGCATCGTGCTGCAGCCGGCGCGTGCCCGGGCGTGCGCCCAGCAGCGAGTGCAGCGTGCGGGCCGACTCGAGGTGCCCCACCCACTCGGACAGCGCGAGCGAGTCCCCCACCCGCCCCTGCAGTTCGATGAGCGCGCTGGAGATCGACTGCTTCAGCCGCGCCGCCGCCTTGCCCGTGGGCGCGGCGAGTGCGATGCGCAGCCGCGCGGGCGCCGGGTCCACGGCCCACAGCAGTGCGAGCAGTCGGGCCGCGGTGTACGTCTTGCCCGTGCCCGGGCCGCCGGTGACGACCGACAGGCGCGAGCGCAGCGCCACCGCACACGCGAACTTCTGCCAGTCGAAGGTGTCGTCGGGCGGGAACAGTGCGTCGAGCCAGCGGCGGGCGACCGCCTCGTCGACCGGCGCGTGGTGGGACACCCGGCGCGACACCTGCGTGGCCACGCGCTGTTCGTCGACCCAGTAGCGGCGCAGGTAGAGCCGCCCCGCGGACAGCACCAGCGGTTCGCTGCCGGCGGGCCCCTCGCCCACCACGGGGCTGTGTCGCAGCGCGTCGAGCCAGTCGGCGGCCGTTCGCGGCAGCCGGGCGGCGACCGCCTCCCAGGCCTCGGCCTGCGTGCCGGTCCAACCCAGCAGGTCCTCGGCGTTCACGAGGCCGTCGCCGACCACGAGGCAGGTGTGCCCGCGGCCTTCCATGTGCACCAGCAGCGCCGCGGCCATCAGCACCGGCGCGGGATCGTGCGGCGACAGCTCGGCGACGAAGCGCGCGAACATGTGGTCGAGGTGGCGGATCCAGCCCGCGTCGGCCCAGCGGTGCAACTCCTCGAGCGCCTCCGCACCCGACAGCGGCGGCCGGCGCTCCGGCGGCAGCAGGTCGTCGAACGCGTCCATCTGGATGCCGGGGGTCATCGTCCACTCCCGAAGGCCGCGTCGAGCGCGTCGAGGAACACGCGGTCGGCCGGCACGTGGCAGCAGCCGCCGGCCGGGCCGTGCACGCCGCGCAGGTACAGGTAGACGGCGCCGCCGAGGTGCCGCTCGGGGTCGTACGTCTCGCCGAGGCGCACCGCGAGCAGCCGGTGCAGCGCGAGCATGTACAGCGCCGCCTGCACGTCGTAGCGGTGCTCGGCCATCGAGGCCTGCAGCGCGGCCGCGGTGTAGTCGCCGTCGCGCGGGCCCAGCGCGTTCGACTTGTAGTCGAGCACCCAGTACTTCCCGCCGTGGAAGAACACGAGGTCGGCGAAGCCCATCAGCAGGCCGCGCAGCTCGCGCTCGGGCAGCGGCGGGCGCGGCGCACCGTGCAACAGGTGCAGCTGGCACAGCCGGTCGACCTCGGCCGTGGGCAGCGCCTCGCTCGGGAACCAGAATTCCATCTCGGGCAGGCGCTGTTCGATGCCGTCGAGCGCCACGCCCAGCGGCGGCAGCGGCTGCGACACCACGTCGCCCAGCCACTCCAGCACGTCGTCGGCACGGTGGCCCCAGCCCTGGCGGTCGCAGCGCTTGCGCAGGCGCTCGCGCAGCACCTCCGACCGCGCGAGGCCGAACTGCTCGTCGGCCAGCCATTCGAGCTGGTCGTGCAGGAAGTTGCCGGGCATCGCGCCGCGCGGGAAGGTGTGCCACGGCCGCGTGGCCGCGGCCGGCAGCGGCGCGGCGTCGTCCTCCGACAGGGCCAGCACCTCGTCTTCCCGCACGACACCCGCCAGCGCGGGCAGCGGTGCCGCGCCGATGTGGCGCACGAGCGCCGAGAAGCTCGACACCGACCAGCGCCGCTCGAACTTCCCGGCATACGCCGGTGCGTCGCGCAGCGGCGGCGGCTCGTCATGCCGACGCAGCCGCGTGCGTTCGGCCGCGGGGTCGAGGCGCGCGGCGACGATCTCGCCATGGCCGGACACCACGTGGTCGACGGCCATCGCGACCCCGTCCTCGGTGACGGCCGTGGCCCCCACCAGCACGTGCCCGAGCGCGCTGCGGTGCACGACACACGCCTTGCCGGACTTCGGCGCGGCCACGCCCACCCACAGCGCATGCCGCGCCCGCGTGAGCGCGACGTACAGCAGGCGCAGGTCTTCCTGCAGCCGCTCGCGGTCGGCGAGGTCCATCACGTCCGCGGACGGATCGAGGTGCAGCTCGCGGCCCTCGGCACCCATCACCGACACGACCGCATGCCCGCGCGACGACGGCAGGCGCGCGAGCGTCGCGAACGGGAGCAGCACCACCGGGTACTCGAGGCCCTTGGACTTGTGCACGGTGACGACCTTGACGAGGTCGGCGTCGCTTTCGAGCCGCACGATCTGGTCCTCCGCCCCCTCGGCGTCGTCGGCGATGCGGTCGGCGAGCCAGCGCACCAGCGCGTGTTCGTTGTCGAGGTGGCTGCTGGCCGACTGCAGCAGCTCGGCGAGGTGCAGGTAGTTCGTGAGGCGGCGTTCGCCTTCCGGCGCCGCGAGCCAGCGCGCCGGCAGCGACAGCACGTGCAGCGTCTGCCGCAGCATCGTCAGCACGCCCTGGCTCAGCCAGGTTCGGTGCAGTGCCCGCAGCGCCTCGGTCTGAGCGTCGAACACGGCGTCGTCGTCGGCCAGCTCGGCGAGTTCGGCGAGCGAGCGGGCGAAGGTGTCGCTGGCGAACGCGGCCCGCACCAGGCGGGCGTCGAGCGGCGACATCACCGCATGCAGCCACCGCAGCAGATCGCGCGCCTCGGGGCTCGCGAACACCGAATCACGGTCGGACAGGAACACCGACGCCACGTGGCGCCGCCGCAGTTCGCGGCGCACCGCGTCGGCCTCGTCGCCCTTGCGCACCAGCACCGCGATGTCGGCCGGACGCAGGCGCTGGAAGCCCTCGTCGCCCCCTTCGAAACCGGTCTCGGGGTCGTTCAGCCAACCGACGATGCGTTCGGCGCAGGCGGCGGCGAAGCGGCGCTGGATCGACTGGGCGTCGAGCAGCTCGCCGTCCACGCACAGCGTGATCGCCGGCACCTCGCCATCGGCCGTGCGCAGGTGCTCGGCGCGGCCCTTCGCCTTCACGGAGAGGAACGGCAGCGGGTCGTCGCCGCCCACACGCAACAGGAACGCGCCCGCGCCGGGCCGCTGCTCGGCGATGTCGAACAGGTGGTTCACGGCCGACACCAGCGCGCCCGTGGAACGGTGGTTCGTGTCGAGCACGTAGTGCCGGCCCTCGGTCGCCCGCCGGGCCGCGAGATAGCTGTGGATGTCGGCCCCGCGGAAGCCGTAGATGGATTGCTTCGGGTCGCCGATCAGCAGCAGCGCCGTGGCCGGGTCGTTGGCCGCGGCGCGGTACAGGCGGTCGAAGATGCGGTACTGCACCGGGGACGTGTCCTGGAACTCGTCGATCAGCGCGACCGGGTACTGCGCGACGATGCGCTCGCGCAGGCGCTCGCCGTTCGGGCCGGCCAGCGCGGTGTCCAGCCGGTCCAGCATGTCCTGGAAGCCGAAGCGGCCGGACTGGCGCTTGAGGTCCTGCAGGCGCGCCGCGACGTCCGAGGCGGCGTGCAGGCGCAGCGGCGCGGCCCAGTCGGGCAATGCCATCAGGTCGGCGAACGCATCGAAACCAGGCGGCAGGTCCAGCGGTGCGGGTCCGGTCCACACCTCGGCGAGGAAGGTGGGCGTGAGCCGTTCGCAGCCCTTGTCCCCCAGGGCCTTGCGCAGCGCCGCGGGGCTGCCTGCACCGGCGGCCAGCGTGTCGAGGTTGGGGTTGAACCAGCGCGGCTGGAATCTGCTTTTCACGAAGTGCCCGGCCGCGTAGTGCGCCTCCAGCCATTCGCGCATCTCCGTCACTCGGCCCTGCACGCCGGCAAGCACCTCACGGAAGCGGCCCGCCTCGCGGTCCACCACCCCCGCCAGCGGCTCGCCGGTCTCCGTGCGCGGCACCTGCGGCAGCAGTGCCCGCATGTCGGCCCGCAGCGCGTCCACGTCCTTCCACACCGACAGCGCCACGTCGAGCTGGTCGGGCGAGAGCCGGTAGAAGTGCTGCCGCCAGTAGTCACGCACGGCCTCGTCGCGCAACACGCCGTCGTCGGGCACCAGTTCCTCGTCGAACAGGCTGCCGCTGTCGAACGCGTGTTCGCGCAGCATGCGCTGGCACCAGGCGTCGATGGTGAACACGGCCGCGTCGTCCATGCTTTCGGCCGCGGCGGCCAGGCGCCACGCGGCGGCCGGGCGGGCCGGGCCCTCGTGGGCGGCCAGCAGCTGGGAGAGCAACGGGTCGGTCGCCTCGGCGTCGCCCCGGAACACCCGCGCCGCCTCCAGCAGCCGGGCGCGGATGCGGTCGGACAGCTCGCGCGTGGCCGCGCGGGTGAAGGTCAGCACGAGGATCTCGGACGGCACGAGGGCTCGCCCATGGGCCTCGCCCTCCTCCCCGTGGCCCAGCACCAGGCGCAGGTACAGCGCCGCGATGGTCCACGTCTTGCCGGTGCCGGCGCTGGCCTCGATCAGGCGGCTGCCCCACAGCGGCAGCGACAGGGCGTCGAGCGGCTCACTCATCGCCGTCCTCCTCCGCGTCGCCGCTGCCGTGCGGCGTGACCTTCACGGCGCCTTCGATCCAGCGCGCCACCGGGCCGTAGAGCTGCTCCGCCAGCGCGGCGAAGCGGCCGTCCGCCACCAGCGACTCGAACTCGGGCCACAGGCGCGACAGGCAGGCGTCCGCCGACTCGCCCGGGAGCCGTCCCCCGTCATAGACCGCCGCTGCGCGGTTGGCATCGGCCACGAACGCGAGCGCCGTCTTCGCGGCCACCGGCAGCGGCTGGGCCATGCCCTCGCGCCACACGTCGATCAGTTCGTCGAGCAGCGCCCGGGCCTCGTCGGGCGCGACGGGCTCGACCACCACGGTGGCGTCGCGCGCCACCAGCACGCCCCCCACGGGCGCGCGCGTGGAGCCGGCCACCAGCGCACGCACCCAGGCCGACAGCAGCCGCTCCTGGCGCACGCCCTTCTTGCTCAACACCCGGCCCGGGGTCAACTCGAGCCACACGGTGCGGTCGCCGTCGGTGACGAGGCCGTCGAGCCAGTCCTCCAACACGACACCACGGTGCGCGTGGTGCACCGGCACCTTCGGCGCCGGGCGCGGGTGCGCCGCGCGCACCTCGGCCCAGCGTTCGAGCATGGGCGCCACGCCGGCCACCAGCTCGCCCTGCCGGCGTGCACCCAGCGCGCCGATGGGCAGGCGGCCCGCGCGCCGCAGCGCCTCGGCGCGCGTGGCCAGCGTGGCGGCCACGTCGCCGGTGTCCGGGTCCGCGATGAGTTCGTCGACGAGCTGGTACTCCTGCAACGCGTTCAGCGAGAAGGTCTCCTCGTCCTCGGGCACCGCATCGCCGTCGCTGAACACCACCTGCAGGCGCCTGCGGAAGAACTCGCGCACCGGCTGGCGCAGGAACGCGACGAGGTTGGCGACGGACAGCGGCGTGTCGGTGTCGACGTCGACCGGCGCGAAGGCCTCGGCGGCCTCGCGGCCGTCGTGTGCGGCGCGCCACTCGCGGGCGTGCGTGAACAGCGTCCCGCCCTCGAAGTAGCGGCGACTGAACGGCTGCAGCGGGTGCTCGGTGGTGCGGGCGTGCAGCACGTCGCCGGTCCAGCCCGCCGCGAGGTAGTCGCGGAACTGCGAGACCAGCACCGACGGCGGCCGTTCGCTGTTGTCGCGCACGTTGCGGCCGGTCCAGCTGACATAGAGCAGGCGCCGCGCGCTGAGCACGGCCTCGAGCATCAGCTGGCGGTCGTCGTCGCGCCGCGAGCGGTCGCCGGGGCGCGTCTGGCCCGGCAGGCCCATCAGGTCGAAATCGCTGCGGGACGTGGAGCGCGGGTAGTCGCCGTCGTTCATGCCCAGCAGGCACACCACCTCGAACGGAATGGAGCGCATGGGCATCAGCGTGCAGAACGTGACCCCGCCGCCGAGGAAGCGACGGCCGAGGCCCGGTTCGTCGACGCCGGACAGCCAGGCCTCGCGCACGGCGGCCAGCGGCACACGCTCCTCGAACGCGGCGGTGTCGCAGGCTTCCAGCCAGCGCCGCAGCGCGTCGTCCAGCGTGGCGAGCGTGACGCGGTCGCGTTCGTCGGCGGGCTTGACCAGGGCCAGCAGCAGCGCCCGCACGCGTTCGGCCCACTCGGCCGGCGGCACGGGCACCACGGCCTGCTGCCACCAGTGGGTCAGCGCGTCGACCATGGCCGCGAGCGACCCGGCGAGCGACGCATCGAGACCGCCCACCTCGGCGTACGGCTCGATGCCGTCGAACGCCGCGCCGGCCACCATGCCGCTGGCATAACCGAGCAGCATGCGGCGCAGGCCGAAGAGCCAGGTGTTCTGCTCGCCGCAAGCGTCCAGGCCCAGGTCGGCGCGCTGGGCCTCGTTGAGGCCCCAGCGCACGCCCGCGCCGGCGATCCACGCGGTGAGCTGCGGCAGGTCGGTGTCCTGGATGCCGAAGCGGTTCGCGATGGCCGGCACGTCGAGCAGGTCCCGCACGTCGTTGAGCCGGCAGCGCTCCTGCGGCAGGCGCATCAGCCAGTCCACCGCCACCACGAGCGGGTTCGTGCCGCGGTCGTTCACGTCGGCGATGTCGAACGGGATGTACCGCGCGTCCGAGCGGGCGTACTGGCCGAACACGGCGCGGATGGCCGGTGCGAGGGTCTCGACGTCGGGCACCATCACGACGATGTCGCGCGGGTGCAGCGGCCGCTCTTGTGGCGTTCCACCCGGTGTGGCGAGCAACGCCAGCAGCTGGTCGTGCAGCACCTCCACCTCGCGCTGGCCGCTGTGGGTGACATGGAAGACGATCGAGCGGTCGTCCGCCCTCGCCGCCACCGGCGGGTGTTCCGCGATGGGCACGAGGTCGCGGATGCGGTTCTGCACCTGGGCGAGCAGCGTGGTGCCGTCGTCCTCGTCGAACAGGTCGACGCGGGGAATGGCGAAGCGGGCGCGGGCCGCGGCGTCGTCGAAGGCGTCGAGCTGGCGGATGAAGTCGCCGCCCTGCCGGCCCCAGGCGGCCAGCAGCGGGTGGCCGTGCAGGTGCATGTCTTCCAGCGGGATGGCGGCGAGGTCGCGGCCCCCGCGCAGCGGATGGCGGCCGCGCGACGGGCGCAGCGCGTCGCGGCCCTGGAGGATGTCGGCCCAGTGGAAGCGGCACGGGTTGGGCACGGCCAGCAGCACCTGGGCGTGCGTCGACAGCGCGGCCAGGGCCTCCAGGGTCTGCAGCGGCACGTGGGACATGCCGAACAGCACGACGCGGCGCGCCACCGGGGACACCGGCGTGCCGTTTTCCATCGCCGAGACGAAACGCCGGTGCAGCTGGGGGCGCGTGCCCGAGCGTTCGGCCGGGCTCAGCAGGCCCAGCACCTCGCGCCACAGCAGCGGCTGCCAGCGCTGGTCGTCGGGCACGGGCCGGTCGGGCGCGCCCGGGTTCGGCAGCACGTCGCGGCCGGCGGCCCAGGCGTCGAGCCAGTCGCTTCGGTACACCTGGTACTGGTCGAAGAGGTCGGCGAGGCGCTGGCACAGCTGCAGGCGCCGCACCACGTCGTCGCCGTGCAGGAACCGCGCGAGCGGCTCGTACCCCGGCCGGGACAGCAGCGTGGGCACGTGCGCCATCAGCCGCCACGTGAGCGCGGCCTTGTCGAGGGGCGAGACCGGCGGCACCGCATCGCGCCCCAGGGCCTGCCGGAAGGTGCGCCACATGAACCGCGCGGGCAGCTCCACGCGCGTGGCGGCGCACACGCCCAGCCGCTCGGCGAGCGCCATCTTGAGCCACTCGGCCACGCCGTTGCTCTGGACGAGGAACACCTCCTCCTCGAGCGGGCCCAGCGGCTGGCGCTGGATCCACTCGAACAGGGCGTCGCGCAGCAACTCGGAGCGGTTGCCGTGGAGCACCAGCAGGCCGGGCTGGATGGACGGGGTCATGCCCGGATTCTGGCGTGCGCCAGGCTCGCCAGGTGAGCCAGCACCGGGGTCAGGTGAGCGCCTGGGCCGAAACGACGATGCCGTCCTCGTCGGCGTAGAGCCAGTCGCCCGGGCGCACCCACACGCCCTGCACCTTCACGGCCACGTCGCGCTGGCCTTCGTTGCGGCGTTCGGTGGGCAGCGGGATCAGCGCGAGCGCGCGGATGCCCACGTCGCACACCGCCAGTTCGGCGGCATCGCGCACGCAGCCGTCGACCACGACACCGGCCCAGCCGTTCTTCGCGGCGGCCGCGCCGATGTTGCCGCCGACCAGCGCACGGCGCAGCGAGCTGCCGCCGTCGACGACCAGCACGCGGCCGTCACCGGGGGATTCGAGCAGCGCCTTGACGTGGGTGTTGTCCTCGAAGCACTTGACCGTGACGACCTGTCCGTGGAACTTGCGGCGCTGGCCGTAGTCGTGGAACACCGGGGGCAGCACGCGGAAGGTGTCGTCGGTGCTGCCCTTGTGGGTGTCGCAGAAGTCGCAGGTCGCGAAGGTCGTGGTCATGCGAGGGAGACTTTCCTGATGATCGTTCGGGGATCATCCCGCGGCACGGGCAGCATGGGCTGGTGCTCGCGCACCGGGTGCAGGATGACGGCGGTGGACACTTCGGTCAGCTGGCCGAACTTCGAGATCACGGCATCGAGGTGGGCCACGTCCATCACCGCGATCTCGAGCAGCCAGTTGTCCTGCCCGGCGACATTGTAGGCATTGACCACCTCGGGGGTCTGCTGCACCACCTTCGTCACCCGCGCCGATTCCGCCCGGCCCAGCCGCAGCAGCGCGCGGATGCCGTAGCCGAGCTTGCCGAGGTCCACCTTGGCCGTGTAGCCGGTGATCACGCCCGCGGATTCGAGCTTGCGCACGCGTTCGGTGACCCCGGGCTGGCTGAGCTGCACCCGGCGGCCCAGCTCGGCCATCGACAGGCGGGCGTCGCGCTGCAGTTCGGCCAGGATGCGCGTGTCGTGATCGTCGAGATGGGGAATCAAGGCGGGCCTCCACGAAGAATCAGGTACATACCCAGGGTTCGATTCTCGAACCGCGGAGCCGAACACCTGCTCCTCAAAAGATCATACCGCGCCTTCCAAACTCGCCAAACCCCCGTTCATTTTTCCTGTCGCGCCTCGGCGGCCCGGCGCAGCGCCGTCAGCGTGGTGCGGCTCGTGCTGACGTCCGCGTCCAGGCGCAGGTGCAGCAGCGTGGGCGTCCCGCTCGCCAGCGCGGCCGCGAAGGCCGGCTCGAAGGCCGCGGTGGTGGACAGCGTCTCCGCGCGCCAGCCGTAGGCCCGCGCGAGCGCCGCGAAGTCGGGATTGAACAGGTCGCTGCCGCTGACCCGCCCCGGATACTCGCGCTCCTGGTGCATGCGGATCGTGCCGTACGTGCCGTTGTCCACCACGATGCTGATCAGGCGCGTGGCGCCGTAGCCGGTGGCGGTGGCGAGCTCCTGCCCCGTCATCAGGAAGTCGCCGTCGCCCGCGACGTTGACCACCGTGCGGTGCGGGTACAGCAGCGACGCGGCCACGGCGGCGGGCACGCCGTACCCCATCGCGCCGGCCGTGGGCGCGAGCTGGGTGCGGCCGTGCAGCTGCAGCCCGGGGTACTTCACGAAGCGGTGCAGCCAGCCCGAGTAGTTGCCGGCGCCGTTCGTGTAGACCGTGTCCTCGGGTGCGAGCCGCTGCACCGTCTTCATCACGACGGCCATGTCGAGCGGCTCGACCGCATGGGTCTCGTGGTTCGCGGCGTAGTCGGCCTGGGCCGCCGCGGTCCAGGCCGTCCACGGCAGCGACACCGGCGCCGCGAGCGACTCCAGCGCCTTCGCGGCGTTCTGCATCGAGGCGTTCAACAGCAGGTCGGCGGCATAGACGCGGCCCAGCTCCTCGGCGCCCGAATGCACGTGGATCAGCTTCTGCGCCGGACGCGGTGCCTGCAGCAGCGTGTACCCGCCGGTGGTCATCTCGCCCAGGCGCGGCCCCACGGCCAGCACGAGGTCGGCCGAGCGGATGCGTTCGGCGAGCTTCGGGTTGATGCCGATGCCCACGTCGCCCGCGTAGTTCGGGTGGCGGTTGTCGAAGAGGTCCTGGAAGCGGAAGGCGCAGCCCACCGGCAGCTGCCAGTTCTCGGCGAAACGCTGCAGCGCCTGGCAGGCCTGGGCGTCCCAGCCCGCACCGCCCGCGATCACGAAGGGACGCTCGGACGCGAGCAGCATCGCCCGCACGTCGCGCAGCGCGCCCGGCGCGGGCCAGGCCGTGGCCGGCTCCACGCGGGGCAGCACCGGGGCGGCCGTGAGCTGCGTCAGCATGTCCTCGGGCAACACCAGCACCACGGGGCCCGGGCGGCCCTGCATCGCGGTGTGGAACGCACGCGAGACGTACTCGGGCAGGCGGTCGGCATCCTGCACCTCGCCCACCCACTTGGCGAAGCCGAGCGTGCCGGGGCCGAACACCTGGCGGTAGTCGAGTTCCTGGAAGGCCTCGCGGTCGCGCTGGTCGCTGGCGACCTGGCCGATGAACAGCACCATGGGCGTGCTGTCCTGGAAGGCGGTGTGCAGCCCGATGCTGGCGTTGGTGGCGCCCGGCCCGCGCGTCACGAAGCAGATGCCCGGCCGCCCGGTCAGCTTGCCCTGCGCCTCGGCCATGAAGGCCGCCCCGCCCTCCTGCCGGCAGCCGATGAAGCGGATGCGGTCGCGGTGTTCGTGGAAGCCGTCGAGCACGGCCAGGAAACTTTCACCGGGGACGCCGAACACGGTGTCGACACCCTGGGCGACCAGGGCTTCGACGAGGACGTGGCCGGCCAAGCGGGGGGAAGGCGTGGGCTGGATCATGCAGCGACTTTAAGCCGCTTTGAGGACCCCGCGCGAACGGGCGACACCCGCCCCCACCATCGAGGCCGACAGCACGCCGAGGACCAGCGCCAGGGCCGAGCCGTAGAACACGCCGTTGGACTGGCCGTGGTCGAGCAGCGCGCCGAAGATCGGGGACGCCAGCGCGAAACCGAGGTCGAGGCCCGAGTACACGGTGCCATAGACACGGCCCGTGGCCCCCGGCGGCGCGGCCTGCTTGATCAGCATGTCGCGCGACGGGCCGGCCAGGCCCGTGCCGAACCCGGCGATGGCGGCGATGGCGGCGGCCACCATGCCCGGCAGCAGGCCCGTGCCCACGGCGGCCAGCGCCACGGCCGAGGCCAGCAGGCAGGCGCCGATGATCTTCTCGAGGCGATCGGCCCCGGCGGCGAGGAACCCGCCGACGACCATGCCGGCCGCGCCGAACAGCATGTAGCCCGTCACGACGAAGGCGGTGGCGGTGAGCGGCAGGCCGTACATGCCTTCGAGCGCCGGACTCGCGAAGCTCTGGATCGCACTCAGCGCCGCGGTGGAGAAGAAAAAGAACGAGAAGCACAGCCACACGGACGGCAGGCGCAGGAAGGCCATCGGGTGTTCCGTCGCCACGGCGCGGGCGGCCGGCCCCCTGGCCGTCTCGTGGGCCCAGGCGCCCGCCTTGTCGTCGATGGCGTCGCGGTTGAACCACAGGATGGCGATCACGACCAGCGCATAGGCGGCCATGCTCGCCGAGGCGATGCGCCACGAGCCGGTCAGGTTCGTCAGCCCCAGCAGGAAGACCGGCGCCACGGCCCAGCCGAGGTTGCCGCTGATGCCGTGCACCGAGAACGCGTGGCCCAGCCGGGGCTGCGAGACCCGCTTGTTCAGGATGGTGAAGTCGACCGGGTGGAACGGCGCGTTGCCGAGGCCCGCGAGCGCGGCGCCCACGAACAGCCCGGCGTACCCGTTCGCGGTGGCGGTGGCCACGGCCCCGAGCGCGAAGCAGCCCAGCGCGGCGAACAGGATCGGGCGGGCACCCACGCGGTCCACCAGGAAGCCCGACAACGCCTGGCCCACGCCCGAGATCACGAAGAACGTGGAAACCAGCAGGCCCAGTTGCGCGTAGTTCAGCCCGAAGTCGCGGATGAACAGCGGGAACAGCGGCGGCAGCATCAGGTGGAAGAAGTGCGAGGAGCCGTGCGCCAGGCCGATGAGGCCGATGGTGCGGGCGTCCTGCCGGAGGGGGACGGCAGCGGTGGGAGCGGTCATGCGGAACGAAAGATGGAACCAGGATCGGGATGTGAACTCTAGGCGCCCCCGCCGCGTCCGGGTTACGATAACTCGTCAAGTTCTGTCGAGATCGAGCCATGACCCGCCCTGCCGACCGCCCGCGTGCCAGTGTTCCCCCGGTGGATCCATACCAGTTCGCCCCCACGCCGGAGCATCCCGTGCGGGCGAAACACCGCCGCCTGAACGCCGAGACCCGCATCGATCCGCACCAGCACCCGTGGGCCCAGCTGGCGTTCTCCATCACCGGGGTGATCCGCCTCACCGCCGACCACGGCACCTACATCGTCCCCCCGTCCCGCGCGGTGTGGATCCCGCCGGGCGTGGAACACGCGGTCAGCGTGCTGGAGGACGCCGAGCTGCGCACCATCTACATCCACCAGGACGAGGACCACTGCGGCCCCGACAACGGCCGCGCCGCGCCCGACTCGCCGTGGCGCACCTGCCGCGTGCTGGAGGTGTCGAGCCTGATGCGCGAACTGGTGATGCAGCTCACCGTGGCGCCGGGCGAGCTGGCCCCGTCCGACCGGGAGTACCACCTCAGCGCCCTGGTGCTCGACGAGTTGCGCCGGGCCAAGCCCGTGCCGCTGGGCGTCGCCCTGCCCCGCGACAAGCGGCTGCTGTCGCTGTGCGAAGCGGTGATCGAGGACCCGGGCCGCTGGGCCACGCTGGACGACTGCGCCCGGGGCACCGGTGCCAGCCCGCGCACCGTGGCCCGCCTGTTCCGCAGCGAGCTGGGCACCACGTTCCTGCAGTGGCGCCAGCAGGTGCTGCTCGCGAAGGCGCTGGCGATGGCCGCCCGGCGGCTGCCCATGGCGGTCATCTCGGCCGAGCTGGGCTACGCGAGCCCGAGCGCCTTCACGGCGATGGTGCGCCGCTCGGTGGGCGCCCCGCCCAGCCGGTTCTTCAACTGACCGGCATCGGCATCAGAACCAGTACAGCAGCGTCTCCTTGCGGATCGCATCGGACGCCTTGTCGGCCGCATCGATCGCCTCCACCCAGCGGCGGGCCATCTCCTCTTGCCCCGCGGCCTCGAGGTGGCACGCCTCCGAGCGGAAGCTGCTGCCCACGGCGTCGGCGTCCGGACCCGGGAAGATGCGCAGGTGCGCGTTGCGCGCGAACTCGGTCTGCGCATGCCTCAGCGCCGGGTCGTCCTGCCCGCCACACCCCGAATGGCGTGCCACCAGGATCTTGCCGGCGTCCGCGCCCAGGCGGATCTGCTTGAGCACCTGGCCCAGGCCCTGCTGGTACCGGCGGGCGTCGCCGCCCCGGTCCGACGCCCCCTGGAGCCACAGCACGTAGTCGAAGTGGATCTGCTTCTCGCGGGCCACCTGCAGCGCGGCGGAGAGCCGCGCCTGGGCCGCCCCCTTGCCGAGCCAGTCGGCCATGCGCGCGCCCTCCACGCCCACCGGCAGGAAGACCACCTTCTCCGCATGCCGCGCCGCCCTCAGGCGGCGGCCGAGCGGCGTCCAGAGGGAACCCTTCGAGCAGTCGGCACCCGCCAGCGGGTCGGCCGCCGGGCGCTCCACGCCGTCCGGCCCGAGCTGGTACACGCCGGCCTCGGGCGGGGACACCTGCGCGTGGCAGTTCGACGCCATCGTCTCGCCCACCGCCAGGATGTAGAGCGGCTCGGCCCGCGCCGCACCGACACAGGCCCAGGCAGCGAGCCCGGCCAGCAGCGCCCTAGTAGCCGATGACATAGCGGCTCCTCGCCTTCAGCGTGATCTTCGTGGCCTCCGCGAGGAGCACCGACAGGCCGAGCACGAACGCCGTCTCGACCGCGAAATAGACCAGGGGCGGCGACTGCGCGATCGGGGCGCGCTCCAGCACCTTCTGGAAGATCAGCATCAGGAACCCGTGGATGAAGTACAGCCCGAAGCTCAGGCGGGCGAAATAGCCCAGCACGGGGTTCGGGCGGTCGAGGAACTCCTGGAACAGCAGGAACGCCGTGACCAGCAGGCCCACCTTCCCGAGCTGGCGGAAGTTCAGGTGCCCGAGGCCGTCGGCGAACGTGAGCGCGGTCTGGCCGAAGGTGAAGAAACCGGTGGCGGCGACGGCGAACCAGACGGCCCCCGCCAGCATCAGGATCCGCGACCCCGGCGTGCCCTTCAGCCGCGCGATGGCGGGCGCATGAACCGAACAGACGATGCCGGCCAGGTAGAAGCCGATGAAGTGCAGCAGGGCCAGCAGCGGGTTCAGGTTCTCGAAGGGCCGCTCGGAGAACACCGTGAACACGAGCCCCACGAGGGCCAGCACGTGGATCAGCCACGTCCGTGACAGCCGGATGAACACGAACGACAGCCCGAACACGAGCGAGATCATCGGGATGAACCACAGCGGCGGGACCATCGCCCCTCCCACCACGAGCGACCAGGCGACGTATCCCGGCACGGACACCCCCAGGAACTGCGGCCGGGACAGCGCGATGCCGAGCGCGATCGCGATCACCGACAGCAGCAGGTACGGCAGCACGATGACCTGGAACTTCCGCGCGAGGTACCGCGGGTACGAGAAGCGGTCGCGCTGGGTGTGGTGGAACAGGAAGCCCGAGATGAAGACGAACCAGGAGGTGGCGTCGGACAGGAAGAAGTGCACGTACTCCCCCACCCCCGGCATGCCGCGCACCGAACCTTCATGGGACAGCACGACGAAGAGGATCGCGAGGCCCCGCAGGTTCTCGACCGGATAGCTGTGTTTCATGTGGGCGGGCCTGGGCGCGACGGGCGTACTTGTAACACGCGGAAGGACTGCCGCGGCGCGGCACCGCCCACCCCGATAGGGGGGTGAAATGGCATCAGCGTGTGTCAGGGCCACACCATTGGTTGCACGTCCCCACCACGCGCAGGGCTAGACTGGTGTGACAAATTGCGCACTTCGTGGCATCGCGCAGAAGGACACACCATGCTCTCATCCCTCTTCGGCGACCTCCGTTCCATCCGGGGCACCCACCCGGATGGCCCCGACGGCGAGGAAGGCGGCTTCGCCGCCACCGCCCTGATGGAAAGCACGGCCACCGAGGTCAACGACCAGGGGCAGATGGTCGACAACCACCAGCGCGACCTGGTGGTGATGGGTTCACCGGCGCAGGCCATCCGCGACCAGTTCGCCAACACCCGGGCCGACCTCGAGACGGCCACCCGCCAGATCACGCTGCTCGACCCCACCGGGGTGTGGGCCACGTCGGTCATCAAGGCGCTGTCCGATGCCACCGGCCGCCCCATCGAGCGGCTGCACCTGCGCGAACAGGGCACGCTGCGCACGCTGGCCGTCATCGAACGCACCACGCTCGACCGCCGCAACGAAGACACGCTGCGCATCTACCACGCCGACGTGCGGGCCCCGGGGGCCGACAACGCCGCGATCCCCACCGCCCTGATGGAACGCAGCCACATGACCGCGGTGATCGTGGGCGCCATGTCCCCGAGCGCCATCGACGCCATGCTCGAGGCGCTGCAGCAGGCGGTGGCCCAGCCCAACTGGCGCTGCCCCACCCTGCTCTTCATGCTGCCGCCCAACGCCGTGTGGATCGCCAACAAGGTGGCCATGTACACGTGGCCGCCCGCGCTGCGGGTGCAGGTGCTCAACGAGGCGCTCACCAGTGCGTCGTCCGTCTGGAATTCGCTGCTGGGCATCTGGAACCGCGTGAAGACCGTGCCCACGTGGCAGCCGCCCCAGGCGCCCGAGGAACACGGCCTCGAAGGCTTCCCCATCAAGGTCGCCGACCTGCCGAAGCCCGACGCCCCCGTGGTCGTGTCCGCGCCGGCCCGCAAGCACCACCTGGCGCCCCAGGCGGCCGACCGCGCGGTGGCGGCCATGCTGGGCATCGAGGGCCTGCTCGGCTGCGCCGTGGTCGACGCCGCCACCGGCTTCACGCTCGCCCGCCAGAGCCGCGAAGACCAGCCCGTGCACCTCGAACTGGCCGCGGCCGGCAGCGCCCAGGTGCTGCGCGCCCACCAGCAGTCGGCCCGCAGCATGGGCCTCGACGACGAGATCGAGGAAATCATGACCAGCGCCGGCGGCCGCCACCACGTGCTGCGCATGGTGTCGCACCACAAGGGGCTGTTCCTGTTCGCGCTGCTGGACAAGCAGCGGGCGAACCTGGCGCTGGCGCGCTACAAGCTGATGGAAGCCGAACAGGGGCTGTAGCACCACGGGTGTCACCCGGCGAACGCCGGGGCCCACCGCGGTCAAGGCGCCCCTGTCTGCCGGAGGATCCCGGCCTTCGCCGGGACGACCGGTGTGGTGATGTGCAGACGCAGCCAGCCCCGCGATCGCCCTCGGCTACCATTGGTGCCCCTGCGGGCGCTCGCCCGCAACGAGTTGCAGCCATGAGCCAAGTTCTCTTTGATTACCCTCAGCAGGACGCCAGCGGCGCCACCTGCACCGCCCACGCCTGGGCCAAGGTCCCCGAACCCCTCACCCCCGACCGCCGCGACACGCTGAAGGCCCGCGCCAAGGCGCTGCTGAAGGAGCGCAACGCGGTGCTCGTCGCGCACTACTACGTCGACGGCGACCTGCAGGACCTGGCCATGGAGACCGGCGGCTGCGTGGCCGACTCGCTCGAGATGGCCCGCTTCGGCCGTGACCATGCGAGCCAGACGCTCGTCGTGGCCGGCGTGAAGTTCATGGGCGAGTCCGCGAAGATCCTCAGCCCCGAGAAGCGGGTGCTGATGCCCGACCTCGACGCCACCTGCTCGCTCGACCTGGGCTGTCCGGCCGACGACTTCGCCGCCTTTTGCGACGCCCACCCCGACCGCGAGGTGGTGGTCTACGCGAACACCAGCGCCGCCGTGAAGGCGCGGGCCGACTGGATGGTCACGAGCTCCTGCGCGCTCGCCATCGTCCAGCACCTGAAGGACCAGGGCAAGAAGGTGCTGTGGGCCCCCGACCGCCACCTGGGCCGCTACATCCAGGAGAACACCGGCGCCGACATGCTGATGTGGAACGGCGCGTGCATCGTGCACGACGAGTTCCGCGGCGTCGAACTAGACCTGCTGCGGGCCGAGTATCCCGACGCCAAGGTGCTGGTGCACCCCGAGTCGCCGCGCAGCGTGGTCGAGCAGGCCGACGTGGTGGGTTCCACCTCGCAGATGCTCAACGCGGTCACCTCGATGGACGCACAGACCTTCATCGTCGCCACCGACAACGGCATCCTGCACCGCATGCGGCAGATGGCGCCCACCAAGACGCTCATCGAAGCCCCCACCGCGGGCAACAGCGCCACCTGCAAGAGTTGCGCGCACTGCCCGTGGATGGCCATGAACGCGCTGCAGGGCGTGGTCGACTGCCTGGAGCGCGGCACCGGCGAGATCTTTGTCGACGAGCCCATCCGCTCGCAGGCGCTCGGCTGCATCGACCGCATGCTCGACTTCGTCAAGAACAACCCGGCGAGCGTGCAGAAGCCCGGCTTCGTCAAGAACATCGGCGCCGCCTGACCCCTCCATGTACGACTTCAACGAAACGCTGGAACAAGCCCGCACCCGCAACATCCGTGACGCCCTGGTCGAGGACATCGGCCGCAACGACTGGACCGCACAGCTCGTCCCCGCGGGCCAGCGCGTGCGCGCCCGCGTGCTGGTGCGCGAGGACGCCGTGCTGTGCGGCCGAGACTGGTTCGACGGCTGCTTCGCGGCCCTCGACCCCACGGCCACCGTCACGTGGCAGGCCGCCGAAGGCGCCCGCCTCGCGCCCGACACCGTCGTGTGCCTGATCGAGGCCGACGCCCGTGCGCTCCTCACGGCCGAGCGCCCCGCGCTGAACTTCCTGCAGCTGCTGTCCGGCACCGCCACCACCACGCGCCGCCACGTCGACGCGATGGGCGACGCCTCCCCGAACCCGAAGGGCTGCGCCGTGCTCGACACCCGCAAGACCCTGCCCGGCCTGCGCCAGGCGCAGAAGTACGCGGTGCGCGTGGGCGGCGGCCAGAACCAGCGCCTCGCGCTGTGGCACGGCATCCTGATCAAGGAGAACCACATCGCCGCCGCCGGCGGCGTGGCCCAGGCCCTGCGCAACGCGCAGGCGCTGCAGTCGGGCGTGGACATCCAGGTCGAGGTCGAGTCCATCGAGCAGCTGCGCGAGGCGCTCTCCGCCGGCGCCACCAGCGTGCTGCTCGACAACTTCACCCGCGACATGATGGTCGAGGCCGTGGCCGTCACCGCGGGCCGCGCGCTGCTCGAGGTGTCGGGCAACGTGAAGATCGAGCAGATGGCCGACATCGCCGCCACGGGCGTCGACCGCATCTCGATCGGCCGGCTGACCAAGGACGTCAAGGCCACCGACTACTCGATGCGGGTGCTCGAACGCCTCTGATCGCGCCCGGGGCGTGGCAGCCGTCACGCAAACGGCACCCACGCCGCCCGGCGCGCGCCTACAGTGGAAGTCCATCGGTTTTCCCGGCGCGACACCCATGAGTGCAGATTTCGAATCCATCCACAACTACCACGAACACGCCGTGTTCGACGCCGTGATGGCGGCCCTGAAGGACCACCCGCACCTCCAGGGCAGCGAACTGCTGGCCGACATCGCGTGCGTGGCGCTCAACCGCCTGCCCCCTCGCTACATCCGCCACCCGGTGGACTTCTCGTTCTACCTGAGCGAGAAGGAGCGCGCCGAGATCGAGAAGCAGATCGCCGAATCGGTCGCCTTCGCCTTCCAGTTCGTGCAGGCCCGCGCGGCCATGCGCGCCCGCACCTGACACCCCTCCTCCAACCCCGCTCGACCCTTTCCAGAGCCCCATGACCCGTACCCTGACCGCCGCCCTCCTGGCGGCGCTGCTGACCGCCTGCGCCACCGGTTCCAACGAAGTCTCCCTGGCCCAGCTCGCCAAGGAAAACCAGGCCAACGTGGGCCAGCTCGCGATCGGCGCCGACCGCCAGCAGACGATGGCCCTGATGGGCACGAAGACGGCCAAGACGCGCGACGGGGTCGTCACCAACCCGTTCCGCACCGAGGCGTTCAAGGACACCGCCGGCGCGCGCTACGAGATCCACTACTACGTGGTGGCGGTCAACCGCAAGTTCCAGCAGCTGAAGCTGAACCAGACGACGCCGGTCATCTACAAGAACGACGCGGTGATGGGCTGGGGCGACGAGGCGCTGCAGCAGGTCAAGGCGATCCAGGCGCGCACGGCGCGCTGAGCGTCCACCAGGGTCACCCCGGCGAACGCCGGGGCCCACTGCCCCGCCTGCGCACCTGACCACGATGGGTCCCGGCTTTCGCCGGGATGACGATCGTGAGGTTCAGTTCCCCCAGCCCGACAACAGGCTGTCCGGCCGCTGCGCCCCGCTGGCCGCCGGGCGCACCAGCACCGTGGGGAAACTCACCGGCAGCGTGAGCGGGAAGTCGCGGCTGTAGTGCAGGCCGCGGCTCTCGTGGCGCATCAGCGCCGAGCGCACGATGAGCTCGGCGCAGTCGACGAGGTTGCGCAGTTCGAGCAGGTCGCGGCTCACGCGGAAGTTCGCGTAGTAGTCCTGGATCTCGCTGCGCAGCAGCAGGATGCGGTGCAGCGCGCGTTCCAGCCGCTTGGTGGTGCGCACGATGCCCACGTAGTTCCACATCAGCAGGCGCAGCTCGTCCCAGTTGTGGGCGATGACCACCTGCTCGTCGGCGTTCTCGACCTTGCTCTCGTCCCAGGCCGGCAGCACCGGGTGCGGGCCGTGGCGGCGCGAGAGGATGTCCTCCGCGCACGTGCGGCCGAACACCACGCATTCGAGCAGCGAGTTGCTCGCCAGGCGGTTCGCCCCGTGCAGGCCCGTGTAGGTGGTCTCGCCCACGGCGTACAGCCCCGGCAGGTCGGTGCGCCCCTGCAGGTCGGTGACCACGCCGCCGCACGTGTAGTGCGCCGCGGGCACCACCGGGATGGGCTGGCGCGCGATGTCGATGCCGAGCTGCAGGCAGCGGGCGTGGATCGTGGGGAAGTGTTCCTTCAGGAAGGCTTCGCCGAGGTGCGTGGCGTCGAGCAGCACGTAGTCGACGCCGTGCTTCTTCATCTCGAAGTCGATGGCGCGGGCGACGATGTCGCGCGGGGCCAGTTCCCCGCGTTCGTCGTGGGCCGGCATGAAGCGCGTGCCGTCGGGCAGCAGCAGCCGGCCGCCCTCCCCGCGCAGCGCCTCCGTGATCAGGAAGCTGCGCTCCTGCGGGTGGTACAGGCAGGTGGGATGGAACTGGATGAACTCCATGTTGCCCACCCGGCAGCCCGCCCGCCAGGCCATCGCGATGCCGTCGCCGGTCGAGGTCTCGGGGTTCGTCGTGTAGCGGTACACCTTGCCCGCGCCGCCCGTGGCCATCACGACGGCCGATGCGGCGAGCGTCTCGACCCGCTGGGTCTCGATGTCGAGGGCGTAGATGCCGTAGCAGCGCGCCGGCTCGTCGCGCTTGAGGTGGCGTGACGTGATGACGTCGAGCGCCATCCAGCGCTCCAGCAGGCGGATGTTCGGGTGGCGCGAGACCTCCTCGAGCAGCGTCTGGTGGATGGCCTTGCCCGTGGCGTCGGCCGCGTGGGCGATGCGGCGCACCGCATGGCCGCCCTCGCGGGTGAGGTGCAGGCCGAGCGGGCCGTCGGGGTCCGGCGAAAACGGCACGCCCCGGGCCACGAGCCACTCGATGACCTCGGCGCTGTGCTGGGCGATGAAGCGGGCCGTGTGTTCGTCGACGAGGCCGGCGCCGGCGTCCTGCGTGTCGCGCACGTGGGATTCGATGCTGTCGTCGGTGCCCAGCACGCCGACGATGCCCCCCTGGGCCCACGCGGTGGCGGCTTCGTCGAGCCCGCGCTTGGCCAGCACGACCACCGGCCGTTCGTTGGCGAGGTGCAGCGCCACGGTGAGCCCCGCCAGGCCTGCCCCGACGATCACCACGGGGAGCTCGGACACTTCGGCGCTTTTCGAGGACATGGCAGGGAAGCCGCCCGGACAGCCGCTTCGGAGTTCAGTGAACCGTCGATTCTATCGGGGCGGGCCCAAAACCCCGCGAGGGCCCGCTTCGGAGGGATTTCCGCCCGGGCGCGACACATGACACGATCGCCCCCGTCACATTCCGAAACACAATCAGCGATACTTCGCGGACAGGGGTGGGACGGGCTGATGACGGCGCGTCCGCGGGTATCGAGGAAATCATTCATGGCAGTGTCAGCCACAGGGGCGGATGGCGAAGCGGAGGGCTGGCAGGCCACGCGGTCGCAGACCAACATCGCCACGCAGATCGCGGGCGACGAGAACGACTATCTGGCGAGCCAGGCCGATGTGGGGAACATCGGGCGGCACGTCGGCGGGGACCAGCACGAGCTGTTCGTCTCGTGCGCGCCGGCGGAAGCGCTGCAGCAGCAGCTGGAACACCTGCGGCCCGACTACATCGCGCTGCACGACCTCGGCACCACGTCCACGCGCAAGCTGCTCGCGAGCGTCGCCGCGGCCAGCCAGCGCTCGCTGCAGAAGCTCGTGATCCGCCGCCAGGGCTACGGCACGCCGCTCGCCGCGCTCGAGTTCCTCGACCTGCCGACGGGCGACGGCTCGTCGCTGCGCCTCTACACCACCGAGACCGACGCCGACACCCACACGCGCCAGGATATCGCCCGCGTGCTGCTCGCGTACAGCCGGCTGGGCGTGCTGATGGTGGGCGACCTGCCGGCGCACCTGCTGAAGTCGTCGCTCGAACCGCTGCACGAGGCCATGGTGGTCGGCCCCTGGCTCAACCGCAACGTGCTGTTGCTGCCGCTCGCGTCCTCGGCCACGCTGGCCCAGGAGGGCATGTCGCTCGGACGCGGCACCGGCGTGCAGGTGCGCACCACGCCGCAGGTGACCCGCCCGGCCGACGCCTGGTCGTTCGTCAGCGGCACCTGGAACAAGCTGCGCGAGCAATGGCGCCCGGCCGCCCCGCCCGCGCCGGCCCCTGCCCCTGCCCCGCCCCCCATCGCCGCCGCACCGGCGCCGATGACCCCCATGCCGACCGTGCGCCCGGCGGTCCCGGCCCCCGGCGCGTCGCCGGTCGTCGAGTCCACGCTCGGCCGCTACGTGCGCCTGCTGGCCGACCTGCCCGGTGTCGTCAGCTGCTGCGTCTTCGACGTGCAGAACGCCCGTCCCCTGGTGCACGCCGGCGCGCGCCCGGGCCCGGAGGAACTCGCCGCCAACGGCAGCGCGATGCTCGCCGCCCTCGGCACGGCCAGCCGCACGCTGGGCCTCGGCCATGCGCTGCCGGAAGCGGCCGTCACGCTCGGCGCGCACCACCTCGTGCTGCGCGGCGTGCCCAAGCACCCGGGCGTGGCGCTGCACGCCGTGCTCGACAAGACGCATGCGAACCTGACCCTGGCACGCCTGCAGATCGGCAGAATGGACAGCCTGTTCGACGAACCCACCAGCTGATGTCCCGACTCGCCTCCCAGAAGCAGCGCCTGTACGGCGCGGGCCGTGCCCTCGTGTTGTCCCTGGGCCGGCCGGCCGACTGGGAGCTCGTGGCGACGGTCTGGCAAGGCGTTCAGCTCGACCTGGACCTGCCCGCGCCGGCCATCGCCGTGTCGGGCACCGACGCGTACCAGCTCTGGTTCTCCACGGCCTCGCCGGTGTCGGAGGCCGACGGCCTGGCCTTCCTCGAAGGCCTGCGCCAGCGGTACTGGCCCGACGTGAAGGCGGCCCGCGTGGCGTGCCTGACGGGCGAGTCCCTCCCGGTCGTGCCGCAGCAGGTGGACGCCGACGGCAACTGGTCCGCCTTCGTGGCCCGCGACCTGGCGCCGGTGTTCTCGGACACGCCCTGGCTCGACATCCCGCCCAACGAGGACGGCCAGGCCGACCTCCTCGGCGGCATCGCGCCCATCCCGACCAGCGAGTGGGCCGCCGCGCTGGCGCGGCTCGCCGCCCCGTCGGCACCGGCCGCGGCCCCGACCCCATCGTCGGCCGCCCCCACCACGGCCACCAGCCCGCGCGCGTTCCTGCTCCAGGTCATGAACGACCCCGCCGTGCCGCTGGCGCTGCGCATCGACGCCGCCAAGGCCCTGCTGGCCAACGACCCCTCGCGCTAGGCCGCCCGGGTCGTCACGGCAGTGCCACGCGGCACTGCGACCATCGAGGGTCGGGTGCCGCATCGGGCGGCTCCCACTTCCAAGCAAAACACGGACATGCCTTCGATGTACCGCGCCCTCTCCGGCGCTGCCCTGCTCGCGCTCGCGAGCCCCGCGTTCGCCCTCAACATCCTCGTCACCAACGACGACGGCCTCACCAGCAACCTGAAGGCGCTGTACGACGCGCTCAAGGCCGACGGCCACAACGTGATCGTCTCGGTGCCCTGCAGCCCGCAGAGCGGCCGCAGCGCGGGCATCGTGATGTACAGCAGCACCGTGATCGTCGCCGACAACGACGCGCAGATCACCGCCGAAGGCGGCTGCCACAACGGCGCGGCCCCCACCGGGTCGCCCGCCGCGGGCCCGTTCCTGAAGGCCGGCTACACGAACGGCGACTTCCACTACGCCCACGGCACGCCGGTGATGGCCACGATGTACGGCCTCGACATCCTGGCCCAGGCCCGCTGGTCCAAGGCCCCCGACCTCGTGCTCTCGGGCCCCAACGAAGGCCAGAACATCGGCAAGCTGGTGCTGAACTCCGGCACCATCGGCAACGCCCAGATGGCCGCCATCCGCGGCATCCCGTCGATCGCGCTGAGCGCCGGCACCGACACCACGGACAACGCCACGCTCGCGAGCCCCGGCTCGGTCATCGTCGCCCAGCAGACCGTCAAGCTGATCAAGGCGCTCGTCGCGAAGGCCGGCACCGGCCCGCTGCTGCCGACCGGCCTGGCGCTCAACGTGAACTTCCCCACCGGCGTCAAGACCGACAGCGCCTTCGCGTTCTCGCGCATCGGCAGCTTCGACCAGTACGGCCTCAAGTTCGCCGTGACCACCACCAACGGCACCACCACGTACAGCATGGGCGCCAACGTCAACGCCACCGCCCCCACGGCCGCCCAGGCCGAGGACGAGTCCGTCGTCAACCGCACGAAGATCTCGGTGACGGCGATGCAGCTCGCCTACGACCACCGTCCGGCGGGCCAGCAGTGGCTGCGCCTGCGCCTGCGCGACCTCTTCGCGCAGTGAGGAGCGGGACGATGAACCGACACCTCCTCCGCGCAGGCGCGGCAGCCGTCGTGCTCGTCCTGGCCGCGTGCGGCAGCGACGACGACTCCCCGGCGGCGACCGCCCCCACCCTCAAGGTGGACGACGCCACGACCGGCGCCTACACCGTCAGCGTCGACACCGCCAACGGCCTCGTGGTCGGCAAGTACCTCGCGGGTGACGACGGCAGCCGGCTGCTGGCGCTGCAAGGCGACGACGACCGGGTCACGCGGCTGTACCGCCGCGCCTCGGCCAATGCCGCCTGGACGGCCGTCCCCGCGGCCGGTGCGCCCACCACGGTGACCCTCGCCACGCGTGCCGCGGTCGCGCTCGCCGCCCCCACGGCGGCCGCACTGGCGGGCAAGTACCGGGTGGCGATCGACGGCGGCACCGCCGACTTCACGCTGGGCACCGACGGCACGCTGACGGCCGGCACATCCACGTGCAAGCTGTCCGGCACCACCTCGGCCGGCACCCTCCCGGGTTCGCTCAAGGTGACGATCGCCACGTCGGGCTGCGGCACGCTGCCGGCGTCGGCCACCGGCGTGCTGATGCCCGACGCCGACTTCGCGCCGGCGGCGTTCCGCCTGGTCGCGGACAACGGCGCGGTGGCGCTGGACCTCTGGGCCTACGCCGACTGACGCCGGACCGAGGGTTCCCGGCGCGCGTCGCGCCGGGACTCTTTGGCGAGACTCAGTCGTCCAGCTGCGACAGGTCGCGCACCGCGCCCTTGTCGGCCGACATCACGAGCTTCGCGTACGCCTTCAGCGCGGCCGACACCTTGCGCGGACGCGCCTTGGCCGGCTTCCAGCCCTTGGCGTCCTGCTCGGCGCGGCGGCGCGCCAGTTCCTCGTCGGACAGCAGCACGTCGATCGTGCGGTTCGGGATGTCGATGCGGATGCGGTCGCCGTCGCGCACGAGGCCGATCGCCCCCCCCGCCGCGGCTTCGGGCGAGCAGTGGCCGATGGACAGGCCCGAGGTGCCGCCCGAGAAGCGGCCGTCCGTCAGCAGCGCGCACGCCTTGCCCAGGCCCTGCGACTTGATGTAGCTGGTGGGGTACAGCATCTCCTGCATGCCCGGGCCGCCCTTCGGGCCTTCGTAGCGCACGATCACCACGTCGCCCGCCTTGACCTTGCCGGCGAGGATGTTCTCGACGGCTTCGTCCTGCGACTCCGTCACGTGGGCCGAGCCCTCGAACACGAGGATGCTCTCGTCGACGCCGGCGGTCTTCACGACGCAACCGTCGAGCGCGATGTTGCCGCGGAGCACGGCCAGGCCGCCTTCCTTCGAGAACGCGTGTTCGTTCGAGCGGATGCAGCCTTCGGCACGGTCGGTGTCGAGGCTGGGCCAGCGGGTGTTCTGGCTGAACGCCACCTGCGTCGGGATGCCCGCGGGGCCGGCCATGTAGAACTTGCGCACCGCCTCGTCCTGCGTGCGGACGATGTCCCACTGATCGAGCGCTTCACCCAGCGTCTTGGCGTGCACGGTGGGCACGTCGGTGTGCAGCTTGCCCGCGCGGTCCAGCTCGCCCAGGATGGCCATGATGCCGCCGGCGCGGTGCACGTCCTCGATGTGGTATTTGTTCGTGTTGGGCGCCACCTTGCACAGCTGCGGCACGACGCGCGAGAGGCGGTCGATGTCGGCCATCGAGAAGTCGATGCCGGCCTCGCTGGCGATGGCCAGCAGGTGCAGGATGGTGTTCGTGGAGCCGCCCATCGCGATGTCGAGCGTCATCGCGTTCTCGAACGCCTTGAAGCCCACCGAACGCGGCAGGATCGTTTCGTCCTCCTGCTCGTAGTACTGGCGGGCCAGTTCGACGATGCGGCGGCCGGCGCGCTTGAACAGCTGCTCACGGTCGGCGTGCGTGGCCACCACCGTGCCGTTGCCCGGCAGCGAGAGGCCCAGCGCCTCGGTCAGGCAGTTCATCGAGTTGGCGGTGAACATGCCCGAGCACGAGCCGCACGTCGGGCAGGCCGAACGCTCCACCTCGGCCACGTCGGCGTCGGAGTAGGACTTGTCCGCGGCGATCACCATCGCGTCCACGAGGTCCAGCTTCTTGAACTCGATCTGCTTCGTGACGGGGTTGGCCAGGCGCGTCTTGCCGGCTTCCATCGGGCCGCCGGACACGAACACGACGGGGATGTTCAGCCGCATGGCGGCCATCAGCATCCCAGGGGTGATCTTGTCGCAGTTGGAGATGCACACCATGGCGTCGGCGCAGTGCGCGTTGACCATGTACTCGACCGAGTCCGCGATGATGTCGCGGCTGGGCAGCGAGTACAGCATGCCGTCGTGGCCCATCGCGATGCCGTCGTCCACGGCGATCGTGTTGAATTCCTTGGCGACACCGCCGGCCGCCTCGATCTCGCGCGCGACCAGCTGGCCCAGGTCCTTCAGGTGCACGTGGCCCGGCACGAACTGCGTGAAGGAGTTGACCACCGCGATGATCGGCTTCTGGAAGTCTTCGTCCTTCATCCCGGTGGCGCGCCACAGGGAACGGGCACCCGCCATGTTGCGGCCGGCGGTGGAGGTCTTGGAACGGTAAACGGGCATCGTGAGGGCTCGGGGAGGAGGCGTTGCGGACGTAACTCGGGATTATCGCCCAGGCCCCCCGAACGCGTCACCCCGATGAAAATCGGGGCCCACCGCCCGCAGGTGCGCCGCGGGAACGGTGGGCCCCGGCGTTCGCCGGGGTGACCGGTGCGTCAGTGCACCACCCTGCTGAACGTGAACTCCCCTTCCTCGAAGTCCACCGGAATCACGTCCTTCGGCGCGAACCGCCCCTCGAGGATCAGCTTGGCCACCGGGTTCTCCAGATGCTGCTGGATCGCCCGCTTCAGCGGCCGCGCGCCGAACACCGGGTCGAAGCCGGCCTTCGCCAGTTCCGTCAGGGCCGCGGGCGACACGTCGAGCTTCATGTCCATCTTCTCCAGGCGCTGCTCGAGCACCTTGAGCTGGATCTTCGCGATGGACTCGATGTTCGAGCGGTCGAGCGCATGGAACACCACGGTCTCGTCGATGCGGTTCAGGAACTCCGGACGGAAGTGCTGCTTCAGCTCGCCCCACACCGCGTCGCGGATCTCCTCGGCCGGCTGGCCGGCCATCTGCATGATGTGGTGCGAACCGAGGTTCGACGTCATCACGATCACCGTGTTCTTGAAGTCCACGGTGCGGCCCTGGCCGTCGGTCAGGCGACCGTCGTCCAGCACCTGCAGCAGCACGTTGAACACGTCCGGGTGCGCCTTCTCCACCTCGTCGAGCAGCACGACGCTGTAGGGCTTGCGCCGCACGGCCTCGGTCAGGTGGCCGCCTTCGTCGTAACCCACGTAGCCCGGGGGCGCGCCGATCAGCCGGCTCACCGAGTGCTTCTCCATGAACTCGCTCATGTCGACGCGGATCAGGTGGTCCTCGCTGTCGAACAGGAAGCCGGCCAGCGCCTTGCACAGCTCGGTCTTGCCCACGCCCGTGGGGCCCAGGAACAGGAACGAGCCGGTCGGCCGGTTCGGGTCGGACAGGCCCGAGCGCGAGCGCCGGATGGCGTTCGACACGGCGGTGATGGCCTCGTCCTGCCCGATCACGCGGTCGTGCAGCTTCGCCTCCATCTGGAGCAGCTTGTCGCGTTCACCCTGCATCAGCTTGGCCACGGGGATGCCGGTGGAACGCGCCACCACCTCGGCGATCTCCTCGGCGCCCACCATCGTGCGCAGCAGCTGCGGGCGGCCGTCGGTGGACGCGCCCTTCTTCAGCTCCTTCGCCTGGGCTTCCTTCAGGGTGCGCTCCAGGTCGGGCAGGCGCCCGTACTGCAGCTCGGCGACCTTGTTGAAGTCGCCCTTGCGCTTGAGTTCCTCGATCTGGAAGCGGATGCGGTCGATCTCTTCCTTGACGTGGGCCGAGCCCTGCGCGGCGGCCTTCTCGGCCTTCCAGATCTCGTCCAGGTCGGCGGCCTCGCGCTGCAGCTTGGCGATCTCCTCCTCCAGCAGCGCGAAACGCTTCTGGGAGGACTCGTCCTTCTCGCGGCGCACGGCCTCGCGCTCGATCTGCAGCTGGATCAGCCGGCGGTCGAGTCGGTCCATCAGCTCGGGCTTCGAATCGATCTCGATCTTGATCTTGGCCGCGGCCTCGTCGATCAGGTCGATGGCCTTGTCGGGCAGGAAACGGTCGGTGATGTAGCGGTGGCTCAGCTCGGCCGCGGCCACGATGGCCGGGTCGGTGATCTCCACGCCGTGGTGCACCTCGTACTTCTCCTGCAACCCGCGCAGGATCGCGATGGTGGCCTCCACGGTGGGCTCGCCCACCAGCACCTTCTGGAAGCGGCGCTCGAGCGCGGCGTCCTTCTCGACGTACTTGCGGTACTCGTCGAGCGTGGTGGCGCCGATGCAGTGCAGCTCGCCGCGCGCGAGCGCGGGCTTGAGCATGTTGCCGGCGTCGATGGAGCCCTCGGCCTTGCCGGCGCCCACCATCGTGTGGATCTCGTCGATGAAGAGGATGGTGCGGCCCTCCTCCTGCGCGACTTCCTTCAGCACGCCCTTCAGGCGTTCCTCGAAGTCGCCGCGGTACTTGGCACCGGCGAGCAGCAGCGCCATGTCGAGCACGAGCACGCGCTTGTTCTTCAGCGAGTCGGGCACCTCGCCCGCGACGATGCGCTGGGCCAGGCCCTCGACGATGGCGGTCTTGCCGACGCCCGGCTCGCCGATCAGCACCGGGTTGTTCTTGGAGCGGCGCTGCAGCACCTGGATGGCGCGGCGGATCTCGTCGTCGCGGCCGATCACCGGGTCGAGCTTGCCCTGGCGGGCGCGTTCGGTGAGGTCGAGCGTGTACTTCTTCAGGGCCTCGCGCTGGCCCTCGGCATCGGCGCTGTCGACCTTCTGGCCGCCGCGCACGGTCTCGATGGCCGCCTCCAGCGACTTGCGGGTCAGGCCGTGGGTCTTCAGCACCTGGCCGATGGAGGCCTTGCTGTCGGTGGCGGCGAGGATGAACATCTCGCTCGCGATGAACTGGTCGCCGCGCTTGGTGGCTTCCTTGTCGGCGGCCTGCAGCAGCGCGCCGGTGTCGCGGCTGGCCTGCACGGGTTCGCCGCCCTGCACCTGGGGCAGCTTCTTGATCTCGCCTTCGAGCGAGTGCTGGAGCGCCACGGTGTCGACGTTGGCGCGCTGCAGCAACGCCTTCGGGCCGTCGGCCTCGGCGAGCATGGCCACCAGCACGTGGGCGGGTTCGATGTAGGGGTTGTCGCGCGTGACGGCCAGGCTCTGGGCCTCCGACAGCGCGGTCTGGAACGGGGTGGTGAGTTTGTCGAGTCGCATGTGAGCAAATCCTCCGATTGCTCATCATGTGAGGAGACCGCCGCGGTTTTCAAGCGGACGGCGCAAGCATCCCTGATGTCTTCTCCAGGAACCGCTGCGCCCGCTCGGGGCCGGCATGGGTTTCGACCGCCCGCGCCGCCATCTCGCACCAGGCGACCAGCGCCTCGCGGGTCTGCACCTCGGTGGCCAGCGCCCGCAGGTCCTGGTCGCGGCCGCCCAGCATCAGGGTGGCGAGGTCGATCGCGTACATCTTGGCCGCGGCCAGCGACGGCTGCGGGGCGGCCGGCTTCGGCGGCGGCGGGGGCGGAGGGGGCGGAACGGGCGTCGCGATCACCGTGGGCCAGACGATCAGGCCCTGGCGGTGCAGGTCGGCGATGGCCTCCTGGCCGAGGCCCAGCCCCTGGGCCAGCGCCGTCAACTCGTGGCCGCTGCGCCGGCCGTCCACCGTGATCAGCAGCGCCCGGCGCGCCCGATCGAGCCGGTGGTCCCGGGCGTCCAGCCATTCACGGGCGAGCGGGGTCTTGCGGGGTGACAGGTGACGGTCCATCGGGCGGTGTCGTCTTCATCCGGAAGCCGCCGAGTGTGAACATCCCGTGTGACCGTCCCATGACCCGAACGGCTCCCGTCACACGGTCGTGAACCAGTTCCGTGCGAGGGCGGCCCCAGCGGCCGCGCACACCAGCGCGCCGGCCACGTGGGCCAGGGTGTGGACCAGCGCCGCGCCGTAGTCGCCGCGCTGCAGCAGCACGAGCGACTCGCCCGAGAAGGCCGAGAAGGTGGTCAGGCCGCCGAGGAAGCCGGTGACCAGCAGCAGCTTCAGCAGGTCGTTGGGGGCCCGGTCGAACGCGACGAGGGCGAAGCCGATCAGCAGGCCACCCACGCAGTTCACCAGCAGCGTGCCCACCGGCAGCGACGAGCCCGACCGGTTGAACCACACCCCCGCCTGCCAGCGCGCGAGCGCCCCGGCCGACGCACCCGCGGACACCGCGAGCACCTGCCACCACGAGAAGACCTGTCCGTTCATGCGTTCCTTCCGCCGATGCCCCAGCGGGCGAGCGCCTCGTCGTCCTGCACCCGGGCGTCGACCCAGCGTGCACCGTCGGGCGTGTGTTCCTTTTTCCAGAACGGGGCCTGGGTCTTCAGGTAGTCCATCAGGAATTCGCAGGCCTGGAAGGCCTGCCCGCGGTGGGCCGACGTGACGGCCACGAGCACGATCTGGGCCCGCGCATCGAGCACGCCCACGCGGTGGATGACCCGGGCGCCGCGGATGTCGAAGCGCTCGAAGGCGGCGTCGACCATGGCCTCGATGGCCTTCTCCGTCATGCCGGGGTAGTGCTCCAGCTCCATCCGCACCACGTCGTGCCCGTGGGAGGTGTCGCGCACCGTGCCCACGAAACTCACGACCGCCCCCGTGCCGCCGTCGCCCTCGCGCAGCGTGGCCACCTCGGCGCCGAGGTCGAAGTCGGCTTCCTGCACGGACACCCTCTGCGCGGCCATGGCGTTCAGCCTCCGGTGACGGGCGGGAAGAAGGCCAGTTCGGCGCCGTCCGTGACCACCGTGCCCTCGGGACACAGCGCCTGGTTCAGCGCGCAGCGCAGCGCCCTGCCCTCGGCCAGCGCCTGGGCGTGGACGGCGTCGCGCGCCTGCAGCAGGCGGCGCACGTCGGCGATGGTGGCGCCGTCGGGCACCTCCAGCGGGCCGCCGGCGCCCAGCGCCTCGCGCAGGGACGCGAAGAACTTGAGCGTCACCTTCATGCGAACCACTCCGAGAACGGCACGTACCGCACGAGGTCGCCACGCTGGATCGCGGTGCCGATCGGGTTGTCGACGAGGCCGTCGCCCCAGACGGCCGACGTCAGCACGCCCGAACCCTGGTTCGTGAAGCGGTCGAGGCCGCCGTCGGCGTTGCGGCGCACGCGCAGGAACTCGCGGCGGCGGTCGGCGGGCCAGTCGAAGTCGGCGCGCAACATCAGCGGGGCCGGCAGTTCGCTGCTCGCGCCCTGCAGGCGGCGCAACACGGTGCGCCCCGCCAGCAGGAAGGTGATGAAGCTCGACACCGGGTTGCCCGGCAGGCCGAGGAACCAGGCCTGGCCGCCGTCGTCGCGGCGCACGCGGCCGAAGGCCAGCGGTTTGCCCGGCTTCATCGCCATCTGCCACAGGTCGAGCGTGCCCTCGGCCAGCACCGCGGGCCGCAGGTGGTCTTCCTCGCCCACGGACACGCCACCGCTGGTCACGATCAGGTCGTGGCCCTCGGCGGCGCGGCGCAGCGCCTCCTGCGTGGCGTCGAGCCGGTCGGGCACGATGCCGAGGTCGGTGCACTCGGCGCCGGCGGCCTCGATCAGCGCGCGCAGCGTGAAGCGGTTGGAGTTGTAGATGGCGCCGGGCTTGAGCGGCTCGCCGGGCATCGCCAGTTCGTCGCCGGTGGAGAACAGCGCCACCTTCGGGCGGCGCACCACGTCGAGCGTGGCCGCGCCCACCGAGGCCGCGAGGCCCAGCGCCTGGGGCGTGAGGCGGGTGCCGGCGGGCAGCACGACACTGCCCAGGCGCACGTCCTCGCCGCGGCGGCGGATGGCGAGGCCCTCCGCCGGCACGATGTTCACCCGCACGGCGCCGTCCAGTGCGTCGCACTGTTCCTGCATCACGACGGCATCGGCACCCTCGGGCACCGGCGCGCCGGTGAAGATGCGCGCGGCGGTGCCGGGTTGCAGTGCCGTGCCCACGTGACCCGCCGCCACGCGCTGGCTCACGGGCAGCACGGTGCCGGCGGCGGGCACGTCGGTGCGGCGCATCGCGTAGCCGTCCATCGCGCTGTTGTCGGCGGGCGGCACGTCCACGATCGACACCACGTCGTGGGCCAGCACGCGGCCCAGGGCCTCGAACGTCGAGACGGTGGTGCTCTGGCAGCCCGGCAGCGGCGTCACCGCGGCATTCAGCCGCGACAGCACCTCATCCAGCGAGAGAAGTGGCGGGCGGGAAGTCGGGGAAGGTGTACTCATAACGGTTCGGATCGCTCAGCAGGAAGGCCGCCACCGCGTCGGCGTCGTCCACGTCCAGCAGCGGCAGCCCCGTGGGTTCGGGCAGGCCGGCGGGCGTGTCGGTGGCGACGGCCACGATGTACGGATCCACCGGATATTGCACCGGATGCCCGGTCTCCGCTCGCCACACCTCGATCTTGGGGAGGTCGGCGTGCTTGAAGCCCTCGACGAGCGCCCAGTCGCAGCCGGACAGCTCGGCGAGCATCTGGTGCACGGTGGTGTCCGCCTGCACCTCGTACTCGCGCACGATGGCCAGGCGCCGGTCGGAGGCGATCACCACCTCGAAGGCGCCGGCCTTGCGGTGGCGCCACGAGTCCTTGCCCGGGTGGTCGATGTCGAAGTCGTGGTGCGCGTGCTTGACCACGGACACGCGCTGCCCCGCGGCCCGCAGCGCGGGGATCAGCCGCTCGAGCAGCGTCGTCTTCCCGGCGCCGGAGCGGCCGCAGAACCCGATGACCTTCATCGGGCGGTCAGGCGTGGTCCACGATGAAGCGCTTGACCCGCTCGGCGTCGGCCGGCATGGCTTCGAAGCGCTTGGGCAGCTGCTCGATGCCCTCCAGCGCCGCCGGGCGTTCCGGCTGGCGGCCGAGCGCCTCGACGATGGTGTCGGCGAACTTCACCGGCAGCGCGGTCTCGAGCACGATCATCGGCACGCCCGCCTCCAGCAGCTCGTGCGCCACCTTCAGGCCGTCGGCCGTGTGGGTGTCGATCATCGTGCCGAAGCGTTCGAACGTGTCGCGGATGGTGGCCAGGCGGTCGGCGTGGGTGCTGTGGCCCGACTGGAAGCCGTACACCGCGATGCGCTCGAACTGCTCGGGCGTGAGGGTGAAGTGGCCGGTCTGCTCGAGCTGCGTCTTGAACAGGTCCTGCGTCACCGCGCCGTCGCGGCCCAGCAGGTCGAACACGAAGCGCTCGAAGTTCGAGGCCTTCGAGATGTCCATCGACGGGCTCGACGTTTCGTACGTCTCGGCGCTGGCGCGCGGGCGGTACGTGCCGGTGCGGAAGAACTCGTCGAGCACGCGGTTCTCGTTCGTGGCGAGCACGAGGCGCTTGATGGGCAGGCCCATCATGCGGGCCACGTGGCCGGCGCAGATGTTGCCGAAGTTGCCCGACGGCACCGCGAAGCTCACGCGCTCGTCCTCGTTCTTCGTGGCCTGGAAGTACCCGGCGAAGTAGTACACCACCTGGGCCAGCAGGCGGGCCCAGTTGATCGAGTTGACGGTGCCGATCTTGTACTGGCGCTTGAACGCGAGGTCGTTCGAGACGGCCTTGACGATGTCCTGGCAGTCGTCGAACACCCCTTCGACGCACAGGTTGTGGATGTTCGGGTCCTGCAGGCTGAACATCTGGGCCTGCTGGAACGCGCTCATGCGACCCAGCGGCGACAGCATGAAGACGTTGACGCCCTTCTTGCCGCGCATCGCGTACTCGGCCGCGCTGCCCGTGTCACCGGACGTGGCGCCGAGGATGTTGAGCGTCTCGCCGCGGCGGCCCAGTTCGTACTCGAACAGGTTGCCGAGCAGCTGCATCGCCATGTCCTTGAACGCCAGCGTGGGGCCGTTCGACAGGGCTTCGAGGTGCAGGCCCGGCTCCAGCGTCTTCAGCGGCACGATGGCGTCGGTGCCGAACACCTCGCGGGTGTACGTCTTCTGCACGAGGGCGCGCAGGTCGTTCGCCGGGATGTCGTCGATGAAGCGCGACAGGATCTCGAACGCGAGGTCCGGGTACGACAGGCCGCGCCACTGCGCGAGCGTGGCCTTGCCGATCACCGGGTAGTGCGTGGGCAGGTACAGGCCGCCGTCCGGGGCCAGGCCTTCCAGCAGGATGTCGGAGAACCCGCGGGGTGTCTGCTGGTCGGCCGGGGTGCGCGTGCTGATGTACTTCATGTCAGCTCAGCTCTTCCTTGCGGATGCGCACGATGGGGGCGAGCACCGTGGGCAGCGCCTGCATCGCGGTGATGGCCTGGTTCATGTCGCCTTCGCGCGTGTCGTGCGTGAGGATGATGACGTCGGTCTTCGATTCGCCCTCGGCCGACTCGCGCTGCAACAGCGCGTCGATCGAGATGTTGCGGTCGGCGAGGATGCCGGTGATCTTCGCGAGCACGCCGGCCTGGTCGGCCACCTGCAGGCGCAGGTAGAACGACGTGACCACGTCCTCGATGGGCAGCACCGGCGTGGCGGCGAGCTGGCCCGGCTGGAAGGCCAGGTGCGGCACGCGGTGGTCCGGGTCGGCGGTGTGCAGGCGGGTGATGTCGACCAGGTCGGCGACGACGGCCGACGCGGTGGGTTCGCTGCCCGCGCCCTTGCCGTAGTACAGCGTGGTGCCCACGGCATCGCCATGGACCACGACGGCGTTCATCGCACCTTCGACGTTGGCGAGCAGGCGCTTGGCCGGCACGAGCGTCGGGTGCACGCGCAGCTCGATGCCGGTGTCGCGGCGCTTCGTGATGCCCAGCAGCTTGATGCGGTAGCCCAGCTGCTCGGCGTAGGTGATGTCGGCGGCGGCCAGCTTCGTGATGCCCTCGACGTGGGCGCGGTCGAACTGCACCGGGATGCCGAACGCGATGGCACTCATCAGCGTGACCTTGTGGCCGGCGTCGATGCCTTCGATGTCGAAGGTGGGGTCGGCTTCGGCGTAGCCGAGGCGCTGCGCTTCCTTGAGCACGACGTCGAAGTCGAGGCCCTTGTCGCGCATCTCCGACAGGATGAAGTTCGTGGTGCCGTTGATGATGCCGGCGAGCCACTGGATGCGGTTGGCCGACAGGCCTTCGCGCAGGGCCTTGATGATGGGGATGCCCCCGGCCACGGCGGCCTCGAAGGCCACGACCACGCCCTTGGCCTGCGCCGCGGCGAAGATCTCGGTGCCGTGCACGGCCAGCAGCGCCTTGTTGGCGGTGACCACGTGCTTGCCGGCCGCGATGGCTTCCATCACCAGCGCCTTGGCGATGCCGTAGCCGCCGATCAGCTCGACGACGATGTCGATCTCGGGGTTCGCGATCACCTGGCGGGCGTCAGACACCACTTCGACGTCGCTGCCGACGACCGACTTCGCCCGGGCCACGTCCAGGTCGGCCACCATCGAGATGCGAATGCTGCGGCCCGCGCGGCGGCGGATCTCTTCTTCGTTGCGAAGGAGCACGTTGTAGGTGCCGCTGCCGACGGTGCCGATGCCCAACAGGCCGACTTGGATGGGTTTCATGGTCTAACCGGCCTTGTGGGCCGCAGTGAGGGAGGTGGAAAGCGGAATTGCGGTGGACCTGCTCAAGTCCCGTGGCGCTTGCGGAAGCCGTGGAGGAACCGCGCGATGCGGCCCACGGCGTCCGTCAGGTCGTCCGAGTTCGGCAGGAACACGAGGCGGAAGTGGTCGGGGTGGATCCAGTTGAAGCCCGTGCCCTGCACGATCAGCACCTTCTCCTCGGCCAGCAGGTCGTACGCGAACTGCTGGTCGTCCGTGATGGGGTACACCTTCGGGTCGAGGCGCGGGAACATGTAGAGCGCACCCTTCGGCTTCACGCACGTGACGCCGGGGATGTCGGTGAGCAGCTGGTGCGCGAGGTCGCGCTGGCGGCGCAGGCGCCCGCCGGGAGCGACCAGGTCGTTGATGCTCTGGTAGCCGCCGAGCGCGGTCTGGATCGCGAGCTGCCCCGGCGTGTTCGCGCACAGGCGCAGCGAGGCCAGCATGTTCAGGCCCTCGATGTAGTCCTTCGCGCGGCGCTTGTCGCCCGACACGACCATCCAGCCGGCGCGGTAGCCGCACGAGCGGTAGTTCTTCGAGAGGCCGTTGAAGGTCACGAAGAACACGTCGTCGGCGAGCGAGGCGATGCTCGTGTGCGTGTTGCCGTCGTACAGCGTCTTGTCGTAGATCTCGTCGGCGAACACGATCAGCTGGTGCTCGCGGGCGACCTGCACGATCTCGCGCAGCAGGCTGTCGGGGTACAGCGCGCCGGTGGGGTTGTTCGGGTTGATGACGACGATGCCCTTCGTGCGGGGCGTGATCTTCGCCCGGATGTCGGCGATGTCGGGCATCCAGTCGCTCTGCTCGTCGCAGATGTAGTGCACCGGCGTGCCACCCGACAGGCCGGCCACGGCCGTGTGCAGCGGGTAGTCGGGCGACGGGATCAGCAACTCGTCGCCGTCGTTGAGCAGCGCGTTCATGCTCATCGCGATCAGCTCGGACGCGCCGTTGCCCAGGTAGACGTCGTCGACGGTGACGCCGGCGACGTTCTTCTGCTGCATGTAGTGGACGATGGCCTTGCGCGGGGCGAAGAGGCCCTTGCTGTCGGTGTAGCCGGCGGCCACCTGCGACGGCAGGTTGCGGATCATGTCCTGCACGATCTCGTCGGGCGGCTCCAGGCCGAACGCGGCGACGTTGCCGATGTTCAGCTTGATGATGCGGTGCCCCTCCTCCTCCATCTGCCGCGCCTTGTCGAGCACGGGCCCGCGGATGTCGTACGCGACGTTGGCCAGCTTGCCGGACTTGAGGATGGGCTTCAACACGGGGTCTCCGGAGGGGTGATGGTGCGCAGGGCGATGCGGCAAACCAGCGAAACCTATAATTTAACCATATGAAGCTGCATGCCGACCGCCTCGAAGGCGTCAACGCCGTGTTCGGGCACGGCCCGGGCGAAATCTCCGTCAACGACACCGTGTTCCGCCACAGCGTGATCGTGCCATGGAAGGGCGACATCGTCGCCTGGGAAGCCGACACGTTCGAGGCCCTCACGCCCGCGCATTTCCAGCGCATCGCCGACCTGAAGCCCGAGCTCGTGATCTTCGGCAGCGGGCCGCGCATCCGCTTCCCCGCCGCAGCGCTGCTGCGCCCGCTGATCGAGCGTGGCGTGGGCCTCGAGACGATGGACACGGGCGCGGCCTGCCGCACGTACAACGTGCTCGCGGCCGAGGGCCGTTCGGTGGTGCTCGCCGCGCTGCTGCCGTCCGCAACGCCCCCGGGGCCGTGAGCGCTCGCGAGTGTCCGGCTATCCCCCTAAGTGACGACCGGGTTGGTCGGGGATCGATAACGGCCGAGGCCTTATAATCACGGGCTACGCCTCCCCAGACGGCGCAACTTCCCCGAAATTCTTCATGACGCCAGCCCTCAACAAACCCCTCCCGGAATTTGAAGCGCTCGCAACCGGTGGCGTGAAGTTCACGCCGCAGGCTTTCGCCGGGCAAACTGTGGTTTTGTACTTTTACCCGAAAGACAATACTCCCGGATGCACCACGGAGGCCATGCAATTCCGTGACCGCCACAAGGATTTCGTGAAGGCGGGCGCCATCGTCTTCGGTGTCTCGCGCGACAACATGAGTTCGCACGACAAATTCAAGCAGAACCTTGAATTGCCCTTCGAGCTGATCGCCGATACCGAAGAAAAGCTCTGCCACATGTTCGGCGTGGTCAAGAACAAGATCATGTACGGCAAGAAGGTCAAGGGCATCGAGCGCAGCACCTTCCTGATCGACGGCAGCGGCGTGCTTCGCGCCGAATGGCGCGGCCTCAAGGTCGCCGGCCACGTCGACGAGGTGCTCAAGGAAGTCAAGGCGCTCAAGAAGACCGCCTGAACTTTTCACTTGAACTTTCCGTTTCCCCGGATACTCCCGGGCAAACATGCAAAAAGCCGGCCCTGTGCCGGCTTTTTTCATTTCCATACTGCGCGTGTCAAACGGCGCTTGAGCCATCAAGCAAGATGTGCATAATCAAATCATGTTTGTGAGCCGTGATACACGCCACCCCCCATCGAAGCCGCACGGGCGACTGTGCGGCTTTTTTGTTTCCCAGCCCACCTGAACGCCCATGCCACTGCCCAAGCCGCCTGCCAAACGTGCCAGTCTCCTGACCCCCGCCGACTTCGAATCGCAGGCCGCGCCCAAACCGGGCAAACGGACCACCCAGAAACACCCCGCCTCCGAGCCCGCGCCCGCCGCACTCGACCTGTACGAGCCGCCGCGTGAAGCGGCCCCGGTCGTCGCCCCGGTGCTGGCCCGCCCTGCCCCCGCTGCGCAGAGCCCCGTCGCGCAGCCGAAGCCGCGCAAGCCGAAGAGCACCGGCCCCGCCAAGCTGTTCGTGCTGGACACCAACGTGCTGATGCACGACCCGATGTGCCTGTTCCGCTTCGAGGAACACGACGTCTACCTGCCCATGATCACGCTCGAAGAGCTGGACGATCACAAGAAGGGCATGTCGGAAGTGGCACGCAACGCCCGCCAGGTCAGCCGCGACCTCGATGCGCTGGCCGCGAGCCTGTCCGAGCGGCCGGGCGGCGACATGGCCGACGGCCTGCCGCTCTCGGGCACCGGCCACCGCGAGGCCGGCGGCAAGCTGTTCTTCCAGACGAAGCTGCTCAACGTGGAGCTGCCGGCCGGCCTGCCCCAGGGCAAGGCCGACAACCAGATCCTCGGTGTCGTGAAGGCCCTGCGCGACGCGCACCCGGGCCGCGAGGTGGTGCTGGTGTCGAAGGACATCAACATGCGCATCAAGTCCCGTGCGCTGGGGCTGGCCGCGGAAGACTACTTCAACGACAAGACCCTCGACGACGGCGACCTGCTCTACACCGGCGTGCAGGCCCTGCCCCCGGACTTCTGGGACCTGCATGGCAAGACCATGGAGAGCTGGAACCAGGGCGGTCTCACGTACTACCGCATCAGCGGCCCGCTCGTGCCATCGCTGCTGATCAACCAGTTCGTGTTCCTCGAGGCCCCGGGCGCCACGCCGCTCTACGCGAAGGTCACCGAGATCACCGGCAAGACCGCCGTGCTGCGCACGCTGCGCGAATACACCCACCAGAAGAACGCCGTGTGGGGCGTCACCGCGCGCAACCGCGAGCAGAACTTCGGCCTCAACCTGCTGATGGACCCCGACTGCGACTTCATCACGCTGACCGGCACCGCCGGCACCGGCAAGACGCTGATGACGCTGGCCGCCGCGCTGTCGCAGGTGATGGACGACCGCCGCTACACCGAGATCATCGTGACGCGTGTCACGGTTCCGGTGGGCGAGGACATCGGCTTCCTGCCGGGCACCGAGGAAGAGAAGATGTCGCCGTGGATGGGCGCGCTCGACGACAACCTCGAGGTGCTGTCGAAGACCGACGGCGCCGCGGGCGAATGGGGCCGCGCCGCCACGAACGACCTCGTGCGCAGCAAGATCAAGATCAAGAGCCTGAACTTCATGCGCGGGCGCACCTTCCTGAACAAGTTCGTCATCATCGACGAGGCCCAGAACCTGACGCCGAAGCAGATGAAGACGCTGATCACCCGCGCCGGCCCCGGCACGAAGATCGTGTGCCTGGGCAATGTCGAGCAGATCGATACACCGTACCTGACCGAAACGACGTCGGGCCTGACCTACGCGGTCGATCGCTTCAAGAACTGGGAACACAGCGCGCACGTGACGCTGCGTCGCGGCGAGCGCTCGCGCCTGGCCGATTACGCGTCGGAAGTGTTGTAACCCGCACGCCCTCTCCCTCACGGGGGAGGGCTCCTGCGCATGCACGAACACCGGGGCGCGTCGAACATGCGTTCGCGCGCCCCGCGCTTCACAATGCGGGCATCGCCACCGCGCAGGTAACGCCCTTGATCACCCGTCTTCCGACCTGGGTCTGGCTCGGCGCAGCGACGCTCGCGCTGGTGGCCGGCATGGTGAACGTCGTCGGTTACCTCGGCTTCGAACACCAGGCGATCACGCACCTCACCGGCACCACCTCGCTCCTCGGCGCGGCGATCGCGCAGGGCGACACGCGGGCCGGCCTGCATCTGGTGCTGATCGTGCTCGCCTTCGTCGGAGGCGCAGTGTTGAGCGGTGCGATCATCCAGGACAGCACGTTGCGGCTGGGCCGTCGCTATGGCGTGGCGCTGGCGATCGAAGCGGTATTGCTCGTCGCAGCCGTTCCGCTGTTCGAACGCCAGCAGGTCGCAGGCGCCGCGCTCGCCGCCATGGCCTGCGGACTGCAGAACGCGATGACGGCGACCTACAGCGGCGCGCTCGTGCGCACCTCGCATCTCACCGGCATGTTCACCGACCTGGGCGTGTTCCTTGGGCACCGGCTGCGCGGGATACCCGCCGAACCACGCCGGCTTTGGCTGTGCCTGGCGATCATCGGCGGCTTCCTGCTGGGCGGCGTCATCGGCGCGATGTTGTTCCAGCACCTGTCGTACCGGACGCTCTATGTACCCGCCGCGATCACCGGCACCGCCGGCGTCGCCTACGTCGCCTATCGCGTGCACCGCGGCCCAGCAGGCACACTGTCGCCATGAACGACGCCTCCCTGCCCCCCTGCGCCCTCACCATCGCCGGCTCCGATTCCGGCGGCGGCGCCGGCATCCAGGCCGACCTGAAGACCTTCGCCGCGCATCGCGTGCACGGCCTGAGCGCGCTCGCCGCGCTGACCGCGCAACATACGCGCGCCGTCACGGCGGTGCACGTGCCGGACGTCGCGTTCCTTCGCGCGCAGATCGACGCCTGCTTCGACGATTTCGCCATCGGCGCGGTGAAGCTCGGCATGCTCGCCAATGCCGACGTGATCCATGCCGTCGCCGATGCGCTCGAACACCACAAGCCCGCGCACCTCGTGCTCGATCCGGTGATGGTGTCGACTTCCGGCGCTCGCCTGCTGGAAACCAGCGCGCTGGACGCGCTGCGCATGCGCCTGCTGCCGATGGCGACGCTGGTGACGCCGAACCTGCCCGAAGCCGAACTGCTGATCGGCGAGCGCATCGAGGACGTGGACGCGATGCACGGCGCGATCGATGCACTGCGCGCACTCGGTGCGAAGTCGGTGCTGCTCAAGGGCGGCCATCTGCCGGTCGATGCCGCGCGCGACGAGATCGTCGATCTGTTCGCCGATGGCGACATCGTGCATGCGATGTCGCATCAGCGATTGCAGATCGACGCGCACGGCACGGGTTGCACGCTCGCGTCCGCGGTGGCGGCGAACCTGTGCCTGGGCCGCAACCTGCGCGATGCGAGCATCGCCGCCACCGATTACGTCCACGCCGCACTGCGTCGCGGTTATCGCCCCGGGCGCGGCGACGTGCTGGTGCTCGACCACTTTGGAGCCGCGCCTCATGGATGACGCACTGCAGCCGCACTCGAACGGGCCGATTGAAATCCGCTCGCTCGAACTGGATGTCACCACCGCCGACGAGCATCGCTTCCAGCTGATCGCGCGCATCCCCGCCGCGCCGCACGCAAGCCTGCTGTGGCTGCCCGCGATGGGCATCGGCGCGAAGCATTACGTTCCCTTCGCCGACGCGCTGGCTCAGCGCGGCATCGCCGTGTTCCTGCACGAATGGCGTGGCGCCGGCTCCAGCAGCATTCGCGCCGATCGCGCGACCGACTGGGGGTATCGGGAACTGCTCACGCTCGACATTCCCGCCAGCGAAGCGGTCATCGCGCAGCAATTGCCCGACGTGCCGCGCATCCTCGGCGGCCACAGCCTGGGCGGGCAACTCGCGTGCTGCCGGGTCGGCCTGTCGCCGGAAAGCGCGCAGCGCCTGTGGCTGGTCGGCAGCGGCGCGCCGTACTGGCGCGCATTCCCGGCGCGCACCGCATGGTGGCTGCCAATGGTTTACCGCTTCCTTCCGTGGCTCGCCGATTTCCACGGCGTGCTGCCCGGCCGCCGCATCGGCTTCGGCGGGCAGGAAGCGCGCAGCGTGATCCGCGACTGGAGCCTCACCGGCCTGTCCGGCCGCTACGCCGCGGCAGGCGTCGACGTCGATCTGGAATCGGCCATGGCGGCCCTCACGCTCGACGCGCACGCCGTCGTGCTGGCGCGGGACTGGCTCGGCCCGGTGTCGTCGCTGCGGTTCCTGATGTCGAAACTGCGTCGCGTCGAACCGCGCATCGACGTGCTCGACGCAACTGCGCTCGGGACCCGCGCCGATCACTACGCCTGGATGAAGCAGCCCGCCGCCGTCGCGGACGCGCTGGTGCGCTGACCCTGCCGCGCCGACCGTTCGTCCGGCGCGCGACCGACACTGCCCCGCCGTTGCGTTAACCCGATTGAGGTCGCTCCCCCGCCGAAAGGGAGACGACCGGAACCCGGCCGCGCGCCGGGATACAAGCGGTTCCGCCGAAAGGCGGCACAACGGGGGGCGAGATCGCATGGGCGGATGGGTTTCCAGGGCACCGGCTGCATGGATCGCAGTGAAACTGGTGCTGATCGGCGCCTATCTGCTGGGCACAAACCGCCTGCTGGCCGAGCGCGTGGCCCACATCGGGCTGCAGCCCGGCCTGGCGGTGTTCGCCGCGGTCTGGCTGTTGTGCATCGTGACAATGCTGGTACTCGCGTTCCATGCGCGCGCGCCCGCGCGTGTCGTGTGGAGCGCGATCTTCTTCCTTGGCAGCACGTTCACCCTCGCCCACGCGCTTATCGTCTCGCGCCACCTGGGTTTCATCGAATTCGAACAACTTCTCGGCCTGATCGGCTTCGCGCACAACCTGAAGGGCTTCCACGACGCGCAGATCCTGCAGGCGGTGGCGTGGTCGGCGCTCGGCGTCATCGCGATCAACCTGCCGCCGTGGCTCGCACCGCCGGATTCCCCGTCGCTGCTGCGCTGGCCGCAGCGCAATCCCGGGCTGCTGCAATTGCTGCCCGTGGTGGCGATCGGCGCGATCCTCTACCTGCGCGGCGGCGAAGGGTCCAACGGTTTCCCCGGCCAGTACACGACCGCCGCCTTCGCCGGCGTGCTCGGCGCGGAAAAGGTACTCGCCCCGGCCGCGCCCCAACGCGAGGACATCGCGCTTGCGCACTTGGGGCAACGGCCGTTCCGCCACATCGTGCTGGTGATGGATGAAAGCGTGCGTGGCGATTACGTCGACCTCAACGTCGAGGACGGCGTCGAAACCGGCCTTCGCCCATTCGGCAACGCGCTGGCGAACTTCGGCATCGCCGCATCGACCGCCAACTGCTCGGCCACGTCGAACGCGAGCGTGCGCTACGGCGTCACGCGCGACAGCTATCTGAAAGACCTCCAGCTCAATCCCTCGTTCTGGCGCTATGCCGCGCGCGCGGGCTATCGCACGGTCTATATCGATGCGCAGCGCCACGACGGCAAGCTGCAGAACTTCATGGACCCGCGCGAAGTCGGCGAGATCGACGAGTTCGTGCAGGTCGGCACCGCCTTCGGGCCGGATGCGAAGGACATCGAGGCCGGCCGCCTGCTCAATCGCGTGCTGCTGCGCGACCGCCCCAGCTTCACGTACGTCAACAAGATGGGCTGCCACTTCCCGTACGAAGGCAAGTACCCGACGGCGAACACGCTGTATTCGCCGACGATGTCGCGCGCGTTCGTGTCGAAGGAAACCGACGACGGCACGGGCTATCGCCAGGCGGAGAACGCCGAACAACGCTGGCGCCAGGTCAACAGCTACCGCAACTGCCTGGCCTGGAACACGCGCGGCTTCTTCCGCGAAGCGCTCGCCAACGTGGATCTGTCCGACACGCTCATCGTCTACACCGCAGACCACGGCCAGAATTTCCACGAAGACGGCAGCCCGGGCGAACAGACGCATTGCACGATCGGCCAGGCCTCACCGGGCGAAGGCCGCATCCCGCTGGCGACGATCACGCGTAATGCGGAGTACCTGCCGCTGCTGCGCGAAGCCGCGCGCCGCAACCATGACCGCGGCAGCGCGTTCAATGTCTATCCGACGCTGTTGACGCTCATGGGCTACGGCCCGCCCGGCACCGGCGCCAACTTCGAGGCGGACCTGCTCGGCGCATTGCCGCAGGACAACACGCGCTTCCTGTCCACCTACTTCGTGCGCTTTGGCCGCGAACCGGTATGGAATTCCATCGGCCGGGACACGCAGCTGCGCGATGGATTGCAACAGGCCCTGGCGGAGGAACGGCGCACGGCGAAGACGGATGCGAGTGCGGCGAGTGGCGCGCCGTAGGCGAGGTCCCATCCGCTTCACTCTTCAGCCGTCGAGCCCGCCGTTTTCAGCTGTCGAGCCCGCTTTCCAGCTGTCATCCCCGCGAAGGCGGGGATCCAACCGTCACAGCCTCGGCCCTTCAGGAAAGCATGCAACGCCTGACACGTGGATTCCCGCCTTCGCGGGAATGACAGCTTGAAAGCAGGCAAGGGTCAGCTGGAATGTCAGGCAGTTGGCCTCAAACAGCATCCACCACCCGAGCCACCGCGATACGCGGCCGGCGTCCACGCGGCGCTGCTTCCCGCCGGGCCACCGTCCGGTACCCCTCCGGATTCATCGACTGCCAGCGCCACGCATCGCGGCACATCGCATCGACGTCGAATTCCGCGCGCCAGCCGAGCAACCCGTGCGCCAGCGAAGGATCGGCGTACACCGACGCCGCATCGCCCGGACGCCGCTCCACGATTTCGTATGGAATCCGCCGCCCGCTCGCACGTTCGAACGCGTGCACCAGATCGAGCACGCTCACGCCGCGGCCGGTGCCCAGATTGACGGTGAAACTGCGATCGGCGCGCACCATGCATTCCAGCGCGTCGACGTGCGCGCGCGCCAGGTCGACCACGTGGATGTAGTCGCGCACGCCGGTGCCGTCGGGCGTGGGGTAATCGCCGCCGAACACGCGCAGCTTCTCGCGCGCGCCCACGGCCACCTGGCAGATGTACGGCATCAGATTGGTCGGCTCGCCGCAGGGGTCCTCGCCGATCAACCCCGACGCATGCGCGCCGACCGGATTGAAATAGCGCAGGTTCGCCGCGCGGAAATCCGGTTCGGCCGTGCACAGGTCGCCGATCAGTTCCTCGGCGACCAGCTTGGTGCGGCCGTACGGATTCATCACCGACAGCCCCGCGTCCTCGCGCACCGGCACCTGGGCCGGCTCGCCGTAGACCGTGGCCGACGAGCTGAACACCAGTCGCCGTACACCCGCGGCGTGCATCGCCTGCAGCAGCACGATGGTGCCGCTGATGTTGTTGTCGAAGTACTCCAGCGGCCGGCGGCAGGAATCGCCCACCGCCTTGAGCGCGGCGAAATGCAGCACCGCATCGAACCGGTACGTGGCGAACAGCGCCGTCAGCGCCACGCGATCGCGCAGGTCCACGCGATGCACGGGAACCGGTACGCCGGCGAGCCGGCGCAGGCGCTGTACCACGCGAGGCGACGAATTCACGCCGCTATCGGCAATCACGACCCGATGGCCGCGGCCGATCAGGCTCAGGCACGTATGGCTGCCGATGTAGCCGGCGCCGCCGCAGACGAGGATTCGCATGTGGATCGAAGATTCCCGAAGCAAACGCCTTCACAGGACGACGCGTCCAGGGCCGCGCGAAGGCGGCCGTGACGCACGTGCCGCCGTGGCGCTGGCGGCTCCCCGGACGCCGGTTACCTGCCGTCCTGACTGTTCCAACGCAATGCGCGGCCATCTCCGGCAGCCGGCCGTGCTGGCCGGAATCTGGCCCCCGCACCGTTCGATCAAGACGAATGCAAGGGGGTTGTCCGTATGCGCATGTTCCGCTTCATCACAGTCGCAGCTGTTTTCGTAGCGATGGTCCTTCTCTCTGCCTGCGCCTCCTCGGGTCGCAGCGCAAACGTGCCACCGCCGGCGCAATCCGAGAACTTGGTCGACGCCTACCAGATCGGCATCGACGACATCGTGCAGGTGTCGGTGTGGCGCAATCCGGAACTCGGCATCACCGTTCCGGTGCGGCCGGACGGCAAGATTTCCGTGCCGCTGGTCGGCGACGTCTCCGCCGGCGGTCGCACGCCGAACGAAGTCGCCAAGGAGATCCAGGAACGCCTGGGCGCATTCGTGCGCGATCCGCAGGTCGCGGTGATCCTTACCGACCTGCGCAGCCATGAGTACCTGTCGCGCGTCCGCGTCACCGGTGCGGTGCGCCAGCCGATCTCGATTCCCTTCCGCCAGGGCATGACGGTGCTCGACGCCGTGCTCGCCGCCGGCGGCGTCACCGAGTTCGCCGCACCCGCGAAGTCCGACCTGTACCGCAAGACCGGCGACAGCACGCGCAGTTACGCCGTGCGGCTGGACCACATCCTGGAAGACGGCGACCTGACGACCAATTTCAAGGTCGCCCCGGGTGACGTCATCACCGTTCCGGAACGCACGCTGTGAACGGCGCATCGACGGACCTGACGGTCCCGGAGACCCGCCCGTCCGCAATCGCGGCGATGGTGCCGGTCGCCTTCGAGGAATGGCGCCGCCGTCCGGTGCTGCTGGCGACGGTGTTCACCCTGATCGCGCTGGCCGCGCTGGTCTTCGGCATGTTGCTGCCGAAGAAATACAACTCGCAGACGACGATCCTGGTCGAGGAAAGCAACATCATCAAGCCGCTGATGGAAGGCCGTGCCGTGCCGACCAGCGTGGTGAGCCGCGCCGCGATCACGCGCGAGGTCGCCTTCAGCCGCAAGACGATGGAAGACATCCTCAAGACCGGCGGGTGGATGGCGAAGAATCCCACGCCGCTGCAGAAGGACCAGCTGATCGAGCTGATCACCGGCCGCACCATCATCTCCAACCCGCGCGACAACCTGATCCGCGTGTCGTACACCGACACCGATCCGGCGCGCGCGCACGCCGTCACCAAGCGTTTCGCCGAACTCATCATCCAGGAAAGCCTGGCGACGAAGGAACGCGAAAGCCGCGACGCATACGACTTCATCGATTCGCAGGTGCGCGCGTACCACAAGAAGCTCCTCGACGCCGAATCGAAGCTGGAGGTCTATCGCAAGTCCAACCCGGACGCGCGGCCCGGCATCGACGGCGACGTGAACTCGCGCATCGCCGAGCTGCGCCGCATGGTCGACACCTCGCGCATGGAGCTGATGGACCTGGAATCGCAGGGCAACGCGTTGCAGGGCCAGCTCAGCGGCGAGAACGAAGTGAACCTCGTGCAGACGCGTTCGGGCCAGCTGCTCGCGCGCATGGCCGAACTGGAGGCCGAGCACGACAAGTTGCTGATGAACTACACCGAGCAGCATCCCGACGTCGTCCGCGTGCAGCACCAGCTTCGCGACCTGGAAGAAGAAGTGCGTCGCGAAGACGCGCGCCAGGCCGCGCTGAAGGCCGCACCGCGCTCGACCACGCCCGCTTCCGCGGATCCCGCGGCGATGGGCACTTCGCTCGGCGGCGTCGCATCGTTCAATCCGCTTTACGGCGAACTCAAGAGCAAGACCGCCGAGAACCGTCGCCAGGCGGCCGCGGTTTCCTCGCGCATCAACACCAGCCAGGCGCTGCTCGAACAGGAACTGGCGCGTAGCCGCCACATCGCCGCGTCCGAAAGCACGATGGCCGAGCTCTCGCGCGATTACGAAGTCAACCGCGACCTCTACCAGGACCTGCTGAAGCGCCGCGAGAACGCGCGCGTTTCGATGAGCCTGGATGCGGAACAGCGCGGCCTGAGCTTCCGCGTGCAGGAGCCGGCGAGTTACCCGCTGCGCGGCGTCGGCCTGCGATTGGTCCACGTGGCCAGCGCCGGTCTCGGTGCCGCCGCGCTTGCGCCGCTGCTGCTCCTGTTCGGCTTCGTACGCCTCGATCCGCGCGTGCGCTCGCCCTACCAGATCGAAACCGCCTCGGCGTTGCCGGTGCTGGGTAGCGTGCCGCGCTACCAGACCGCGCCTTCGCGTCGCCTGGGCACGCGCCGGTTCGTGATCGCCGCGATGATCTTCCTGGTGGTGCCGCTCGTGTACGGCCTGGTCCTTGCCCTGAAGATGGTGAATCTGCAATGAGCGCCCTTCCGTCCGAAGCCGCACTGGAAACCCAAGACGAGCGCACCGACGCCGACCGCATCGACGCGCACGAACCCGACCTGCGCCCCGCCATCACGCGTACCGCCGGCGTCGAACTGCTGACGCCGACGCAGCTGGAAGATCGCGCGATCATCCACCGCGGCGGCGTATCGCGTCCGGAAGTCGATGCATTCCGCGAACTGCGCACGCGCCTGCTCGCCGCCGTGGAAGGCAGTTTCGTCGCACTCGTCGCACCGGTGAGCACCGGCAGCGGCGGCAGCTTCGTCGCGCGCAATCTCGCCACCGCGATGGCGTTCGACGAAACCAAGAGCGCGCTGCTCGTCGACTGCGACGTGCGCCATCCTTCGCAGGCGCGCACGATGAAGCTCGACACGGAGAACGGCGGCCTCGTCGAGTACCTCGAGAATCCCGACGCCGACCTGTCGGACGTGATCTACGAAACCGGAGTAAATGGTCTTCGCCTGATTCCCGCCGGCACCACGCGCGAAGTCGGTGCCGAGTACTTCTCTTCGGTGCGCATGCGGCTGCTGCTGGATTCCATCCGCAGCCGGCACCCGAACTGCTACGTGTTCCTCGACGGGCCGCCGGTGCGCGGCACGCCGGACGCACGCATCCTGGCCGACATCGCCGATGTGGTGATCCTCGTCGCCGGCTACGGGCGCGACACTGCTTCTACGATCGCGCAGGCCGCGGCGAACTTCGATCCGGCCAAATTCGCCGGCGTCGTTTTCAACGAAGGCGTTTGAGCACCGCCCGGATCGCGAACCTGCGCAGATCGAGGAAGCGCGCCACAAAGGAACAAGGGGAGATTCAATGGCCAGCGGAAGACACCAACCGGTCACGGGCCCGTCCCGTCGATCCGCGCTCTGCATCGCCCTGCTGGCGACGCTGCCCGTAGCCGTGCCGGCGGCGCGTGCGGCGCAGATCAACTACTCCATCGGCGGACGCGTCGAGCACAGCGACAACATCGCGCTGACGCAGACGAACCCGATGGAGGAAAGCACACTCGCCACCGACGTCGCCTTCGACGTCACCCAGACCGGCCGCAACACCACGCTGGCCGCGCGCGGCGGCGTCGAGTACCTGTACTACACCGGTGGCCTGTTCGACGACGACGTGCTCGGCTCGCTGGTGGGCACGTTCAACTGGAACACCTGGCAGGACCGCATGAAGGTCATCATCGAGGACTATGCGAACTACGAGCCGATCGACGTGCTCTCGCCCGATGCGCCCGGAAACCAGCAGCAGGTGAACGTCTTCGTCGCCGGCACGCAGTTCAACCTGCGGCCCGGCGATGCCACGCGCGTGCGCCTGGACCTTCGTTACAACAACTACTGGGCCGAGGAAAGCGACGACTTCAATGGCGATCGCTACAACGCCGCCTTCACGCTGTGGCAGGAACCCAGCGCCACCACGCGCATCGCATTCACCGTGGAAGGCAGCGAAGTGCAGTACGACCAGGTCAGCCTGGATACGCTCGGCGCGGACTACCGTCGCCTTGACAGCTACGTCACCTGGAACCGCGACCTCGCCAACATCAACGTGGAAGTCCGCGCCGGTTACTCGTGGGTCGAACTGACCGACTTCAACACCAAGGACGACGCGCCGCTGTTCCGCACCGTGCTGACGTGGCGGCCGACTTCGCGCAGCACGCTCGACATGGGCGTGTACTACCAGTTCTCCGACGCCGCGCAGGAGCTGATGACCAACGTCACCGACCCGACCGGCGTGCCGACGGCGCCCGGCGGCGCGCCCTCGCCCGATCCGGGCGACGTCACCATCGGTCCGGAGCTCTACCGCCAGCGTCGCATCGACATCGGCTATCGCTACGACGGCGAGCGCCTCAACGCGACCGTGCGTCCGTACTACGAGGACAACGACTACATCGATCCCACCGCGCAGAGCGAAGGCAGCTACGGCATCGGCGTCGGACTGAGCTGGTCGATCACGCCCTCGCTGTTCCTCAGCGGTTCGCTGTCGGCCGGCGTTCGCAGCTTCGACAGCTTCGACCGCGACGACGACGACTTCGCCGTCTACATCGGCCTGCAGAAGATCCTCACCCGTCACTGGAGCCTGGGTTTCGACCTGCGCCACCAGGAACGAGACAGTAACGCCAACGAAGCCAGCTATGACGAGAATGCCGCCATCTTCAGCGTTCGCTATACCCGCTGAGTCGACCGCCACCGCGCGTGTCGCGGACCGGCGGATCCGGCTGTTGCTGGTGACGGATACGCCCGTGCTCGCGCCCGGCGGCAGCGAACGTTTCCTGCAGAATCTCGCCACGCGCCTGCCGGCGGATGCGTATCGCATCACGCTGGTGCAGCTGCACGAACAGCACATGCCGGGTAACCACGGCCGGCACCTGCTGACGCAGCCGCACCTTCGCATGATGTCGCTGCCGGTGCATGCGGTATACGACCGCACGGGCCTGAACGCGTGGCGCGCGTTGTCCTCGATGCTGCGCAACGAGCATTTCGATGTCGTGCAGTCGCAGCACGAGAAGGCTGACGTGCTCAACGCATTGCTGCCACGCATCCCCGGCACGGTGTACATCTCGAACCGGCGCGACATGGGCTTCAAGAAGAGCCCGAAACTGCAGCACGCCTTCCGCTGGCTGAACCCGCGTTTCGACACGGTCGTCGCGCCGGCACGACAGATCCTGTCGGGACTGGCGAAATGCGAGCGGCTCGATCCGCTGCGCATGACGTGGATTCCGAACGGCGTCGATACGCGCCACTATGCGCCCGCCACCGCGCAGCGCCGGCTCGATGCGCGCGCCGATCTAGGCCTGGACGCGGACGCCATCGTGTTTGGTTGCGTGGCACGCATCACGCCGGTGAAGCGCCATGTCGACCTGCTCGAGGCCTTCGCCAACGTGCGCCGCAGCGTGCCGCAGGCGCGCCTGCTGCTGGTCGGCGACGGCCCGGGCTTGCCGGAGATCCAGCGCAAGATCGCCGAACTCGACCTTGGCGGCGACGTGCACCTGCTGAGTTTCCGCGACGACGTCGCCGACCTTCTGCCCGCGATGGATGCGCTGGTGCTGTGTTCCTCCAGCGAAGGCATGTCGAACGCGATCCTCGAAGCGATGGCGTGCGGGCTGCCGGTCGTGGCGACCGCGGTCGGTGGCAATCTCCATCTCGTCCAGCACGAGCAGACCGGACTGCTGGTGCCGCCGCTGGATCCGATCTCGCTGGCGGCATCGCTGCAATGGCTGGCGCAGTCACCGCACGCGCGTCGTCGCATGGGTCTGGCGGCACGCACGCGCATCGAACGCGAGTTCTCGCTCGATGCGATGGTGCTCGCGTTCGACCGCCTCTATCGCCGCCTGCTCGGGCGCGAATGAGGACGCCATGAACGAGTCGCGCCCGTTCGCGTTGCAGGTGCGTTCCAGCGCAGGGCTCTACGGCGCCGACCGTGTCGTGCTCGCGCTCAACCGCGCACTCGATCGCGGCGGCGCACGCGGGCGACTGTTGAGCATCAACAACTACCGCATGCACGAACAGACACTGCACGATGTCGCGTCCGCCAGCGGGCACGATGCCGTCCTGCTCCCTTGCCGCGGCCGCGTTGACGCCGCCACCATCGGCGCGATGTCGGCACAGATCGGCGCCGCGCGCGATCGCGCCGGCACGCCGCCCATCGTGCACGTGCACGACTACAAGAGCGCCTTCTACGCCTGGATCGCGACGCGCCGCGAACACCATTCCGGAACGCCCGCCCCGCTCGTCGCCACCCTGCATGGCTGGGTCGAAGGCTCGACCGCGCTGCGCCTGTACACGCGACTGGAACTGGCGCTGCTGCGCCGCTTCGATGCACTCGTCGTGGTCGCTGAAGAGCAGGTCGCCCGACTTGCGCGCGCCGGCGTGCCGCGTTCGCGGATCCGCCATATCGACAACGGCATCGAATGCCCGGTGCGCGACGAACCGGCCGCCGCGGCGCTGCGCGAGCAAAGTGGCATCGGGCCGCTGACGCGCGTCTTTTCTGCCGTCGCGCGCCTGTCGAGCGAAAAGAATCTCGCGATGCTGCTGCGAGCCTTCGCGCCCGTGGCCTTGCGTCATCCCGACACCGTGTTGCTGATCGTCGGCGACGGACCGCAGCGAGAGGAACTCGAAGGCCTCGCGCAGGACCTCGCACTGCGCGAGCGCGTGCGCTTCCTTGGCATGCGCCACGACATGGCGGCGATCTACACGCTTACCGACCACCTGGTCCTGCCCTCGCTCACCGAAGGCATGCCGCTGGTCGTGCTCGAAGCCATGGCTTGCGAAGTGCCGGTGATCGCCAGCGCGGTCGGCGACATTCCGCGCCTGCTCGATCACAGCGCCCACGGCCGCACGATACCGCCGGGCAATGCCACTGCGCTTGAAGCGGCGCTCGAAGACGCCATCGCCGCGCCGCGCGTGCGCGACGCCGCCGCACGCGACCATGTCCGCGAAAGGCACAGCGCGCAGGCGATGGCGGCCGAATACGTCACGTTGTATCGCGACCTGCTGGAGAGACGCCATGCGCGGCGCGCATCCTGACGCCGGCGGCTCGCGCTTCCCCCTCGCGGCCAAGGCGCTGCGCGGGGCCATGCCGCAGGCCACGCGCACGCGCGTCGCCGCGTTGCCGGGCGCGCCGGCCACGGCGCAGTCCGTCGCGCGCCCCACGACCGCGCGCGCGCCGCGCAACTGGCCGCTGTTCCTCTTCCTGATCCTGCTGCCGTTGCAGAACATCACCGCCGGCTACCTCCCCAACATCGGCGGCGGCTTCAACTTCCTCAACGTGATGTTCCTGATCTCGCTGTTCACCGCGATGGGGCAAGGCGGAAAGCTCGCGCCGAACGAGCCGGTGAACACGTGGACCGCGGTCTATGCGATCTACATGACCATCTCACTGCTGGTCGGCTTCCACTTCGTCGACGACCCCACCAACCATTTCAACCAGCTCAAGGACCACATGGTCGGGCTGTTCGTGGTGTACGTCGTGCAGATGAGCGTGCGCGACTGGAACGGCGTCCGGATGGTCGTGCTCGCAACGCTGCTGCCGTTGCCGTACATCGCCAAGGTCGTATGGAACCAGCACACCAGCGTCGCCAGCACGCATTACACCGACGACCTGCGCATCAGCGGCACCTTCGCATTGCTGGGCGCGAACGAGTTCGCCGCGTTCTGCGTGACGGTCGCGGTGGTGCTGTTCGCGCTGCTGCTGGCGTGCCGGCTTTCGCGCAAATGGAAGATCGTGCTGATGGGTGGCATCGGCTGCATGATCGTCGGCGTGCTGTACGCGTATTCGCGCACGGCCTACATCAGCCTGATCGTGGGCATGGTGGTGGTCATCATGGTCTGGCGCGGCCGGCTCAAGCTCATCCTGCCGCTGTGCCTGGCCGTGGTGATCGCGCCGGCGGTGCTGCCCAAGTCGGTGGTCGAACGCTTCGACAGCACCACGGTGGAAGAAGGCAAGCGCGACGAAAGCACCGAGCTGCGCATCGAGTACTGGAAGATCGCCTGGGCCAACTTCCTGCGAAATCCGGTGGTGGGAACGGGTTACCACACCTTCCACCACCGCGAGATCAACCCCTACGGCCGCGACACGCACAACCTGTACATCCGCACGCTGAGCGAGGGCGGCATCCTTGGCGCGATCACGCTGCTGGGCATCCTGCTGGCCGTCCTGCGTACGGCGATGCGCGAGATAAAACTGGCGCCAACCGGCACCTGGCGCTACGCCCTCGCGCTCGGAATGATGGGCGCGTGGGTGTCGATGGTCATCGCCAACCTGTTCGGCGACCGTTTTACGTATTACCCGGTAATCGCCTACTTCTGGGCCTACATGGGCCTGGTGCTGAAGGCACGCCACCTGCCGCCGGAGGACCCCTCGCGATGACCGCCCTGCTCCGCAACTGGCTGCGTTACTCGCTCGCGCTGTGCAGCCACTACAGTGGGCTCGACGGCCTCTATCGCCAGGTCAGCGGCGCCGGGCTCGTGATCCTGATGCTGCACCGCCTGCGCGACGACCACGACCCATACCCCCTCAGTGTTTCGCGCAAGCAGCTCCGGCAGATGCTGGCGTGGCTGCGTTCGCGCGGCGCGCTGGTCGGACTCGACGACGGGCTCCGCGCACTTTCTCCGGAACGCGCGCAGAAGGTCCATTACGCGCTCACCTTCGACGACGGATATCGCGACAACCTCGGTCTGATCGACGCGAACCTGGGCGGTCCGGTGCCCGCGGTCGTCTACGTCGCCACCGGCCATATCGGCGGCGAACCGATCTGGGCCTACCGCCTCGTGCACGCCGTGGAGTCGCGCAGCCGCGACCAGGTCGACCTGGGCGGGCTCGGGCTCGGTCATTTCGATCTCGCCCTGCGCGATGACCGGCATCGCCTCTACGAGCTGCTTCCGCCGCGCCTGAAGGAACTGGAGCCAGCCGAACTGGAAGCCTGGGTCGACCACGTCTGCGAACAGGCAAAGCCGCGCCCGCTGCCGCACGAAGACCGCGAGATGCTCGACTGGAGCGACGTTCGGCGCCTGGCCGATGGTGGCGTCGAGATCGGCGGCCATACGTGCAGCCACGCGATCCTGAGCCGACTGGACGACGCCGCGGCCAGCGAGGAAATCGGCCTGTCGCGCGCGAGCATCGCCGCCGAACTCGGCAACGCACCGCGCCATTTCGCGTACCCGAACGGTGGACGCAACGACTTCGGCGAACGCGACGTACGCCTCGTCCGCGATGCGGGCTTCGCGACCGCGACGACCTCCATCGAAGGCGTCAACCGTCCCGGCGCGGACCCGTACCGCCTGCTGCGCTTCAACGTGCACGAGGACCGCTTCCGTGCACCGTCGGGGCGTTTGTCCAAAGCGCTGTTCTTCAGCGAGACGAGCGGAATGCTCGGCTGGCTGCGTGGACTGCGTACTGCATGAGACGACTCTGGAAGGGGGCTGCGACATGAGCACGCTGCCGATCCTGATGTACCACGGCCTCCATCGCGAGGAATCCTCGCGCGGCCGCTTCGATCCGGTGTACAGCGTGCATCCGGAGATGTTCGCCCGGCAGCTCGACTGGATCGTGCAGCAGGGCCATCGCGCGCCGCTGCTGGAAGACGCGTTGTCCGGTAACGCGGGCGCGCTCGACGTCATCATCACCTTCGACGATGGCGACGTGTCGAACGTCGAGGTCGCGCTGCCGCTTCTGCTCGAACGCGGACTGCGCGCGGAGTTCTTCGTCACCACCGACTTCATCGGCCAGTGCGGCATGCTCGCGCCCGACGATATCCGCCGCCTCGCCGCGAACGGCATGGGCATCGGCTCGCACGGGCGGACGCATTCGTTCCTGTCGGATCTCGATACGGCCGAACTCACCGCAGAACTCGACGACAGCCGCTGCCGCCTGCAGGCGATCTGCGGGCGGGCGATCGAGGCGATCGCGCTGCCCGGTGGACGCGGCGGCGAACGCGAACTGCTTGCGGCCCAGCAACTCGGCTATCGACACCTGCTGGGCTCCGTGCCGGGGCCGAACAAGCGTCGTCGCTCCGACACCTGGCTGCAGCGCCTCCCGGTAACACGCAACCTGTCGCTCGACGACTTCGCCGCACTCGTGCACTGGCGCGGATTGCCGGCCCGCTGGATGCAGGCGCGGCACGCGGCGCTTGCATTGCCCAAGCGCATGCTCGGAAACGACGGTTACCAGCGACTTCGGGAGCGTCTGCTGTGAGCGCCGCACTCGTATTCTGGCTGTGCATCGCGCTGGTTGCGTGGGCGTATGCCGGCTATCCACTGCTGGCGGCGCTGCTTGCGCGTCGCTACGGACACTCGCCTTACCAAGACGCATCCGATTGCGAACCGATGACCGTCGTCGTCGCGGCATTCGACGAGGAAGCACGCATTGCCGCGCGCATACGCGACATCCTGGAACAGGACTATCCCGCCGACCGCCTGCGCGTCATGGTCGTCAGCGACGGCAGCCGCGACAACACCGTGCGCGCCGCCGCTTCGGTCGACGATGCGCGCGTATGCGTCCTTGAGCTTCCGACGAACGTCGGCAAGGCCGCCGCGCTGACCATCGCGCTGCGCGAGGTCGACACGCCGCTGGTCGCCTTCACCGACGTGCGCCAGCGCTTCGCACCCGGTGCGCTGCGTGCTTTGAGCGCGCCGTTCGCCGATCCGTCGGTCGGCGCGGTGAGCGGCGAACTGGTGATCGCCGCCGCCGAGCACGGCACCGGCGAAGGCGTCGGCCTGTACTGGCGGATGGAGAAGCGCCTGCGTTCGGATGAAGCCCAACTGGGCTGGCTGCACGGAGTGAGCGGTTCGGTCCACGCGTTGCGGCGCGCGCTCTTCGTGTCGATTCCCGCAGGAACCGTGCTCGACGACATGTGGATGCCGTTGCAGGTTCTGCGCTCCGGACATCGCGTTTGGATGGCGCGCGACGCGCTTGCGTTCGACCGCGCCAGCCACAGCGTCGACGAGGAATTCCAGCGCAAGCTGCGCACGCTGGCCGGCAACTGGCAGCTGGTCGCGCGCTTGCCGTGGCTGCTCAATCCGTTCGGCAACCCGGTGTTCTTCGCGTGGTTCTCACACAAGTTCCTGCGATTGCTGGTGCCGTGGGCGCTGCTGGTCGCGCTCGCCGCATCGGCGTTCGCCGGCGGCGCGCTGTATCGCACGCTGTTCGGATTGCAGCTGCTCGCTTACGGCGGCGCACTCGGCGGACTGGTGCTGCCGCGACTGGCCGCACGCCTGCCGCTGCTTCCCGCGGCGAGCAGCTTCGTGATGCTGAACTTCGCCGCGCTGCTGTCGTTGCCGGCGTCGCTGGCGATGGATCCGTCACGCCTGTGGAAGAAGCACTGATGGCCCGAATCCTCGCCGTGACCAGTCGCCTGCCCTTCCCGCCGCGCGAAGGCCACCAGCTGCGCGCGTGGCACGTGTTGCGAGCGCTCGCATCGAAGCATGAAGTGACGTTGCTCAGCTTCCAGCGCAATGACGACCTGCCTGCCGAGGCCGCACCATTGCACGCCGCGATGGAGCGCGTGGAAACCTTCAGGATTCCCTGCGAACGATCGCGCAGCGCACTTGCGCGCGCCGCGTTGCGTGGAGCGCTGACCCCCACGCCCTTCCTCGTTGCGAAATACGATTCGCCCGCGCTGCGCGAGCGCCTGACCGCGCTCGCCCGCGACGCCGACCTCGTCCACTTCGACATGCTGCCGCTCATCGCGCACGCCGACTGCGTCCCCGATGGCGTTCCCGTCACGCTCAATGCGCACAACGTCGAACACCGCCTGCTCGCCACGCGTGCGCGCATCGAGGCGCGTGCGTGGGCCCGACGCTTCCTCGCGGGCCAGGTCGGGAAACTCGAAGCCTTCGAGCGCCATGCCTGCGAACGCGCCGACGCCGTGCTGGCCTGTTCGGACGTCGATGCCCAGGGACTGCGCGATCTCGCGCCGGGCTGCAACGTGCATGTCGTCGCGAACGGTGTGGATCTGGACGCGAACCAGCCGGGCGCGCACGCGCCGGATGACGACCGGCTCGTATTCGTCGGCCAGATGGGCTGGTTCCCGAACCGCGATGGAGTGGAATGGTTCCTGCGCGAGGTCTTTCCGCGGATCCTCGCGCGCCGGCCGTCCACGCGTTTCGAGCTGGTCGGCAAGGCGGAAGGATTCGAGGTGCCCGCCAACGTCCGCGCGAACGTAGACCTCGCCGGCTTCGTCGACGACCTGCGCCCGCACGTGCACGACGCATCGGTCTACGTCGTTCCATTGCGCGCCGGAAGCGGCACGCGTCTGAAGGTGCTGGAAGCAATGGCGCTGGGCAAGGCGATCGTCACCACGAACGTCGGCAGCGAAGGGATCGCGTTGCAGCACGATCGCAGTGCCTTGTACGCGGACGATGCGGAGTCGTTCGCCGAGGCGGTTCTGGCGCTGCTGGCTTCGCCGGCGCGCACCACGGAACTGGGCATCGAGGCGCGACGGCTCGCCGAGGACGAATACGGCTGGGAAGCGATCGGCACGCGTTTGCTGCGGGCGTACGATCCGCTGCTGTCCGGCAACATGCAGCCCGTGCGATCGACGCTGGGCGGTTTCGACGCGATCGAGGCCTAGCGGCTCGGCGCTGCGCCATCCCGCGCCCGCCACCGGTAGCTCACCTCGCCCAACATCTCGTACAGCGCCACGTGCGTCTTCTGCATCGCCGACAGCTGCGGCAGGAAGTAGCCGACGCTTCCCATCGGCACGTACAACGAATCGCTCGCGACCATGCACGGCGTGAATCCCGCGGCCTGAAATGCAACAAGCGCGCGCGGCAGGTGCGTCGCCGAACTGACCACGCGCACGCGCGAAGGCAGCGTGCCACGCAGCGCCATCGCGCTCTCCCAGGTGTTGGTCGATCTGGTTTCCTCACGCAGCATCTGCGCCGGCACGCCCCAATCCTGCGCGAGCCTGCCGAGCACCGTCGCTTCGCTGATCGCGAACGGTCCGCCGCCGGCAACCGTCATCGGCACCGCACCGCCGCGTCGCCACAACTCGACGCCACCACGCAGGCGACGCCAGCTGGACGGCGTCAGCGCGATGTAATCGTCCTGCGCGCGCGGCTCGTCCTGGAGGCCGCCGGCGAGGACGACGATCGGCGCGCCGGCGTCCTTCACGCCGCAACGCGCCAATGCGGGCACGTTGTTCTCGACCGCGCGGATCAGCGCGTTGGCGCCCAGCGGCGTGCACAGCAGGATGATCGCGAGCCCCGCCACGATCAGCGTCGTGCGCCACCACATGCGGGCGCGCGTCCACGTCAGCCACGCGGCTGCCATCCACAGCAGGGCCCAGGTCATCGGCGATAGCAGGATGTGGAACATGGCCGCGGCAGTCTTGCATGAACAGGGCACGCGCGCGACAAGGCCGAACGCAGCCGCGCAACGCGTTCTTCACGGTATCGGGCGAGCGCCCGCCCCCTTTCCTGCGCCGGAACATGCCATGGCCATCCCGCGGCTTCGTGCCTTCGTTCATCCCCTCCTTTTCCTGCTCGTCCTGGGCGCGGCGACATTGCCCGCGCCCGCGTCCGCGACGACCTACTACGTACGCACCGACGGCGGCGACGACGAGCAGTGCAACGGCCGCGCCGACGTCGCCTATCCCGGCAGCGGAAGCAACGTCGACTGCGCGTGGAGCCATCCGAACTATGCATTGCCGACCAGCGATCGCCCGCGCATCGACGGTGGCGACACGCTGATCATCGGTCCGGGCGAGTACATGATCGGCTGGGAATCGCCCGGGCTTTCGACGAAGAGCACGCGCTGCGACCGTTCATCTCCCTACGACTGCTATCCCGCTGCACCGCCCAGCGGCACGAAGGAGGCGCGCACGCGTATCCTCGGCGCGGGTCATGACACCGGCTGCAAGGCGCCGCCGAAACTGTGGGGCACCAACCGCGTAGACCTGGTATTCAACCTGCAGGACGCGGACAACGTCGAAGTCGGTTGTCTCGAAATCACCGACAAGAGCGATTGCGTCGAATTCCACGCGAACGATGAGGTGCGCTGCGAACGCGACTCGCCGCCGTTCGGGCAATGGGCGTCGATAGGAATAGGTGCCAAGCGCTCGAAGAACGTCTGGCTTCACGATCTGAACATCCATGGCTTGTCCGGGCGCGGCGTGATGGCCGGCGGCCTGCGCGACTGGACCATCGAACGCGTGCGGATCAACGCCAACGGCTGGGCCGGCTGGGATGGCGACGTCGGTGAAGGCGAGAGCTCGAACGACGGCGACATCGTGTTCCGCAACGTGGAAATCGCCTGGAACGGCTGCGCCGAGCACTGGAAGACGGGCGAGCCGTTCGCGTGCTGGGCGCAGGAAGAAGGCGGCTACGGCGACGGCCTCGGCACCGGCAAGACCGATGGTCATTGGCTGGTGGAGGACTCGCGCATCCACCACAACACGTCCGACGGGCTTGACCTGCTCTACACCGACGAATCGAAGACGGCGACGGTGGTCGTGCGTCGCGTGTATGCCGCTGCGAACGCTGGCAACCAGGTGAAGACGGCGGGCAATGCGTTGATCGAGAACTCGGTGATCGTCGGGCAGTGCGCGTACTTCCACAAAAAGTACGACATGAGCGATGGCGACATGTGCCGCGCCTACGGCAACGCGTTGTCGATTGGCGTGGGCCCGAAACAGACTGCGACGGTGCGGCACAACACCATCACCGGCGAGGGCGATTGCCTGATCCTCACCGCCGGCGGCAACCAGACTTCACGCGTGGACATCTACAACAACGCGCTGATCGGCCAGAAGGACGTCACGGCCAGCGACGGCGACATGCGCAGCTGCGCGCACTACGCCGATGAAAGCACGGCAGTGGTCAGCTTCGCCGGCAACGCGTTCTGGAACGTGAAGGACGACATGTGCCCGCCGGGCAACGTGTGCGGTCGCGAACCGAAGATCGCGAGCATCGACATGGGCAGCTTCGATCCCGCTCCGCTCGCGGGCAGCCCGCTGATCGACCATGCGACGCAGAACACGAGCGTGACGTCGGACTTCCTGCGCAAGTCGCGTCCGATGGGTGCGGCGGCGGACATCGGCGCGATCGAATACCAGGGTGGACAAGCCGTGGCGCCCGCGGTTGGCGTGCCGGATGCTTCGAAGGCCGCGCCTGCGAAGGGCGATGGCGCGATCGATGACACCACGGGCGCTTCGGCGCCACAGGCCTCTTCGGCGTGGATGATCGGCACGCTGGCGGTGGCGTCGCTGCTGACGGCGGGCGTAGCGGCGGCGATGCGGAAGCTGCGGGGGCGGAAGGCGGCCTAAGGCACCAGACGCGCCAATTGCCCCTCTCCTAACCAGAGAGCACGCCATCCCGGCGAGACACAGCGTCATCCCGGCGAAGGCCGGGACCCAGGCCCGTAACGTTCGGGCACTCCCTCATTGGTGAACGATTTCACCGTCATTCCAGCGGAAGCTGGAACCCATCTTGCTCTTGCACCAAAGGCAAGAAGCACTTTATGGCGCTGGCGTCACCGAGCCGCGCGACTCAAGTCCACTTCGCTCCCTGGCTACCAACGCAAGTGGGTTCCAGCTTTCGCTGGAATGACGGCGAGTTCATTAGCCGCGGCTGCGCGCAGCCTGTCTGACCGTCAGCTCGCGTAGCCCGGGTGAGCGCAGCGCACCCGGGAAAGCTACCGGACCCCGGGTGCGCTCCGCTTACCCGGGCTACAAGGGGAAATGGATTTCAGCGTTCGCTGGAATGACGTTGCAAATGGTTCCGTCGCCGCAGCACCAAGCGCCTCCGTCGTGAGGCCAGGCCACCAGACCTAACCCGCAACCCCCTCGCCCACCCGCCGCTCGACCGCGCGCAGCTTCGGATACAGCATCGCGCGAAGTCGTCCGTCGAGTGCGAGCAGCACCAGCAGGTACGGTCCGCCGATCAGCATCCCGCCGACGATCATCCGCTGCCAGCCCGGTCGCAGCGACAGCCGGATCGTAAGCCACTCGCCCAACAGCGCCGCCGTTGCCGCAATCGCGACCGTCACCAACGTCCGGCGATCAGGGAACTGCCGCAACGAAGGCGCCACCAGCAGGCAGGCCGCGACACTCGACACCGCCGAACTCACCAGCGTCGCGTACGCCGCACCCATCACGCCATACGCCGGGATCCACCACCAGTTCAGCGCTGCGTTGACGGCCACCGCCATGCACATCAGCGCCAGCACCGTCTTGGTTCTGCGCTCGAGCACCAGGCCGAAACCGCACACCAGCATCACCGGAAGCACGGCGTTCATCGCGCCCATCAGTTCGAACACCGGGCCGGACTGCGTTTTGCCGGCGCCGCTGAGCGCGATGATGAGATCCGTGCCCAGCGTCCACAGCAACATCGCCACGCCGATCGCCGCGTAAGTCATCGGCATCAACATCGTGCGCTTGAGCGCGCGCACGGCGGCCGCGCCGTCGGTGGTGAACACGCGGTTCGCCGCCGGCGTGAACGACTCGAAGACGGTGAGGTTCATGAACATGTGCACCTGCATCGCCAGCGCCGCGCCGACGCTGTATATGCCGACCACCGCGAAGTCGCCGGACAGGTTCTTGAGCATGATGCGATCGACCGAAACCAGCGCGACGGCCAGGATCTCGGTGGCGACCAGCGGCATCCCGTAGGACAACGACTGACGAACTTCCGCCGTATCCATCGTGCTGCGCGCGAAATGCAGGTTGCGCCGTGCCCAGCCGAAGTAGAACGCCATCCCGAAGACCACGGCCACCAGCTTTCCGCCGTACGCGGCCGCCGCGGTGTGCTGGATCGCGAGCACCGCGCCGAGCATCAACGCCAATTGCAGCCAGCGCCACGCGACACGCGTGAACATCACCATGCGCGACTGCTCGGTCACGCGCAGCACGGTCTCGACCAGGCTGGAATAGACCAGCATCGGCGTCATCACCAACGCCATCCAGAACACCGGCGAATGCCCCTCGCCCGTGACGTAACCCTGCACGATCACGACCGCGCCGACGAACGCCCACAGCACCAGCGAGCCGAGCATCGGCAGATAGAACAGGTTCGTGGCGAACGAACGCATGCGTTGTTCGTCGCCGCCATGCGGATAGAACCGCTGTATCGAATGCTGCGCCCCGAGCTTGGCGACGGCCACGGCCATCAGCACCCAGGTTTCGTAGTAGCCGAGGATGCCGTACTGCGTGTTGTCCAGCAGCCGCGTGAGCAGCGGGAACGACACCAGCCCCGCCATCATCACCAGCAGGTTTGCGGTGGAGTAACGCAGGTAATGTCGGGCGAGGCCGGGCGAGGAGTTGCTCATCAGGGCATCCGGCCGCCGAACTCCGCATCCATCCAGGCGGCGATGCGCTTGAGCAGGATGCGTCGATGCTTTCGCAGGAAGAAGGTGTGGTCGTACTCGGGCCAGAAATCCAGGCTGACCTGCTTCTGCTGGGTCGCGCGGCCAAGGCTTGCGGCAAGCTGCGCGCGATGGTTGAAGTAGTGGTACGCGCCGCCCGTGAAGACGAACAGCAGTCGCACGTCGCGCGCGATCATCTCGGCGAGCATGCCGCGCGCCTTCGCCCGTTCCGGCCAGTCGCGGAAGTCCGAAAGCGACGGCGTGGGGCTTCGACGCGACATCAGGAAACGCAGCACCTTGCCGAAGTCGAGCAGTCGCGGCAGCGCGTGCCGCACCCAGAATCCGGGCGTGGGATACGCGACACCGTCGAGCAGGATCGCGCCGGCGACTCGTGCGTCGACCGCGCCGACATGGAATGCATCATCGGCGCCGGAGCACAGGCCGCACAGCACAAAGCGCTCGACACCGGCTTCATGAGCGAGCAGGCGCATGGCGGCATCGGTTTCGCGCTGGCGACGTTCGCCCGTCGCCTTGCCCGGCAACGCACTGTCGCCCAGGCCGGACTGGTCGAAGCGCAGCACTGCGAAGCCCTGCGTCGCGAGGACCTGCGCCAGATCGACGTGCATGCGGAACGGACCGGTATGCCGCGTAAGTCCAGCATTGAGCAGCAGCACGCCGATCTTCGACGTGGCACCGCGCGGGCGCGTGACAACGCCAACCAGCCCGTCGCCGAAACCGTGCACGGTCTCGGTGAAGGCATCCTGCGGCGGGGCCTGCACATGCGCACGCGCCGGAGCGAGTTCGAGCGTCTTTTCGTCGAGTTGCAGGTTCACCACGGCACCTGTGCGGTCATGCGCTGCGCGAGCTGGGCCACCGCGCGACGCGGAAACACCTGGCCGCCGAACCGCGACGGCACGTTCCATTCCGGGCGCTCGCCTTCGTCGAGCAACACCGCCTCCACCGACACGCCGCCGGCGCGCTGTTCGCGCGCGAAACGGTCGAGCGCCTCGTCCATTTCCCATACCGCCATGCGCACGCGACTGCCGGGCGGCAGGCGGATGTTCGCGGCGTCGAGAGCGGCCAGCGCATCGAGCAGTGCATCGCTCACGCCAAAGCCGAGAAGTTCGCCTTCATCGGATTCGTGCGTGACGTTCACGTAGCGTCCGGCTCCGTGCAGTTGCTGGCGGTGCTGGTCCTTCCACGAAGCGACCAGCATTGCGCCATCGAGCTGCGGATCCCACAGCACGACCTCGACCGGATCGACGCGGCGCTCCAGCGCGGCAAGCAGCGGCAGCGCCGCGCTACGCAACGCGAGGAACTGGACGCTCGAAACCTCGCCGCGACGCAGGACTTCGGCGCTTGCCCGTTCGAGATCGTCGAGCATCCCCGGCAGGCTCAGCTCGGCATCCTGCCCGCCCGAATCGCCCGTGCCGTACCAGTCGAACGTCAGCGCCGGTATGCCGAACTGCCCCACCGTCTGCGCGAGCGACCAGAGCGCACGATGGCTGCGGATTCCGTCCTGCAGCAGCGGCGCGCACAGCAGCAGCGCGTGCTGGGACGCCGGGATGGCCTCCTCGCGCGCGTGCAGCAGGCCGAACAGGTTGCGCCCGGGCGCACCGAAGAAGAACGGGGCGCTCATTCCACCGCCCCCGTCGTTCCCAGCAGCCGCTTCATCTGACGCGCCATGCGCGCACCGACACCGCTCCTGTCTTCGCGACTGATCCGACTCGGCAGGTCCGCGGCGATCTGCGCGAGGTTCGTCGCCGCCAGCCGCATCAACTGGATGCGAACGCCGGTGTCCTTGGCGACGCGGCTCGACATCTGCACCGCAAGCATCGAGTTTCCGCCGAGGTCGAAGAAGTTGTCCTGCGCGCCCACCTCCACGCCCAGCAGTTCCTTCCACAGGCCCCGCAGGTAGATCGCACGCGGATCGTCGTCGGCGACGGTGCCGTCCTGCGACGCCTCTGCCGTGTCCGCGGAGTCCAAACCGCCGCGACCCTGAGCGCGCAGGATCGCCGCACTCAGCTTGGCGACGAGCGAGGGCGATTCGATCATCCCGCGGTGATCGCCCGGAACCGGCACGATCTCCACTGCGTTGCACATCGCCTCCCAGCCGAGCATCGGCTTCGCGCTCAGCTCCGGCGGCTGGTTGTCGGCGCGGAACAGGACGATGCCGCCCGCGTACGGCTTCACGATGTACTTCATGTACGCGCGCATGTGCGTGGCTTCCAGCTCCGCGTAGCGAACGCTGTGCGGCAGCGCCTCGCCGGCGTCGCGCGCCTGCTGCGCCTGCTTGCGGACCTTCGTGGCCTGCATGCGTCCGTTGAGGACGTCGCCGATCGTCGCGATGCGTTCGCCCAGCGACTGTCCCTGCATGCGGCGTTGCAGCCGCTGCACGCGTCCGGACAGGCCGCCCTGCGCCTGCGCGCGATAGCGGATGCCGAACTCCGCCGACGTATCGACCAGGCCGAGCATGGCGACGGTTTCGCCCGCGGCCATCAGCTGTTGCGCCATCTCGAACGCGATGATGCCGCCCATCGAGCCGCCGGCCAGGTGGTACGGACCGTTGGCCTGCACGCTGCGGATCTCCCGCACGTAGCGCTCTGCCATCTTCTCCACGCTGTCGAGCGGTGCGGTGCGACCGTCCAGCCCCAGCGCCTGCAGGCCATACACGGGAATGCCGGCCGGCATCGCCTCGGCGAGCGGGCGGTAATTCAGCACGTTTCCGCCGACCGCATGCACGAGGAACAGCGGCGCACCTTCGCCCTGCGGACGGATCGGCACCAGCGGCGCCCACGGATCGGGACGCGCATCGTCGCCGGACGTACCGGAATCGTTGCGCGCATGCTGGTACTCGCGCGCCAGGGCACGCACCGTGCGAGCAGTGAGCAACGTCGCAAGCGGAAGGTTGACGCCGGTCTGGCGGTTGAAGCGATGGAACATCTGCACCGCCTGCAACGAGTGCCCACCGAGCGAGAAGAAATCATCGTCGGCACCGATGTCCGGCTTGCGCAGCAGGTCACGCCAGATATCGAGCAGCTGCACGCCCAGTTCGTCGAGCGGCTCGTACAGCTCATCGGCGAGTGCGGCAGAGGCTTCTTCAACCACCGGCGCCGCTTCGACGCTGCGACCGAATCGCAGCGGCTTTCCGTCGTCGAACTGCGTGATCTGTTCCAGCGTGAGCGAAGGATCGCCGCCCAGCGCCTTCAGCACGGCGATGTAACGATCCCGCAGCAGCGCCGCGGTTTCATCGAGGAAGATGTCGGCGTTGTAGATGAAGCCGCCGGAAAGGCCCGTATCCTGCTCGACGAACCACAGGCCGAGATCCTGCGTGGACGCAGTCTGGAACACCGGATAGCGCTCGTGCGTGAGAGGACCCCATTCGCACATGCGCTGGCGGATGTCCTGGAACGAGAACAGCGCGTGATACAGCACCGCGCCGCCTTCGCGACTGCGCACGCTGAGTTCGCGCACCAAGTCTTCCAGGCGGATATCCGGGTTGGCGAAGCTGTCGAGCACGACGTCCTTCACCTGCTTCACTGCCTGCGCGAAGGTCATCGACGGGTCGATCTCCATCCGCAGCGGCAGCAGGCTGGTGAAGTAGCCCATCAGGTTCTCGACTTCCGCCGTGTTGCGTCCGCGCACCGGCGTGCCGACGATCAGCTCGCGCAGGTTCGAGGTGCGGCTGATCAGCGCGAAGTACGCGGTGAGCAGCACCATGTACAGCGTGGCATCGACCTTGCGCGCCGTGTCGTGCAGCGCCGCCGTCACGTCGTTCGCGACGGTGATGCGGTGCGTGACGCCGCGACCGGACATGCCCGGACGACGCGGCATGTCCGTCGGCAATGCTTCGATGCCCTGCCCGGCGCCGCCCAGGCGCTCACGCCAGAACGCAAGCTGCTTGGCGTACTCCGGGCCCTGCAACCATTCGCGATGCCACGCCGAGAAATCCGCGTACGTCACCGGGAGTTCCGGCAGCTTCGGCTCGCGCCCTTCCAGCTGCGCGGCGTACAGCTCGGCCATGTCGGTGTACATCAGGTCGAACGACCAGCCGTCCCAGATCAGGTGATGCGTCATGAAGAACCACACGTGCTCTTCCGGACCGAGGCGGAACAGGCGCGAGCGGATCAGCGGCGCGCGGTCGAGTTCGAACGGCGTCTGGATCAGCGCGTCCATGCGGCGCGACACTTCCGCTTCGCGCTCATCCCGGGGGAGATGGCTCACATCGACGACATCGGTGATGTCGACATCGACGACGTCGTGCACGATCTGCATCGGTTCGCCGTCGACAAGGCCGATCGTCGTGCGCAGCACGCTCTGGCGCTGGATCATCGCGTCGAGCGCCGCCTGGAAGACATCCAGCTGCAGCGGCCCACGCAGGCGATGTGCACTGGGCGTGTTGTAGGTGATCTGGCCGGGGTTGAACTGTTCGAGCAGGTAAAGCCGCTCCTGCATGACCGACATCGGGCCGCGCGTGCGATCGGCGAGCGGCTTGATCGGCTCACGCTTCGGCACGGCCTCGCCATCGATGCCCTGCACCATGCGCGCGAGCTTGGCGACGGTCGGACCATCGAACAGCGCACGCAGCGAAAGCGCGATGCCGAGCTCCTTGTTGATGCGCGAGGTCAGCTGCGCGGCGAGCAGCGAATGCCCACCGAGCGAGAAGAAGTCATCGTCCACGCCAACTTCCGCGACACCGAGCACGTGCGCCATCGCATCGGCGATGGTGCGCTCCAGCGCATTGCGCGGCGCGATGCGCTCGCCGCTCAGCTTCGCAGTAAGGTCCGGCGCCGGCAGCGACTTGCGGTCGATCTTGCCGTTGGGCAGCAGCGGGATCGCATCGAGGAACAGGATGTGCTGCGGGATCATGTAATCCGGCAACGAACCCTTCAGGTACGAGGCGAGCGCCGATTCGTCCAGGTTCGCGGTGCCTTCGCCGACGACATACGCCACCAGCCGCACGTCGCCGGGACGATCCTCGCGAGCGACGACGACCGCACGCGCGACCTGCGCGTGCGCCGCGAGCAGCGCTTCGATCTCGCCCAGCTCGATGCGATAGCCGCGCACCTTCACCTGGAAATCCAGGCGCCCCTGATGTTCGAGCACGCCGTCGGGCCGCCAGCGGCCACGATCGCCCGTCCGGTACAGCAACGCATTCTTCGATGCCGCGAACGGATCGGACACGAAGCGTTCGGCGGTCAGTTCGGCGCGATTGAGATATCCCAACGTCACGCCGTCGCCACCGATCCAGATCTCGCCCGGCACGCCGAGCGGGCACAGTTCGCCGCGCGGATCGAGGATCCACACCTGCGTGTTGTCGATCGGACGACCGATATGGATGTCGCTCGCCGACGTCACGCGCGAGCAGGTCGACCACACCGTCGTTTCGGTCGGGCCGTACACGTTCCACAGCGAGCCGCAACGCTTGAGCAGCTGCGTCGCCAGATCCGGCGGCAGTGCTTCGCCGCCGCAGAGGATCTTGAAGTTCGCATCGCCCTGCCATTCGGCATCGAGCAGCAACCGCCACGAGGCCGGCGTCGCCTGCATCACGGTCGCGCCGCTGCCGGCGATCAGCGCCTTCAGCGCGACGCCATCGGCCGCGGTGACGCGATCGGCGAGCACGACCCGCGCGCCGACGCTGAGCGGCAGCAGCAGTTCGAGCACGGCGATGTCGAATGACAGCGTCGTGACGGCAACAAGGCGATCGTCCGCGCCCAGGCCCGGCTCCTTCGCCATGCTCGACAGGAAGTTGCTGACCGCACGATGCGGCACCTGCACGCCCTTCGGGCGGCCGGTCGAACCGGAGGTGTAGATGACGTAGGCGACCGATTCGGGGGCCGCCGCGCCTTCATCGCGCCCGATGCGCGACGACGGCTGCGCGGCGAGTTCGTCGCCCAGCGCATCGAGGGAAAGCACGGGGCGCCCACGCAGATCGAAATTGCCCGCATGCTTCTGCGTGGTCAGCAATGCCGCAAGACCTGCATCGCTGGCCATGTACGACAGGCGCTCCGCCGGAAACCCGGGGTCCAGCGGCACGTAACCGGCACCGGCCTTCAGCACGCCGATCAGGCCGGCGAGCATGTCCACGCCGCGATCAAGCACGAGCCCGACCAGCGAACCGCGCCGTACGCCGCGCGCACGCAGCAGGTGCGCGATTCGATTCGCGCGCGCTTCGAGCTCGTCGTAGCGCACTGCCTCGCCTTCGAACTCGACGGCAACGCGATCCGGCGTGCGATCGCACTGGCGCTCGAACGATTCATGCATCCGGCATTCGCGATCGAAGGCGACGGGGGACGGCTGCAGCGACAGCAGCTCCTTGCGCGCGCCATCGGAAACAACGGAAAGTCGACCGAACGGAAGATCGGGACGCGCGACCGCTTCGCGCAGCAGCGTTTCGTACGCGCCGAGCCAGCGCTGGATCGTGGCGTTGTCGAACAGATCGGTGTTGTACTGGCATTCCAGGCGCATGCCGCCCTGTACCTGCACGGCATTGACGAACAGTTCGAAGTTCTCGTAACTGCGCGGATTGGTGATCAACCGCATGCCCAGGCCATGGAAACCGGTGCTTTCCTGGTCCATCGCCTGGTCGATGTTGAACATCACGCTGCACAGCGGAAGGCGCGCGGGATCGCGCTGCAGCGGCAGCTTCTTCAGCAGCGTGCCGAAGGTGTAGCGCTGGTGTTCGATGGCGTCGAGCAGCGTGCCCTGCGCGGTACCGAGCGCCTGCTCGAAGGGCTGCGCATGGTCCAGCTCGAAACGCAGCGGCAGCAGGTTCACGCAGTGGCCGACGAGATGATCGTGGCCGTCCACCGACTGCCCCGCGGCGGGAATGCCGACGACCACGTCGTTCTGCGCGGTCAGGCGCGACAGCAGTCCGGCGAAACCGGCCAGCAGCGTCGCGAACAGACTCGCGCCCTGGCGCGCGCCAAGGCGGCGCACCGCGGCGACGAGGTCGTTGTCGAGCAGGTGGTCCTCGCGGATCGACGGGAACGTGCGGCGCGTCGGGCGCGTGCGGTCGGTCGGCAGATCGAGGATCGGGCCGCCATCGGCGAAGCGCGACAGCCAGTAGGCTTCGTCGGCGCGATAGGTCGCGCCGTGCGGATGTTCGGCTTCTGCCAGCGCGTAGTCGGCGAAGGATTCGGCCGACGGCAGCGACGGCGCGCTCTGTCCCAGCGCCTGTGAGTAAAGCGCGCCGAGTTCGCGCACGATCACCCACCACGACCAGCCGTCGCAGACCAGGTGATGCGCGGTGAGCACAAGATGGTGGTGCTGCTCGGAAAGCCGCAGGAGTTCGGCGCGGAAGAGCTGGCCGTGATCGAGATCGAACGGCGTCTCCACGGCCTCGCGCGCGTGCACGATCACGCGCGCGTCGCGTTCGGCTTCGTCCAGGGCCGACAGATCGATCAGCGGAAGTTCGATCGCACGATCATCGCTGATGCAGATCGTGCGGCCGTCCGGACCGAAGTTGGCGCGCAGGATGTCGTGTCGCGCGACCAGTCCGCGCAGCGCTTCGAGCAGCGCGTTCGCATCGACCGCGCCGCGGAAGTCCAGCGAGATCGATTCGTTGTACGCAAGCGAGGCGTCCTCGCCGAGGCGATCGGCGAGCCACACCTCGCGCTGCGGTTCGGTGGTCGGCGCTACGCGCGAGAGCGGACCGTCCGCGAACGGGTCGTAGTCCACCGCGGCATCGATTCCGTTCGCCTTGCCAAGCGCGCCCTTGTCGAACATCCCGTTGTCAGACGCGGCTGCATTCATGCGCTCACCTTCATGTATTTCCCCGGCTGCTCCGGGTTGGGCACGAACCACGCCGGCGTACCGTCGGGTTCGCGACCCAGGCGTGCACCGGGCACGACGGGCTTGCTGGCGTCCATCACCGTCTTCGGCGTCGCGGCGCGACGCGGAAGCAGTTCCATGTCCTGGAGTTCGGCGACCGCGTCCTTGAAGGCCTGCGCGATGCGCGCGATGTCCTCATCGCTGTGCGCGGTGGTGATGAAGCACGGGAAGTTGTCGAGGATGTGGATGCCACGCAGGCGCATCGACGCAAAGAGCAGGTCCTGCAGCGGATGCGCCTCATGCCAGTGCGTCTTCCACACCGACGCGTACTGCTTCACCGACACCGGCGCGCCAGCATCGGCGCAGTAGGCGTTGATGTCCGCCGCGAGCGCTTCGGCCTTCGCGTTGAGGCGCTTCTGCAACTCGCCGCCGTCGGCCTTGAAGTGCTCCAGCACCGCCTTCGCCGCGACCAGCGCGAGCGGATGGCGGACGAACGTGCCGGCGAAGTACGTCACACCGACCGTCGGCACCGAATCGTCGCCGTACTGCCAGTGGCCGCCATCGAGCGCGTCCATGTACTCGCGCTTGCCGGCGATCACGCCGATCGGGAATCCGCCACCGACGACCTTGCCGTACGTCGCGATGTCCGCCTTGATGCCGAAGATCGCCTGCACGCCGCCCGGGTTCGATCGGAAGCCGGTGACCACTTCGTCGAAGATCAGCAGCGCGCCGTTGTCCTGCGTGAGCTGGCGCAGTTCCTTGAGGAATTCGACCGGACGGAAGTCCAGGCGACGGCTCTGCACGGGCTCGACCAGCACTGCGGCGATCTCGTGGATGCGCGACTTGATGATCTCCATCGCCTCGGGCGTGCCGTAATCGAGCACGAGCACGTTTTCGGCGGTGTTGCGCAGGATGCCCGGCGCGGCCGGAACCGCACGCAGCGACTTGGTTCCGCGCACGATCACTTCATCGACGATGCCGTGGTAGGAACCGGTGAACAGCACGACCGTGCTGCGGGCGGTGATCGTGCGCGCGACGCGCAGCGCACCCAGCACGGCTTCCGAACCGGTATTGCACAACGCGGCACGATCGTGCCCGGTGAGTTCGCATACCAGCTGCGCGACTTCGCCGGCGACCGGATGCTGCGGGCCGATCTCGTACCCCTTGTCGAGCTGTTCGCGCACGGCATCGAGCACGAATTCCGGCTGCCAGCCGAACAGGCTCATGCCGAAGCCGTTGAGGGCATCGATGTATTCGTTGCCGTCGATGTCGGTGACGCGCGAGCCCTTCGAACGCTCGACGACGATCTGGTAGACGATTTCCTTCGTCAGCGGACGGAAGCCGTTGACCACGCGCGGATCGGCGAGCTGCGCACGGTTGGCCTGCGTGTACTCCTTGGACTTGCGCGTGCGCGCGACGTAGCGGTCCATGAAGGCGTCGAGCTTCGCTTTCTGCTGCGGCGACAGGTCGGTATCGACATGGTTCTCGATGCGCGCGATCGCGCCGAAGGCCTTCTTGACGTCGTACTTCTGCTGCACGGCGCCGGTATCTTCCTCGCCTTCGACCGTCGGCTTGGGGGCGGAGACCGGCGCAGGCGCGGCGGCCACGGGCTGCGGCGCGAGCGGCGCGACAGGCGCGGCTGCGGCGGCTGCAACGGCAACGGGTGCCGGGGCAACCGCAACGCCGCCCGACAGCAACGCCAGCTGCTGCGCCATCAACTGCATCTGCTGCGCGATGACCTGCCGCGTGAAGTCGCTGCCGCCATCGAGCGCGGGCAGCGCGACGGGCGTGACCGCGACCGGTGCGAAAGCGGCAGGCGCGACCGCAGCGGGCTGCACGGCGACAGGCGCAGGTGCGGCCTCGGCCGGGAGCGCGGCATCGAGCATGCCAGCCAGGCGGTCCAGGCTGCTGCAATCGCCCATCAGCTGGCGGAAGTTCACCGGCACTTCGAAGCTCTTCTGCAGCTGCACGGCGACCTGCGTCAGCATCAGGCTGTCCAGGCCCAGCTCGATGAAGTTGGTTTCCGCATCGGCATCGCTCATGTCGAAACCGGCGACGTTCTCGAACAGGCCGCGCAGTTGCCCGACCAGGCGTTCGCGACGGCCGGGAGCAGGCGCGGCGGGGACGATGGCGGCGGCGGGCAAGGACTGCGGCATGACGGGCTCCAGTACGGTCGTGGTTCGTGCGGCGGTGGCGACGGCGGGGTGCGGGACGACGTTGCCCGGACTCGCAGCAACCGCCTCCACCCAATAACGTTGTCTCTCGAATGGATAGGTCGGCAGCCGCAGGCGATGGCGGATTGCGCGGGTGTCGAAGGCCGCCGGCTCGATCGCCGCGCCCTGGCTCCACAGCTTTCCGGCGGCGCCGAGCAGGTCGCGGCACTCGCTGGCGGGGTTGTCGGCGAGGGTGGCGACCGTGGCGATGCGCTGCTTCTGCACGACCGGCTGCTGCCGCGCGAGCGCGTTCAGCGTGCCGCGCGGGCCGACTTCCAGCAGCACGCGCGAAGCGGCCTCATCGCTGTCGAGCAGCGCCTGCAGCGCGCTGGAGAAGCGCACGCCCTCGCGCAGATGACGGGCCCAGTAGTCGGGCGAGGTGGCCTCATCGGCGCCCAGGAGCGCGCCAGTGACGGTCGAAACGATGGGCCGCGTCGGCGGGTTCAGGCGCACGGCGGCGACGGCGTCGCGGAATGGTGCGACCACCGGTTCCATCATCGCCGAGTGGAATGCATGCGAGGTGCGCAATGCCCGGCAGGCGATGCCCTCGCCTTCGAGCTGCGCCTGGAATGCGGCGACGGCGTCCGACTCGCCGGCGACGACGCAGGCCAGCGGCGAGTTCTCCGCGGCGAGCGACAGCGTCTGCGGCAGGCGTTCGCGCACGGCGTCCGCCGGCAGTCGGATCGACAGCATCGAGCCGGCCGGCTGCGCCTGCATCAGCGCACCGCGGCGGGCGATGAGATGCAGCGCGTCGCGCAGTTCGAACACGTCGGCCAGCGTCGCGGCGACGAACTCGCCGATGCTGTGGCCGATCATCGTGACCGGTTCGATGCCGCGGCTCATCCACCACTTCGCCAGTGCGTACTCGATGGCGAACGTCGCCGGCTGCATGATCGAGGTCGGCAGCAGCGATTCGGCGTCTTCCGAGAACAGGCGTTCGCGCAGGTCGAAGCCGAGGTCGGAACGCAGGAGTTCCGCGCATTCGTCGAGGGCATCGCGGAAGACGGGTTCGGATTCGTGGAGGCTGCGGCCCATGCCCGGATAGGTCGCGCCCTGCCCCGGGAACATGAAGACGACGCCGGTCGCTCGCGCCGGGCGGCTGCGCGCGGCTTCGGCGAGGGTGTCGGGTGCGCGCAGGGTTTCGATCGCGGTTGCCACGTCGTCGGCGGCTACGGCGATCCGATGCGTGAAGGCCTTGCGGCCCACGGCGAGCGTCCACGCGACGTCGGCGAGGTTCGCATCGCGATGCGCGTCCAGGTGGTCGGCAAGCCGGCTCGTTGCCGCAGCCAACGCGGTGGGCGTGCGCGCGGACAGCACAAGCAGCTGCGGGCCTCGCGCTTCGTCGGACTCGGGAAGCAGCGGCGCTTCCTCCAGCACGGCGTGCGCGTTCGTGCCGCCCAGGCCGAACGAACTGACACCCGCGCGACGAGGCGCGTCGCCATCGCGATCCCACGCGCTCATGCGCGCATTCACGACGAAAGGCGTGCTGGCGAAATCGATCGTCGGATTCGGCGATTCGAAATGGATGCTGGCGGGGATGCGCTTCTCGTGCAGCGACAGCGCGGTCTTGATCACGCCCGCTGCGCCGGCCGCCGTCACCATGTGGCCGACGTTGCTCTTCAGCGAACCGATGCGGCAGAAGCCCGAATCCTGCGTGCCGCGACGGAATGCGCGCGTCAGGCCTTCGATTTCGATGGGATCGCCGAGCGGCGTCGCCGTTCCGTGCGCTTCAACGTAGGTGATGCTGCGCGCGTCGACGCCGGCCTTGTCGTGCGCGAGCGCGATGACCGCGGCCTGCCCTTCGCTGCTGGGCGCGGTGAAGCTGGCGCGGTTGGCGCCGTCGTTGTTGAGCGCGCTGCCGCGGATCACCGCGTACACCGGATTTCCGTCGGCGACCGCGTCCGAGAGACGCTTCAGCAGCACCACTGCGGCGCCATCGCCGAACACCGTTCCCTTCGCGTCCGCGTCGAACGTGCGCGTGTGGCCGTCGGGCGACAGCATCGAACCTTCCTGGTACAGGTAACCGCTTCGCGGCGGGCACGTCACGGCGATGCCGCCGGCCAGCGCCATGTCGCACAGGCCCGACTGCAGGCTTTCCACCGCCTGTGCGATCGCGACGAGCGACGTCGAGCACGCGGTGTGCACGCTGACGGCAGGGCCGGTGAGGTTGAGCTTGTGCGCCACGCGCGTGGCGATGTAGTCCTTCTCGTTGCCGAGCATCACCTGCAATGCGCCGACGCGATTCACCAGCTCCGGATGCGCGTTCACGTGGCGCTGGAAGTACGTGGCGTTGTTCATGCCGGCGAAAATGCCCGTGACACCAGCCGCGTCGGGCGCATGGCCGCCGCGTTCAAGGCATTCCCAGCACAGCTCCAGGAAGATGCGCTGCTGCGGATCCATCAGCTCCGCTTCGCGCGGGCCGATGCCGAAGAATCCCGCGTCGAACAGTTCGACGTTGTCGATCACGCCGCGTGCGGCGACGTAGCCCGGATCGTTGCGGTCGGCCGCATTCACCGCCGGATCGAGCTCGTCGATGCGGAACTTGGTGATCGAATCGCGCCCTTCGCACAGGTTGTTCCAGAAACCTTCAACGTCGTCCGCACCCGGGAAACGCCCGGCCATGGCGACGATGGCGATGGGTTCACGCGCGTCGACCACGCGGCGCGCCGGCGCGTGCGCGGCCTTCACGCCTTCCAGCACGGATGCGAGCCGCGCCGGCGTCGGGTTCTGGAAGATCGTCGGCGCGACGACACGCGGGCCGGACTCGTCCACCTGCCAGCCTTCCACGCGGATCTGTTCAGCCAGTCGCACGGCGAGCAGCGAGCTCCCGCCCAGTTCGAAGAAGTTGTCCTCGCGACCGACGCCTTCGATGTCGAGCAGCGCGCCGAAGGCGTCGCAGAGCTTGTTTTCCAGCGCCGTGAGCGGCGCGGCGAAGTCGACGGTGAGCTCGGGACGACGACGATCCGGTGCCGGCAATGCGCGACGGTCCAACTTGGCGTTCGCCGTCAGCGGGAGTTCGTCCAGCTGCACGTAACGCGTCGGCACCATGTACGCCGGCAGGGACGCGGCGAGATGCGCGCGCAGCTGCGGCGCATGGGCTTCGACGTCCGTGGCCACGTAGTAGGCGACCAGGCGCTTCTCGCCCGGGAAATCCGCGCGCGCGACGACCACGCACGACGCGATGGCCGGATGCCGCGCGAGCACCGATTCGATCTCGGTCAGTTCGATGCGATGACCGCGGATCTTCACCTGCCCGTCGGTGCGCCCGACGAACTCGATCAGTCCATCCTGGCGCAGGCGTACCTGGTCGCCCGTGCGATACAGCACGTCGCCTTCGAGGTACGGATTGGGCACGAAGCGCTCCGCGTTGAGTTCAGGCCGGGCGAGATACCCGCGCGCCACTCCGGCGCCGCCGATGCACAACTCGCCGATCACGCCGGTCGGCAGCAGCTGCAGGCGGCGGTTGAGCACGTACGCGCTGGTGTCCTGCATCGCGCGGCCGATCGGGATCGTCGCCGCATCGGCCGGCATGTCGCGCGGAATCGCGTAGGACGTGCACATGATCGTGCACTCGGTCGGGCCGTAGCCGTTGTGCAGCTGCAACTGCGGAGCGACGGCCTGCATCCGGCGAATGTGGTCGACCGAAAGCGCCTCGCCGCCCGCGATGAGGTCGCGCATGTTGCCGAAGATCGTCGCGTCTTCGTCCACGACCGCGTTGAACAGCGCGGCAGCCATGATCGCGGCGTTGGCGTCATGGCGCGAGATCGTCTCGCGAAGACGCGCGGCGGTCGGCGCCACTTCGTCGTGCACGACGATCGTGCCACCGTTGAACAGCGTGCCCCACAGCTCCAGGCCGGAGATGTCGAAACCCAGCGGCGCCTGATGGAGCATGCGCGTGTCGGTGTCGAGCGTGACGTAATCGATGCCGTGCAGGCGGCGCACCAGCGAGCGGTGGCGGATTTCCACGCCCTTGGGCACGCCCGTCGAACCGGAGGTGAAGAGCACGTACGCGAGCGATTCGTCGTCGGTGCCGGGATCGCCTTCGAACGGAGCGTCGTCGCCATGCACGTTCACCCGCCGCGGTTCGCGTGGCAGCGCTGACGCGTGCAGCGCCGGATCGACGACGATCACGCGCACGTTCGCGTTGCCGACGATGAAGCCCAGGCGATCGGACGGCAGCGCGAGATCCAGCGGCAGGTACGCGCCGCCGGCCTTGATGACGCCAAGCAGCGCGACGACTGCATCGAGCGATCGCGGCAGCGCGACGCCGACGACATCGCCGGTGACGACGCCCGCCTCGCGCAGGCGCGTAGCCAGCGAAGCGGCGCGTCGGTCGAGTTCGGCGTAGCTGATGCTCGCATCGCCGTGCACGACGGCGGCCTTGTCCGGGCACGACGCCAACGTCTGCGCGAAGCAGGCGTGCACGGTACGGAGGGTCGTGCGCGCGGGCGGTGCGACGGCCCAGTCGTCGACCTGGCGCGCGCGGTCGGCGGGATCGAGCGCGTCGATCCGGGACAGAGGAAGTGCGGTGTCCGAGCAAATCTCGCGCAGGCAGCGCACGACGGCATCGCCGATCAGCCTGGCGGCTTCGGCCGACAACGGGTCGCGAAGATCCACCTGCAGCTGCGCGCCTTCGATGCGCCAGCTGGATGCGGCGAACTCGGGCATCACGCCGGCATCGTTCGCCACAGCCCAGACGCAGGGCTGCGGCTCCGGCGTGGCGTCGAGCGCCTCGATGGTCGCGTTGAAGGCGGCCGAACCCATCGCCAGCGCGATGCGCGACTGCTTCCATCCACCGGCGCAGCGCACCGTCGCAACGATCTCGTCCGCGCCCGACAGCCAGCCATCCACGATCGCAAGCGCCGCCACCAGCGCACGGCGCGCGGCGTCATCATCACGCAACGCATCTGCAACATCGGCCGGCAGCGCGAATGCAAGCGACTGCACGGCATCGCCGGCCGTGTCGACATGCTGCGGCAGCACGTCCAGCAGCGGCGAATCGATGGCCGGCGTCGCCTTGGTGATGCTGTCGTCCTGTGTCGCTGCTGCCCGCGTACTCATGCGCCTGCTCCTTCTCACCCTGCCGACGACACGCAGCCGTCGGCAACGATCACGTCCAAAACGGCGCCAATCGGCCGCCTGGTTGCACTTGAAACCGGTTGTCGCGCCGGAACCGCTGCGTCATTGCGCGCGGATGCGTTGCGCGGCCGATGGCGGGCGTGTCATTGAAGTCCGGTGCGGCAATGAGTCCGTTGCTCCGCACCACGCGCCCGGCACCACGACGCGGACCACCTGGGCCCTGCGCTCTCGCTGTGTGCCGGAACTCCACGACATTGCTCTCACCCCACATGCGGCACGACCGAAGCCGACCCCGGCATTCGTGTCTTCCCTGCCCCTCTCGTGGATTAAAACGGTGTAGGTGCGTGCAAGCGGCCACTGCGCGGCGGTTTTCGCAGGCGATGCACGGCGCTGGAAGCCGCGCTAGGATGGGGCGGACAAGGGGGGCCCATGAGCCAGGACTTTGCGCTTCTGTACATGCAGCTCGGCCTGCATCCGGACTGCAGCCTGGAAGAGCTCAAGCGCGCATACCGCATCCGCGTGGGCGAACTGCACCCCGACCGCCATCTCGATCGCCCTTCCACCGACGACGAGAACAGCGCGCTCACCGAACTCACCGCGCTGTATTCCGGCGCGATCCGCTTCCATCGCATCCACGGGCGTTTGCCCGGATCGACGCCGCGCTTCATCGCGCCGGCTTCGCGCGCCGCCCACGAAGCGCACCATGCGCCGCCGCCGCAGTCGCGCGCGACGACTCACAACGACCGCCCCGCGCCCAGCGCGACGCCGCGCATCGCCGTGCTCAGCGTGCTGGTGCTGGTGGTGGTGATGGTGGTGCTGCACTGGTCGGAAACCGCGCAGGTCGCGCCGCACGCGGACACCGATGGCGCCGTCGCGGCACCGGTCGATCCGAACGTGCCGCGGCTCGAGCTGGGCATGGAGGAAGCGTCCGTCGTCGCGATCCAGGGCCCGCCGGAGCGCGTGCAGGACGACGTGTGGAACTACGGTTCCTCGTGGGTTCGGTTCGAGGAAGGCCACGTGGTCGACTGGGCCAGCGTGCCGCCGAACCGGCTGATGACGATCACGCCGCGGCCGGTCCAGGCCGAAGAGGCCGAGACCGCGGAAGAGGACGCGTTCGGGCCGTAGCGCGAGTGCGGCTACGGCCCGCGGATTGCTGATCCGTCAGCGCGAACCGCGCTGGAACAGCACCACTTCGACCGTCTGCAACAGGATGATCAGGTCGAACACCAGCCCGTGGTTCTTGACGTAGAACAGGTCGAACTTCAGCTTCTCTTCCGCATCGCGCACGGAAGCGCCGTACGGGTAGCGCAGTTGCGCCCAGCCCGTCAGGCCCGGCTTCACGCAGTGGCGCACGGCGTAGTAGCGGATTTCGCGACTGAGCATGTCGACGAATTGCGGTCGCTCCGGACGCGGGCCGACGATGCTCATCTCGCCGCGCAGGATGTTGAACAGCTGCGGCAGCTCGTCCAGTCGCGTCAGGCGGATGAACCTGCCCACGCGCGTGGTGCGGTCGTCGCCGCGTTGCGCCCAACGCGCCACGCCGTCGCCCTCGGCATCGGTGCGCATGCTGCGGAACTTGATCAGCTCGAACGGCCGGCCGCCTTCGCCGATGCGCGTCTGCTGGTAGAGGATCGGGCCGCTGGACTCCAGGCGGACCAGCAACGCCACCAGCACCATGAACGGCCATGCGATGAGCAGCAGCGCCGAAGCGGCCAGCACGTCGAACAGCCGCTTGTTCATGCAGCGCGAAGTGGAGTGGTCGAAACCGCCGGAAAACACCAGCCACGACGGATCGCACAGGTTCGTCGTGACCAGTCCGGCCTCGCGTTCGAAGAACGTGGACAGGTCGGTCATCGCCACGCCGCGCTGCACGCAGGTGAGCATTTCCTCCATCGGCAGACCGCCACGGCGTTCGTCCGGCGCGACCACGACTTCGCTGATCTGCAAGCGGTGCACGATGTCGGCCAGGCCGTCGGGCGCCTTGATTCGCATCGAGTCGGGCACGAAGGTTTCCTGTCCTTCGATCGGCACGAAGCCGATCAGCGCGAACGCGCGGCGGTCGCTGACGCGGCGCATGCGCGTGTTGATCAGGTCCGCGTTATGGCCCGCGCCGAGCACCAGGATGCGGCGCTTGAACAGGTCGCCGCTGAAGACGTGCATCACGCAGAACCGCAGCGCGGCCATGCCGATCAGGCCCAGGATCATCGCGATCACGATGACGCCGCGGCCGATGTACGCATTCGGGATCAGGTAGTACAGCACCATCAGCCCGATGCCGCCGATGGCGAACGACACCAGCAGGCGCAGCGCGAACTCGAAGCGGTTCAGCCGCACGTGAACCTGGTACAGACCCAGCGCGGCCATCGCGGTGGTGACGAACGCGGCCACCAGCGACGCGCGAACGGTCAGGTTCTCCGAGAAGATCACGTGGCCTTCGGGGTCGTTCATGAAGCGCAGCCACGCCGCGCCCATTACCGCCGCCATGACCAGCAGAACTTCAAGCAGCCACAGCAGCAGCAGCGCCTTGTTCTTCAGACTCGCCTTTCCGAACATCATGGACCGCACTCCTACGCGGTGCGCGCGTCGATGCGCACGCACATTCGTCAGACATCCATTCGAGGGTTCCGGAGAAGTCCCGGCCGGAGCCGGTCGTCGCGCGTCATGGTCATGACGTTCCCCTGAGCGACGCAGTCACGAGAGATACAACGACCTTCCGTCGGCGCTCCGGCCAGCGGGGTCTGTCAGCGGTTGCAGGTGCAGGCATTCGACCGCGGCCTCACGCGGCGCCGCTACGGCCGCGGTCCATCGCTCGCCTACATCGAGCATGGCCAGGCGCACGCTGCACGCCGCAGGAGTTTCCCGCGTGCTCCCGGCCAGTAAAAACTCCGCGCCGGCGGCGGCGTGGAAGCTGCACATCTCGCGCGCCAGGCCGATGCCTTCGGCCTTGAGCAGCGCTTCCTTGCGAACCCACAGCGCGAGCAGCGCGCGACTGCGCGCCGGCTCGGCGAAGGTCGCGAGGGACTCCAGTTCGGAGGGATGGCACACGCTGCTCGCGATGCCCGGCAATTCGGCCGCGCGGAACGCGGCCTCGACGTCGATGCCGACCGGTCCCAGCGCGCACAGCGCGAAGGCCGATACGCCATCGGCATGGCTGAGGCTGGTGTGGACCTTGCGACCGTGCAGCGCGATGCCGGGCAGATGCGGTGCGCCTTCTGCGTCACGCGCAATTTCTACCGCGTCCGGCTCGATGCCCAGGGACGACGCGACAAACAGGCGATGCAGCGCATAGGTGAGCGCCAAGGCTTCGCGGTCGTCGGCGAAGCGGCGCTGGCCTGCGCGCTGGCGCTCGGGCGCATCGAGCAGCGACCAGGCTTCGTGGCGCCAGGGATTCCACTGGCGCAGATCGACGACGGCGGCCGCACAAGCGCCGGGCGCCATCGGCCCGCACGCGAACGCGTCGCGCAACGAGCACGCCGATGCTGCCTGTCGCCATGCGACCGCCACCTTCGCCCCCTGTCCGGTCCTGCCGGTACCTGCTCCGAATCGACGATCCGGATTCATCGAACACGAACGCAGGCGTCGATCGAAGCCGGACACGGCCGCGCCCGCGTCCTGTCCCGGCCCGGCACTGCGTTTGGTGCATCAAGGCGATTGCGGCCGAACCCCGCCGTCGTCACGCCAACGAACGAGTAAACGAAAAGAATGGACACGACCGAGATTGGGGAACGTCTGGTCCAACGGGCCATGCTGGATCGGGGCCCGCGAGAACCCTCGCTGCGCGAGGCCGCAACCGATGCCGCGGTGCATGGTGCCCCCGAAACGGCGGCACTTCCAACGCTGGAAACGGCGCGTCTGGGCGTGGTGGGACTGGGGTATGTCGGACTGCCGCTGGCGGTCGCGTTCGGCCACCGCTACGACACCGTCGGCTTCGACATCAACGCCCGGCGCGTGATCGAACTACGCGAAGGACGCGACAGCACGCTGGAAGTCGACGCGGCCGAACTCGCGCAGGCACAGCGGCTTCGCTGCAGCAGCGACCTGGGCATGTTGCAGCGATGCAACGTCTACATCGTCACCGTGCCGACGCCCATCGATGCCGCCAAGCGTCCCGACCTCACCCCGCTGGTACGCGCGAGCGAGGCGCTGGGCCAGGTGCTCAAGCGCGGCGACGTCGTCGTATACGAATCCACCGTGTATCCGGGCTGCACCGAGGAAGTGTGCGTGCCGATCCTGGAGCGCGCGTCGGGCCTGATGTTCAATCGCGATTTCTTCGCCGGCTACAGTCCCGAGCGCATCAACCCGGGCGACAAGGACCACCGCCTCACGCAGATCCTGAAGATCACGTCCGGCTCCACGCCGAACGCGGCGGACTTCGTCGACGCGCTGTACGGTTCCATCATCGAAGCCGGCACGCACAAGGCCAGTTCGATCAAGGTCGCCGAAGCGGCGAAAGTGATCGAGAACACCCAGCGCGATCTCAATATCGCACTGGTGAACGACCTTGCGATCCTGTTCAACAAGCTCGGCATCGACACGCTGGAAGTGCTGCAGGCGGCGGGAACGAAGTGGAACTTCCTCCCCTTCCGGCCGGGCCTGGTGGGCGGTCATTGCATCGGCGTGGATCCGTACTACCTGACCCACAAGGCGCAGGAAATCGGGCACCACCCCGACGTTATCCTCGCCGGCCGCCGCACCAACGATGGCATGGGCGCCTACATCGCCAGCGAAGTCGTGCGCCTGATGGTGCGCAAGGGCATCAATCCGGTGCAGGCGCGCATCCTTGTACTCGGCCTGGCGTTCAAGGAAAACTGCCCCGACCTGCGCAACACGCGCGTGGTCGACATCGTGCACGCCCTGCGCGACTACAACGCGCAGGTGGACGTGCACGATCCATGGGTGAACGCGAACGATGCCTCGCACGAATACGGGCTGGTGCCCATCGGCGCGCCCGCGCCGGGCGACTACGACGCGGTGATCGTTGCAGTGGCGCATCGAGAGTTCGCGCAACTCGGCGCGCAGGGCGTACGCGCGTTCGGCAAGCCGGTGTCGGTCGTCTACGACGTGAAGTACGTGCTGCCGCGCGATGCGGTGGACGGGCGGCTCTGACGATGAAGGTACTGGTTACCGGCACCGCGGGCTTCATCGGATCGCACGTCGCACAGGCATTGCTCGCGCGCGGCGACGAGGTGATCGGCTTCGACAACCTCAACGATTACTACGACGTCACGCTCAAACGCGCGCGACTGGCGCGGTTCGCCGATCATCCGGCGTATACGCACGTGCACGGAGATCTTGCCGATCGCGACGCCGTCGAGACGGTGTTTCGCGAACATCGGCCGCAGCGCATCGTTCACCTGGCCGCGCAGGCGGGCGTTCGCTATGCCGCGGAGAATCCGCACGTCTACGTCGCAAGCAACGTCACCGGATTCCTGCATGTGATTGAAGGCGCGCGTCGTTTCGACGTCGAGCATCTCGTATACGCATCGACCAGTTCGGTTTACGGCGCGAACACGGCGATGCCGTTCTCCGAACACCAGCACACCGAACATCCGCTCACGCTCTACGCCGCGACCAAGAAGGCGAACGAGGCGATGGCGCACAGCTATGCGCACCTGTACGGCGTGCCGTGTACGGGGCTGCGCTTTTTCACGGTGTATGGCCCTTGGGGCCGGCCCGACATGGCGCTATTCCTGTTCACGCGCGCGATCCTCGCGGGCGAGCCGATCCCGGTGTTCAACCACGGGCATCATAAACGCAGCTTCACCTACATCGACGACATCGTCGCCGGCGTCGTACGCGCGCTCGATCGTGTGCCCGGCGTCGACGATGCGTGGAATGGCGCGGCGCCGGATCCGGCTAGCAGTGGCGTCGCGCCGTACCGCCTGTACAACATCGGCAGCGCGCAAAGCGTCGAACTGCTGCGTTACATCGAAGTACTGGAGCAATGCCTGGGTCGCAAGGCGACACTGCGCATGCTTCCGCTTCAACCCGGCGACGTGCCCGCTACGGAAGCCGACTGCAGCGATCTCGCACGCGACATGGGATATGCGCCGGGCGTCACCGTCGAGGACGGCGTGGCGCGATTCGTCGCGTGGTATCGCGATTACTACGGCGACGCGCGTGGCGGCGTGCGTGAAGCGAACGCTGCGATGGTGGTCTGATCGTTCGCTCGCACGAAAGACGCGCACAAACAAAAAAACGCGCACAAACAAAAAGGCCGATGCTTTCGCATCGGCCTTTTTGTCTTGTATGGCGCGCCCGGAGAGATTCGAACTCCCGACCACCAAGTTCGTAGCCTGGTGCTCTATCCAGCTGAGCTACGGGCGCTGAGTTGAAAAATTATGAAGGATCGTCGCCGATTCGTCAAACATTTTTCGAACACTTTTGTCGAAGCCGTTGAAGGCGCTTCAACAACGCACGGACCGCGCGGGAACCGTGCAACCGCCTGGATCGCATGCACGTCGCGTGTCGCGTCGTGCACTACCTACCAGAATGCATTGCATCCTGGTGGCCAATCCGGCCGGTCGATGGAACTGGCGGAGACTGAGGGATTCGAACCCTCGATGGAGCTTTTGACCCCATACTCCCTTAGCAGGGGAGCCCCTTCGGCCTCTCGGGCAAGTCTCCGCGGAACATCAAAACGGTGCGGGCGCAAAGGATAGCGGCTCGCTCCGATTACGGCAAACGATTTCTCAGCCCGCGTTGTGCTTGCCGGAATCGTTGTCCGCGGGCTCTTCGCCACGCTGGATGCGCTGATAGATCTCTTCGCGGTGAACTGCAACATCTTTCGGCGCGGTAATACCAATACGCACCTGGTTTCCCTTGACGCCGAGC